>ERZ773165.18-NODE-18-length-136381-cov-7.454858_pt1 | contig 136381 bp, 108 predicted proteins | sample MGYA00581003_ERZ773165 | MGnify/ENA primary metagenome ERZ773165 (study PRJEB29015, sample SAMEA2737817) | human gut metagenome | biome: human gut; feature: human-associated habitat; material: faeces | place: China | collected 2012 ... | reverse complement strand
TCCAGGCCAATGCAGTTTTTCGCTCTTGCTCACACTTGCATTTCCAGCACAATCCCTCATAGCCCAAAGAGGTCCCACAGCCGGGGCAGGCGTATTTCAGGCTCATATTCGTTGACTCCTTTCCAAAGACAGAAAGACGCCCCGCGACACCCTGTCACTTGGACAGGCTGACGCAGGGCGCGAAAAGGCCGCAAGGGAGACTCCACATCCACCAGCGGATGTGGTTTCTTCTTCAGCCAAAATCAATTTTTCATATTTGAACAGAACAGCCGTGGACTGTCCCAGTTTTTCTTCCATAGCAAGACCTCGGGTTACAAATTTCTAAATGGGCATACTTTACTATTCTATTATATCACATCATCTGTTTTCTTTGGAAGAGAGATTTGCTCCTCAGCCAAATTTGTGATGTGGATTTTTCCCTTTCTCTTTCCTGTCCCGGCATACTCCAGCAGTTCTCTGGCATTGCTGGCCGGATGCCGCACATAGGCGATGAGAAAATCGCTGCGCTCCACCATATATCGGTTTGCGCGGACGATGGCAAGCCGTTTGGGGACCGTTTCCAGATCCGGCGGATAGAACAGAGCGTCGAACTCCTCTGGCAGATCCACCTTTCTGTTGACTGGGTAATATGGGGTCATCAGCATCAGCGTAATATCCGGGTGCGTTCGCTTGGCCTGCGACAGTGCCCGGATCACCAGACGGTCGAAGCTTCCATACTGCCCCACCACAAATTCAGATACGCCATATTCCGTGATATGGCGCTCTATGGTTTCAAGCAGCCAGATATATTTGTTCAGCAGGTTGCGCGACATTCCTGGCTATTTGTTTCTTTTGATTAAGAATGCCAGACCTGCCACGGTGAGCGCTGCGTTGATGAGCAGCAGCTCGAAGCCTATCTGATAGCCGTTGAACCATGCCTCGCTGTTTTTCTGAAGCACGAGGCTGATGAGCGGTGCTGCGATGCAGACCACTGGGACAAGTTTGTCGTTGACGGACTTCTTGCATGCCATGCCAAACACAAACATACCGAGAATCGGGCCGTAGGTGTAGGAGGCAAGCGAGTAGACGGCGTTGATGGCGCTGTCGTTGTTGAGGGCGTTGAACACGATGATGGTGACAATCATCAACACCGACATGGCAACGTGCACTTTCTTACGGGTGCTTGTCAGATGGGCGTCGTCCTTCTTCTTGTCGGCTTGGAGAATGTCGACGGTGAATGAGGTGGTCATGGCCGTGAGGGCGGAGCCGGCGGCGGAGTATGACGCTGCGATGAGACCGAGGATAAACAGGATGCCGATTATTATCGGGAAGCCGTCGCTCCAGGCAATTGCGCCGAAGAGGGCGTCGGGCTTCTCGGTGTGGATGCCGTTGCGGCCGGCATACATGTAGAGAAGGGTGCCGAGCACGAGAAACAGCCCGATGACGAAGATTTGCATGAAGTTGGCAACAATCATATTCTTCTGTGAGTCGCGGAAGTTCTTGCAGCTCATTGTGCGTTGCATGAGGTCTTGGTCAAGGCCGGTCATGGCTACAAGCATAAACACGCCGGCGAGAAATTGCTTCCAGAAGTAGTGGGCGTCCGATGGATTGTCGAAGAAGAATATCTGGCTGGTCTTGTCGGCGATAACGGCGCCGGGAAGGTCGGCGATGCCCATGTCGAGACGGCCGGCGATGACCACAACGCAGCAGATCAGAGAGCCTACAAGGCAGATGGTCTTAAGCGAGTCGGTCCAGATGAGCGACTTGACGCCGCCCTGGTAGGAGTAGAGCCAGATGAGTGCCACGGTGAGAATGACGTTGACGGAGAACGGTATGCCGAACGAATCGAAAACAAGCGACTGGAGCACAACGCAGACAACGAAGAAGCGCACCGACGCGCCGAGCATCTTGGAGATGAAGAAGAACCATGCGCCTGTGCGGTAGCTTGCAAGACCGAAGCGGTTTTCAAGGTAGCCGTAGATGCTGACAAGGTTCATGCGGTAGAACATCGGTATCAGCACAAGCGAGACGAGCAGTGCGCCGACAAAGAAGCCGAGCACCATCTGCATGTAGGAGTAGCCGTTGGCGGCGACGGCGCCGGGGACGGAGATGAATGTGACGCCTGAAATCGGCGCGCCGATCATAGCTATCGCAACAAGATACCACGGCGATTTGCGGTTGCCGGTAAAGAAGCCGGCGTTGTCGGCCTTGCGGCCGGTTATCCATGAGATGACAAACAGCAGTAGGAAATAAAACGCGATTGTCGCGAGGATTATCCAAGGAGTTGACATAAGTTTTTCGGTGTTTTGTTATAAGTGATTGAATTGTTGATTATTCTGCATAAAGAAGATATGGACGGCGCTGTGCCTTGAACTTCTCGACGTCCGACTGCCATGTGGCTTTGATTTCTTCGGCGCTCTTGCCTTCCTTTATCATTTTGCGGATGTCGCCGCGACCTATGAGCAGCTCGAAGAACGGACGGAAGAAGTGGTCGTCAAGATTGAGGTTGCGGTAGGCGTCGATGAGGTATTCGAGGTTTATGCCTTTGGCGATGACTTCTTCGTCCGACAAGCCCGACAAGTCGACTCCGTAGCACAACTTGTTGAGTTGTGGCGGATTCTTGGCGCCGCTGATGCTGCGCGGTGTGAACGAGAACGAATAGCCCTTCATGTTGGGATGCCCGTAAATCTGGAATGGCTTCGTCGTGCCGCGCCCGAGGCTGACCGGGGTGGCTTCGAAATAGCACATCGACGGATAAAGATAGATGGCGTGCATGTTGGGGAGGTTGGGCGACGGTGCGATAGGCAGCACGTAGCGGCTCTGATGGGTGTAGCCCTTGCACTTTATCACGGTCAACGGCACTTTCTTGCCGCCCTTGAGCCAGCCTTCGCCGTTTGCCATTGTGGCAATCTCGCCCATTGTGAGGCCGTGCACGATGGGTATCGGAAGGCGTCCTACGCCTGATTCGTATTTCATGTCGAGGATCGGACCGTCGACATACATGCCGTTGGGGTTCGGACGGTCGAGAACCATAAACTCCTTGCCGTATTTGACGGCGGCGTTCATAAGGTCGACCATCGTGCAGTAGTAGGTGTAGAACCGCAGGCCTACATCCTGGATGTCGGTGACGATGATGTCGAATTTTGCCATTATTTCCTTCTTGGGCTCGCGTTTGTTGCCGTCGTAGAGAGAGGCGATGGGGATGCCGGTCTTGGGGTCGACGCTGCTCTTCACGTGTTCGCCGGCGTCGGCATTGCCGCGGAAGCCGTGTTCGGGAGAGAAGATTGTTGTGACGTTGATGCCTTTGCGCAGCATGATGTCGAGCACGTGCTCGTTGCCAACCATGCCGGTGTGGTTGCTCAGAAGCGCTACGCGCTTGCCTTTCAGCAATGGGATGTATTCACTTGTCTGCTCTGCGCCGACACTGATTGCCGCCTGTGCCGTCAAGGTGCTCATTGCAACCGTCAGGACTGTCAGGATGATTGATTTTAAGGACTTCATAATGGTTTGGTTATGGTTCTTGTGTTTAATCGTTGTGAAAGCTGGGGCTCGGCATAATCGTCAATAGGTGACGTCGTTGTGCGTTCGCTTTGCTTTATCTGTGCAAACATACGCAAAAATCCTCAAAAATTGCGTCTACAAACCTTAAAGATTGTTGATGTGCTGCCCTTTTCCCGTTTTTTATGAAAAATGGCAGGCGGCAAGCTGCAACGATTGTGCAGCTTGCCGCCTGTAGATTGTCAGCCGTGCGGCTCTATGCCTCGGCTTCTGTCTGGGCGCGAACGCAGTCAACTACGTTGACGATGTAGTCGCACAGACGCTCGCTCTCGCAGATGATGTCCATATAGTAGATGCCTTCCTCATACGGGTAGATCTTGTGGTTGATGTTGTCCACATTCTCCGAACGGAGGGCATTGCGGTAGTTGTTGATTTCACGCTCTTTGTTGTAGGAAATCATGATATGCTTCTCGTCGGCGTTTTCGATGTCGCGGAGCAGCAGTATCATGTTCTCAAGGGCCTCGGAGGTGTATTTAAACATCGTGTCGATGTTGGCTGAGACTATCTGGTTGAATGTGACTTTTGCCTCGTGCTGGCGCACCATGGTGCGCGCAAGGTTGTTGCAGCTGTCGGCTATGCTCTCTATCTCGCTGACAATGTTGAGCATCGACGAGATACGCATTTTGCCTTCATAGCTCAGTCGGCCGTCGACAACGCGGTTGAGGTAGTTGGCTATCTCTATCTCCATGCGGTCTGAGATTTCCTCATATTTGCCGATGCGCGAAAAAAGCTTGTTGAATTCCTCGGTCTCGGGCTTGATGTGGCGCAGCGACTTGACCATGCCGAACATACGGTTGACGCGGTCGGCGTAGACCTCAATCTCTCGCTGTGCTTGGGCAATGTTGAGCTCGGCGGCGTTGAGCATGCCTCGGGAGATGTATTTGAGCTGGAACTCATCCTCTTCTTTGTGCTTGGGCTTGATGAGGAAGTTGCAGATTTTCACGTAGTATTCGGTCAGCCAAATCATGATGACTACGTTGATAAGGTTGAATATCGTGTGGAAAACCGATAGTCCGAACGACATTGCGGCTGCGCCGGCGGTGTCGGGATTGCCTGGCCCTATCTTGGCTGTGATGGTGATTACAAGCGAAATCAGTGGGTAGATGAAAATCAGTGCCCACACGGTGCCGAAGCAGTTGAAAAGCAGATGCCCGAGGGCGGCTTTCTTTGCCGCGGAGTTACCGCCGAGGGAGGCGAGAATTGGGGTGATTGTGGTGCCGATGTTGCTTCCGAGCACCATCGCGCAGCCCATCTCAAACGTTATCCAGCCCTTGCCGCACATAATCATCACGATGGCAAACGACGCTGCCGACGATTGGATTATCATGGTGATGACGATGCCGACAAGCACGAAAATAACCACCGACGCAAAGCCCATATCGGCGTAATGGGCAAGGAATTCGAGCGCGTTGGCGTCAAGCTCGGGCACGTTCTCGCTGATGAGTTGCAGACCTAAGAAGAGGAAGGAGAAACCGATAAGAAATTCGGCTATCGACTTGTAGTTGCTTTTGCTTGAGAACAGGAAGGGGGTGGCGATACCGATAAGCGGCAGGATAAAGGCGTTGACGTTGACCTGGCCGCCGAAGATGGAGATTATCCAGGCGGTGAAGGTGGTGCCTACGTTGGCGCCCATGATGACGGCCATGGAGTCGGCGAGCGACATCAGTCCGGCGTTCACGAAACTGACAACCATCACTGTCGAGGCCGACGAGGATTGAATCAGTGCTGTGATGAAGATTCCGGTTATCAAACCTGCGAAACGGTTCTTTGTCATTGCCGACAAGATGTTGCGCATTCTGTCGCCGGCAGTCTTCTGCAGGCCTTCACTCATTATTTTCATTCCGTAGAGGAACAACCCTACCGCTCCAATAAGCGATAGAAAATCCAAGAAAGAATAATTCATCGGTCTTCGGTGTAAGTTTTTACAGGGTACAAAGTTAAGGCATAGAAATCAAAAACACCTTAACTTTGGTTCATAAAAAACACTTTTTTTTTAGAAAATATCCGACTTTTGCCCCGGAGGGGCTTCTCCGACCCTCTTTTTGGACTCTGTTTTTTTCGAGTCTCTGAAGGTCTGTCGAAAAAAAGTAATGGGCTTCGTTGTCGAAGCCCATCCATACCAATGAAAAAATTGTTTGTAAAAACCCTTTCTGTGTTCCCACACATTTTTTTGATGCTCTGTGCAGGGCGTTAGCCCTAATATATCTTGCAAAAAATTGTTTTATATAATTGTTTTTGTACTACTATGACTTGCTTCTTCACGAAAGGTTTAAAGACGGGGTGAAATTTTTTTAAATTTTTTTCGCTCAGCAGAATGGTCGCTTAAGCGCAGTGATGTCGCATCCGCCGTTGCGAGCCATTTCCTGGGCTATGAAGAGTCCGATGCAGCGGGTCATCAGAATGTCGTCGTGATGGCCGTCCTTGGCGCCGAAAGTGCCGTTGGGCTTGCGCTCGTAGGTCTGAAGCTCGTCGACGGCGCCGCTGTCGCGCTCGGTGTAGCTGCCGTCGCGCACGGCTGCCACAAGATTGTTGACAATCAGCGGTTTGGTCTGACGGTTGGTGTGGAATCCCGGACGCATTGCCGTGCTGCCTTCTCCGCTGCGGCGGTAGTACACGTTGTCATAGTAGTCGGCGATTTCGTCGAGGATATATCCTGAATTCTCGCCCTCGGTGCGCTCGGTCTCTATGGTGTTGCTCTCAACGATGAGCAGGGCTTTGCGGTAGTAGGTGGCTATCTGGCTGGCGTTCCACGCCAGAAGGTCGTGGTCGGTGTGGCCGCGCCATTGGGCCACGATTTCCGGACGGTTGCCGTCGCCGTGGCGGTCAACGACGGCTATCACGCTGTAGTCGCTTGTGTCGCTGCGGCCGCCGATGTCCACAATGGTGAGATAACGGTCGGTGGATACGCTCTGCTCGGGGTGTTTCCAGATTTTCAGACGTCCGGCGCTGTCGGCGGTGAAATGCACGTTGCGGAGTGCCTCGCGCCCTTTCACGGCATTGCCGCAAATCTCGCCGGTCGATGCCGGTTGGCGGCATTCTGTGCGCAGACGCGCGATGCCGTCGGTGTCAAACACGCCGCGGTCGGTGGCGGTAAACGCTTCGTCGGCGGTCGACGGATATTCTGCCTGCATGGCGCGGTGGGTGGTGTATTCGCGGCGCTTGGCGTGATACCACGCTATCTGTTCAAGCGACAAGCCGCGCTGCCACAGTCCGCGCTCGTAGGGGTCGAGACTGTTCCAAAGTGTTTCATAGTCGTCGACAGGAAGGGTGTAGATGCCATATTCATACCACGGGACGAAGATGGCGGTCTTGTCGCTCACGCCGGCTTCGGCGCGGAGCCATTCGGTGTGGAAATAGTTGCCAACGCCGTTGGCGGTGCTTTCAATCACGAGCAGGGTGTGGCTGGCAAGGGCTACCGAACCGGCTATCGAGCGGATGATGTCGTTGGGGTCGTGGCAGGCGGAGGTGCGCCAGAATGCCACTTCCGACAGATGGGCCATGGCGATGTCCTTGCCACGCGCTGCCTCGGGGGTCTCTGCCGACGTGATGGTGACGGTGTTGTTGCGGTGGCCGAGGCGCATCGTGGTGCGGCTGCCTTCAAACGACGTGAGACGGAGGCTTTTTTCGCCGGCGGGTAGATATTCTTCGGGATAGGAGGCGAGCAGTTTGCTCATCATGCCGCGGATGGTCTGGGCGGCGTCTTTGACGTGGGCGCAGATGAGGCTGTGCCAGTTGTCGCGGTGAAGGAGCTGGAGCCATGCCATGTAGGCTTGAACAACGGTGGAACCGCCGAGCTGACGCGCTTTGAGCAGGATGGCGCGGATGGGCTGGTTGGCGGTGCGCTGACGCTCAAGGACGCCGGCGATGATGCGTTGTGGACGGTTGAGGCGCAGACGCACGTCGGCGTAGCCGGATTTGTCTTTGACGGTGACACACGTGGCACACCAATACTCGAAGTCGTGGCGTTGGCGTAGTTGGTTGAAGTCGTGTGCCGACATTTGTTTGCGGTAGCTGGGGTCGGCGGTCATGGTGGCTGGCACAAGCACGTCTTTGCCGCCGCGGCGCCTGACGGTGATTCGCTCGCCGAGGCATCCTTGACCGCTGATTGGGTCGTAGTTGTCGGCAAGACGGGCTGTGCGGCGGCGGTTTTCTGCGATGATGTCTTTGATGTTTTCGTTTTTCATGGCTTCTCGTTTTTTTCTGCAAAAATAATACAGCGACGGCGGCGATGCTCGTAATTTGGAGCATTCGCCGCCGTCGGTTTTTATTCAGACGTTGAAAAAAACGCCGGTAGGATTAATGGCAGCCGCCAGAGCAGCCGGAGCAGCCTCCCTCGCCGCAGTCGCCTGAGCAACCGCCGCACTGTGGGTGGAGTTCTGCCTCGGTGGCGTCGCGGACGGTGACAATCTCTCCCTTGAAGTGCATGGTCATGCCTGCCATCGGGTGGTTGAAGTCTACAGTAACATCTTCGTCGGTGATGTCGAGCACCATGCCTGGTGCCGGACGGCCTTCGGCGGTCATCATTGTGATGGCTGCGCCTACATAGACGTGTTTGCTGTCAAACTCGCCGTCCATCTCAAACATCTTGCGCGACAGTTTCTTTACTAGTCCGTCCTGATATTCGCCGAAGCCGTTCTCCGGTGTGACTGTGAAGTCGAAACCTTCGCCTGCGGTCTTGCCGCCGATGGCTTGGCAGATGGCTGGAAGCATATTGTCCTCGTCGCCATAGACGAAACGTTCGGGTTTCTCTTTGGTCATCTCGAGCATGAGTTCTTCCTTGCCGTCTTCGCCCACCTCATAGAGTTCGTAGGCCATCTCGACAAACTTTCCTTTTTCAATTTTGTCCATATCGTTGATTTTTGTTGTTTTAAATCTTGAAGTCCGTGCAAAGGTACGACAAATTTCTGAGATTCGTTAAAATCCCCAACCCCCGTTGCCGCCGCCGGTCTCTGCCTCGCCGGTGGTGGTCACTTCCTGTTTAAACAGCGGTGTGGTGGCTTTGCCCTGGTAGCCGAATGCGATGATATAGTATTTTGTGCCTGGTTTCAGTGCGTTGCCTTTGTAGTCGAGCTGACCTTTGAGTGGTGCCGACGGCTTGCCGAGGAAGCAGTTGAGCATGATGTTTTCGCCTGCGGCTGAAATAACGCTGCTCATAAACTCTTCGTCGCTGCCGAACGCTGTCTCAAACTCATAGTCGGTTGCCGAAACGAGGCCTACGAAGTAGTACTCATCGTTTTTCGTCGGTACCGGAGTGAAGTTTACGTAGTAGTTGCGCTTGAAGAAGTCCTGTGAGTCGGCCTCGTCGCCGGCGCTGACGCCTTCAAAGCTGATTGTCATATCTGATTTCTTGACTTCCGATGTGCGCACTTTCGCTGTCGATACGGCTGTTGTGCGGTAGCCCTTGGTGTCCATGCCGAAAACGTAGATGGTGTAGTCGGTTTCCGGCTTCAGGTTGGTGGCGCCGATGTCGGTGCGGCTGTTGAGGGTCTGTGTGCCGGTGTGGATTTGTTTCGACGTTGCCCAGTTGATGCTGAAGCCGTCTTCAAACACGATTTGCTCGTCGGCGATTTGCTCGGCTGTCTTGCCGGCTGTCTCGCTGTCGGCCTTGATGGCTACATAGTAGCGGGTGTCGGCGTTGCTTGGGGTGACCTTGACGTCGAAGAGCATTGCCTGGATGTTTTCTGTAGCGATGCCGAATGTGCAGTTGTCGGTCACTTCGAAGCCTGGTGTGGTGAATGCCAGTTTCTGCAACGGGGTGGTGTTGTAGACGGTGTTGGCTTTATGTTTCTTGATGCCGAACGCAATGGCGTAGTATGCCGTGTTGGGTGTGAGTCCTGACATCAGCGAGCGCATGGCGCCTTTCTTGGCTACGGCGTCAAATGTGCCGCCCATCGCAAGATTGGTGTTGATTGTGCCTACGGCATTGTTGAGAAGGGTCTGGTCGTCGCCGCCGAAATCTTTGGTGTAGGCGTCGGCTGTGACGTAGCCGATGTAGTAGGTGGCATTGGCGTCGGTCGGGTTGGTGTTGATGATGCCTGATTTGGCGGAAAGGTCGCTGGTGCTGAGTTTGAAGTCAAGCTCAAGAAGCGACTCTGTGGTGAACGTGTATTTCTCCACCGTCGTGTTGGCGGTGCCGTCGGCGGTGTTGACGCCGTAGGCGTATGCCACATATTCGGTGCCTTCTTCAAGGTCGCTGTAGGGGAATGTCTTTGTATCGTCGATTTCGTTGCCTTTATAGAGGGAGAAGTCGAGATATTCCGACAGCGACATGTCCCAGCTCTTGGCGTCGGCATCAAATTTCTTGGTTTGGTCGGCGCAGAATGCTTCGTCGTTGGCGAAGGCGTTGAGGTCTGACGCCTTGATGACGCCGATGTTGAAGGCGCCGAGGGTCTTCGCCGGAACGAATTTGAGCTCTACCGACTTTGTCGTGAGGTCGACTACTGAAAATGTACCGGCCGACTGCATTTGCTCGAATGTGAGTGAGTCGATGGCTGAAACGGCGATGGTCTGGGTCGAGCCGTCTTTCAGATGGATTTTAAGCACGTCTTGTCCGGCATAGGCTGCCACTGCCATTATGATGGCTATCAATGGAAAAAATAATTTTTTCATATTATTGGTGTTTTTGTGTTACTGTTTGATGAATTTGAATGCTGCATTGCCGACGGCAAGGATATAAACGCCGTCTGTCAGCGACGAGATGTCGAGGCTGTTGCCGTCCCATTGTTTCTGTTGCATGACGATGCGTCCGCTGGCTGAAACAATGAAGGCATCGGTGGCGGCGGTCAGCCCGTCAACCTTGAGAATATTGCCCGACTTCGAGAATTTCAGCATGCCGTCGGGGTTGATCTCGGTCACGTTTCCCTCTTTGTCGCTGAAAAACAACTTCGTGATGTCCGACAGGCTGAATGTGCCTATCTTGCCGGAATCTTTGCCATAAACGTCCATCGTCGACTCGGTGAAGGTGATCTTGCCGATGTCGCCGACGGCGAAACTCTGTTGTTGCTGGCCGGAAACCACGAGGTTGACCCCGGCGGATGCCGTCAGGGCGCCTGCCAACAGAGCGATTGTCAATAATTGTTTTTTCATAAGTCCCTATTTTTTTATGAGTTTTGAATAATTCATTGTTTTCTATCTGAGCCGCAGGTATGTGCCTACGGTCAGCGTGTCGTTTTCGCGCAGGTCGTTGATGCGCAGGAGTGATTTCAGTTTCAAACCATAGTCGCGGGCTATCGACGACGCTGTCTCGCCGCGTTTCACCTTGTGCGCCTCGGGCATTCCATCCGGCATGCGCTCGTTTTTCTCCTGTAGGTAGAGCATCGCTCCGGAGTGGAGCATATCGGAATTGCGGTCAAGGTCGTTGAAGTCAAGCAGCTTGCGCTTTTTCATGCCAAACTCTTTCGCTATGCTGTCGTAGGTGTCGCCGGGATAGACAGTGACATAGTAGAGCCCCCACTTCTGACGGATTTTGTGCATAATCTTGAACTCGTTGACTATAGCCATGTCGATGGTGTGCTCCATTGTCTCGTCGCCTCGGAGCTCGCGGCGCTGGGCTACAACCGGTTGACCGGTGTCATACTTGTATAACTCATAAGTCTCGATTATGTTCACAAGCTTGGCTGCATACGACGGGTCGGTGGCATAGCCACACTGTTTGAGTCCTGCCGCCCAGCCGGCATAGTCGGTTTCTTTCAACTGGAAAAGCGGCTGATAGCGTTTGCGCTTGAGGAAGCGGGCGTGGTCTTCAAACGATTCCGACGCGTCGGCGTATTTGCGGAAACATTCGTTCTTCTCGTCGTCGTCGGCATAGATGCCGTCGCCGGTCCAGTCTTTGTGGCACTTGATGCCGAAATGGTTGTTGCCCTCTGTGGCAAGACGCGACAGTCCGGCACAGCTCTCAAGCAGTCCCTGCGACAGGGTGATGCTCGCCGGAATGCCGTATTGCTGTTGGTGGCGCACTGCCAATGGACTCCACTGCTCGATGTATCTCAGATAGTCCATCGACAGCGACTGGGCGTTGGCTGAGAGCACGGCGGAAAGGACCAGCAGAAGCGTCAGCGTGGCGCGCCAGGTCGTTTTTGTCATTTCTCTGAGCATAGCGGACATTTTGGATTGCGGGGCAGCGAAATAGTGTTGAATGTCATTGTCGATGCGTCGGCAACGAGCAGACGGTCGGTGAGAAGAGTGCCGATGCCGGTGATGTATTTTATTGTCTCGGTGGCTTGGATGCTGCCGATTATTCCAACGGCGGAGCCAAGCACGCCGACCGACGAGCTGTTGGGCACGGTCGATGGGTCGGGCTCGATGGGGAAAAGGCAGCGGTAGCATGCCGTGCCGGGAATGTGGGTCATCGTCTGACCGCCGAGCATGCGGATGCCGCCGAGCGAGAATGGCTTGCCGACAGCGATGCAGGCGTCGTTGACAAGATATTTGGTTTGAAAATTGTCGCTGCATTCAACAACGAAGTCGTAGTTCTTGAAAATCTCAGGGGCGGTTTCCGGCGTGAGAAATTCTTGATAAGTATCGATTTTGATGTTTGGGTTCAGGCGGACGAGTTTATCGCGGGCCGACTCCACCTTCGCGCGGCTGAGGTCGGCGGTGGTGTGGAGTATCTGGCGTTGCAGGTTCGAAAGGTCTACGCGGTCGCCGTCGGCCAAGGCGATTGTGCCTACTCCGGCGGCGGCAAGATAGTATGCCACAGGCGAGCCGAGGCCTCCTGCACCTACAACGATCACACGGCTGTCGCGCAGCCGGCATTGTCCCTCGACGCCGAAGCCGTCGAGCAGCAGCTGGCGGCTGTAGCGCCGTGTCTCATCTTCTGTAAAAGTTGTCATAATATATATGTTTTTTTCCTTCTATCTATCCAAACAACCCTCCCTCGGTGGCGTGCGGATTCTTGTGCAGGTGGGTGTAGGCAAGCGTTGTAACCTCGCGCCCGCGGGGGGTGCGCTTGATGAAGCCTTCCTTGATTAGGAAAGGCTCGTAGACTTCCTCCACGGTTTCTGCGTCCTCGCCGAGGGCGGTGGCGATGGTGGTGAGTCCAACCGGGCCGCCGTTGAACTTGTCGATAATCGTGAGCAGTAGTTTGTTGTCAACCTCGTCGAGTCCGAACTTGTCGATGTTGAGTGCCTCAAGCGCGAATTTGGCTATCTCGGTGTCGATGGAGCCGTTGCCTTTCACTTGGGCGAAGTCGCGCACTCGGCGAAGCAGGGCATTGGCGATACGTGGCGTGCCGCGGCTGCGCATGGCTATCTCGCCGGCGGCTTCCGTTGTGCATCTGACGTTGAGCAGACGGGCGGAGCGCAGCACGATGGAGCTCAGAACGTCGTGGTCGTAGTATTCTAAATGACATTTGATGCCGAAGCGCGCGCGGAGCGGCGGGGTGAGCAGGCCGCTGCGGGTGGTGGCGCCGACAAGGGTGAACGGCGACAGGTTGAGCTGAACGCTTCTCGCGCCGGGACCTTTGTCAATCATGATGTCGATGCGGAAATCCTCCATTGCGGAGTAGAGATATTCTTCGACAACGGGGCTGAGGCGGTGTATCTCGTCGATAAACAGCACGTCGTTCTCCTCGAGCGATGTCAGGATGCCGGCAAGGTCGCCGGGCTTGTCGAGCACGGGGCCTGACGTTACCTTGAAGCCTACGCCGAGCTCGTTTGCCATTATGTTTGACAGGGTGGTCTTGCCAAGGCCGGGAGGACCGTAAAGCAACGTGTGGTCGAGCGACTCTCCGCGCATTTTTGCCGCTTTGACAAACACGCGCAGGTTTTCGATGATTTTCTCCTGTCCGTTGAAATCATCGAACGCCAGCGGACGCAGCGCGCGCTCAAATTCATTGTCGCCGTCGGTGCGGCTTGTCCTTATGTCGAAATCTTCACTCATCGTTGGTTTATTACGTTGTCAAGCCGTTGCACTATGGCGTGGTAGTCAATGCCGCGGAGGCAGGCATAGTCGCCGCGTTGGCACGGCTTGTTGCCAAACACGGAACATGGACGGCAGGGTAGGTCGGCCTGCACTTCGTTGGCTGGATTCTGATGCCATCCGGTGAATCCGCAATATGGATGTGTGGCGCCCCAGACCGACACCACCGGAAGCTCGACAAGCGAGGCGAGGTGCATGTTGGCGGAGTCCATCGAGAGCATCACGTCGCAGTGGCTCAGCAGCGCAAGCTCTTTGGCAAAGCCGTAGCGCTTGCCGGCAAGCGAGGTGACGTTGTGTGGGTGCTCGCACGCCCATTCTTCGAGGATGTCGCGCTCATAGCCGCCGCCTCCGAAAAGAAACAGGCGTGTCCCGTCGCGCTGCGACAAGGTGTCGACAACGAGCGACATCAGTCCGGGGGGATATATCTTTCCTTCGTGCTTGGCAAACGGGGCGATGGCAATCCAGCGCTCGCCGCCGGATTTGGGTTTCGTGATGTCGGCAAACAGCGTCGTGTCGGCTCCCGTGGGATAGACCGACGTGAATGTCTCGCCGAAGTCGAATCCCATTCGCTTGAATGCGTCGAAGTAGCGTTGACGGGTGGAAATCAGCGGATGCAGATTCTTGCCCGTCTCGCGAGTCAGCTCGCGCTTCTCGCTGCGACCTTTGTCGATGCGGCTCATCGGGATGCCGTGCATACGGCAGTAGACGCCCATGATGTGGGTGCGGATCACGTCGTGAAGGTCGATAAACGCGTCAATGGCGTATTCGCGCCGCAGGTCGCCCATAAGACGCCAGATGCCGTGAGTGCCCTTGTAGCGTTGCTTGACGTCGACTCCTACAACCGTGAGGTTTTGTGGCGGGTTGACAAACAGCGACGACGCTACGGGCTGTGTGGCAATGACAAACCGCACCGTGGGGTATGCCTCGCAGGCGGAGTAGACCACCGGGACGGTCATCGCGACATCACCGAGGGCGGAAAATCGCGCTATGAGTACGTTTTTGTATTCTTTTGTCAATTCTATCTTCCCGGTTTGATTATTTTTTCTGGGCGTAGAGCACCGGATTGGTGTCTGCGTCGTTGTACATCTTCATCTGGCGGTAGACTTTCATATATTTGCGGCCGGCGGCGATGTCGTCAAGGAGTTGGCCGATGGCGGTTGAGAGGTCTACTTGCTGCTCCAGCAGCACGCGCAGTTTGGCTGTGCACTTGGCTATGTGCTCGGCGGTGGCGTCGGTGCGCTCTGCCTCTTGGCGCATGTGATAGATTTTCAGTGCGAGAATAGACAGACGGTCGATTGCCCATGCCGGACTTTCGGTGTTGATTGTGGCGCCGTCAAGCGGCTTGACGTTGCTGTAAAGGTCGCGGAAATAGGTGTCGATGTCCTCCACAAGGTCGGTGCGGTCCTGGTTCGACTTGTCGATGCGGCGTTTCAGCGCGAGTGCCTCGACGGGGTCGATGGCTGGGTCGCGGATAATGTCCTCCATGTGCCACTGCACGGCGTCGATCCAGTTCTTTCTGAACAGCACATCGTCGATGGTGCCTGCCTCGTATGGGTTTTCCGGCACTGCGTCGATGTTGTCGAATTTATGATAGTGGAGAGTGGTTTCTCCGAAAATCTTGTTGCATTTCTCTACGAAAGCGTTCATAGCGGTAGGAATTGTAGTTAATACTCTTTTTTCGGCGCATCTGAGATGCAACAACAAAGAAACAAAATATACTTGATTTCGCAAAACTTTAGACAAAAAAACCGCCACTTATTCCAAGTGACGGTCTCTTTTGCTTATGGCGTTTGCGTGTTATTTCAGTTTCGCCTGGATGGCTTTGCTCTCTGCCTCGTAGCCTGGCTTGTTGAGCAGTGCGAACATATTCTTCTTGTAGGCCTCTACTCCCGGCTGGTTGAATGGGTTCACGCCGAGGATGTAGCCGCTGATGCCGCACGCTTTCTCGAAGAAATAGATGATTTCGCCGAGGCAGCGCTCTGTGAGCGAGCCGAGGGTGATGTGGATGTTGGGCACTCCGCCGTCTACGTGGGCGATTACGGTGCCGAGTTCTGCCATCTTGTTCACTTCGTCGATGCGCTTGCCTGCGATGTAGTTGAGTCCGTCAAGGTTGGCGGCGTCGCTCGGAATCACCATTTCGTGCTGTTGCTCGGCTACGGAGATTACGGTCTCGAAGATGGTGCGTTCGCCTTCCTGAATCCACTGACCCATTGAGTGAAGGTCGGTGGAGTTGTCGACAGCGGCTGGGAAGATGCCTTTGTGCTCCTTGCCTTCGCTCTCGCCGTAAAGCTGTTTCCACCATTCGCCGAGGTAGTGGAGTTTTGGATTGTAGTTCACCAGAATCTCCGTCTTCTTGCCTTCAGCATAGAGTGCGTTGCGGGTCTTGGCGTAGAGGTAGGCGGGGTTGCTGTCGTCGGCTGCCGCGGTGGCTGCCTCCATTGCCTTCGCTCCGTCGAGAAGGGCGCGGATGTCGAAGCCTGCAACGGCGATAGGCAGAAGGCCTACCGGTGTGAGAACGGAGAAGCGTCCGCCGACGTTGTCCTCAATTACGTAGGTTGCGTAGCCTTCCTCTGTGGCAAGCGAGCGGAGCGCGCCGCGCTTGGCGTCGGTGACTGCAACGATGTGTTTCGAGGCAAACTCCTTGCCTTCCTGTGCCTCAAGCATTTCCTTGAGGATGCGGAATGCGATTGCCGGCTCGGTCGTTGTGCCTGATTTGGAAATCACGATGATGCCGAACTTCTTGCCTTTCAAGAGGCTTACGAGCTCGTGGGTGTAGTCCTCGCCGATGTTCTGTCCGGCGAAAATCACACGTGCGCCGCTTGCCGGTTTGTAGGCGGCAAACGAGTCGCTGAGGGCTTCAATAACGGCTTTGGCGCCAAGATAGCTGCCGCCGATGCCGATTGCCACTACATATTCGCAGTCGTTGCGGAGGGTGGCGGCTGTCTTTTCAATGTCGGCTACAAGCGATTCCGGTGTTGCACTGGGGAGATGCATCCATCCGAGGAAATCGTTGCCGGCACCTGTGCCTTTTTCGAGTTGTTCAAGTCCGTTGGCAGCTGCGCTGTCGAAAGCGTCAATCTGCGACTTGGTGACAAATTCTGCCACATGCTTGATGTTTAGCTCTAAATTCTTCATAATCAGCGTTATTATTAATCATAGATTGGTTGTTGTTATCTCAATTCAAACGCGAGGCGGTCGATGGCTTTCTGTGCCGGCACTTTCTCATAGAGTATGCTGTAGACACAGTTGAGAATCGGCATGTCGATGCCGTAGCGTTTGTTTATTTCATAGATGCACTTTGTGCCGTAGTATCCTTCTGCAACCATTTCCATCTCCATCATCGCCGCTTTGACAGAATAGCCGCGGCCTATGTAGGCGCCGAAATTGTGGTTGCGGGAGAATTTGGAGTATGCCGTGACGAGAAGGTCGCCAAGATACACGGAGTCGCAGATGTTGCGCTCGCCGGGGCTGGTGGCGGCGAGGAAGCGTTCCATCTCGCGGATGGCATTGCTTGTGATCATGGCGAGGAAGTTGTCGCCGTTTTTCAAGCCGTAGACGATGCCTCCGCAGATGCCGTAAACGTTTTTAAGCACGGCGCCGTATTCAATGCCGGATACGTCGCCCGACACGATGGTGCGCAACGCCGGACCTTGAAGGCATGGGGCGAATGCGGCGGCAAGCGACGGGTCGAGGCTGCCAACGGTGAGGTAGGAGCGGCGTCCGAGAGCCACTTCTTCTGCGTGGCACGGTCCGCCTATCACTATCTGACGCTCTGGCTTGATGCCGAAATGGTCGGACATATAGGTCGTGACGATGGTGTTGTCCTCGGGCACGATGCCTTTGATGGCGCTTACCATATATTTGTCAGAAAGATCGGCGGTTACTTTCTTCAAGTGACCCTTGAGATAGGGAGACGGTACGGCGAGCAGCAAGGTGTCGGCTTTGCCGCACACCTCGTTGATGTCCGATGAAAAGTTGATGCGCGCGGTGTCAAACATGATGTCTGACAGATAGACAGGGTTGTGCCCCGTGCGCTTGAAGTCGGCTATGCGGTCGTCGCGGCGCATATACCAATATATGCTGTCGCAGTTCTGCAACAGAAGTTTGGCGAGGGCGGTGGCCCAGCTGCCGCCGCCCATCACTGCAATCTTTCCTGGAAAAGCCATTATGGATTGTTTATTTCTTCACGGCGTCAATCCAAGCGGCGACGTTGTCGACCGACGGATTGGTGAGGCCGAGTTTAAATTTCTTGTTGAGTCCGCAAATTTCCTGATGCACTTTGCCTGGATTGGCGCCGTCGAGGCTGTCAACGGTGAGATAGCCTGCCTTCTGCAGCGGTGCTACCCATTCTGCTGGGATGCCGAGGGTGGTGTAGGCGTCTTCCTGGTCGCGTTTCACAACTTTCTCCGGACGCATCTGCGGGAAGAACAGCACTTCCTGGATTGTGGTCTGTCCGGTCATGAGCATCACAAGACGGTCGATGCCGATACCGATACCTGATGTTGGAGGCATACCGTACTGGAGGGCACGGAGGAAGTCCTGATCGATGATCATTGCCTCGTCATCACCCTTATCGGCAAGCTTCATCTGGTCGATGAAACGCTCTTCCTGGTCGATTGGGTCGTTAAGCTCTGAGTAGGCATTGGCAAGCTCCTTGCCGTTGACCATAAGCTCGAAACGCTCTGTGAGTCCCGGCTTTGAACGGTGCATCTTTGTAAGCGGCGACATCTCGACCGGATAGTCGGTGATGAATGTAGGCTGAATGAATGTGCCCTCGCAGAACTCGCCAAAGAGTTCGTCGATGAGCTTGCCCTTGCCGAATGTCTCGTCAACCTCAAGTCCCTTTTCGAGGCAGAATGCGCGGATCTCCTCCTCACTCTTGCCGTTGCAGTCGAAGCCTGTCTTCTCCTTGATTGCGTCGAGGATAGGCAGACGGCGGTAAGGCGCCTTGAATGAGATGACGTTGTCGCCTACCTTGCGCTCTGTAGAGCCGTTGACGGCGATACAGATTTTCTCTAACAGCTGCTCGGTGAACGACATCATCCAGTTGTAGTCTTTATACTGAACGTAAAGCTCCATGCAGGTGAACTCCGGGTTGTGGTTGCGGTCCATTCCCTCGTTGCGGAAGTTCTTGCCGATTTCATAAACGCCCTCGAAACCGCCGACGATGAGGCGTTTCAGATAGAGCTCGGTTGCGATGCGCATGTACATGTCAACGTCGAGTGCGTTGAAATGGGTGATGAATGGACGGGCGCTTGCTCCGCCGGCGATGCTCTGAAGGGTCGGGGTCTCAACCTCGGTGTAGCCTGCCTCGTCGAGCACGCTGCGAAGGGTGCGGAGCACGGTGGCGCGCTGAAGGAAAATGTCCTTGACGCCGTCGTTGACAATGAGGTCAACATAGCGCTGGCGGTAGCGGAGCTCCGGATCTTCGAAGGCATCGTATGCCTTGCCGTCTTTCATCTTGACGATTGGAAGTGGGCGCAGCGACTTGCTGAGCATCTTGATGTTCTTGGCGTGAACGGTGATTTCGCCCATCTGTGTGCGGAACACAAATCCCTCGATGCCGACAATGTCGCCGATGTCGAGCAGTTTCTTGAAGAAAATGTTGTAGGTGTCCTTGTCTTCTCCCGGACAAAGGTCGTCGCGGCTGATGTAAACCTGGATACGGCCTTCGGAGTCCTGCAGTTCCATAAACGAGGCTTTGCCCATGATGCGGCGGCTCATGATACGGCCGGCAATTCTCACTTCGCGTGGCTCGGCGTCGTCTTTGAAGTTTTCCTTAATCTCTTTTGTGTGTCCTGTAACTACATATTCCTCAGCGGGATAAGGCTCTATTCCCATCTTTCTGAGTTCGGCGAGACTGTTGCGTCTCACAATCTCTTGTTCGCTTAACTCCAATACGTTCATATATCTTTCAATTTGTTATTATCAAACGTTGTAAGCACACCTTATAAAGGGTTGCAGTTTGCAAAGTTACGCATAAACCGCTTGTTCTGCAAAAAAAGGTGTGATTTTTGGTTATTTCTTGTGCTTGCGGTAGTAGGAAAGACCGCGTTTCACGTTTTCTTTTATGGCGTTGCTCGAGTAGGTGGCGCCGCTGACGGCGTCTACTTTCTGTTTCGATGCCTCGCCGACATGCTTGCCTGTCCATTTGCCGAACAGCCCTTTCTCGGCGCGCAGAAACACGTTGTGCGACTCGCGGTTGGGAAGTGCCTCGATTTTCACAATGCGGTCGTTCTTGATGTGGATTTTCAGAGGCGTGGCGCCGGCATAGCCTTTGACGGTGGGCGCAAGTGTGGTGGTGTTGACCACGTAGGTGCCGTCGGCGCTGCGTGTCATCACATCGTCGGCGCTGCCGCCCGACGTCATCGCCACCGCAGCTGTTGTCACGGCTGCGGCGGTTAGAAGTAAATTCCTTATTTTCATAATCTTAGTCGTTGCTTCTTGTTCCGAATCTTAGTCTTCGCTTATCATGCCGAGGAGTTGTTTCACCTCATAGTGCGACAGCCGTCGGCTGTCTTTCAGATGTTGTGCAAACTCGTGTGCTATTTTGCGCACCGATGGGTTGCGGAACACCTGCTCCAGATAGTTGAACGTTTCCTGAAACATGCTTCTTATCTCATCGTCATCCAATTGGCAGGTGCGTTTGCCCTCATCTGCCACGGTGCTGAAAATCGCTTTCTTGGCGTCGGCGTATTGCGTCGGCTTGCCTGCCGGCAGATTGCGGCAAAACAAGTTGGCGATGAGCATGCCTACGGTCATCTGGTAGTGCTTGAGCGTGGCGTGCCACGACTCTACGGGCGACACTGCGGGATTGCCTGAGAAATAATAGTCGGGCGTAAACGAGATGTAGCCGTGCTCATCGTCGTCAATGTCGATTTGGTAGAGCAGGTCCTCTCCGTTCCAGATTGAAATACCTATCGCCATTCCGGCGATGCCATAACATTTGTCTTCTTCGTCGTTATATTTCATCCTTTTTTTAAGTTTTTATTGACGGCGTCCTCCAGTTGGCGGAGCGCCTTTTCAAGCGTTGTGCGGCAGCAGCCCACGTTGAGCCGCATGTGGCATTCGCCTCCGGTGCCAAACATCTCGCCGTCGTTGAGGGCCAGGTGCGCCTTGTCGACAAACAGGTCGACCAAGTCCTTGCCCTTCAGTCCCAATGCCGAGCAGTCGAGCCATACGAGGAACGACGCCTGCGGGCGCATGGCGCGGATTTGCGGTATCCGCTCCGCCAGAAATTGCTCCGTGTAGCGGATGTTGTCCTCGATGTAGCGCAGCGCCTCGTCGAGCCATCCCGCCGCTTTGGTGTAGGCGGCTTCGGTGGCTACGGTCTGCACGAATGTGGGCACGTTGTATTCATTGACTGTCAGCCAGGTGAAGAACTTGCGGCGGAGTGCTGGATTTTTCACCACACACCACGAACTTACGATGCCGGCGATGTTGAATGTCTTTGACGGCGCGCCAAACGTGACGCTGCATTGCGCCGCTGCGTCGGAAACGGAGGCAAACGGAGTGTAGCGGTTGCCAAACAGCTCAAGGTCGCCGTGGATTTCGTCGCTCGCCACCAGCACGCCGTATTCGGTGCAGAGGTCGGCAAGACGTGCCAGCTCCTCGCGGCTCCATACAAATCCGCCGGGGTTGTGCGGATTGCAGAGAATCATCATGCGCGGACGCTCCTCGGCAAACTGGCGCTCGAGCAGCTCGAAGTCCATCTCTACGTGTCCGTCGTCGCAGAAGCGCAGCGGATTTCTGACCACCTTGCGGCAGTTGCCCTCGATGATGATGCGGAACGGATGGTAGACGGGCTGTTGTATCAGCACCTTGTCGCCCTTGTCGGTAAACACCTGAAGTGCCATCGCAAGTCCGCGGACAATGCCGGGGATGAATGTCAGCTCGTCGCGTTCCACGCTGAATCTATGGCGGTTGAGCAGCCAGTCCTGTATCGACTGCCAATAACTGTCGGGTGCTATCGAATAGCCGAACACTTGGTGCTCCAGCCTGTGGCGCAGAGCTTCTGTGATGGCGGGACACACCTCGAAATCCATATCAGCCACCCAAAGCGGCAAAAGGTCGCTTCGACCGTAGTTTTGCTGCAGACCGTCGTATTTTACGCATCCGGTGTGCCAGCGGTTGATTGTCTTGTTGAAATCCATTGCGAGACGTTTTTTGCAAACTTACACAAAAAACATAAATTTCTGCAAATATAGAACGAAAAAAGTTTGTTTATTGTCATTGAATAATGACATTATAAAAGCTACGCTTTGAATATTGAGGAAATCTGAGTAATTTTGCATATTGATGTCGGGCTTGCCCGGCAGCAAAAAAGGAGGAAAGAAATGGAAGAGAAAAATCTTGAAAAGGTAGAGTCAAAGCCGGCGTTCAGGCACTCTATCCCGGTGCAGATGCGTTTTAACGACATCGATGTGCTCGGACACGTCAACAACTCTGTGTTTTTCACCTATTACGACCTCGGTAAATCGGCTTATTTCACCACCATCCGCAAAGGTCAGATGAACTGGACGCGGCCCGACGTGGTGATTGCCAACGTGAACTGCAACTTCTACGCCCCGATGCGATTCGGCGAGCCGGTGTCGGTCGTGACCCGTGTGGAGTCGATCCGCGAGAAGAGTTTCAAAGTGCACCAACGCATCGTAAACACTGTCACGAAGGAGGTGAAGAGCGAATGCGCGACGGTGATGGTGGCGTTCGACGTGGATACGCAGGAATCGAAATGCCTTCCGGCTGCGTGGGTGAAAGCCATCTGCGAGTATGAAGGACGCAACTTGATTGAATCAAAAGACTGACAACAGATATGACAGACATCAAACAGTGTATGCGCGACATCCTCGCTCACGAAAGCCGTGCGGTGGCGGAAATCCCGGTGACCGACGGATATGAGCGTGCTGTAGGAATGATTGTGGAGCAGGTGTGGAACCGCCACGGAAAACTTATAACATCGGGCATGGGCAAGGCTGGACAGATTGCCATGAACATTGCAACGACTTTTGCGTCGACGGGAATCCCTGCCGTGTTCCTGCACCCGAGCGAGGCGCAGCATGGCGACTTGGGCGTGATGCAGGAGAACGACATCATGCTGCTGCTCTCGAATTCGGGTAAGACGCGCGAGATTGTGGAGCTGGTGACGCTTGCAAAGCGGTTGAATCCGCAGCTGCAGATTATCGTGATTACGGGAAATGCCGACAGTGAGCTGGCTCAGTCGGCGGATGTGTGCCTTTGGACGGGCAACGCTCCGGAGGTTTGTCCGCTCGGGCTGACTCCTACCACGTCGACTACGCTGATGACTGTCATTGGCGACGTGCTCGTTGTGGGAACGATGCGCACCACGGGATTCACAAAGGAGCAGTATGCGCTGCGCCATCATGGCGGGTATCTCGGCAAGAAGAGCCGTGGTGAGGAAAAGGAGGAACAACGGTGAGCAAGGTTATTGCAGTGGGACAGGCTTGCCTCGACATCCTGCATGAGGAGGGGAGGCAGGTGTGTTCGTTTGTTGGCGGACGCATTGCAAACATGGCAATGACGCTGAGCCACGACGGCGTGGAAGTGGAATTCGTAAGCGAATGTGCCACCGACGGCGTGGGCGACATGATTGTTGACACGCTGAAGAAAAACGGTGTGGGCGTGAAGTCGGTCGACCGGTTTACGGAAGGGCAGTCGCAGGTGTCGCTGATTTTCCGCGACAAGGAGGGCAACGAGCGTTTCTCGGAGTATGTGAAATACCCCGACTCGAGGTTTGACGTGCTGTGGCCGAAAATCGAGGAGAACGACATCGTGGTGTTCGGATCGTTTTTCTCTGTGGAGGAAAGCGTGCGCCAGCCGCTCTCTGAATTGTTGGCGTATGCTCAGGACCGCAAGGCGATAATCGTCTATCTGCCGGGTTTCAAGCCTGAGCTGTGCAGCCGCATAACGCGTGTGATGCCGGCTATCGTCGAAAATTTTGAGGTCGCCGATGTGGTCATCGCCCGCGAGAGCGATATGATGAAAATATTCGGAAAGGCAGATGCCCGTGCCTGCTACAACGAGCATATAAAATTTTATTGCAACAATTTCCTTTTTTCCGACAGCCGGCACAATGTGTCGCTGTTCACCAAAAGCGGCGTGCTGACGCGTGAGTCAGACGGGACGCCCGACGCCGCACATCGTCTGGAATGCGATGCGCGTCTGGTGGCTCGGTTTGTTGAGGGAATGCTGCGCCACGGGCTTACGCGCGACGGTCTTGACACGACAGGCGCGGACGAATGGGAAGATATAATGAAAAAATAGAACAAAGATATGTCTGTAGAAATCAGAGTTATACCGAAGGATAAGAAGTCACTGAAAAAGTTTGTGCAGTTTGGCACGGATATGTATAAAGGCAACGACTACTTTGTGCCGCCGTTGCGCATGGACGATGTCAACACGCTGTCGCCCGACGTGAACCCTGCGTTTGAGTTGTGTGATGCTGAGTATTTTATGGCTTTCCGCGACGGCAAGCCTGTGGGACGCATCGCTGCAATCATCCATCGCCTCTCAAACGAGCAGCGAGGCAAGAAGGAGATGCGTTTCGGATTTGTGGAGTTTATCGATGACGAGGAAGTGTGCGACGCGCTTTTCAACGCTGCCATAGCATGGGGCAAGGAGCGCGGAATGGAAACGATTATTGGTCCGCTCGGATTTTCCGATATGGACTATGAGGGAATGCTTATCGAGGGCTTCAATGAATTGTCGACGATGGCCACCATCTACAACTACCCATACTATCCCAAGCACATGGAGCGCATGGGATTTGAAAAACGCGCCGACTGGGTGGAATTTCAGATGACCGTGCCTGACGCTATCCCTGAGAAGCATCAGCGCATCGCCGAGATAGTGAAGAAGAAATATGGGCTGCACGTGGAGAAATACACCAACCGCAAGAAGGTTGTCCGAGAGGTGGGACGTCCGTTCTTCGACCTTATCAATGAGGCTTATGCCAAGCTGTTTGAGTTTACCAAACTGACCGACCGTCAGATTGACTATTATGTGAAGATTTATCTGCGCCTGTTGCGCCTCGACCTGCTCTGTGTGATAAAAGACTCCAACAACGAGGTTATCGGTGTGGGCGTGGCTTTGCCGTCGTTGTCGCGGGCGTTGCAGAAGTCGCATGGACGAATGTTGCCGTTCGGATGGTGGCATCTGATGCGTGCCATGTATTTCAACGTGACCGACACGGTCGACCTTCTGCTTGTGGCTATCAAGCCGGAATATCAGAGCAAGGGCGTAAACGCATTGCTGTTCACCGACTTGATTCCGTATTTCCAAAAATATGGCTTCAAATATGCCGAGAGCAATCCGGAGTTGGAGCTGAACACGAAGGTGCAGTCGCAGTGGCAATATTTCGAGACGCGCCAGCACAAGCGTCGTCGTGCTTTTGGAAAGAAAATATGACGGCAAACAGTATGACGCCGGCATATCCTACTCATCCAGGCACAATTTTGAAAGATGAGATTGAATATCGAGGCCTGTCACAACGAAAGTTGGCAGAGAAGATGGGTATTGCTTATTCGGCATTAAACGAAATCTTGAATGGGCATAGACCGTTGTCGGAGAAAACAGCGTTGCTGTTTGAGGCGGCGCTCGGGGTCAATGCGGAACCGTTGTTGCAAATACAATTGCGGTATAATCTGCAGACTGCTAAAACAGACAAAACGTTTATGGCGAAACTGGCGAGGGTAGGAAAGGTAGCGGCGGCGCTATAGGTGGTTGTGAAAGAAACAATCGGCGGCGGATGCTCCATATTGCGGGTCTCGCCGCCGATGTTTTTAGCTGGTCGACTTTGGACGCTTTTGTTGTCTATGCTCGCAATAATGTATACCTTTGCAACCATAATAATGATAAAAAACAGAGAATAATGGCTGGATTAAAATCATTGGTAAAAGACACTGCCATCTATGGTGTCAGTTCTATCGTAGGGCGATTTCTAAACTATCTTCTTGTGCCTATCTACGTCACGGCGATGTCGGTACGTTCGGGTGGCTATGGCGTTGTCACCGAGGTGTATGCGTGGGTGGCGTTGCTGATGGTGATTCTCACCTATGGAATGGAAACCACATTTTTCCGCTATGTGAACAAGGCGGAGGAGAATCCGCGCAGGGTCTATTCAACAACGCTGATTATGGTGGGGTCCACGTCGCTGCTGTTTGTGGCGCTCGGACTGGCGTTTCTGCCGCAGATTGCTGGTGCCATGGGCTATGCAGACCATCCTTCGTATATAGGTATGATGATGGGTGTTGTGGCGATGGACGCTTTCCAATGCATCCCGTTCGCTTATCTGCGCTATCGCAAGCGCCCGTTTCACTTCGTGGCGTTGAAGCTGCTCTTCATTGTGCTCAACATAGCGTTAAACATTGTCTACTACGTGTTTCTCGGAGGCAGCGATGTGGCTTATGCCTTCCTGTTCAACCTTGTCTGCACCGGCACGATAATGCTGCTGATGTTGCCGCTCATAAAGCTTGGCGGCGGTTTCGACTGGCAGTTGGCGAAGCGTATGCTCAACTATTCTTATCCGATACTGATTCTTGGTATCGCTGGAATCCTTAATCAGGTGGCTGACAAGATTATATTCAGCCATGTCTATGTTGGCAGCGATGCAAAGATGCAGCTCGGCATCTACGGCGCGGCGAGCAAGATTGCCATGATTATGGCTTTGCTGACACAGGCTTTCCGCTATGCCTACGAGCCGATTGTGTTTAGCAAGAGCCGCGACAAGGACAGCAAGGAGTTTTACGCCAAGGCGATGAAATATTTCGTGATCTTCACGCTGCTGGCATTCCTTTGCGTGGTGTTCTACATCGATGTGCTCAAACACGTCATTGCCCCGAATCCGGAATATTGGGCTGGATTGCGTGTGGTGCCGATTGTGATGGCGGCGGAAATTCTGATGGGCGTTTATTTCAACTTGTCGTTCTGGTACAAGCTCATCGACAAGACGCTTTGGGGCGCGTTGTTCTCTTTTGTGGGATGCGCCGTGCTGATTGCCATGAATGTGCTGCTTGTGCCCAAGTTCGGATATATGGCATGCGCCTGGGCTGGCGTGGCTGGCTATGGCGTGGCTATGGTGATGTCTTATATTGTAGGACAGAAGAAAAATCCTATCGACTACGATTTGAAGTCGATTCTCTCATACGTAGCCGTGGCTGCGGTGCTTTATTTTGTGGCTGAATATCTGAAAGTTGGCAACACGATGCTGCAACTTGTGGTCAACACCGCAATGCTTTGTGTGTTTGCCATGATGATTGTTAAAAAAGAGCATCTCAACATCGGTGCGATGCTGCGGAGGGGACGCAAATGAAGGTGGTGATTCTCAACACTGCCGACGCCCATGGCGGCGCGGCGATTGCCAGCTGGAGGCTTCTGCACGCTCTTGTGGAAGAGGGTGTGGATGCTCGTATGCTTGTTGTTGACCGCACTACGGCCGACCCGCTTGTCGATGTGGCAGGAACAGCGGAGCAGCGCCGTTGGGCTTTCCTGCGCGAGCGCATAGGCATCTTTGCTGCAAACGGCTTGAACCGCCGCGACCTGTTTAAGGTGTCGACAGCGCGCTATGGTGTCGATGTGCTGTCGCATCCGTGGCTGCGTTCAGCCGATGTGGTGTGTCTCAATTGGATAAACCAGGGAATGCTGTCGCTCACCGACGTTGGGCGACTTGCCGCAATGGGAAAGCGGTTGGTGTGGACGCTGCACGATATGTGGTGCATGACGGGAATCTGCCACCATGCCTATGGTTGCGACGGCTATGAGCGCGAGTGCGGACATTGCAGGTTTATGCGTTTCCCTTATGGCAACGACCTGTCGCACCGTGTGTGGAAGCGGAAAAAACGCATATACGACAATGCCGACATCCATTTTGTGGCTGTCAGCGGATGGCTTGCCGACTGTTGCCGCCGCAGCGCGCTGCTTGAGGGCAGGGCGGTGTCGGTGATCCACAATGCGATGGCGGTCGACAGCTACAGTTGGCAGCGTACAGGAAACAAAGACAAGAAGGTGGTGACGATGGGCGCGGCGCGACTTGACGACCCCGTGAAAGGGTTCGGACTGCTCATCGAGGCGGCAAACGTCATAGCCGACAGTCATCCCGACTGCAACATCGAGCTGCAGCTTTTCGGCTCTATCCGCGACGAGTCGCTGTTCGGACAGATACGACTGCCTTACCGGTGGGTTGGCGCGGTGGCTCCTGAAAAGGTGGCAGACCTGATGGCGGCAGGCGATGTGGTTGTGTCGTCGTCGCATTTCGAGACGTTTGGCATGACGCTTGCCGAGGGACAGGCTGCCGGATGCCTTGCCGTGGCGTTTGACCACGGAGGCCAGTCGGACATAATCACGCATCGGCGCGACGGATGGCTCGCCGCCTATCCCGACGCCGACAGCCTTGCCGAGGGCATCTTGTGGGCGGCGTCGCAGAGTGTCGACCGCAAGGCTCTCCACGACAGCGTGGCGGCGCGGTTTTCATACGGCGCGGTGGCGCGTAAGTATATAGATTTGTTCAACGAATTATTGAGAAAGGAATAGAAATATGGTGACAATACTGTTTCACGACACGATTTTCGGACCAATCCACAGCCGCAGGCTCGGCACGTCGCTCGGCGTTAACCTGATGCCAAACGATGGTAAAATCTGCTCGTTTGACTGCCTGTACTGCGAGGCTGGCTACAATGCCCAGGGCGCGGGAAAGGCTGGTATAAGCACCCGCGAGGAGGTGCGCGCGGCTCTGGAAGACAAACTGAAGGCGATGCATGCCGCCGGCGACCGTCTTGACGTAATCACTTTCTCAGGCAACGGCGAACCAACGTTGCACCCTGACTTCGGAGGTGTGGTCGACGATGTGATAGCATTGCGCAACAAGTATTACCCTTCGGTGAAAATCAGCGTTTTGTCAAATTCCACGATGATTGATCGTCCGGCTGTTGCCGAGGCGCTTCTGAAGGTGGACAACAACATTCTGAAACTTGACTCGGCGGTTGACGCCACGATGCGCCTTATCGACCGTCCGGCAAACAAGGAGTTTACGGTGGAGCACGTGGTTGGACATCTAAAAAAATTCCGTCATCAGTGCATCGTCCAGACTATGATGGTGCGTGGCGAGCACGACGGTGTGTGCATCGACAACACCACCGATGCCGAGATTCAGGCGTTGCTGAAGGCTTATCTTGAGATTGAGCCGGCAGAGGTGATGCTCTACTCGCTCGATCGCCCCACGCCGGAGCAGCGCCTGCAGAAAGTGGAGCGCGACGAGTTGGAGCGCATCGCAGAAGTGTTCCGTCAGAAAGGTATTAAAGTACAAGTAAATTAAGACAATATGATATATCCAAAGCCATTGAGACAAGGCGATGCCGTGGCGATTCTCTCGCCGGCAAGTGCAATCAAACCGGAGCTGGTCGACAGCGCATGCCGGACAATCGAGAGTTGGGGATTCCGCCCCGTAGTGAGTCGGCACTGCAAAGGCGTGAACGGATCGTACAGCGGAACGGCGGAAGAGCGTATAGCCGACATCCGTCAGGCGCTCGCCGACCCGTCGGTGCGTGCCATAATGTGCAGCCGTGGCGGATACGGAGTGGTGCATCTGCTCGAGCATTTCGAGCCGGGATTGTGGAGCCGCGACCCTAAATGGGTGATGGGATTCAGCGACATCTCTGCCTTCCATGCAGCGTTGGCCCGCGATGGCGTGGCAAGCATACACTCGCTGATGTGCAAGCATCTGACCGAGCGTCCCGACGACGAGTGCAGCCGCGCGCTTCGCGACATCCTTACCGGCACCATGCCCGACTATGAAGTGGCGGCCGACCCTCACAACCGTCTTGGCGAGGCTGAAGGCAGAATTTACGGAGGCAATATCGCCGTGCTGAGCGGACTGCTGTCCACACCGTTCAACTTGCTCCGCAAGGACCATATCCTCTTCATTGAGGACATTGACGAGGCTATCTACAGCATAGAGCGCATGCTCTACCATCTGCGTCTTAACGGCACGCTTGCCTCTACGCGTGCGTTGATTGTTGGGCAGTTCACCGAATACAAGCCGTCGAAGGACTTCGACAATATGTGCGATATGGTGCAGCGGATGGTTGCCGACTACGATTTCCCGGTGGCTTACAACTTCCCGGTGGGGCATGTCGACTACAACCTTCCAATCATCGAAGGCGCCAATGCCCGCCTTGTCGTAACCCCCGACAAAGTGCGCCTCACTCTGTCAAAATAATATGGCCAAATCGCCAAGCAAAAAATGGCCAAATCGCCAAGCAAAAAATGGCCAAATCGCCAAATAAGATTCGTAAATATTTGTTTATGTGGAAATTAAAAAATATCTTTGCATAAACAAAAATACAAACAAAAATGAGCGAATATAAGCCGCGGATAGCAGACGGAATATTGCGAGAGAAGTTGGAGGCAATTGGAGCTGTTTTGGTGGAGGGTCCAAAAGCGTGTGGTAAGACCACGACTGCCGAGCAGCAAGCCAAGAGCGTGCTTTATATGAACGATCCGATGAGGCGGATGCAGTATATGCAAATGGTTGAGACCGATATCAATACTTTGCTTGACGGTGCTGTGCCTCGACTTATTGATGAGTGGCAGACGGCTCCGCAGTTTTGGGATGCCATTCGTTTCACTGTTGACCACAGAGATGGCGATGGCCAGTTTATCCTTACCGGTTCAGCTGTTCCAGTGATAAACAATGGGCAGATAGAGCACACAGGGACCGGCCGTTTTGGCTGGGTTAAGATGCGTCCGATGAGTCTTTGGGAGTCTGGAGAATCCAATGGCGGCGTAAGTCTTTCTGAACTGTTTGAGTCGCCAGAAAGCATTGGCGCTACAAGCACATTGTCATTGTCGCAACTTGCATTTGCAGTGTGTCGCGGCGGTTGGCCGAGGGCGGTGTCAAAGCAAACAGAAAAAGCGGCGTTGCTTCAGGTCGAGGAATATCTTGAGTCGGTGACGCGTTCTGACATTTCTCGTGTTGACAATGTAAACAGAGATTCAGATCTTGCAAAGAGGTTGCTTCGTTCGTACGCGCGCCATCAAGGCGCACAGGCAAGTGTTCCGACGATACGTAAGGATATCGCTGTCAACGAATCGGATTCGGTGAGCGACGTCACTATTGAGTCGTATCTGTTGGCTCTCCGCAAGATTTTTGTCATAGAGGATATGCCTGCGTGGAATCCAAATTTGAGAAGCAAAACAGCGATACGGACATCTGATACAAGATATTTTGTTGACTCTTCGATAGCTGCTGCCGCATTGGGCATTGGGCCGAAAGATTTGATTGAGGATTTAAACACATTCGGATTGTTGTTTGAAACATTGTGTGTGCGCGATTTGCGTGTGTTTGCAGATGCTCTTGGCGGTACCGTTTATCATTTCCGTGACAAAAACGGTCTGGAGTGCGATGCTGTCATTCATTTGAAGAATGGAAATTACGGACTCGTCGAAATAAAATTGGGTGGTGACACATTGATTGAGGCGGGGGCGTTGACTTTGACATCGCTGGCTGGCAAAATCGACACCACAAAAATGAAGAAGCCGGCGTTTTTGATGGTTCTGACTGGTGTCGGTGATTTCGCTTACCGTCGTAAAGACGGCATTTATGTTGTGCCGATAGGGTGCTTGAAAGATTAGTATGGTTGACACAATGACAGCCGAGCAACGGCATCGCTGCATGTCGCACATCCGCAGCCGCGACACGCGTCCGGAAACGATGGTGCGCCACTACCTGTTTTCCCGGGGATTCCGCTATCGCAAGAACGTGCGCGCTCTGCCTGGCACGCCCGACATTGTGCTTGGCCGCTACCGTACGGTGATTTTCGTAAACGGATGTTTCTGGCATGGGCATGAGGGGTGCCGCTATTTTCGCCTGCCGAAGACAAATGCCGACTTCTGGCAGCAGAAGATTGAGCGCAATCAGGCGCGCGATGCCCGGGACCGGATGGAGTTGAGGCGTATGGGCTGGCACGTGATCCAGGTGTGGGAATGCCAGCTGAAGCCTCGCGAACGAGCCGCTACGTTGCGCAGCATCGAGCAGACGCTCTGTGGCATCTATCTCGACGACAATGCAGTGGAGCGAACCGACATTTCCCTTGCCGCCGAGGGAGAAACTCCGTATAATAATTCACTCCACAATAAATGAGTTATTTTATTTTGCATTACCTTTGTAGAGCGAAACAAAAAAAACGTACATACTATGTCAACAGAATTGAGAGCCCAGGAAGGGCATAAGGCTAATTTGCCAAAATTGGACGGTTTCAGCGTCGGAATTGTCGTTGCTGAGTGGAATCCGCAAGTGACGGAGGCTTTGTTGAAGGGAGCGCTCGACGTGTTTCACGCCGAGGGCTACACCGACGACAACATCCTCGTTGAGCATGTGCCGGGCACGGTGGAGCTTACTTATGGCGCGGCGTGCATGATCGACAATGTCAATGTCGAGGCTGTGATTGTGATTGGCTGCGTGATTCGTGGCGGCACACCGCATTTCGACTATGTTTGCGACAGTGTGACTCAAGGCGTGGCTCAGTTGAATGCAAACGGCGAGGTGCCGGTTGTGTTTGGCGTGCTTACCACCGACAATGAGGAGCAGGCTCTTGAGCGTGCCGGCGGTGCGCTTGGCAACAAGGGCGCGGAGGCTGCCGAGGTGGCTATAAAAATGGCTGACTTCACTCGCCGCATGCGTCAGGAATAAGCGGAAGTGATAAAGAATTTAACGAGGCGGAGGCTCATTTTTACGGGCTGCCGTCTCGTTTTTGTTTTCAGTGGAAAACGATGTCGGAGATGACGTCGGCTCCTGTGATTTCATTCAGGCGTTTCACCAAATGGCTGCGGTTGAGCATCAGCTCGTTGCGCAGCGGAGCGGAAACGATGACCACATGCAGCACGCGGTCTTTTATCCAGCGGCGTACCGTCTGCCGGTTGATGTATTCGCCCACCACGTCGGGCCAGAAGGCCACAAGGCGTTGCTGGTTGGCATTGTCGTCGAGAGCCGCAGGGTCGAGAAATTGACGCATCACGTCGCCTAAGAGCACGGGGTCGCGGCGTTTCATTGCATGCCTCCTTCCTGTCGGCATACGCCGTTGTCGACCGTGAAAATGCGGTAGTCGCTACCCACCGCCTCCACAGTCTCGTCGAGGTGCTGGCGGTTGGTGTCTGACACAAAAATCTGCCCGAAAGCCGGTTCCGACACGATGCGCATAATGTTTGCCACGCGGTTTGCGTCAAGTTTGTCAAAAATATCGTCAAGCAGCAGAATCGGAGTCTGTCCGCATTCCGTTTTCAGAAAGTCGAACTGGGCGAGGCGCAGCGCGATTGTGTAGGTCTTGCACTGACCCTGCGAACCGGTGCGGCGCATCAGCTCGTCGCCGAGCATCAGCTCGATGTCGTCGCGGTGCACGCCCATCGACGTGTGTCCAAGCACGCGGTCGCGTTCCAGATTCTGACGCAGCACTTCCGCCATTGTCTGAGTGTTGAGCACGCTGCGGTAGTCGAGCCTCACCTGCTCGTTGCTGTCGGAGATTGTGTTGTAGTAGCGCATGAAGATTGGAGTGAACCTTTCAATCCATTGCTGGCGAGCCTTGTGGATGGCTGCCGCCGCCTGGCAAAGGAAAGTGTCGACGGTTTCGAGCAACAGAGGGTCGGCGATGCCCTGTTTCAGCATCGCGTTGCGCTGTTCGAGCGCACGATTGTAGCCAATCAGCTGCTCCAGATATTCGTGGTTTCCCTGCGATATTATCCGGTCGATCAGTCGTCGCCGCTCCTCGCTGCCGCCGGCGATAAGATTCCAGTCGCTCGGAGTGACCATCACAAGCGGGAGCAGCCCGATGTGTTCGCTCTGCCGGCGGTATTCCTTCCCGTTGCGTTTCACGGATTTCTTCTTTCCGCGCTGCAGCGCGCACGAAATCTGCTCCGTTTTTCCGCTCCGCACATACTCGCCCTGCAGCAGCATGAACTCTTCGCCGTAGCGCACGGTTGTCGCGTCGGTTCGCGCGAGGCTGCTTTGACAGAAACTGAGATAGAAAATCGCGTCGAGCACGTTGGTTTTGCCCATACCGTTGTTGCCCAGCAGGCAATTCACCTTCGGGGAAAATTCGAGCGTTGCCTCGGCGATGTTCTTATAGTTCAATATCGACAGTTTCGACAGTATCATAAGTGCAAAAATAACGATTTTTCCGCAACTGTCTGCAATGCCGTGTCGTTTTTAAATTGATTTTGACTGTGGAAAGCGAAAAAAAAGTTATCTTTGTCATATGGAAAGTTATATAGTATCGGCAAGAAAATACCGCCCTTCGACGTTCAAGTCGGTGGTGGGTCAACACGCTCTCGTCAACACGTTGAAAAACGCCGTCAAGTCGGGACGTCTGGCGCATTCCTACCTGTTCTGCGGGCAGCGCGGTGTGGGCAAGACAACGATGGCACGCATCTTTGCGAAAGCCATCAACTGTGAGCATCTGACGGCCGACGGCGAGCCTTGCAACGAGTGCGAGTCGTGTCGCGCGTTCAACGAGCAGCGGTCGCTCAATATCATTGAGCTCGACGCCGCGTCAAACAACAGTGTCGACGACATCCGCCAGCTGACCGACCAAGTGCTGGTGCCGCCAGTCACGGGCCGCTACCGCGTGTTTATCGTCGATGAGGTTCACATGCTTTCCGCTGCGGCGTTCAACGCCTTTTTGAAGACGCTTGAGGAGCCGCCTAAATACGTGATTTTCATTCTTGCCACCACGGAACGGCAGAAAATTCTGCCAACGATTCTTTCTCGATGCCAGAAATATGACTTCCAGCGCATCACGCCCTCCGACATCGCCGAGCAGCTGAAGTATGTTGCCGATCATGAGGGTTACACAACCGAGCCGGAGGCTCTTAACGTGATAGCGCAGAAGGCCGACGGCGCTATGCGCGACGCCCTGTCGATATTCGACCAGGTGGCAGCCGCATCGATGGGCAACATCACCTATCGTGCCGCCATCGACAATCTCAACGTCCTTGACTACGACTATTATTTCCGTCTTGTCGACGCTTTTGCCGACAACAATGTCGAGCAGTCGCTCCTCGTCTACAAAGACGTGCGCGACCACGGTTTTGACTCGAGGGTGTTTATCAACGGTGTTGCGGCGCATCTGCGCGAACTTGTCGTGGCCCACTCGCCGGAATTGGTGCCGCTGATGGAAGTGACAGGCGAGATAGCGGAACGCTACAAGCAGCAGGCGGTACGCTGTCCGCTCGGCAAGCTGTATCAGGCTATGGATCTCTGCAACACGTGCGACCTTAACTATATCAATGCAACCAACAAGCGTTTCATTGTCGAACTTACGCTTATCAAGATATGCCAACTCTTTGGCGGAGAGACAGTCGCTCCGACCGCTCCGCAACCGCTGAGAAAGGTTGCTCCGGCAGCCCCTGCTGCACCGGCACCGCAGCGCCAGGCAGCTCCAGCGCCAGCACCGCAACCGGTTCAGTCGGCTCAGTCGGCTCAGTCGGCTCCGCAACCGCAGGCGCCTGTAGCGCCGCCCGTGCGTCCGGTGCGGCCAGCACCGGCACCACGCCCTCAGGCAACGCCCGGCGGCAAGGTAGCAGGCTTGTCGTCGGTGTCGATAAAGGCGCCTATTTCCGGCACTGCCGTGCCACAAAGTCAGCAGCCGTCAGGCAGCAATGCCGCCGAGACTGGAAAAAAAAATGACATCCGGCCGCTGAATTCTCCGCGCAATGAGGCTTATACCGACGACGCTTTTCGGGAAGGATGGCGCGAGTTTGTGCGTCAGCATGAAAAAGAGGCGATGCTCTACAACGCTATGATCAAGGGATTTCCGAGTGCCACAGGCGAGCCTTTCCATTATGAGTTTGTTGTCGACAATCCGGCGCAGAAGGATAAAATCGAGTCGTTTATGCCCGATATTCTCCAGTCGCTCCGCAACTTCGTGAGCAACGACAGCATCATGCTCTCGGTGAAGGTGAGAGAACGTCAGCCGGGCGAAAAAATCTGGAATCAGACAGAGCTTATGAAAGAGGCTGCGGAACGCAACCCCAAAGTGCTCGAGTTTATAAAGAAATATCAACTAAGCCTCGCCTAATCGATGGCGCGGCGGCAAACAACATAGAATGACAAAAAAGGTATTGGTCACAGGCGCCGGCGGATTTATCGGCGGATTTATTGTCGAGGAGGCGTTGAGGCGCGGCTACGACGTGTGGGCGGCGGTCAGAGCCACCACATCGCGTGAGTTTCTGAAAGACAGCCGCATCAATTTCGTGGAACTCGACTTTACCGACGGGGATAAATTCAAATCCACCATCGAATCCCAGTTGCGGCAGCATGGCGCATGGGACTATGTGGTGCACAATCTCGGCGCTACCAAATGTGTCAATTTCAACGACTTCAACCGTGTGAACTACGGTTGTCTGCGGCTGCTTGTCGACACGTTGCGCTCGCTCGATGCCGTGCCCGACGGATTCGTGATGATGAGTTCGATGGGAGTGCTCGGTGTGGGCGATGAGAAAGGCTACACGCCCTTCACGGCTGACAGCATACCGATGGCAAATACAAAATACGGCTTGTCGAAACTCAAAGCCGAGACCTATCTGCAGTCGATAGCCGGCTTTCCGTATATAGCCATGCGCCCTACGGGAGTCTACGGTCCGCACGAGCGTGATTATTATCTGATGGTTAAGTCGATAGCGCAAGGCTTTGACTTCAGTGTAGGCTACCGTCGCCAACTGCTCACGTTTGTCTATGTCAAGGATCTTGCGTCGGCGGTGTTTGACGCGCTGGAATCCGGCGTGCGCCGCAAGTCGTATCTGCTCACCGACGGCAAAACATACACCCAGAGCGAATTCCGCGGCATCGTCAAGCATCTGCTCGGCAAGCGGTTTGTGGTCCCCGTGAAAGCCCCGTTGTGGATTGTCGGGATAGTATGCGCCATTGCCGAACGCATTGCCGCTGCAAAGGGCAAGGCAAGCACACTCAACCGCGACAAATATAAAATCCTGCGCCAGCGCAACTGGACGTGCGACATCACGCCCGCTGTCAACGACTTCGGCTACCATCCGCGCTACGACCTGCGTCAGGGTCTGGAAGAAACCATACGCTGGTATCGCGACAACGGCTGGCTGTAGACACTCAATCGACTTTTGCCATGGAAATGCTGATGCAATATATGTGGGAACACCGTCTGTGGGGCGCGCGCGAGCTCGCCACCAACGACGGACGCCGTGTGCGTGTCATCGACCCGGGCAGGCGCAACACAGACGCCGGCCCCGACTTCTTCAATGCCAAGGTGGAGATTGACGGCTGTCTGTGGGCGGGAAACGTGGAAATCCACTATCGCGCCTCCGACTGGCACCGCCATGGGCACGACGACGATCCGGCATACGATACCGTTGTGCTGCACGTCGTGGCAAAAGACGACGCTCCGGTGGTGCGCGCCAACGGCGAGCGCATCCCGCAAATGGTGATGGAATGCACCGCAGAAATCGCCGACCGCTATGCCGCGCTCGTGAATTCCACCGTGGAACTGCCATGCCGCCAGGTGATACGCGAAATGACAAGTCTCGATGTGGCGGAATGGGTGCAGTCGCTCATCTTCGAGCGGCTTGCCGACAAGAGCCGCCGCGTGAAGGGCTTGCTGGACCGTTTCCACGGCAGTTGGGAAGACACCTGCTACGTCACGCTCGCACGCACCATCGGATTCGGCACCAACAGCGATGCCTTCGAACTGCTTGCCAAAAGCCTTCCGCTCAACCTGCTGCACAAGCACGCCGACTCATTGCTGCAGCTTGAAGCGCTGTTTTTCGGGCAGGCAGGACTGCTCGACCGTCCAGCCACCGACAGCTATCAAGAGCAATTGCAGCGCGAATATGCGTTTCTCAGCACCAAATTCTCACTGCGCCGCCCTGAAGGACTTGTGTGGAAGGCATTCCGTATGCGTCCGCAGAACTTCCCGTGGCGCCGCATCGCCCTGCTTGCCCATTTTGTGCACGACGGCTTCCGCCTGATGGCAGATCTGCTCGATGCCAAAGGCGACGAGCAGCGTCTCCGCGAGCTCTTCAGCGTGACGCTCACAGGCTATTGGAGCAACCATTACACGTTTGGTCGTGAGAGTCAGGAGACGCAGGCAGCCCTTGGGCGCAGCAGCGTCGACATCGTGCTAATCAACACCGTCGCACCGCTCTACTACACGTATGCCGAAACCGCCGACGACTACGATTGGACGGAACGAGCCGTTGCCTTGCTTGAGAATCTAAAACCAGAACACAACCATATCACCACAATGTTTGGCAACGCCGGCATGAAGATTGACAATGCCATGGTGTCGCAGGCGGTGATACAGCTGCGCAACGCCTATTGTCTGCCCCACAAATGCCTCTATTGCCTCGCCGGACACAAGATGCTGGCTGCAAAATAGTCGATTAGTCGTATTTCTTGGCATATTGGTCTTTTGGTGCTGAACAAAAAAGCCAATGGGATGTTCTTTGGACATAAGACCAAACTAAAACAAAATTTTATGAAAAAATTTATCTTATCAGCGATTTTAATCGTAAGTGCAGTGATTGGAATGAACGCGCAGGATGTTGCGTTGAGTATAAATGCCGGAGTAGGCACATCAACATGGGTTGGCGACCACTCATCAGGCACATCTCCACGTTTCGCCTATCGTGTTGGCCTTGGCGTGGATATGCCGATTCAGGGACGCTTCGGCTTCCGCACAGGTGTGAACTTCGAACAGATAGGAACAAATGTTGATACAAAGGACATTGCCAAAGATCTTGACACACACGTAAACCAAATGTATCTTGAGGTGCCATTGATGGGAACAATGCGTTTCGGTTTGAAGAACGCCGATGTGGTGTTTAATGCCGGTCCGTATCTCGCAGTCGGTGTAGGCGGCAAGACAAAAGCGTCTTATCGTGGTGAAAGTGTGTCGGAAAAAACATTCGGCGACGACGGTTTGAACCGATTTGATATGGGTATGGGCATCGGCCTCGGATTGGAGTTCGACAGATTCCTTGTAGGACTTGACACCCGCTACGGCTTCCTGCATATTGCAGACAACACAAAGGCTTACAACATTGCCTTGTTTTTCAACGTAGGATATAAATTCTAAAAATAAAGACATAACTTTTTCCCGGGTGGACAGGATGCCTGTCTGCCCGATTTTTTTATGCCTACGGCTGGCGTTTTTGCCAACTGAGGAAACGAAAACGCGCCAACAGAGGAAACGAAAACGCGCCAACTGAGGAAATGAAAACGCGCCAACTGAGGAAATGTATAAAAAAATAATTATATTTGCAGTCTAAATCAGTTACTTATGGAGATGGAATACAAGCATAGGATAGCCGATGGCATTTTGGAGAAAAAACTTAGGAGTAAAGGTGCGGTTCTTATAGAGGGTCCTAAATGGTGTGGTAAGACAACAACCGCGGAACAACAGGCACGAAGCATCCTGTATATGGACAATCCAGCCTCGTTTGAATCCAATTTGCAGATGGCTGAAATAGATCCAGGCATTTTGCTTGAAGGGGATACGCCAAGGCTTGTTGATGAATGGCAGTTGGCTCCAAAATTGTGGGACATCATGAGGTTTGAGGTTGACCATAGGCATCAGGTCGGACAATTCATACTTACGGGTTCTGCCGTTCCCTCGGATGAAGAATCCATGAAACATTCCGGGACAGGCAGGTTCAGCTGGTTGACGATGCGACCGATGAGTCTATATGAGTCGGGCGAGTCAAATGGAAAAGTAAGTTTGTCGCATTTGTTTGAGTCGCGCGAGAACATTGTTGCAACGAATAGCCTAAGAATAGACGACATTGCTTTTTTGATTTGTCGTGGAGGATGGCCTTTCGCTTGCAGCTTGCAAGGAGACGCCGCGCTTGCTCAAGCGTTTGACTATGTTGATGCCGTAATAAAAAAAGACGTGTCGCGGGTTGACGGCACAAACCGGAATATAACAACAACGAGATTGTTGATGCGTTCTTATGCCCGGAACCAAGGTTCGCAAGCAACGATAGGCACAATCGTTGCTGATATGATGACAAATGATGAGAATGAAATAGGGGTCAAAACGGCAGGTAGTTATTTGGATGCTCTTCGAAAAATTTTTGTGATAGAAGATAGCGAAGCGTGGAATCCGAATTTGCGCTCAAAAACAGCCATACGCACAGCAAATACCAGATATTTCATAGACCCATCAATTGGAACGGCTGTCTTGGGTCTTGGCCCGAAAGACCTAATCAACGACCTAAATACGATGGGTTTGTTTTTTGAAACTCTTTGTGTGCGCGATCTCCGTATATTTGCCGATGCTTTGGATGGACAGGTGTTTCATTATAGAGACAAGAGTGGGCTTGAATGTGATGCCGTAATACATCTTCGCAATGGTCGATACGGTCTTGTGGAAATCAAGCTTGGAGGAGACCGATTAATCAACGAGGGTGCGTCGAACCTTCTTGCCCTTGTCGATAAAATAAATACAGACAAGATGAAAGAACCATCGTTCTTAATGGTTCTTACTGGTACTGGCGATTTTGCCTATCGTAGAAAGGATGGTGTTTATGTTGTGCCAATCGGATGCCTTAAAGATTGACCAAAACAGTTTGTCTTGGCTGGCGTTTTTGCCAACTGAGGAAACGAAAATGCGCCAACTGAGGAAATGAAAATGCGCCAACTGAGGAAACGTGGTTGGTTTATGATTGATAATCAGGTGTTTGCATTTTGATGGAAAATAGTGGCAAATACTGAAATTTTGACTGTTTTTTTTGTGGTTGATTTTGACCGCGAGTGCGCCGGGTTACGACAAAGAGTCATCGCTCTGCGGCGATAGCCAACGTTGCCATTGTTTCAAAGCGCAAAATACGGCATATTCCGTCTAAATGATAAGAATGGCTGCGGTTCGGGAAAACATTTTCAAACAAGTTTGAATGTTTTTCACTCGAATTGCACGGTTTTTCACTTGATTTGCACTATCTTTGAATCAGAAAAAATAAGAAATATGAGTGACGTATTGTTAGGCCTTATGGGTATTGGCAGCGGTGAGATTATAATCATCGCGTTGGTAGTTCTTCTTTTGTTCGGAGGACGTAAGATTCCAGAACTGATGCGCGGCATCGGAAAAGGTATCCGTTCCTTCAAGGATGGAATGAACGAAGTGAAGGAAGAAATCGACAAGCCAGTCGACAATAATACCGATAAGAAGAAATAACAGGCTCGCCTATGGCGGAGACTGACAAAAGTTTTTGGGGACATCTTGACGACCTGCGTAAGGTGCTGTTCAAGATGGCTGGAGTGCTTGCCGTTTTTATGGCAGGCTTCTTCTATTTTATGCCGTGGCTTTTCGACAACGTCATAATGGCGCCGTGCCACGGCGATTTTGCCCTTTATCGTCTGTTTGCCGACATTACGGGCAGCATTCCCGGACTTGAGGCGTTTTCGACCAGCGATTTCAACGTTGAAATCATCAACTATAATCTGACGGCTCAGTTTTTCACACACATCAATCTGTCGTTGTGGCTTGCCGTTGTTTTTGCGTTTCCCGTGCTGCTTTATCTGCTGTGGACGTTTGTCCGACCGGCACTTTACGAGAAGGAGGTGCGCGGAGCGCGAATCGCGTTCGCGCTTGGCACGGTGATGTTTTATCTTGGTGTTGCGGTGGGCTATTTCCTCGTGTTTCCCATCACGATGCGCTTCCTCTTCACATATCAGTTGAGCAGCACGATCCACAATCAGCTGTCGCTCGACTCTTATATGGACAATTTCTTGATGCTCAACCTTGTCATGGGACTTGTTTTTGAGCTACCGCTGCTGGCATGGACCCTGTCGGCCATCGGCATCCTTCGTCGTAAATTTTTCAGCCGCTACCGCCGCCACGCCGTCGTGGTGCTGCTTGTGCTTGCCGCCGTGATAACGCCAACCGGCGACCCGTTCACGCTGATGATAGTGTTCTTGCCTCTGTATCTGCTGTTTGAGGTCAGTGCGCTGATTGTAAAGAAATAGAATTATGACAAAAAAGACACTATATATATCAGACCTTGACGGGACACTGCTCAACAGCCAGTCGCAAGTGTCGGCAGCAAGCCGCGACATGCTCAACCGTCTCATCGCCGACAATGGCATCAATTTCTCAATCGCCACCGCGCGCACCCCTGCCACCGTGGTGCAGCTGATGCACGGTATCGATAGCCGTCTGCCGTATATCGTGATGACCGGAGCCGCCATGTGGCAGGATGGGCTTATCAACCAGACATATCTGCGTCCGGAGGATGTTGAATGCCTGTCGGAGTTGAGCCGGAAGTATGGTATCCGTCCGTTTTTCTACACGTATAACGGCAGGGTGATAGAATCCTACCATCTGCCGACGATGGACGACTATGAGCGACGTTTTGTGAGCCAGCGCCGCAACTCTCCATACAAGCGTTTCCTTTTTCAGAACTCAATGCCTGTAGCCAAAAAGGAGCATACGATGCTCGTTTTTGTAGCCGGCGACTATGAGAAGATGGGAAATGTGTACAACGAAGCCAAAAGCCGGCTGAAATGCGAGATGACTTATTATCGCGACATCTTCAACTCTAAGGTGGGATTTCTTGAGGTGATGGCAGAAGGCGTGTCGAAGGCACGCGCTGTAGAGCGGTTGAAGCAGCAGGTCGGCGCCGACAGGGTCGTCGTGTTCGGCGACAGTCCCAACGATTTGTCGATGCGCAAGGTTGCCGACTTGTTTATCGCTCCGTCGAACGCGGTCGAGGAGGTTCGCCACGTAGCCGACGAGGTGACGCAGAGCAACGATGACGACTGTGTGGCGCGCTGGATAGAGAAAGACGTCGCAGCCCGGCAGTAACCAATAAAACAAAAAGCGAAGGCTGCTCCTGGCGGGGCAGAAAAAAGTTGGCACTTTTGAGAGTTCAAACACGAAAGTGTAGATGCGTCACAACGAGATGAGGGTCGGCGATATAACCTATGCCGAGACAGAAGAGTGGGTATGCGATTTCAGTGTGATGCAGAAGTCTATGGCTGGCGGATTGTTCCTCACAAACCCGTTTCCCCTTTGCCTTACCAACGGCATCCAAAAGCCGAGGTTGTAAAGAAAAATAGAGAATCGTTCTTAACGGTGTAAACGACATTAGTTAATCGCCCTCAAATCTGTCAACACATTCAGGTATAGTCAGATTTTATAGCCAATGTAAGGAGTTACAAAATAAAATCACTATTTTTGTATTTCCAAAATATGGTACATGTACCAATAATCTGAAATAGTAATGGTGATAAATCGTGGTAGTCAGCGATATTATATACAGTCAGCGTTTATTATGCCAACAGATTCAAAAGAACGACAAGAGTCAAATTCTCTACTGAACATTGACGACGCTTTTAAAAAAATAATAATAGTCAAGGATTATATAAAACCAAAGAGGAACCAGTTGGGTATAATAACAATTGGTCTTATTGATTTTTTGTTAAAACCAGAATTAATGGAGATGTAACAAAAAGCGAAGGCTGCTCCTGGCGGGGCAGCCTTCGCTGTGTATTGACGTGAGTGTCAGAATGCTATTTTGCAATAATCTTGCTGATCGTGCGGTTGCCGTCGGCACCTGTAGCCACAACGATGAGCAGACCTTTTGCGTCGACGCTCAGACGGTCGGCACGAGCCGAGCCAACGAGCGCGCCCGTAGTGGAGAATGCGTCGATGCGTGCAGCGCCTTCAGCCGTCACAACACCGTTGGCGTAGCGGATAGCCAACGCGTCGGCGTCAATGCTTCCAACCGAGGCGTCGCCGGTTACAATCACCTGGCAGGTTGCAGTCTGACCACCGAAAGCCACAGTGATGGTAGCCTTGCCCGGTTTCAACGCTGTCAGAGTGATTTCCGCATAGTTGTCCTCGATTTCAGGCTCGCTTACGCTTACGGTCTCAGGGTCGGACGAAGTGAACGTAATGCCGGTTATGTCGTCAGCGCCGAACACTTCAACTTCAAGGGTAACATATTTGTCGTCGACACCCATAAGGATTTCATGCGAGTCGAGCGATACGACGCACTCTGAATTCTGGAAGTAAAGTTTCGGAAGACCTTCAGTCTGTGCAACCCATGGAGAGGCAGCGTTTGCACCGAATTTGAATCCGATACCCGACAGGAATGCCTCGGTCAGCGCATCGGCGGTTACGGTTTCGCCATTGACAGTGGTGGCGCCGGAGGTCTCCGCCGCATCGACAAGAGGGAAGGCAGCATAGTTGCTTGCCAGCCCAGTCTCAGTCTTGCCAGCAGCCTCAGCATCGTCGGCCACGGTTGATCCGATGATGCGGTGTGCGCCTTTGTGAGAGTTCTCAGCTTTGTCAAGGAAGATGAACGAGCAGTCATTTCCGGCAACGTTACCCGATATAATCACTTTGTTGGCATTAGCCCAGTCTGGTTCCAAATATCCGGCTATGGCACCGAGCGAAACGAGATTTGTCCACTGGTTCGGTTCCGATACTGAAAGCTCAGCGTTGTTCACATAGCAATTCGTAATCAAGCTGCGTCCTGCGCTTCCAACAATACCACCAACGGTGTTTTTTCCGCCAACCGAGCCGTTGTAGTAAGCGTTGGTGATGTTGCTCGTATTGGAGTCGGTGGTTCCGGCGATGCCTCCAACAGCGGAAAGACCGCGGATTGTGCCGTTGACAACGCTTGACGCATTGATTGTAGACGAAGTAGACAGGTTGCCGACAAGACCGCCCACTTTGCTTGCTTGCTCAGCGTCAAGATAGAGCTTGTCGATGTCGGTCGACGTGATTGACGAGTAGAGCGAAGCCTCTCCCACGATTCCGCCAAAAGGAGCATCAACAGAGTTGCCGTAAATATCGGCGCCGTAGACGTGCACATTGTCGATAGCCACAGCCATAGCGCTTCCCGCCAAAACCCCGGCATTGCGTGTTTTTGCCGAAGCTGTGATAGACGGCTTGACAAAGGACAAGTTTTTCACCTCGGCGCGGTCGGTCTCGCCAGTTCCGATGATTTGTCCGAACAGACCGATATGCGCGGCACTGCTGACCGGTTCAAGGTTAAGCAGTTTGTGGTTTTTGCCATCGAAATGGCCAGAGAATGTGGCAATCGGCGACCACTCAACGTTCGACATATCGATGTCGTTCACGAGCTCGTAGTATGCCGACGGATTTTGAGCAATCATCATCATGTCGCCCACGGTTGAAACCTTGTAAGGCGAAGCGGCTGTACCCTCGCCGCCTTTTTCAAACTTCTCGAACGGCAGGTTGTAGAAGTCGACCGAGGATGTTCCCTTAGCCTGGTTTGCGAAGCTGACAACCAAGCGGTTGTCGAGCACGTCGCATACGCTCATGTCGCCCTTCGTGTCGTCGCCCTTGAATTTTCGCAGCACCTCTCCATTTTCGTTTGCCACCCAAAGTTCGGTAGCGATGATACCCGTTTGCTGATTCTTGATTTTTGCAAGGAACAGGTATTCGTGCAGGTTGTCGGTGTTGAAAAGATAAGGGTTGAGGACAGTGCCGTTTACAAGCGGCGTGAAGTTTTCGCCGTCCTGTCCGATGTTGAAACTAACAAAATGGTCGACCGAGCAGTCCTTGTTGAACCAGCCGATGCGCGAGATGACGTTTTTCTGCTCGTCGTAAAGACCGTTTCCGATGCCGAACACATATTGATATTCATCGCCCACAGGGTAGCGGTCGAAGTTGTCAGACAGCTGAGCGTCGCCCACCATAGCCGAGAATGTAGCTGCCACATCGCACGACGGGATGTTGACCATCTCGATAGCCTCCGACGAACCGCCGGTTATTATAAACCCATATTGCGACTCGTGGCCAGGGATGTCAGACAGTTTCTGCCACGACGACACCGCCTGGTTGATGACCGCAATCTTTTGCGAATCCTCGTTGTAGACCTCGAAAGTGTAGGTGTAATCATCGTTTGCAACAGTGTAGTTCTGGTTTGTCACGATGAAATTCATCTTGTCGTCGCCCGAGAACGTGCCCTTGCACATGTCGGAAGCATCGTCGGAGAATAGACCGAAAGAGCGCATACCGTAGAGCGCGCCCTGTTCGGCTGCGACAGGCACCGAAATTGTGTTTATCTGGTTGAACTTCTTGTCGTACACCTCAAGGATGAAATGGTTGTCGGATGTAGCGATAGGGTCGTCGACCGTTTCATCGACAAAGAACGGTTTCTCATAGTGAGAGAACACGAAATACGGGTTTCCGTCGATGTTGAACGAGTTGAAGTAGGAGCCAGCGCTGTAGTTTAGCAGCGTTGACGGCACGCTGAGCGTCTTTTCGACAGTCGGAGCTTCGTTCCAACCGCAAGGCTGCATAACAGAAATCTGAGTTTTTGCCACCCCATCTTCTTCAACAGCCTTCACCAGCGCGATGCGCTGATAAGAGTTGAACCCCTCCGAATAGTCGACAAACAAAGCGTTGTCGGCGTCGTATGTGCGCACAATCTCGCCGTTCTGGTTGTAAACACGGAATTCGCCATACTGCTTGTAAGAAGCGTCGTAGCTATGGATGAACACCATCACCTCCCACGTCTTCTCATCGCGGTCGAAGAATTTTTTTGTCACCGACCCGAACGGCTCGATTACATTCACATTCTTGTCGTCTGGAATATCCACTTTGATAGTTGCCAACGTCTCGTTGTCGGCATTCATCACCGAGAATTCCGAGCCGGTGTATGTGTGGCGTTTCGGGTCGACAGAGAATTTCTGATAGTAAAACCACGATTTACCATCGGTTCCGGTGAGCAGTCCCCACCCCTCAGTGTTGCTGATGGCAGCGTCTGGCTCAGAGTTTGCCAGCGCCGCGCCCTTAGGCGAATTGCACACGCTTGACATTGTCAGTGCGCTCTGCTTTTTAGCGACAGCCGCAGAGAATGCGTTAGGCGAAGCCAATGCGCGGAACTTCTTGGCGGAAGCCATTCCCGTCGCACCCGCTCCGGCGAGCATTGCCGCGAGAGTCAGATAGTAGATTTTTTTCATTTTCAGAATATTTTGGTGAATAATTTTTCGTAATCCCATCAAAGCGTTCTCCCAGTTGTGAATGATAAAAACGACACATAAATCGTTTTAATTCTGTCAAAATGAAGCCTATTAATCGCAAAATTATTATTTATTTCTATCAAAAGCAACTATTTTAGAGTATTTTAATAACCTCGAGCATTCCCGTCGTGTTTCCGAGGCGGGAATTTATGATATGCCAGACGGCAAGAAAGTTTGCAGTAAAAGCGAGTTTGTTTTGGAAAATTGCGGAAAAATGCCGAATATTGCAAATTGAATATGGAAAGTACAAGACAAGCAAAGATTGCACGACTGCTGCAAAAGGAATTGAGTGAATTGTTCCGTCGCCAGACCGCCGCTATGGGCGGAGTGTTGGTGTCGGTCAGTGGAGTTAGAGTGTCGCCCGATTTGAGCGTTGCCCGCGGATATCTGAGCATATTCCCTTCGGACAAGGCTCAGGACATCTTGGCGAATATCAATAAAAGTGCGAAAAGCATCCGTTATGAGCTGGCAAAGACGTTGCGCTATCAGTTGCGCAAGACCCCGGAGTTGTCGTTTTTCATCGATGACTCACTCGACTATATAGAGCATATCGACAACATCCTGAAACAAGACACCGCCCTTCACCGCAACGAAGGAGGCGAAGAAGAGGAATAATCAGAAATGAGACTGCTGCCGCTGAGAATAGCATTGCGCTACCTTGTGTCGAAGAAGTCGCACACGGCGGTCAGTGTGATATCCACCATTGCCGTGTGTGCCGTGGCAGTCACAGCACTGGCGATGATTTGTGTGTTGTCGGTGTTCAACGGCTTTCACCAGCTTGTCGACAGCAAGATGTCGAGCATGGAGCCGGCAGTCAAGGTTTCGGCAAAGCGGGGTGTGATAGTCGACGCATCGGCGTTGATAGGGAAGATACAGAAGGTTGAAGGCGTTGAAGTCGCCGTGCCGACGGTTACTGAGAGCGCACTCGTGATTTATGGCAACCGTCAGATACCGATAGTGCTTAAAGGCATCACCGACGACTATGACCGTCTGACAAATCTGAAAAAACTGATAAAGCCCGACGGCAGGTTTCTGCTGACTGACGGCAACAGCGACTATTGCATAATGAGCATCGGAGCCGCCTTGACGCTCGACGCCCGGCCAGGGTTCGAGCCGATATGCTATATCTATGCTCCACGGCGTGTTGGGGCAGTCAATGTGGCGAATCCCGCCACAGCGTTCCAGCGCGTGCCCACATTTGTCAGCGGAGTGTTTGAGGTGCGCCAGGGAGCCTACGACCAGAATTATGTGTTCACGTCGCTTGCCGCCGCCCGAACGCTGCTCGACTATACCACCGAGGCGACAGCCATTGAGGTGGGTCTGCGTCAAGGCGCAGATGAAGGGACCGTCATGTCGGCGATAAGCAAAGCCGTAGGCGACGGCTACAAGGTTGAAAACCGGCTAATGCAGCACAGTCAGTCGCTGAAGATGATCAACGTTGAGAAATGGATTTCGCTGCTGTTGCTGTCGCTCATCCTTGTTGTTGCGTCGTTCAACGTCATCAGCACGCTCGCCATCCTCATACTTGAGAAAGACGAGAGCATCCGTACGCTTCACAGCCTTGGCGCCGACAACCGTATGGTGGAACAGATATTTGTGGCGGAGGGATGGCTGATATCGATAGTCGGCGCCGTTGCCGGATTGGCAGTCGGAGTCGTCTTGTGCGTACTGCAACAGCATTTCGGGTTTATCCGGCTGAGTGCCGATGCGAGCAACCTTGTAGTCAACACCTATCCGGTTGCCGTCAGCGTTGGCGATGTCGCGATGATTCTCGGCATAGTGGCAGTTGTCGGACTTCTTGCCTCGTTGGCTACGACAAGGGCGATGCGCGGATATCTGTACAGAAAATAGCAGCATGGGCATTGATGTTGCCCACGCAGGTTAATTAAGACTTATGTGAAGCATTTTGTGTGGCGGATTTTGTAGAGTAGATGAAACAATCCGTACATTTGCAATGTGTTTTTCATGGTATTAGATTTAAGGTTAACAAGATTGGTTGTCGTGAGACAATCAATTTTTTTTATCCTTAGTGGGATTTTTGGAATTTTATATATTTGCAGATAGGAGGGTGTGCAAAAATAGGCGCATCCTCTTTTTTTCAGCGTGTTGTAAAAACATAAACCCAAATCGGTTATTAGGATTTGGGATAAATCAATAGGGCGGTCAGAATATTGGCCGCCCAAATTTCGCTTATCACGAGCGGTAGTAGCGCATCTTCGAAGCGCCCGGTCTGTGAGGTGCGTTTGTTCCCATGCGCCCTCCGCCGGCGCGTCGTGCGGATGAGGTTATGATGTAGTAATGTGCCTCTGGCGCATCGTCGACATGCTGGATAAAAATGATTGCTTCCTGAATTCTATAGAGGAAGTTTGTGGATAATTGTGAGTCCGTCGCGAAGAGGTATTATAACCTTTTCCACACGCTCGTCGGCAGCAACAAAATCGTTGAACTCAAGTATTCCCGCTGTCTGAGCGTCGAGTTTCTTTCCGTAGTCGACCACTTTTCCGTCCCACAGCGTGTTGTCGGCAATAATGAACCCGTCGGGGTTCACATAGTCGAACACCAAGTTGTAGTATTCCAAATACTGTCTTTTATTGGCATCCATAAACACGAGGTCGAACTTTCCACCCACCTGAGGTATTATGTCGCGGGCGTCGCCGATGTGCAGGTGGATGTTTTTCCCCTGTTGCGCCTGACAGAAATGCTCTCTGATGAAATCCTCCAGCTCGTCGTCGATTTCGATTGTGTGCAGCTCCGCCCCCGGCACCAGACCTTCCGCCATTGCCAAGGCGGAATATCCGGTAAACGTGCCGAGTTCGAGAATCCGCTTAGGGCGGATCATTCTTACGAACATCTTCAGCAGTTTTCCCTGCAGGTGTCCGGAACACATCCTCGGTCGCAGATGGTATAGGTGAGTCTCCCGGTCGAGCCGGCTAAGCGTTTCGCCCTCCTTGTCGATGTGGCGCAGGATATATTCTTCAAGTTCTTCGGTCATTATTTCTCTGGGTTTTCGAGGTTTGGCAAGTCGTAATGGTCATAGTTTTCGAGCACGTCAGCCACACGGTTGATTTCAAGGAACGTGGTGCCCTTACCCTCACCGAATCCACCGCCGAGGTATGCGATTTTGTCGTCGGGCGTAATGATGTTCAGTTCGATGAGGTGTTCCAACCCATTGTACAGATACGCGCGCGACGACGTTTCCTTTTTCTGATACATAGGGTACACACCGTAGCTCAACGCCAACAGTCGCGGCACGTTCGGGCGGTAGCATATAGCGAGCGTAGGCGATATGCCACGGAAAGAAGCAATGTAGCGCGCTGTGCGTCCGGTGTAGCTGTCGGTCACGATAGCCTTCGCCCCGATTTCGTATTGCGCGTCGACGGCACCGTGGGCAAGGAATGTTGTCACATCGGCAGTGTCGCGGCAGAACAGCGTGTGGTTTACCGCGTCTTTCCGGCTTGACAGCGACAGCTCCGTCTCCTTTATGATTTTCGACATTGTTGAAATCGCCTCCACGGGATATTTTCCATAAGCAGTCTCACCGCTGAGCATTAGAGCGTCAGTCCTTTGAAACACCGCGTTTGCGATGTCGGACACCTCCGCGCGAGTAGGGCGCGGGTTGCTGATCATCGTGTGTAGCATCTGAGTAGCGACAATAACCGGCTTGTGAGCGTTTACACACTTGCTAATCAGCTGTCGTTGCAGCACCGGGATTCTCTCCGCCGGCACTTCAATTCCGAGGTCGCCACGGGCAATCATGATTCCGTAAGACACCTCGAGAATCTCGTCGATATTGTCGATGCCCTCCTGGTTTTCGATTTTAGATATGATTTTAATCGGGCTGTTGTTAGCGTCGAGAATTTTCTGGATGTCGAGCACGTCCTGTCTTGATCGGACAAACGAGTGAGCGATGAAGTCGACCCCCATCTCGATGGCATATCCGATGTTCTGAATGTCGCGTTGTGTCAGCGACGGCAGTTTGATGCTTGCGCCAGGGATGTTCACGCTCTTTCTCGAACCGAGTTCGCCATCGTTCAATGCCGTGCAACGCAGCGTTTTCCCGTCGATGCTGTCGATTAAGAAGTCGAGCTCGCCATCGTCGATGAGCAGGTGCATGCCCGCTTTGACGTCATTGGCAATGTCGGGGTATGACAGATGTATGTTCTGCTTGTCGCTAAGTTCGTCGGGCGCTCCGGTCACACAGACCTTGTCGCCGGCAGAGAACGACAGGTTTTCGTCGTCGACATTAGTCGTTGTTCTGATTTCCGGACCCTTTGTGTCCATAAGGATTCCTATTCTGTCGCTGACCGCGCGCACGTTGTTGACAATTCTTTGGAAACCTTCGCGTTGAATGTGTGCAGAGTTCATGCGCACCACGTTCAAGCCGTTTTCCGCCAACTGTTTTATAAAGTCCACGTCACAACGACGATCGGAGACAGTTGCGACAATTTTCGTAAATTTAGTCTTCATCTTGTACTTTTGGGCTTATAAAAATATATCTGTTTTTTTGTAAGACAGTGAATCTCAAGCGTTCATCAGAGCCATAACCGCCAGGCGGTAACTGTTGAGGCCGAATCCGGCAATCACACCCCGGCATGCCCCGGCAATCATTGACACGTGGCGGTATTCCTCACGAGCGTGCACGTTTGAGATGTGGACCTCCACCACCGGCGCTTTCACCGCACGGATAGCGTCGCCGATAGCGATTGACGTGTGGGTGTAAGCACCCGCGTTGAGGACAATGCCGTCCACGTCGAACCCCCGGTCGTGGATTTTATCGATAATCTCACCTTCGTGGTTGCTTTGGAAATATTCAAATTCTATGTCGGGGAAATCCGCAGTCAGCGTGTTGAAGAAAGTCTCAAACGAAGAATCGCCATAAATGCTTTTCTCTCTGACTCCCAACAAATTCAAATTTGGTCCGTTGATAATAAGAATTTTCATAATCGCTTAGTCTTGGGGTTATCGAGGTTTTTCCGGCGGAATTGCTTACCTTTGTTGCAGCAGGATTCTCCCGGAACATCTGCAAAATTAATAAAACTATCCGTATTTTTCAACACCGCTATGACAGAATTACCCGACAACGCGACATTGGTAGAACTTTTCAACGCCCATTTGTCGTTGGAGAAAGGCTTGTCGGCCAACACGGTGGCATCGTATGACAACGATGTCCAGAAACTGCTGCAGTTTTTGGAAGAGAAAAACGAGAGACTGCCGTCGGTCACCGAGCCGTTGCTCCATGAGTTTCTCTCCGTGCTCCACGACATCGGCATCCATCCCCGGTCGCAGGCACGCATCGTGTCGGGCATCCGAGTGTTTTTCCAGTTCCTGAAAACGAGTGGATACACCGACCACAATCCCGCCACACTGCTTGAGTTGCCCCGTCTCGGGCGTCAGCTGCCCGACATCCTGACCGTAGATGAGATCGACGCCATGGAGGCAGCGTGTGATGATTCGACCTATGAGGGCTGCCGCAACCGCGCCATCATCGAAACCACGTATTGCTGCGGACTTCGCGTGTCGGAACTTGTCGGACTGCAGATGTCGAAGGTGGACATCGACGAAGGGTATGTCACCGTAGACGGAAAAGGCAGCAAACAGCGCATCGTCCCCATCGCCTCATCGGCAGTCGACGCTATCCGCGCCTATCTGCCCCTTCGGTCAAACCTGACGCCCAAACGCGGCAGCGAGGACATCCTTTTTCTCAACCGCCGCGGCGGGCAGCTAACCCGCACAATGATATTCTACATCATAAAGAAACTCTGCGGCGAGTGCGGCATAAAGAAAAACATCAGTCCGCACACCCTCCGTCATTCCTTTGCCACGCATCTTCTCGAGGGCGGTGCCAATCTGCGCGCCATACAGGAAATGCTCGGACATGAGAGCATCACCACCACCGAAATCTACGTGCATATCGATCGCTCGTTCCTTCGGCAGGAAGTGGCAAACTGCCATCCCCGCAGCAGGAAGAAATAGGAAAAATCATTACCTTTGCAAAAATAAGCAGACACATTATGGCAAAAAGCAAGATATACGTTGTGTACGTTGGGCGTCAGCCAGGACTTTATGAGACATGGGATGAATGTCGAGCCGAGGTAGAAGGCTACCCCGGCGCCCGCTACAAATCGTTTTATTCCAAGGAAGAAGCCGTAATGTCGATGCGAGAGAGCGACGCATCGGCATCGATGGCGTTGCGTCAGATAGCCCGTCACCTTCAGGAGGACACCCCCGAGGTTGTAGCACCCCGTGCCAAAAAAGCGTCGCCGTCGGTCTATCCCCCCGATGTGATACTCAACAGTCTTGCTGTAGACGCCGGCTGTATGGGCAATCCAGGGATAATGGAGTATCGCGGCGTTTATGTCCAGACCGGACAGGAAGTATTCAAAGTGGGGCCCTATCACGACGGCACCAACAATATCGGAGAGTTTCTCGCCATTGTCCACGGACTGGCGTTGTTGAAGCAAAAAGGCAGCAACATCCCTATCTACAGCGACAGCAAGATAGCCCAGAAATGGGTGCGCGACGGCAAATGCCGCACCACGCTCGCCCCCACATCCCGCAACGCCGAGCTGCTCGGGCTCGTGGCGCGCGCCGAGAAGTGGCTTGCCACCAACACTTATACGAATCCCATCATCAAGTGGGAAACCAAGCAGTGGGGCGAGATACCAGCCGACTTCGGCAGAAAAGGATAGTCCCACAGAAGATTTTCCGGAAAAAAAGAACCAACGCAGGTGTCTTTTTCCCTTTTTTACGGGAATCCAGACACGCTGCGTTTTATTTTTGCGGAAAAACACAAAAGCAATGAAAAACACAAAAAAGATTGAATTCAAACCATTGACACCAATTAATAGCAACCGGGCGGAGGCTGTCAACGTGCGCCGCCGCGGAGACTGGATGGAAGTGACCGGCACCCCCGCCGCCGTGTGCCCGAAAACCACCGACGACCGTTTTCTCGGCGCCGACCGTCGCGGCAGCCGCACATACTACTTCATGCAGCGCAACGGAAAAGACGTAATGATGTCAGGCTACAGGCAGGACGGAACGTTTACCGCCGTTCAGCGCACCCTGTTTGCCGACGGCGGCAGCGTGACAGGATTTGCCGTCAGCGGAGAGTTTGTAGTGATGTCCACATCCGCCGGACTCCGCTATCTGCATTTCAACGGATCGGGCTACGACAGCCTCGGTGGTATGGTAGAGATGCCGGAATTTGCGTTCGGCACCATCATGTCGGCAACGATAAGCACCGACATAGCAGGCATCACCCTCAAGGGGTCGTATCCGCAATGGAAAGGCACGTTGGCAGCATCCGACCGCAGTGGCGTGGAGCGCGCGTTCCGGTCAGCCATAAGCGAGTTGCAGACCGTCGCTTCGGCGGGAGGCTGCTGCCTGCAGCCAGTCGTGCTTCGCGTGGCATTGCGCTTGTGGGACAACAGTCTGCTCTGGAGCGGCGCAGCGGCATGCGTAGGCCATGCGTGGCAGCCCGAAACCCTTGCCGATGCAACGCCCGGCACTGTCAGCACCGTAGACGGTGCCACCCTCAGCGCAACGATGTGGCAGCCTACGCTGCACCTTGTCTCGTCGGGACTCGGACACTGGCAGCCGTTTGTCAAAGCCGTTGAAATCTATGCCACCGAAGAGACCTCCGACTTCTCCACAATGCGCTTCCGCTGCGAGCAGAGCCAGACCGGTCAGAAAACCTACCATCTGCGAATGCGGGCAGAGAACGACACCTCCGCACAGCTCCGCCAATCAGCCGAGGCACAGGAAATGCGTCTTGTGGCATCTATCACCGACACGAAAGCACTACAGGAAGGCACAATGGCAGGCCGCAACCTCACAGATATAGGCAGCGGCAAGGTGGCAGTGGCAGTGATCCGCCAGTCGCCATCCACCGAGTGGCAGCCGACACCATCCAGATTCACGGCAAACACTCTCGACACCGTAGGCACCAGCCTGTTTGCCGGCAACCTTGTGCGCCATTTGCCCGCCGCACCCCACTTCCTTTCCGTGGTCGACGCCACAACACTCAAAAACGGAGTGGCAAGCACCTATGTCAGTGTCGACATCGCCACCGAAGCCGGAAATGCAACCATCACCCGTTCAGCCCTGTTGGAACAATACAGCCTTCAGACCACCAACCTTGTGTCCTATCCCGACAGCCGAGCCCGCCGGCTGACACTGATTGTCGTGGCAGGCGGACAACGCTACAGCCGAACCATTCCCCTCACGCCGTCGGCCACCGGCAACTATGCCTACGCCACGCGTCCAGGCGGCTTCGCCATCCAGCCCGATACATCCTCCTCAGTTCCGCCGACCACCGCCCGCTCCGTCGCCCAGCCAACCACACTGCTCCACAGCACCGGCAACCCGCTGCAATGGACGGAATGCACTCGCGCCGACAATGCCGGAGTGCACGGCGTGATGCCCACGCTGCGCTACGGCGCGACGTGGATTATCGGCAGATCGCCAGTGTGTCTTCTCAGCGCCGACGGCATCCGCCTGCTGTCGTTTGACACCTCCGGACGTTGCACCGCCTCCACCCGAATCTCCCAACGGATTGTAGCCTCATCGCGTCTTGCCGCCGTCACAGAAAACGGATTGGCATTTATCGACAGCAACGGACAGCTCTGCCGCTATGAAGGCACGCGCGTAACGTCGACCGGCGTCACAGTCCCGTCGGCAGAAGGTCTTGTCTATTCCGCCAGCCACGGCGAGTTGCTCGTGTATGGCGGCGGCAAGACAATGGCAGTAGCCCCCGACAACACCTTCACCCACCGCACGTCACGCTACCAAAGCCACGCATCCGGACTCCTGAGCGACAGCGACAACGTGTATGATCCCGACATAGAAGAGAAAAGCGCGCAAGCCGTCGAACTGCGCACCGACCAGACAGAATTGCCGTTCCGTCTGCGTCTGGCACAGTGGCATATAGACGCGTCTGACGCCGACGTAAGGCTCACCGTCTATGCCGAAAACGGCTACAGCTGTCACGGCGAGATGGTGTCAAGCCAGCGGTTGCGCGGCGCCGTCAGAGCCGTTGTCAGACAGCGCGTAGCTATGCCACGCAGCCGCACCGTCAGGTTCGGGCTTCAAGGCTCGTTGCCTTCAGGAACAAGAATCTGCAATATAAATATGTCGTAAAACATATTTTGGGGCCGTGAATAAAAAAAATTGCGTGTCGGCGTAAAAAAAATGAAGAAAAATAGTTGAAAAAAAATGAAACAATTTATCTTTGCGAATATCTAACAAGAAACCATAATAAATTCTGTGTAAAAACTAAGGAAATGAAAAAACACAGCGACAATAACCCAAACCAGGAAACACAGAGACCGCCTCTGTGGGTTGTCATAATTGTGATAGCCAGCATCCTGCCGGTATTGCTTTGGCCGGTGTACATGTCGCGTTATGGTCTTCAACAAGGAGGTCAGACCGCCTTTCTTGCCGCCGCCTTTCCGATTTATATAGTGCTGTGCGGATACCTTGCATATAAATGCTATCAGTATAGAAGAGAAGTCACCTACGTGCTTCTCGTGATAATGTGGCTCTCCTACGGCGCCGCAGTTTTCCTATAAAAACCCTAATCTTAATAAAAAATACAAGACTATGATTATTGGAATTCCTAAAGAAATTAAGAACAACGAAAGCCGCGTGTCGATGACCCCGGCAGGTGTTCATGAGTTGGTTAAGCACGGTCATACAGTGTATGTGCAGAAAACGGCAGGCGAAGGCAGCGGATTCAGCGATGCCGACTACGAAGCCGTAGGCGCGGTGATGAGTCCAACGATAGAGGATGTCTACGCCAAGGCGGAGATGATAATCAAAGTAAAGGAACCAATAGAACCTGAGTACAAATTGGTGCGCAAGGGACAGTTGCTGTTCACGTATCTGCACTTTGCCAGCAGCGAGCCACTGACCAAAGCAATGGTAGAGAGCGGCGCCGTCTGCCTTGCTTACGAAACCGTCCGTATGCCCGACAACTCGTTGCCGTTGCTGATACCGATGTCGGAGGTGGCAGGACGAATGTCGGTACAAGAAGGAATGTATTTTCTTGAGCGTCCGCACGGAGGCAAAGGCGTGCTTCTCGGCGGCGTTCCAGGCGTAAAGCCGGCGAAAGTGTTTGTGATAGGAGGAGGCGTTGTCGGCACAGCTGCCGCAATGACCGCCGCCGGCACAGGCGCCGATGTTACAATCTGCGACATCTCGATACCTCGCCTCACGTATCTTGCGGATGTTATGCCCAAGAACATCAAGACGCTAATGAGCAATGAATACAATATCCGTCAGGAGCTTGCCGACGCCGATCTTGTTATCGGCTCAGTGCTTATCCCAGGTGCCAAAGCGCCTAAACTCGTCACCCGCGATATGCTGAAGCTGATGAAGAAAGGCACAGTGCTTGTAGACGTGGCTATCGACCAGGGCGGCTGCTTCGAGACCTCGCATCCTACCACCCATCAGGATCCAGTGTATGAGATTGACGGCATAGTTCACTATGCTGTGGCAAATATTCCGGGAGCCGTGGCACGCACATCGACGTTCGCGCTCACCAACGCCACAATTCCTTATGCGCTGAAACTTGCCGACAAGGGCTGGAAACAGGCATGCAAGGAAAATCACGACCTTCTTGAGGGCTTGAACATTGTTGACGGCAAGGTGGTGTATAAGGGCGTTGCCGACGCATGGGGCTTGCCTTACACACCGGTTGAGGAAGTGTTGTAGAGAAACACATATAGATAAGAAGACAGGCGCGTTTCGTAAATGCGCCTGTCTTTTTTTTGAGATGTTGAAGAGGCGTACCTCCGGCACGCTGCGCTGCGCGACGAAGGGAATGTCGCTATGTCGGCTAGCAAAACTGCCGTATAATCAGCTAAATCTATCAAAAAAAGCCACATTTAGCTGAATAAAGCGTAGTTTTTCGAGGGAGTGGCGTGCCTCCGGCACGCTGATGGCGGATGCTGGCAGAGATCCCGGCACGCTGCGCTGCGCTCCGCGTACCGGGTTACTGCAGAGTTTCGTCGCTCCGCGACGACATGCGCAGTTGTTGGTCAGTAGCGCATCTTCGAAGCGCGAGAGCAACGACGAGTGTCTGTCTCCATGCGCCCTCCGCTGACGCGTCGTGCGAATGGGGTTATTATTGAGTAATGCGCCGCTGGCGCAAATCTGCTGACACAAAACGGTTTACTGCGCTCCGCGGCGAAGGGAATGTCGCTATGTCGGCCAGCAAAACTGCCGTATAATCAGCTAAATCTATCAAAAAAAGACACATTTAGCTGAATAAAGCGTAGTTTTCGGGAGAGTGGCGTACCTCCGGCACGCTGATGGCGGATGCTGGCAGAAATCCCAGCACGCAGCGCTGCGCTCTGCGTACCGGGTTACTGCAGAGTGTCGTCGCTCCGCGACGAAGGGGGATAAAAAAACAGGCGTGGTTTAGAAGCACGCCTGTTCTTATTGATATGAGGTCTGTTTTATTTCACTTCCCAAGTTTCACCAGCCATAATCATGTCGCGCAGCGAACCGAAATGTTTGCGCTCCTCGACATTGTGAGTCTGTTTGTCGACCTCTTCCTCATAGACCGGTGCTTCGACGTCGCGTATAACGCCGATTGCCAAAGGCAACGACTTTCCGTCCATCATAGCAAGCTGCTGATGGAGGAAGTTGGACTGGCAGTGAGCATCGTGAGTAAGCACGTCGTCGATGGTGTATCCGTCCTCGCCGATTGTCACAGCCTTCAAGAGGAATCCGTCTTGAACCAAGCCCTTGTTCATCTCCTTGCCGAACAGCATCTTCTCGCCGTGGCGCAAGTGGATGGTGTGGTCAGGGCGCAATTCGCGGTCGCTGACAAAGCTGTAGATGCCTTGATTGAAGATTACGCAGTTTTGGAGCATTTCAACAACCGACGCGCCGCGATGGCGTGCGGCTGCAACCAAGACCTCTTGCGACGTTTTCAATTCAACGTCGAGGCTTCTGCCGAAGAAAGTGCCTCTCGCTCCAAACACGAGTTCAGCCGGGATGAACGGATCCTCCGTAGTGCCGTAAGGCGAAGACTTAGATACGAATCCGCGTTCAGACGTAGGCGAATACTGACCCTTTGTCAAACCGTAGATACGGTTGTTGAGCAGAATCATATTCATGTTTACGTTTCGTCTGACAGCGTGGATGAAGTGGTTTCCGCCGATTGCCAGACCGTCGCCGTCGCCGGAGATTTGCCATACAGTCATATCAGGGCGTGCCACTTTGAAACCAGTGGCGATAGCCGCCGCACGTCCGTGGATGGTGTGGAAACCGTAAGTGTTCATATAGTAAGGCAGACGCGAGCTGCAGCCGATACCAGAAATCACGGCAGTTTTTTCAGGAGCAACGCCGAGTTCCGCCATTGCTTTGTGCAGCACGTTCAGGATGGCGTGGTCGCCGCAACCGGGACACCAGCGCACGTATTGGTCGCTCTTGAAATCAGAGGCTTGATATTTCTTTTCTTCCATGATTCTTATTCCTCCATAATTTTAGTTACACCATCGACAAGCTCCTGCACAAGGAACGGTTGTCCCTGCACCTTGTTGATGCGTCTGATCAGAACGTTCGGGAATTTTGCCTGCAGGAAGTCGGCAAACTGTCCGAGGTTGAGTTCGGCAACGACAACGTGTTTGTATCTGGCGAGCACCTCACCGGTGTTTTTAGGCAGCGGGTTGATGTAGCGGAAATGAGCCATAGCCACTTTTTTGCCGGCAGCCCTAAGATCGTCGACAGCCTCATGGATATGACCGAACGTGCCGCCCCATCCGATGACAAGCGTATCAGCGTCAGCATCGCCGTAAGGCTCTACGTCGGGGATGTCGAAAGCCACGCGGTCTACTTTCTCCTGTCGCAGGAGCACCATTTTCTCGTGGTTTACCGGGTCGGTAGAGATGGCGCCCGTTTTAGAGTCCTTCTCCAATCCCCCGAGGCGGTGAGTCAGACCAGGAGTTCCCGGAATAGCCCAGTAGCGCGCTTTGGTATTTTCGTCGCGGTCGTAAGGATGCCAGTCGGATTTGCCTTCCGGCACGAAACGCGGTTTTATTTCAGGGTATTCACCCTCTTCCGGCAGTCTGAACGCCGACGAACCGTTTCCGATGAAAGCGTCGGATAGAAGCACAACCGGCGTCATGTGCTCGATTGCAATTCTTGCGGCTTCGAAAGCCATGTGGAAGCAGTCGACAGGAGAAGCGGCAGCCAAAACCACGATAGGGCATTCACCGTTGCGGCCGTAGATAGCCTGACGAAGGTCGGTCTGTTCGGTTTTTGTAGGCAGACCCGTAGACGGGCCACCACGCTGCACGTCGACGATTACAAGCGGAAGTTCAGCCATCACAGCCAGACCTATACCCTCGCTCTTCAGCGCCAAACCAGGTCCTGATGTTGTCGTCACCGCCAAATCGCCGGCAAAAGCCGCGCCGATAGCAGAGCAGACGCCTGCAATCTCGTCCTCCATCTGGCAAGCCTTCACCCCGAGGTCCTTGCGTTTTGCAAGTTCGTGAAGGATGTCGGTGGCAGGAGTGATAGGGTAGCTTCCGAGATACAATGGTCGTCCCGACTTTTCAGAAGCGTATATAAGTCCCCAAGCAGTGGCCGTGTTTCCGTTTACATCGGTGTATGTTCCAGGACGAGTGTCGCCGGTTTCGATACGGTATGTTGAAACAGAAGCATGGATATTGTGTCCATAGTCGTATCCAGCGTTGAGCACTTTAGCGTTAGCCTCGTAAACAGCAGGCTTTTTTGCGAATTTGTTTTTCAGGAGGTGCAAAGCGGATTCAAGCGGGCGGTCGAACAGCCAGCAAACCAATCCGAGCGCGAAGATGTTGCGGCATCGCAGCATTGACTTCAGGTCGAGACCAGAGTCGGCGAGCGCGTTTTTCACCATCGAAGTCACCGGCACTTCAACGATTTGTGCAGTGTTGTCGATTCCGATTTCGTGGAAAGGATCGTTGGTTTCGTAGAGCGCTTTTTTGAGGTCAGACTCCTTGAATGAATCGATGTCGACAATAGCGACACCTCCTTTTTTCAGGAAGCAGGCATGGCGTTTCAGCGCCGCAGGGTTCATAGCCACCAGGACGTCGGCGAGGTCGCCCGGCGTATGCACGCCCTTGCCAATGTGCACTTGAAATCCAGAGACACCGCTCAGAGTGCCTTGCGGAGCGCGGATTTCAGCAGGATAGTCGGGGAAAGTGGAGATTTGGTCGCCCACGCCCGCCGACACGTTAGAGAAAATGTTGCCGGCGAGCTGCATACCGTCGCCAGAGTCGCCCGAAAAGCGGACCACTACATTCTCCAAGGTCTTAACGTTTGTCTTTTCTAACATTTTTATTTAGGTTTGTTTTGCTAACAGCAAATTATGTTGTTTTCACGTCACAAATGTAGTGTTTTTTCCAAACTTAACGCCTCTGCCAATCAAAAAAATGCTAAAAATTTGAATATAACATTCAAATCGTTGGGTTTCTCCGTTACGTTGTCAAAATCCGGCAGACTCAATACTTCGGAAACGGGCCAATCTCTTTAATCACGTCGATGGTTTGGCTGTCGGAAGTGTAGCATCCGACGATACCAACTCCGCCGTCGACGTTGCTGAATATTTTGACAGGGTCTGCCAATCCGAGGTCAATGAGTCCGCCTTGTATGCCTTTGTTGTCGGTGCGGTTTATTATAGAGCTGACAAGATAGTCGTAGTATGGCTTTGATATAGCATACAGCCAGAACTTGCGCGCCATCCGTTTTTGCCGCCAAGTGCCTGACGACAGTTGTATAATCTCTCTCACTTCGATGGTGCGCTTTTGCCCGTCGAAACCCTTGTCGGAGAAAGGCAGGCCGTATGGCGAATATGGCTTCCAACCAGGCAACGTAGAATGAATCTGGTTGGCAAGCTGTTGGAATACGTATTCGTGCGTGAAGTTGCGTTCGCCCATCGAGAAGCCTCGGAGGCCATCGGCGTTGTCCCATTGCAGGAAGTAGTAGCTGTCGCCGGGCTTGTCGGTGAACGTCAGATTGTAGTAGACCACGCAGTCGGCGTCGGTGTAGATTTGCATCGGACCTTGTCGGCTTACGGAGATTCCTTCGATGACGACAGGCTCCGGCATCACGTCGGTTGCCGTGACTGTCTTGTCGCGGTAGCGGGTGCTGACGGTGACGCTCTCGCCGGGAATCACTTTCGTGTTGGAGACGTAGAGGTGTCGGTTGGCGTCATACGTCATAAGCTCTTTTTCCTCGCCGTTTATGCTTACGGCAATATCGAGATCGGTCACGAACGTGCGGCCTTTATGCACGTCGGAGAAGAAGTAGGGCTTTGTGGCGGCCACCTGCACTGTCGAATCCGCGCTGACCAACGAGTTGAGCGTTAGCATGTTCGACAACTCGTCGTTTCTGTATCGGTCGAGGTCCTGTTCCCGATAGCATGAGGCGAGGACAAAGATTAGGAGCGTTGCCAGAATGTATTTTCGGAGATGCATAAGCTTAGAAATAATAAGTGTAAGAAAAAGAAGGAATAATAGGGATGAGACTCAGCGTTTTGAATGTCCGGTGCCAATTCTCTTTATCAGGATTGAAGAACACATCGTTGATGTTATCCTTCTTTATCGTGATGGCGTTCATATGGCAGTAAGCATTGTAAATGCAGATGTTCCACATCCCGGCATGCCCGTTCTTGTGGCGGACGTGTATCGTCATTCCGAGATCGAGTCTATGGTTTGCGGGTAGGCGTACGTTGTTGCGTGACGAGTATAAATCCACGCCTTCCACTTCGTCGTCGTCTCCCCACCCTGGAGGTCCAGGCGACGGTGCGTCGGGAAACATTGTGCCCGGCACGTCGTAGTTGTAGGTCGAGAGGGTCATGCGGTTGCCGGTGGTGAATGTCCATCCGGCGTTGAACTCTATCTTTTCGTTGAGCTTGTAGGATGCGTTGATGTTGATTTTATGGCGGTTGTCGAATTTAGCTGGGAATTTCACTCCCTGGTTGAGGTCGTCAAATTTGCGCCAGTTCCACAGCAAGCCGTAGCCGACCGTTCCCGTGATTTTGCCTACTTCGCGAGTGACGCTCAGGTCCACGCCGTAGGACCATCCTTTGCCCGATGTGAGTTTGTCCTCCCATGCGAGGTCGGGATTGAGCACGGAGACGCCCTCGCGGTACTCCAACAGGTTATCCATATCCTTATACCATCCTTCTACAGAGAAGTACATACTCCATGGCAGATTGCCATAAACGCCAATTGAATATAGGTCGCTTTGCAGAGGCTTGAATCTGGCGGAAACAGGTTGCCAAAGGTCGGTTGGCAGGTCGATGTAGTTGGTTGATACTTGCTGTACGTACTGATGGATTCTTGCATACCCGGCCTTGACGCTGAAGTTGTCGCCCAAAGCGACTTTCAGCGATGCCCTCGGTTCAATGTCGGCAAACGTAGTGCCCTGCACTCTGTTGACTACGCCTCTGACGCCTACGCTGAAGGCAACTTTGTCGTTGAAGTTAAGAGTGTTGTCGACGTAGGCTGCAACCTCGTTCGACGTGACGTGGGGGCTGTTGTTGTTCTCGACAGTTTCGATGCCGTCGGTGAGAAAACTGTTTACAAGCCCCTCCGGCAGGTAGTTGTGGTTTGCGTAGTCGACTCCGGCACGCAGCGTGTAGACCTTGCTGAAGTCGGCCATATAGCTCACCTTCGCACCGATGTCTGCTATCGAATTTGACGTATGGCTTTTGCTGTATTCGTAGGTTGATGGGTCGCTCGTGTCGGTTTGATATTCCCGTTCTTGCCGATAATTGGAGGAATATTTTGAATAGTAGACCGCGGCACTGAGCATACCGCGATTCAGTCTATAATCGTAGTTGCCAATCACGCCCCAATTTCCCCAAGCCAAACGGTTTGAGTTCTCGTCGAAGAAGTGCGTATCCGATTCTGTCGTAGAGCCGTAGCTTTTGGCATCAAATTCGCGAAGACCTAATTTAAGACGGTCGTAGCCATAATATCCCACAATCTGGAGCGACATGTCACGATTGATTTTATGGTCGAGCCTCAAGTTCATGTCAGTGAAACTGTAACCAAGTATATGCTTTTTGCCATTCTTTTTGGTGATGGCGTTTACGATGGCAAGTGTAGGTGCCGACAGCAAGTCGATCCACGAGCGGCGCAGGCCGGCAGAAAATGCCGTGCGGCCTTTGATGATAGGCCCTGTCACGTAGACGTTGGCGTTGAGAAGCCCGACCGACACTTTCCCGCCAAACTTGTTGAAGTCAGGCTCGCGCATTGCAATGTCGGTGATTGACGATATCCTGCCGCCATATCTTGCTGGAAACGATGCTTTGTAGAAGTCAACGCGGTCTACCGTCTCAACGTTGAACGACGAGAATATGCCTCCGAGGTGGCTTACGTGGTAGAGCGGTAGCCCTTGATACAGAAAGAGATTCTGGTCGTTGTCGCCACCTCTGACATATAGCCCAGTGAAGCCCTCCATTCCTTGCGATACGCCAGGAAGAGTCTGTAAAGCCTTAACGATGTCAGGCTCGCCAAACATCACGGGCAGGTTGGCAATCATATTGCTGCTTAGGCTCACTCTGCCCATTTCCGGGGCTTTAAGATTTCGCTCGGCGCCATAGCCTCTCACCACGACCTCCTTCAGCCGGTTTACCGTCTTGAGAGTGTCGCTTTGCGCAGAGGCATTCTGTCCAAGCAAAATGGAGGGAGAAAATGTTACCCCCGCCATTATTAGAAATGTTTTTAAATTCATCGAGAAATCAGTTGGAGTTCTAACCCTTGAAATTCGTGACGGTCAAGAGGACTGCCAGTAAACTTTCCAAAGCAATCATAATACTCGGGATATATATCAATACATCCTCTCAATTCAGCTAAACTGGAAATTGCGGGTATGGTGATGCGGTCTTTCTTACCTGGAAAACCTTTGATTATAACGTTGGTGACATAAATTGGACTTAAGTAGTGTTTCTTTAGAGTTTCCGAGTAAAGGGTGTCATTGCCAACTTGGCGAGAGCTAATCGTAACAGAATTTACCGTGCGGGGTTCTCCATCTACTGTAAATGTCAGATTGTCGCCTGAGTATACACCATCGCGATAATTTGGGATGTCGATAGTGGTTACTTCTTCAAATTCTTCATTGCATGACGCAAGAATCGCTGTAGCAACAACAATGAAAGAAAAAATTAATTTCTTCATAGTTATATGTTTTTTAAATAAAATATTCAAAGAGACTAAGATTGCCATAAGTTTTGCAAAGATGCTAATTATTTATTTAACGAACTATTTTTGTACTATTATTTTATAAAAGGCTTTCGCTAAACTGCTATATACGAGCATGGTGACGACTTGCCAACCCTCCATTGGCCGCGGTCTGAATAGCCTATACACTTAGACCGTGTCAATGGCATTCTTAGGCGCATAGCGCCGACCACAAGTGGGAACCGCATGCGAAGCCTGCGGCCGCTCTCTATATCCGCAGGCCGTAGTGGCGTACCTCCGGCACGCATCTGGTGTTGACCGGTATAATCCCATCACGCTCCGCAGGCTCCGCGTAATGGGTTAGGAGTAAGTCTCGTGCCTCCGGCACGAAAGCCTCGCCTGCCGATGCTGTGGATTCCGCCACCCATGCAGCGAGCAACCGCTATGCGGTGCATATCTGCTGTCTGCCTTCCCACGGCGCGGCCGTGGGTTACGCAAAAGCGTGACCGCTCGCGCGGTCTGAATAGCTTATACTCTTAGACCGTGTCAATGATAGCCGTTTCCACTTGTCACTATGGGCTGTGTGCCTAAAGTCTTTAGCTACAATGCGTTTGCGACTTTCATTACACTTTTCCAAGCGAATTATGGGTGGTTCGTTACACTTTTCGGAACGAATCGCAGGCGGTTTGCTACACTTTTCCAAGCGAATCGGAGTTATTGGGCAGGCTTGGCGGCAGGTTTTTTCAACTCTGGATAGGAGATGCGAGTGTGGTACATTGTACGCAGTCGAGAAATAAACACCTTTTTTACCACCTCCACATCACGGAAACTCAGCGGCGAGTCTTTCATCAGCCCTTGTGCGATTTGCCCGTCGATAATCTTGTTGACAAGGTTTGATATTGTCTCGTCGTTGTACTCCTTCAGGCTTCTTGACGCCGCCTCGGTTGCGTCAGCCATCATGAGCAACGACGTCTCCTTGCTGCGCGGGTTCGGTCCAGGATATGTGAAAGGAGCCGGGTCGACCGGATTCCCGCCGTTGTTGTTGCAGGCTGTTGTGTAGAAATATTTTGCGAGGTTTCTGCCGTGGTGCTCAAGGATGAAATTCCGGATTTCCATAGGCAGTTTTTCCTTTTCGGCACGTTTCAGTCCGTCGGTCACGTGTCGGATAACGATTTTCGCGCTTTGCTCCGGAGTCAGCACCTCGTGAGGGTTCACATCGTGCTGGTTTTCGGTGAAGAAAGCCGGGTTGTCCATTTTACCGATGTCGTGGTACAGCGCTCCGGCACGCGCCAACTGCGAGTTCGCCCCGATTTCGCGTGCCGCCTCCGCCACGAGGTTTGACAATTGCACGGAGTGCTGGAACGTTCCCGGGCATTTTTCCGACAGTTCCTGCAGGAGAGGATTGTTGATGTCCGCCAGCTCAACGAGCGTTACTTTCGACACAAAACCGAACACACGCTCGAACACGAAAATAATCACATATGCAAACGATAGCATCACGGCGTTGATTGCGAAGCAAGCAAACGTGTGCAGGTCGATTGCGGTAATGTTTCCCTCCTCGATAATTGTCAAAGCGGCATACATGATTGAGTATGACAGGAACACGCAGATTGCAGTGCGTATCAGCTGCGAGCGTTTTGTGAGTTCCTGCAGAGTATCGATGGCAACGATGCAAGCCACCGTGTGCATAATGATGAAGTTGCCTTGCGCCGCCCCCTCTTCGATCAGGCTGCAAAGGAGCACCTGCACAATCGACAAGAAGAAGGCAGTGCGCGAGTCGAAGAAGGTGACCACGATGACAGGAATCAGCGTGATAGGCATCAGCATCGGACCGTAGACCACGCGGTGCATCAGCGTGTAGGATGCGATGGTCACGGCAGTCAGCAGCGACAGCACGAAACTCAGTTTCCTCTTGTTTTCGAGAATTGCCTGCCGGCGGTAGATTAAGAAATAGAGGAAAAGGAGGAAGAACAGCATCAGCACCACAATCGTGTTTCCCACGATAGGATAGTGCGACTTTCCAGTCGACTCGCTTTCAAGGATTTTCTCGCACGCTTCGATTGCCAGCGCGTTTTGCGGCGTCACTTTGGCACCCCTGGCAATAATCAGCTCCCCTTTTTCGATAGGCGCCCGAATGCTTGCGCGGGCATATTCGCCCTGCAGGTATTCCTTGTTTCTCTGCGAGTCTTCCGCGTAATTCGGTTTTAGTAGTTCGGCGAGGTTCAGTGTCGACATTGACAGCACACCATGCACCTGCTTGTCGATATATTCATAAGCCGCTTTTGCCGACCTCATTTTTGCGGTCGACAGGGTTTGCGCCCTGTTTTCATTGTCGACCACCTTCAGGCTTGGGAGTTTGTTGCTCTGAATAGAATCGTAGACTCTGTTGTCGACGATTCCGTCGGCATACACTTGGCGCACGGCATTGCTGATTTCGCTACGCATCAGCATAGGCGTCCGGCTGATTTTCGATTGGATCTCCGCTTCGATGTTCGTGTTGTGTTTGAAAAACGGTATGAAAGAATTGATTATGCTGTCCTTTATCGCCTTTTCCGAAGCCGCGTCGAGTCCAACGACCAGCTGGGCAGGAGCGTAGAGAGCCGGCGCCGTCCAGGGCTTTCCCACGTCGTAAACGAATTTCTTATGGGCGCGTCCCGGCACGAAATATAGGATAACCGCCACGGCAGCGACAAAGAACGCTACGTGAATCCAGAATTTTTTGGCGAAAACTTTTTTCAGTTCTTTCATAGACTCGTTTTTTTATTAACTGGTTCTTACAGCTGATTTCACACCGTTGATTTTCTTTATTTGGCGGCACATCCTCACAACAATGGCAGCGTCTGACACGCGCACCACAAGGTTGCACGTGAACACGCCCTGGTTTGCCTCGATGTTGAGGTTGCGGATGTTGATAGACATATTTATTGAAATCTCATGTATCAGCTCCTGCAGGATGCCCATCCTGTCGATTCCCTCGATGTGGATGGTCGCCATGAATGATGTGACTTGCGGCGACTCCTCCCATTGGGTAGCCACCAGACGGTTTCCGAAACTGCTCTTCAGTCTTGTCGCCGTCTCGCAGTCCATTTTGTGAACCACCACGTTGTTGTCGTCGTCGATGTATCCCACCACGTCGTCGCCCGGAATCGGGTTGCAGCATTGAGCAATCTTGTAGTTATGCACACCGTTCACAGAGCGCAGCACATATACCTTTTTCGTGTCGATTTCTTTCTGATGGGAATGGTCGGCAGCGTGTTGGGCAGAGTCGTCGGCAGGCTTTTTGCCGAAAGGCCACAGGCGGTTCAGCAACTTCAGATTCTGCTTTTTGCACAGCGACTTCACGATGCTCTCGTTGATTTCGATGTGTCCGCAGCCGATAGCGAGATACATACCGTCGCGTGTAGTGATGTGGAAATGCGCCATCAGTTTTGATATGAACTGCGCATAGTCTTCCGGCGACACCCCCTCGACTGCTTTTTTCGCCATTTTTTCGCCTTTCTCAATCAGCATCTTCCGTTCCTTTCTTAGCGCCGCCTCCAGTCTTGTTTTCGCTTTGGCAGTGCAAATGAACGACTGCCATTCCGGGACAGGTTTCTGAGTTTTTGACGTCAGCACCTCCACCTGGTCACCGCTTTGCAGTTTGTAAGAGATAGGCACCAGCCTGTGGTTCACCTTACCCGCAATGGCGTGCGAACCGATTTCGGAGTGCAGGTTGTATGCAAGGTCGAGCACCGTAGCGTCTTTAGGCAGCGTCACGAGGTCGCCCTTAGGCGTGAACACGATAATCTCGGTTGCAAACAGGTTCAGTTTTATAGTGTCGAGGAAGTCGACCGCGTTCGGTCCCGGCTCCTTCAGCAGGTCGGTAATCGTTTTCAGCCACGTTTCGAGTTCCGACTCCTCGTCGCTTTCACCGATTTTGTATTTCCAGTGGGCTGCAAAACCGCGTTCAGCGATGTCGTCCATCTTTTGGCTTCTGATCTGCACCTCCACCCAGTTTCCGTCGTTGCCCATCACCGTCAGGTGCAACGCACGGTATCCGTTGGCCTTCGGCGTGCTTACCCAGTCGCGGGTTCTGGTAGGGTGCAGCTTGTAAATGTCGGTAATTGCAGAGTATATGCTCCAGCAAATCGTCTTCTCGTTGTCGGATTCGCAGCAGTCAAACACGATTCTCACAGCGTATAAGTCGTAGACCTCCTCAAACGGCACGTGTTTGGTTTCCATTTTGTTCCAGATAGAGAAAGCCGACTTCACTCGGGTTGACAGCGAGTATTTGAGCCCCATTTCATCGAGTTTCTCGCGGATTGGAGCGGCGAAGTTTTCAAAGACCATCTGTCGGTCCTTGTCTGTTTTTTCGATTTCCGCTACGATTTTCTTGTATTGTTCAGGGTGCTGGTATTTGAAACTCAGGTCCTCAAGTTCGGTTTTTATGGCAAACAAACCGAGTCGGTGAGCGAGCGGCGCGTAGATGTAGAGCGTTTCGCCAGCAATTTTATACTGCTTGCTCGGCAGCATCGAACCGAGAGTTCGCATGTTGTGCAGACGGTCAGCCATTTTGATAAGAATCACGCGTATGTCCTCCGCCATTGTCAGCAGCAGTTTTCTAAAATTCTCCGCCTGAGCCGAAGCCCTGTCGCCGAAAATACCGCCTGAAATCTTTGTCAGCCCGTCGACAATCATAGCAATCTTTTTGCCGAAGTTCATCTCGATATCCTCGACAGTGTATTCCGTGTCCTCCACCACGTCATGCAGCAGTGCAGCGCATATAGACGTAGATCCGAGACCGATTTCCTGGCTCACGATTTTCGCCACGGCGATAGGGTGTAGGATGTAAGGCTCGCCCGACCGCCGGCGTATGCCCTTGTGCGCCTCCTTGGCGAATGAATATGCGCGCTTTATTATTTCCACCTTTTTGCGGTGGTTGCTGTGCAGGTATCCGTCGAGCACGTCCTGAAAGGCGGCTTCAATGTTCTGGTCCTCCTGTTCCGGAGTCAGATGTAAGGATTTATAGTCAATATTTTCCACGAGCAGTTTTTCAGTTTAGTTTGCCATGTAATACAAAGATACAGAAAATTTCTGATTTTTTCAAATCACCCCTTTTTGCCAGTAATTATTGCCTTTATGTCGTTCAGTTTGTTGAGCGCCGCCATTGGCGTAAGGTTGTTTATGTCGGTGTTCAGGATTTCGTCGCGCACCTGGCTCAGAACAGGGTCGTCGAGTTGGAAGAACGACAGCTGTACACCCTTTCCACTACCTTCGTCCATTTCCGAGAGGCATTGCGCCGCGGCATCCTTCGAGTTTGCCGATTCAAGTTGGTGAAGCACCTCGTTTGCGCGGGTAACGATTGCCGGCGGCAGTCCGGCGAGTTTCGCCACGTGTATACCGAAGCTGTGCTCGCTGCCTCCCTCCACGAGTTTTCGGAGGAACACAACCTTTCCGTCGATTTCGCGCACCGACACATTGAAGTTGGCTATTCGTTTGAACGTTTTAGCCATTTCGTTGAGTTCGTGATAGTGAGTGGCGAAGAGAGTTTTTGCGTGAAACCGCGGGTTTTCGTGGATATACTCCACAATCGACCACGCTATAGAAATTCCGTCGTATGTGCTCGTGCCTCGTCCCAGCTCGTCGAACAGCACAAGACTTCGTTCGCTCAGATTGTTGAGGATTGAAGCCGCCTCGTTCATTTCCACCATAAACGTCGACTCCCCGAGCGAAATGTTGTCGGAAGCGCCGACGCGGGTGAATATTTTGTCGACGATGCCGATTTTCGCGGCGTCGGCAGGCACGAAGCATCCAATCTGTGCCATCAGCACGATGAGAGCCGTTTGTCGCAGCAGCGCCGACTTACCCGCCATGTTGGGACCGGTGATCATCATGATCTGCTGCGACTCGTTTCCGAGAGTCACGTTGTTGGCGATGTATGACTCGCCCGGCGGCAGTTGCTTTTCGATAACAGGGTGTCGTCCCTCGACGATGTCGATGTCGAGCGACTCGTTGATATCCGGTCGGTTGTATCGGTTTTCTATAGAAACCCTTGTAAACGACATCAGGCAGTCGAGCCGGGCAACGAGCGACGCATTCAATTGGATTGCAGGGATGTATGTCGCCACGGCAGCCACTAGGTCGTTGAACAGTCGAGTCTCCAGCGAAAGGATTTTCTCCTCAGCGCCGAGGATTTTCTCCTCATATTCCTTCAGCTCCTGAGTGACGTAGCGTTCGGCGTTGACAAGAGTCTGCTTCCGAATCCATTCCGGCGGCACCTTGTCCTTGTGCGTGTTGCGCACCTCGATGTAGTATCCGAACACGTTGTTGTAAGCCACCTTTAGGCTTGGGATACCCGTCAGTTCGCTCTCACGTTGTTGTATTTTCAGCAGATAGTCCTTTCCTGAATATGAAATCTCGCGTAGCGAGTCGAGTTCGTCGTTGACGCCGGTTCTGATCACGTTGCCCCTGTTGGTTGCGTTTGGCGCGTCGGGGTTCAGTTCCCGTTCAATGCGGTCGCGTATGGAGGCGCATGCATTCAGTTGCTCGCCGAACGACCGCAGCACGGCATTGTCGGCATCTTCGCAATAAGCCTTTATCGGCGCCACCGCGTTGAGCGCATTTTTCATCTGCACCATCTCCCGTGGCGAGATTCTTCCCACCGCCACTTTCGACACCAGCCTCTCCATGTCGCCGACCAGTTCCAGTTGGCGTTGAATCAGTTCTCGTCCCTCGCGGTCTTTGAAGAAATGCTCCACCACGTCGAGCCGGTCGTTGATTTGCTTCACCGACTTCAGCGGGAACAAAGTCCATCGTCGCAGCAGGCGCGCGCCCATAGGGCATACGGTGCGGTCAATCACGTTGAGCAGGCTTTTGCCGTCCTCGCACATTGGTTCCACCAGCTCGAGGTTGCGCACCGTAAAGCGGTCGAGACGCACGAATTTCTCCTCCTCGATGCGAGCGAGCGACGTGATGTGTGAAATCTGAGTGTGCTGAGTCAGGTCGAGGTAGAACAGAATTGCACCCGAAGCAACAATTGCATTATGCATCTTGTCGACACCGAAACCTTTCAGATTTTTTGTCTCAAACTGCTTCAGCAGCCTGTCGTGAGCAGCCTCGCCGGTCATCATCCAGTCGTCGAGTTCAAACGTCAGATATTTAGCCGTAAACGACTGGTCGAAGCGTTTTTTGCACGACCGCTCCACCAGCATCTCCTTCGGAGAGAAGTTGGCGAGCAGTTTGTCAATATAGTCGATTGTGCCCTCGGCGGTAAGAAACTCACCTGTGCTGATGTCGAGAAACGCCACTCCGCAGGCGTTTTTTCCGAAATGCACCGCACCGAGGAAGTTGTTCTCGCGGTAGTCGAGCATATTTCCGTTGATGGCTACTCCCGGAGTCACCAGTTCGGTGATGCCGCGCTTCACGAGTTTTTTTGTCAGTTTAGGGTCTTCAAGTTGCTCGCAGATTGCAACGCGCTTTCCCGCGCGCACCAGTTTTGGCAGATATGTGTCGAGCGCATGGTGGGGAAACCCGGCAAGTTCGATGTGCTGTCCCGGGCCGTTGGCACGTTTTGTGAGCGTTATGCCCAATATTTCCGAAGCCGTGACGGCATCGGTTGAAAATGTTTCGTAAAAGTCGCCCACACGATACAGCATGATTGCATCGGGATGTTTTTTCTTCATCTCGAAAAACTGCTTCATCAGCGGAGTCTCAACAATTTTTTTTTCTGCCACAACAATAAATTTTAATAACACAAAGTTAATATATTTCTTTTTATCGGCGAAATCACTAACTTTGTATGTATCTATGGACATTGCGAAAACAGACATACGGCTCTCGGTTGTCGTTCCATTCTACAATGCGGAGCGGCATATCGGAGATTGTGTGCATTCGCTGATGCGTCAGTCGCTGTCGGGCGGCATAGAGTTTATTTTTGTCAACGACCGCAGCACCGATGCTTCCGAGGCGGTGCTGCAGGCGGTGGTTTCGAGCTATCCGCAGCGGCGCGACCAGGTGACGGTGCTTCGCAACGACATCAACCGAGGCAGCGCATATTCACGGCAGCGCGGTGTTGACGCGGCGAGCGGAGAATTCGTAATCCATTGCGACGCAGACGACTGGGTTGATGTCGAGATGTATGGCACGATGCTGCGCGTGGCTGATTCCACAGGCGCCGACGTGGTGTGCACCCCGTATTATTTGGAGAAGGGCAAGGGGCGTTGTGACACGGTGGGTTTCCCTTCGCTCGACTATCCGCAGCTCAACGATATGCCTCTCGACACGCTTCATTGCTCATTGTGCAACAAGATTATACGCCGCAGCGTGATTGTTGACAACGGCATCCGCTTTTTTGAGGGGGTCAACTGTTGGGAAGATTTTGGGCTGTGGTTCAGAGTGGCTGTTGCAACGCGCCGCATAGTGATTTACAACCGTCCGTTCTATCATTATCGTAAAGAAACGACAGACTCGTTGTCGACCGAGCGAATGGACCGTGTGCTTGCCGACCATCTTGCGTTTGTCGACGGGATGGACCGTTGGTTTGCCTCGATGCCGCCGGCATACGCCGAACGCTATTCGCAATTCATTCTGTTCGCACGGTTTACGGCAAAGATAAAGATGCTCCGAGGCAGCCACCGCGACATTGTGCGTTGGCGGTCGACCTATTCCGAAACCAATGCGCATATCTGGAGTTTCAGCAACATTCCGTATGTCTACCGGCTGTGTTTTCTGCTCGCCGACCGTCTGCCTTTATGGATGGTGAAGGCAGCAATCGCCGTGGCGAGGATTTTCCGCATCTAAAAAAATAGCAGTATTGCTTGTTTTTTGGCTGATAAAACAAAAATAGCCGACAATCAAATGATTATCAGCTATTCTGTGTACCCGAGATCGGACTCGAACCGACAAGGTTGTTACACCACTAGAACCTGAAACTAGCGCGTCTACCAATTTCGCCACCCGGGTATCGAGGTTTTAGTGGCGCAAAGTTACGGCAAATTTTCTGAAACGCCAAAACTTTTTTTTGAAAATTCCTCAATGATCCACGTCGACAAGATTGAAGCGGTTGTCGAATTCCAGCTCCGTTCCGTTGCTCAGTTTCACCTCATAACCCTTTCGGCTGTATTCGATTTTCACAGGCTTCACGCCATGCTTCAGATAGCCGCGGTGTTTCATAAAGTTCATTATCTGCACTGGTATGATGCCGTTTTTCAAACCTTTAGGGCATTTCACCTCGGTCCATTCGCCTCTGCCGTTGAACTCAATCTCGCTTCCGTCGGTAAACTTCACATCATAGTCGGTGTCGCGGAAACCGCGATCTTCTTTCACGAGCACCACCTTGTGCGGATTGAAATATTTTTTGACAAACGACTGTGCGCGTAGAGGCAGGTCGTGATAGGCAATGGCTCTGTCTGACGCTGCCGCGCCTGGGGCGCAGATAAGCAGCATCACGATGCTGAGCAGGGTTGTTGTAAAAAGTCTTTTCATCATTCTTCGTTTTTGTTTGTTGGTATCTTTTAGAACGAAGATGGGCGGAAAAGGTTTAATCCGTTAACCTTCTTTTTCACCGAACGCGAGGTCGCCGGCATCTCCGAGTCCAGGCACGATGTATTTGTGCTCGTTGACTTCGTCGTCGATGGCAGCCACCCACAGAGTGGTGTCGGCGGGAAATTTGTCGCGGATAAAGTCGATAGCCTGTTGCGAGGCGATTACCGACACGATATGCACCTTCGAAGGTTTACCTTTTGTCAGCAGCGCCTCGTAGGCAAGCTCCATCGACGATCCTGTTGCGAGCATAGGGTCGGTTATTATCAGCACCTTGTCGTCGATGCGTGGAGCGGCGATATACTCGATGTGGATGCGGAAATCGTCTTTGCTCACATATTTGCGGTAGGCAGAAACAAAAGCGTTCTCAGCGCCGTCGAAATAGTTGTGCACGCCCTGATGCAACGGCAGTCCGGCGCGCAGGATTGTGGCGATAACCACAGTTTCGTCCACCACATGGCTTTTTGCCGTTCCGAGGCAAGTTTTGGTGTCGATGGTCTTGAATTCGAGTGTCTTTGAAATCTCATAGGCTGCAATTTCCCCAATACGCTCAATGTTGCGGCGGAAACGCAACATGTCTTTCTGGATTTTCTCGTCGCGCAGTTCGCGCATAAAAACGTTGACAAGCGAACGCTCGTCGGCAAAATTAATGATTTTCATATTCTGAAGATTGTGTTAATATATTTTCAATTGTTTTTCGGTCGAGTTGTAGTTGCCGGCGCAGGTCGTCGAGTCCGTTCATGCGTCGCTCGTCGCGCACACGGTCAACAAATTCAAGATTCACCGTCTTGCCGTATATCTCGTTGTCGAAGTTGAAGATGTTCACCTCAATGGTGCGTTGCGTTGCATGGTCGACTGTCGGAGTGCCGATGTTGAGCATACCACCGAATGTCGCTCCGTCGACCGATACTTTAACGGCATATACGCCGTCGGGCGGCACGAGCAGAGGTATGCCGTCAAGGTCGATGTTGGCGGTGGGGAAGCCGATAAGGCGGCCGTTGCGCTTGCCGTCCACCACCTTGCCGGCAATGCAGTAGCGGTGTCCGAGCATCGAGGCGGCGCCTTTCACGTCGCCCTCAGCCAGCCGTCGGCGTATGGCAGACGAGCTGATATGGCCGTCGCCGCTGAGTTCGGGAGTGGTTATCACGTCCATGCCAATCGCCTCGCCGTAGCGTTGATAGTCGGCAAAAGTCTCGTTCGACCGTCTGCCGAAACGGTGGTCGTAGCCCACGGCGAGCAGCCTCACGTTGTAGCGGGAGTGCAGCAACGTCATAAACTCGCGTGCCGTCATCGCCGCCAATTCATAAGTGAATGAGAGGAAGAAAGTGTAGTCAACGCCCGTCTGCGCCAGCAGCGAAGCCTTCTTTTCCGGGCTTGTGAGCAGCCGCAGACCGCAGTCGGGGTGAAACAGCAACTGTGGATGGTTGGGGAAGGTGAACACGGCGGTTTTCAATCCTCGTGCCGACGCAGCTTGGCGCAGATTGTCGACAACAAGGCGGTGGCCGCGGTGCACGCCGTCAAACATCCCTATCGTTGCCGCTAACGGCGGCATGTTGTCGGGGACTTGCTTGTTGAAAAAAGTATCCATTACTCCCCGAACGCTTCCATGAATTCCGTACCTTCAGCCACAAGCCACGTCTTGAATCCCAGTTGCGACGCTGCGTCGAGGTTGGTCTGCGAATCGTCGAAGAACAGCGTTTCTTCCGGGCGGATGCCGAATTTGCGCACCACGGCCTCGAAGATGCGGCGGTCGGGCTTTGCCACGCCCTCCTCAAAACTTGTGCAGATGCCGTCGAAATAGTCTTCGCGGTGTTTGCCGTCTTTCTCAAACTCGCGGCGGATGCCCTGGTTGTACATTATGGCGTTGGTGTTTGACAGCACATATATCTTATAATGGTTGCGCAGCGACTCGAGCGCATGTAGGCGTGCCACAGGAATGCCCACAAGAAAGGCGTCAAATGCCGTGTCGATTTCCTCGTCGGAGAGTGTGCGGGCAGACTTGCCGCGCACATAGTCGCGAAACTCAGCCGGTGTGATTTTTCCCTCTTCAAGTTGAAGAAATGCGCCCTGCTGGCAGTAGACGCCCAGCATCTCGCCGATGCCGCTCACTTCCAGTTGCTCCAAGGCTTTAACACAATTTTCGCGGCGGATGTCCATAATGACGCCGCCCAAGTCAAACAAGAGATTTTTCACCCCTTCCAATTCCGGCTTCTTCATAGAAATTTTTTGCAAAGTTAGTGCAAGCCGAGAGAAAATGCAAAATCAAGCTTGCTTGAAATTTTGATTTTTCCGAGGCGCAGCCTAAATTATCAAAAGTTAGTGCAAGCCGAGAGAAAAAGCAAAATCAAGCTTGCTTGAAATTCTGATTTTTCCGAGGCGCAGCCGGTTTTATCCAAAAACAAGATTGTGTCTCAGCGGCACCGCGTTGCGGTGCATGCTGCGTTGGTCGCTCTGCCCCGGACGCAGTCCGGGGTTAACTGAAAGCGTGTCCGCGCTGCGGACATCCCCTCGTTCTCCGGGTGCAGAGAGACTCCTTTGGCGTAGTAGCGCATCTCCGAAGCGCCTGAGCAGGGTGGTGGTCAGTGACCCCATGCGTCATCGCTGCGCTCCTACGAATGGGGTTACTATGAAGTATCGCGTCTGCGACGCGGTGTCAATAGAGCGGCAGAAGGTATTAGCCAGTCTCTTGGTGTCAGCGCGACACATGATGTCGAAAATAGACAATTATGAGTTAAAAAGGCATAAAAATGTTGCGGTATTGATTTTAATGAGTACTTTTACAAAAAATAAGGAAAAAAAGACTACGGCCTAACTTTTTTATAATAGAAGAACTTAACTAAAACTTATAAATCAAACTAAAACCTAACTTTATGAAAAAAATTAAACACATTCTTGTGTGCGGACTCGCTGTTGTTGCGTCCGCCGTAGCCGTTCAGGCACAAACTCTTACGCAGGACTGGAAAATGACGACGGGTCTGCCTTCAGCCGCCGAAGCTAGAGATGGTATTGGAGGAAAAGGAAAAATCTGGACCAATGACAAGAGTTCTGCAAAATTGACCTATTGGGATGAGTCTGGGGTACATTCGCTTTCTGTTGGAGCGGGAGGAACGGCCATAACAATGGATGATGCTGGGAATATAATAATTAGTACGAGCATGTATGGCGGAGGATGTACGGCATATAAGATTCTGCCGTATGGAGAGACCTCTGTTAAGGATTTGTCAGTTAAACTTCCGGATGGTGTTACTCCCGTGGGTATGCAATATATGGGACGCGCAAAAGGTGATGTTATGAGCGCTGAAGGTGGTGTGTTCTACATTGGTTCGACAGCAAATGCGGTTAAAGTCTTTGTGGCAGGAGGCGTGCAAGACGTTGCTAAATCAAAAGCGATTACAACAGGAATGCCAGCTGGAGCGGAAACTATTGTTCAGCCAGTTTCATCATCTCTTGATGATGATGAAATATTGTTGAGAAATAGGAGCCAAAAGAATTTCTATTATTGGAATGGTGAGAAATATGTTGCTTATTCTGCTCCGTGGAAGGCGAATTCAACATGCGGTGGAGACGCTTTTAAGTTGAAAGGAACGCTTTATACAATTGAGCCAAGTGGAACTGATTATGTTGATGGCTTTGTTATTGTGGATCGTAGCACAAACAAGGTTGTTGCTACGCATGAAGCAGAATTTGCAACTGCGGTAAGAAAGCCTAACGGAAATTCATTGACAGCGGAGAAAGTAGATGAGTATACAATTAATATCTACCAATACGTTCCTGGTCAGATAGCTGCAAAGTACACATTCTCGTTGCCAAAGCCAAAGATGTATATTCTTGGACAAAATGAAGTAGGAGACGCATGGAATCCAACCAGCGGCATTGCGATGACTTGGGAAAGTGGAAATGTTTGGTCTGCAACCGTGACAACAGCTCCTGGTCGTGAAAATCTGGGTTTCGTGTCAGTTCTTGCTGAAGACAATAATAGCAGTGGTTGGGACTATGTCAACGAAAACCGTTGGGGCTTGGAAAATGATAAACAAGAAGGCGCTTTGGCAGAGAAACTTACAGTAAGCAAAAACGAAAACTCTGTGAATGTGGGTGTCGGAACGTTCTTTATCCGTATGAATTTGGATGACAATACTCTTTACATTGCTCCTACAAAGCTTTATGTGATTGGAACATCCAACAAGGCAGAAGGCCACCACTGGGCATCAGACGACGACAGCTATATGGCGGAGAGCAATCCGGAAACTCCGGGCGTGTTCACGTTCGATCCTATCGACTTGAAGGTGGAAGGCAAGGCTGTAGGCGAAGAAGCTGAGGAAGATTTGGCATATTTCGCTTTTGTTACGGGTATTGACGCAGAATGGGGCCCAGTAAACAACAGCCGTTGGTGTCCGGACAACAAAGATGGTGAATTGACAGACAACACTGATTTTACCGACTTCGGCAAGCATTATAATGGTGCATTCTGCATAAAAAATGGCGCTTACAAATTGACAGTCGACCTCAACACCAAGACCGTCAAGGCAGTCTATCTCACATCGTCGGGCGTTGAGCAGGTAGGTGCAGAGGCAGCAGGCGTAATTGCAGCCGACGGACAAATCCGCATTGTCGGCGACGCAGCGACAGTGTCGGTCTACAACGCAGCCGGTCAGTCAGTGGCAATCAACTCGGCAGAGCGCACGTTTGCAGTGGCACGTGGCATGTATGTAGTGGTTGTCGATGGCAAAGCAACAAAAGTTGTCGTTAGATAATCAAACCAACTTGATATGGAATGTAGGCGCCGTGGGTCACCCACGGCGCTTCTTCGTGCTATAAAACGTTAAAAGGGGCACGGCATTGGGGGAAAATTGCTAACTTCGCAGAAATTAGCAAGATTGTGGACGTATTGTTGACTATACTCGGCGTGATGCTGCTTGGCTTGGGGCTTTACCTATGTGTCAGGCCTTATGTGCCGTCGGTGCTTGCCTCCTATGGCGGACTGTGGTTGCTGCAGTGGGGCGGACTGATGGAGGTGCCCACCGTCACGCTTTCTTATTGGGGCGTGATGGTTGTGATTGTGGTTACCATCAACTCCATGCAGCAGCCGGCGCTCACCAAAGCCACGCAGGGACTGCCGCAGATGCTGATAACGTCGGTTGCCGGCATGCTTCTCGGGCTGATGATGGGCTACTATGCCTCGATGGTGATAGGCGCGGCTGTAGGCGCGGTTGCCGGCGGAGTGTTTTTCGCCCGTACACCCAAAGGCGCGGCATTGCGTTTCCCGTCGAAGCGTTTTTTGCAGTATGTCTGTGCCAAGGGCTTCCCCACGGTGATAAGCGTGTCGCTTACAGGCATCGCCATAATGGTTGCTGTGGCAGCCTACAATATGTCGCATTAAAGAAATATTTTTAACGAAGATGAGAAAGTTATTAGCGGTTATAATGCTGTTTGCCGGGCTGTGGGTTTGGGCAGGCGCAGTGCCCGAAAAGGGCAGGAAAGACACCAAGTTCCGTCCAATCGACGTGAATATGGACTCGATACGCGTCAATATCCAGAATCCGCGCTCAAACTACTACTACAAGCGGTTGTGGCGCAAGTATCAGAGCAACGACACCAACATGTCGCTCAAGGAATATCGCCATCTGTATCTCGGATATGTGTTTTCGGAGGACTATGATCCCTATCGCCAGTCGGAATTTTCAAAAAAGATACAGCCTCTCTACTATAAGAAGCACCACACTCCGGCGGAGTGCGACACGATAATCAAATATGCGGAGCTCTCGCTCGCCGACGATCCGTTTGACTTGAAGCAGATGGAATATTACATCTATGTGCTTAAGGAGCGTCAGAAATACACCCGTGCGGCAATCATGCAGTCGCGTCTCAACAATCTTATCAAGGCAATCATGTCGACCGGCACAGGCACTAAGGAGAAGCCGTGGGTGGTGATCAGCCCGGTGCATGAGTATGTGATTACCAACGGCTTGAACTTCAAGGCGGCGGAACATCTGGAGTATGAGGGCGACATTGACTATATCAAGTTTGAGAATCCTAAAAGCGGCGGACCCGAGGGCTTTTGGTTTGATGTGTCAAACATCCTGAGGGTGCGTCAGCAGAAATTCGGCGACGAGTGATGGGCGAGGCGGCAATCAACAGATTCATCAACAGCCGTGTGCTCACGTGGCTCACAGCCGTTGTGGGCATCGTGGCGGCATACGCCATGCTGCTTTTCTTCGGCACGCCCTCCGTGCCGCCGGTCGAAGGCTTGTTTGGCGGCGGACTCGACCACCTGCTGCCGTCGGGCATATTGTCGTGGGCGGTGAATATGGTGGTGGTGTTTGTGGCGGCCGTGATGCTCAACTGGCTCAACAAGACCTACGTGTTTATCCGCGAGCACACGATGATGTTTGTCACCGTGTTTCTCTGTGCCACGCTGTCAAACCCCGTGGTGTCGACGTCGCTCGGCACGCCCACGCTGCTCGCGCTTGCGCTTGTGGTGTGCACCTACGTGATGTTTGGCACGTTTCAGCAACGCGACAGCCAGAGCGTGGCGTTTCTCATCACGATGATTCTTACGGTCTGCGCCATGCAGAGTTTTGTGTTCGCGCTCTACATACCGGTGTTTATCGTGGGATTTTTCCAGATGCGCATCTTCACGCTGCGCACGCTGCTCGCCGTGCTTGTGGGCATCGTGGTGCCCGTGTGGACGGCCACGGCGTTTGGATGGATCGACCCTGCGCAGGTGCGCCTGCCCGACCTGCTTGGCGGCATCGCCACGCTCCGCGGCGGAGTGGACGCCGGACTGCTGCTCCAGCCGATGTTTATGGTGGCTGTGGGCACGATATTCGGACTCTCCAACGCGTTGACGCTGATATCCTACCGCCAGCAACTGCGTGCCTACAATGGGTTTGTCAACGTGATGGCTGTAGCCACGGTGCTGTTTATGGTGGCAGACGTGAGCCATGCTGAAGCGTATGCGGTGGTGGCAAACATGCTTGCGGCGGTGCAGGTGGCGCATTTCTTCACCATCCGCAAGATGCCGAAGCTCTACATCGTGTTTTTCGCACTTATGGCTGTCTGCGTCGCCCTGTCGCCGGCGGTCATCTACAACCTGTTGAACTTATTGCAACTGATATGAGAATAATCGTTGAGGCAAACATCCCGTATATCAGGGGTTTGCTTGAAAAATTCGGTGATGTGGCATATTTGCCGGCGTCTGGAATCACAGCCGATGCCGTGCGGCGTGCCGATGCACTTTTTGTGCGCACACGTACCCGCTGCGACGCGTCGCTGCTCGACGGCAGCAGCGTGAAGTTTGTAGCCACAGCCACCATCGGCACCGACCATATCGACCTTCAGTGGTGTCGCGGCGCGGGCATCGACGTGGCCAACGCCCCGGGATGCAACGCCCCAGCCGTGGCGCAGTATGTGCATGCCGTCATAGGCAGCCGCTTCGGAGGCGACGTGCGTGGCTTGACGCTCGGCGTGGTCGGTGTGGGACACGTGGGCGGCATCGTGGCGCGCTGGGGCGAGCGCCTCGGCATGCGCGTGCTGCGGTGCGATCCGCCGCGTCAGCGCCGTGAGGGAGGCGATTTTGTCGACCTCGCCACCGTGGCGCGCGAGGCAGACGTGATAACGTTCCACACACCGCTCACCCGCAGTGGCGCCGACCCCACGTGGCATATCGCTGACAGCCGTTTCATGCAGAGTCTCGGCCGCTGCCGTCTGCTCGTCAACAGCGCGCGCGGAGGCATCGTCGACGAGCAGGCGCTGCTCAAAGCCGTCGACGGCGGAGAGATGGCGGTGGCAATCGACTGCTGGGAGAACGAGCCGCGCATAAACCACGTGCTGCTCGAGAGCGCCTTCGTGGCGACGCCCCACATCGCAGGATATTCGGCAGAAGGCAAGCAGCGCGCCACGGCGATGGCTCTCGAGGCATTTGAACGCCACTATGGCGTGGCGGTCGACGGCAAGCCGCATCCAGCCGCTCCGCTGCTCGGCGCCGACGTGGACAGCGTCGACACGATTATGCGCTCCTACGACCCTCTTGCCGACACCCGGCGTCTGCGCGCCAATCCCGACGCTTTCGAGCGTCTGCGCAACGAATACCATCTCCGCGCCGAGGTGAGATAAGATTTATTTTGCAAAATATAGAATAATTATATATCTTTGCGGAAGATTGGGTGCATCACGTTGCGCCACGAAAGATTAGATGATGAAGAAAGTGTCTTTACCGGCTGTCGTTGCCGGGCTTAACAAGGACATAGAGGCACTGCCTTCGATGCCGCGCGTATTGTAACGCCATCGGAGACTCTGCAGTTTTTTGATTACCTCGGGAGGCATATGCCTTGCCGGGGAATACGTGTTTAAACAAGACAGAATGAGCGAGAATTGGTATGTGGTCCACACTCAGCCACGAGGCGAGAAGATGCTGAAGGCTTTGCTCGACAGAGAGCCGGCGGTTGCCGACACCTATCTGCCGATGCGCCAGCAGTTTGCCATCGTCGGCGGACAGCGCGTGAGCCGTATGGCGCTGACCATGCCAGGACTCGTATTCGTGCGCGGCAACAAGAACCAGCTTGTGGCGCTGCTGCGCGAAAAGAGCGGCACGTCGCGTCTGATGGTCGACTCGTCGCGCAAGGAGAAAGACGCTATGGTGGTGGCAGACAGCGAGATGACAGCCTTCCGCCTGTTCAATGACAACACCGCCGGACAGCTGATGATGCTCCGCTCCCCATTCTGCAACTTCACATCTGCCGACCGCATACGCATCATGAGCGGTCCGTTTGCCGGCTACGAAGGCTATATCCGCGAAATCGGCGGCGACAACAAACTGATTTTCAAGGTGGGATCGATGGCCATAGCGTTGTCTAACGTGATGCGCTACGACGTGGCGGTGGTTGAAAACCATCACGCCTCGACCGAGACGAGCCTGCAGCTGCGCATTGCCGACCGTCTGCGCGCGCGTCTGGAGGAGGCAGGACACGTCGACGACGCCTGCGACTGTCTGCGCGACATAATGACCGGTGCTGCCGGGATGCCCGCGGCGTTTACCGACGCCGACCGTGCCGACGCCCGCTCGCTGGCACATTTCTGCGCCTCCGACCGCAAACGCATCGACAGCATCGTCGACAGCGCTCCGCTGCGCCGCTTCCTTACGCCCACCGCCGAGACAGGCACGCTCATGCATAAAGGCTTCGTTGAACACCGGTTGCCAGTCGCGCTCGGCGACGACCGCTTCACAGCCCATGTGGCGGAACATCCCGACCACAGCACAGCCGCCTGCTGGGGCGAGTTTGCCACGGCGATATGCGCCCTTGCGCCATCGCAGCGCACAGCCCTCATCGACAAGTTGCAACGCTACGGACTGACGGCATTCGCCTCAGCCGTTGAAGGCAGCGGACATACACGCTTCGAAGGCGCGATGCTCACATCCGCCACCCTCGCTCCCGAGGCACTTGCCGCGGAGGGAGCGGCAATCATCAGCGAGATTCTCGCCTCCGTGCGCGCACGCCGTTGGCGCACACTCCTCTACGCCGTCTGTCTGCGATGACGGCAGCGGCAGCCATGCCGCGGCATTCAAAAAATGACATCTACTTTTAATTACACAATTCAATGAAAGCATGTTTTATGGGGTTGGGCTATATCGGCCTGCCCACAGCGATTATTGCCGCCAAGCATGGCGTGCAGGTAACGGGTGTTGACATCAACCCCAAAGTAGTGGAAATGACAAACCAGGGACACCTCCACATCGTGGAACCGGGCATGGAAGAAATGCTGCAGGACGTGGTGCGCTCCGGCGCTCTCCACGCAAGCACCACCCCCGAGGTGAGCGACGCATACTTCATGGTGGTGCCTACGCCGTTCAAGGGCAACCACGAGCCCGACATCTCATACGTCGAGGCTGCCACACGCGCCGTCATCCCATTCCTTAAGGAAGGCGACCTCTACGTCATCGAGTCGACATCGCCAGTCGGAACAACCGACAAGATGGCGAAGCTCATCTTCGAACTCCGCCCCGAGCTGCGCGGCAAAATCCATATAGCATACTGCCCTGAGCGTGTGCTGCCGGGCAACGTAATCTACGAACTGGTGCACAACGACCGCGTGATCGGCGGTATGGACGAGGCGTCGACCGACAAGGCTATCGCCTTCTACAGCCAATTCGTGCAAGGCACGCTCCACCGCACAAACTGCAAGACGGCAGAGATGTGCAAACTCACCGAAAACTCCTCGCGCGACGTGCAGATTGCTTTCGCCAACGAGCTGTCGCTCATCTGCGACAAGGCGGGCATCAACGTGTGGGAGCTCATCGCCCTCGCCAACAAGCATCCGCGCGTCAACATCCTGCAGCCGGGATGCGGAGTGGGCGGACACTGCATTGCCGTCGACCCATACTTCATCACAGCCGACTTCCCCGTTGAGAGCCAGCTGATTGCAAAAGCGCGCGAAATCAACAACTACAAGGCATTCTGGTGTGCCGAGAAAGTGGAGAACGCAATGCTCCGCTTCGAGCTCGAAAACCACCGCAAGCCAACAGTCGCAATGATGGGACTCGCGTTCAAGCCAAACATCGACGACCTCCGCGAATCGCCGGCGAAATACATCACAACAAAAGTGATGCAAAGCTGCAACAACGCCGACATCCTCGTCGTTGAGCCTAACGTGACGGAGCACAACGTGTTCAAGCTCACCGACTACCGCGAGGCATACGACCGCGCCGACATCGTAGTCTTCCTCACCGCCCACGACCCATTCAAGACGCTCCCCCGCCGCGACGACAAAATCATCCTCGACTTCTGCGGAATTTATAAGTAGACATGCTTCAACATAAACGCCTTAGGTCTAATACCACAACACATTTTTTACACAATGACAGATAACACATCAAACAACAAGCGCATAGCGAAGAACACCTTGATGCTTTATATCAGGATGTTTCTGATGATGGCCGTGACGCTATATACTTCAAGAGTTGTGCTCCAACAGTTGGGAGTTGAGGATTTTGGTGTATATAATGTTGTGGGAGGATTGGTGTCAACATTCTCAATATTAACAAATTCGTTGTCCGGAGCATGTTCCAGGTTTATAAATTTTGAATTGGGAACAGGAAATTTCCAAAAATTGAAATCGATAGTTTCTACATCGTTCAATATTCAGATTTATCTGTCAATTGCAGTACTCATTGCATTAGAGAGCCTGGGACCATGGTTTTTAAATAATTATATGGAAATTCCATCAGGACGTTTAGTGGCAGCGAATTGGGTCCTTCAATTCACTATCGCTATGTTTGTGGTGAAATTGATAATGGTTCCACTGAATGCTTTAATCGTATCGCATGAGAGGATGAGCGCTTATGCTTACTTCAGCATCATTGAGGTTGTTTTGCAATTGTTGATTGTGTTTTTATTAGGGGTTTCAGATTCAGATAAATTGATTCTGTATTCATTTTTAATGTTTGTAGTGTCAATTGTTGTTTTTGGTTTATACTTGTTTTACTGTCTGTCACAATTCAAAGAATGTACGTATTCAATAAGAGTAGATACTGCTGAACTGAAAAAAATGTCGGGGTTTGCCGGTTGGAATTTTTTGGGAACAACAGCAGGAGTCTTGAGAAATCAAGGCATTGACATCATCGTCAACATGTTCTTTGGAGTAGTGCTGAACGCAGCCAGAGGGGTCGCCAATCAAGTAAATACAGCATTGGGTAAATTTATAAGCAGTTTTATGACTGCACTGAATCCTCAGATAACACATTCATATGCTTCTGGAGATATAGGGCGGATGGAATTTCTTGTGTTTCAAGGATCCAGATTCTCATATTATTTGATGCTTTTTCTGACAGTCCCTGTTGTGCTTGAAATGGATTATATCCTTCATTTGTGGCTTAAAACTGTGCCGGAATCGGCAGTTTTGTTTTCTCAGATGCAGTTGCTCATAGCGTTGGTCGGATGTTTGTCGCAGACAATGGTTATGGCATTGCTTGCAACTGGAAATATCAGAAATTACCAATTATTGGTTGGCGGAATTTCGTTGCTTTGTTTCCCGGTCGCTTATGTTTTTCTGTACTGTGGTTTTTCCGCGTATGTGACATATATTGTCCTATTTTTTTCAGAATTGGGATGTCTGTTCGCACGAAGTTATATGATGAAAAAGTTGATCGGCATCAAAATAGGGAAATTTATCAGGCAAGTTGTTGTAAAAGTTGTATTTGTTTCGATAGCAGCATGTGTATTTCCTATTGCCGTGATTCTATTAAAGGATGAGTCGTTTGGTAGATTTGTTATATCGATTCTTGTCTCAATGTCGTCGTGCTTAATTTCTATATACTATTTGGGGCTAAATAAAGAAGAGAGAAACTTCTTGCTCAATAAAGTTGGCAATGTTTTTGGAAAGATAAAACCACGGAGTCATAATTAATTCAATGATACAGATAATAAAAAAAACAGAATGCTGCGGATGCACAGCATGTGTGTCTGTTTGTCCGAGGAAATGCATTTCAATGGAAGTGGATGCCGAGGGGTTTGGTTATCCTAAAGTGGATATGGAATCTTGTGTTGATTGTGGCTTGTGTGAGAAGGTTTGTCCATTAAAGAATGATTCTAAAAAGAGTGGCGATCAGTCTATTTATGGGTTACGTAATAAAGATGAGCATATAGTGCAGGAGAGCACTTCGGGAGGCGGATTTTTTGCGATAGCAAGATTTGTAGTAGAGCAGGGAGGCATTGTTTATGGAGCTGCCTATGACGCAGAATTTAAGGTGGTGCATTGCTCGGCAGACAATCTCAATGATTGTAGAAAATTTCATGGGGCAAAATATGTGGAAAGTATTATTTCGGACTCGTTGTTTCTCGAGATTCAACAGGTCTTGAAGAAGGGGCGGATGGTGCTTTTTTCTGGAACACCATGTCAGGTTGATGGCTTGAAACGGTTTTTGCGAAAACCATATGATAATTTAATAACGGTGGATTTGGTATGCAGCAGCGTTACAAGTCCAATGATTTTCTCTGATTATATTCGGTTTGTTCAACGCAAGAAGCAATTGAAGTCGATAAATATGCGTTGGAAAGAGAAGGGCTGGAGCCATTCTACGCAACGCTTGGTGTTTATGGATGGTACAGATATTATAGGAAAAGGAGATGCTGCGCTTTGGCATACAATCGCTTTTTCACACATCGCAAATCGCCCGTCGTGTCATGAGTGTCGTTACACTAATTTCAATCGTCCAGGGGATTTTACATTGGGAGACTTTTGGGGGATTGAAAAATCATATCCAGAATTTTTTGATGACAGAGGAGTGTCACTTTTTATGGTAAATACCGATAAAGGACATTTAGTGTTGAAACAAATAGAACAGACCGTATTTTTATTGCCAACCGATAAAACCAATTGTTTGCAACCACGATTGAAGTCTCCAGTAAAGCCGAATGCAGATAGGAGTCGGTTTTGGGAAGAGTATGCTTCTGAAAAATTTGAAAAGATTTCAAGAAAATATTGGAGATATGGTTTTTTGAATCAAGAAAAATACAGAATGCGGAAAATACTCAGTTTTATATATCATTCAATAAAAAGATCATGAAGATTGGCCTCCTGACAATTTGGCGCGAGAAAAATTTTGGTGCAGAAATGCAGGCTTATGCAACGATAAAAGCCTTGCAAAATCTTGGTCATGATGTGGAAATGATAGACTTCAGACTATCTGATATAGCTCATCCCACAATCAAACAAAGAATAATAAAAATATTGACGTATATAACAAAAGAAGACTTTAAATTCAGGAAGTTTTGGAAAAATCACATTCCGAAAGGATATCATTATAAAAAACCGGAGGAATTGAAATGCAATCCCCCAAAGGTTGATTTGTTGCTGGTAGGCAGTGACCAAGTCTGGAATCCTTCAATAACAAAGGAAAAAGCGTTGACATACTTCCTTGATTTTGGAGAAACTGGTGTCAAAAAAGCGTCTTATGCATCAAGTTTCGGGGAGTTGGAATGGTTGCAGTCAAAACAAATGACGGAAAATGTTGCTGAATTGTTAGGCTGCTTTTCTTTGTTGAGCTGTCGGGAAACCTCTGGCGTTGAAATTTTAAAGAACACATTTAGACAAGACGCATCAACTGTTTTGGATCCGACCTTATTACATACCGAATATCCAGAGTTGACAGGCAAATTACAAAATCGTAGGACTCTGGTTTTTTATCCACTAAGCCCTTTCCCAGAATTGGAAACATTTTGTAAGGAAACTGCGGCAAAGTTGGGATTGGACTACGTTGATGCAAATCATAAGAATTACTTAATTAGAAAAATTGTTTGGAACAGGCCTGGGGTTGAGGAATGGGTGCGTACAATAGCGGAAGCCGAATTGGTTATTACTCCGTCTTTTCATGGGCTTGCTTTCAGTTTGATTTATCACAGGCAATTTGTAATTGTACTTAGTCCAGAGGGGAAAAAACGTAGCACGCGTCTTACCGGCTTGTTGGTGCAGTTGGGCCTTGAGGACCGCCTTTTCACAAGTGTGGAAGACGTTGTAAAATCGAATGTGCTTTCTCGGAAAATTAATTACGAAGACGTGGATAAGAAACTGACGGAACTTCGCTGTCAATCATATAATTACTTGAGGAAATTATGAATATAGCATTTGTTTTTCATTGCCCAATTGTGCCTTATGTTGGTGGAGTCCAAATGGTTACTGATCTTCTTGCAAAAACGTTTGTTAATAGAAGTCATAAAGTAGTCTTTATATGTACGGACATAAGAAAAAAAGACTATGATTATGTTGATTATTCTGCCCCACAATATTATCTCGACATTAGCAAGACGCAAGAGGAATATGTCGCTGATTATTTAAAAATATTGAACGACAATAATATACAAATAGTAATAAGTCAGGAGACAAGGACGGATAGCCTTTTATTGTTGGAAAATACACCGAGTGCGGTAAAAAAAATATCAGTTGTCCATATAAATCCATATGGGATAGTAAATAATGAAAAACGAATAAAGCGAGGTTTGCACACAAAGCGCATATCTTCTTTGTTGGCAAAATATTTGGTACTCGCTTTTCCAAATATTGCAAGGGGTCGTTATATAAGGAAAGAGAAGCTTTTATATAGACGGTTATTTGCAGTTTCTGATAAATTGGTTTTCCTATCTAAGTCATCTGTTGAGATTGTAAAACAATATGATACCACTCTTCTTCCACAAAAATTGACTGCCATAGGAAATCCGAACGCTCCTTTATCGAAGCAAACTTTAAGAGAAAAGGAAAATTTGATAATCTGTGTTGCAAGATTGTCGGAAATCCCCAAAAATATTAGAGATTTTATTGATGTTTGGGAAAGCCTATGTAAAAGAAATCCAACTTGGCGGGCTGAAATCATCGGTGATGGACCGGATAGAGATTTTTTGGAAAGATATGCCGAGAGGACAAATGTTGAAAATTTGAAATTTATTGGAGAGGTTAAAAATGTGACAGATTATTATCAACGGGCAAAGTTTGTCTGTCTGACTTCGATTTATGAAGGGTGGGGAATGGTGCTTACAGAGGGAATGTCATACGGTTGTGTGCCTTGTGTGTATGGCTCGTATGGAGCGGCATTTGACATTGTTGATGATGGTGTGAACGGAATAATTTCAACACCATTCAGACCAAAAGAGATGGCGGATCGGATACAGACGTTGATAAATGATGAGTCTCGTTTGGCGCAGATGTCATCATCGGCAATAGAAAAAGTGAAAGATTTTAATGCAGATAAAGTTGCTGACAAATGGGATGCATTATTTGGTTCGTTAGAAGAGTGATTGATGATTGAAAATTTCTAAAATTAAAATCGATTATGAACAAAATTTTTACATATTTGGAATTGTTGTGGCATTGGAGAATGGCATTGATTCCAAGCCTTTATTTCAATTTGCGGTATCTACCGTTTAAACAGGGCGTTAAGATGCCCATTCTTATAAATAAACCGCATCTTCATAAGATGAATGGCAAAATAGTGATAGATGCGGCAAAAATAACTCCAGGAATGATAAAATTGGGGGGCTTTGGGGGTCATATGTATCCAAATTCAGGAATACATATCACACAATGGGGAGGAGAAATTATTTTTAAAGGAAGATGCACCATTGGAAATAATTCGTTTCTTGTTCAAGGAGCGGATAGCCGCATTGTCTTTGGCGACGAGTTTCTGGCTTCGGCAGCGATCAAGATAATTTCGTTTAAAGGCATTGAGTTCGGTAAATATGTTAGGGCGGGATGGGAAAGCGTTTTTATGGATACAAATTTTCATCCGCTGTATGATATGAAAAAGGATGCGTTTAAGCGGGCTTATGGTCTGATAAAAATAGGAGATTATAATTGGTTTGGAATGCAGTGTAAGGTAATGCATTCTGTTGAGACTCCGGAGCGCTGTATTTTTGGAATGGGATCAGTGGTTGGTAGAGGGTGTAAATTCGAATCATATTGTGTGCATGGAGGTTCTCCCTTGCGGGTGTTGACAAGAAATGTTATGAGGGTTGTAGGAAAGGACTTCATAACCAATTACAATGAATATTAAGCGGTAAAACATACTTTAATCAGATTGAGGTTTGCATATATAGCAAAAGAAGAATGAGTTTCAGCAATCGATATGTAGGAAAGTCTGTTGAAGATTCATCGGAATGGATTTTCAAGATTGTGTTTTTTATAATATACCCGTTTGGCGCGTTTTTATTATCATTGCGCAATGCGGCAAGCAAGTCGTCATATTTGATATTTTTCTTGTTTGGTGTGGTCTTTTGTTGGCATATGAATCCAGTAGACCTAATGCGGTATGATGATTTGAGAGGCATAATGGAAAGAGTGGTTTCTACAAACTTGACATGGAATGATGTCTGTAAGCAGATTGCGGCTTATTTTACAATGGCGGATGACAGCCCGAAGGAATTGTATGAGAATATATTGATATTCATATCAAAATCATTCTCCCGGAATCCGCACTTGTTTTTTGCCTTGGCGGCAATCCCATATCTGATATTTATGTTGAATTCTCTGAAGCAAATAACATCAGATCGGAAATTTAGAGAAGGCAGTATCTATTGTTTGATAGTCCTTGCGCTATTTGTTTTCCCAAGGGACATAATAACGGTTCAGAATCCTCGCTTTACAACGGGTGTATGGCTAATCATATATGCATTGATACAATTCTATAAGCAGCCGAGGTTTAGCTTGAAATATTATGTGCTTATTTTAATGGCTCCATTTATTCATTCTGGATTTTGGCCATTTGTTTTTCTGTTCACTGTAGGCCTGTATGTCTCAAAATTTCCTAAAATATCATTATGGCTGCTGTATTTGTCAATACCATTTTCATATCTTTCGTATGAATTGTTGTCAACTGTTGACTTCTCAATTTTACCGTCGTCAATGGCTGTTTGGGTTGAGAATTATATGAGTGAAGACAAGTATGCAGCATATGTTATGAATGAAGGTGCTTCTGGATTTTATTGGGTAGCGCAAGGAATGACGGCGTTTCGAAACACTGTTTATTTATTGATTCCAATATATTTGTGGAAACAGCGTGATAAAATAAATGAAAGATTGGATTTGAATAGATTTTTTCAATTCTATTTGTATTTATATGCTGTGGTGAATTTCATTCAGTTTGTTCCTGTTGTTGGAGAGCGCTATTATTGGATTGTACAGATACTGTCTATTTTCTTTTGGTTCAAGGTGATTTATCCAAAGCACAACAAAATACTTTTGTTGATACTCTTTAGCTGTTCATACCATATTCTTAGGAGATATTTTTATGGAGGCGCAGTTGCATCAAGTGTGCCGTTGGAGATTTTTTATACCCCATTGCCCAATCTGATAGCGGATTTTTGGGGAGCGTAGTGAATTTAAATATTATGAATATTATGAAAATAGTCGAGATTATTCCATTCCTATCGCAAGGCGGTGCGCAACGATTTGTTGTAGATTTAAGTAACAAATTAGTTGATGACGGGCATGATGTGACAATTGTGTCTCTAATGTCTCTTGAAAAATATGGATTATTTTTAGGAGAATTAAAGCCACAGATAAAAGTCGTTTCAACAGAGAAAAAGATCGGATTTGATTTTCGTCAGTTTTTTAAATTGTTTTTGTTGATACATAGGATGAAACCAGATGTTGTCCATTCTCATCTCCGTGCTCTTAATTATCTGATTCTATCAATAATAATTTTTAGGCAGATTAAATTTATTCATACTGTTCATAATGACGCATCAAAGGAAGCCGTAGATAAATTTAGCGTTTGGGTTAGAAAGTTATGTTTTGGCTTTTTGAGAGTCAAGCCAGTTACTATTTCAGAAGAATCAAAACGTTCATTTACTGACTTCTATCATGTTGACTCAACTTTGATATACAATGGTCGACCGAAATTTGAGTCTCCATCATCTGATACAATAGATATGGTTTGCAAAGAATTAGGGAGATTAAAAGAAAAGCCGGAAAATTTAGTAATTGTAAATGTTGCTCGCTTAGGAGTGCAGAAAAATCAGCCAATGTTAGTGAGAGCCATAGACAATATCAATAAAAGAGAGTATGTTAACATTGATTTAATAATAATCGGTGCAACTGATGAGGCACATATAAAAAACGAGATAGAAGCAATTGGAAGCGTAAATGTGCATTTGTTGGGAACGAAGATGAATCCACGTGATTATATGGCAGCAGCAGACGCTTTCTGTTTGTCTTCTATCTATGAAGGAATGCCGATAACATTGATTGAGTGTTTTTCTGTCGGTGCAATTCCTATTTGTACTCCTGTTGGAGGTGTTGTTGATATGATACAGGATGGCAAAAATGGTATTTTAGCTAAGGGTACATCGCAAATAGATATGGAAGAAGCGTTGACCCGTTTTCTGAAAATGACAGATGCGGAGATTGCTGAGATGAAAAGACATTCACAAGAATCGTATAAGTATTACGATATGAAAACTTGTGCAGATAAATATGAAAATCTAATGAGAGTACGACAATAGTTATGATTGGAATGCATAGGTTTGAGAAACTGTATTGCTCTCGTTGGAACATCGGCTTTATAGAGCAGCCGGTGGCGGAAATAATGACGGGCGCGGAAACTGAGTTTGATGTGAAATGGGTGAAGCATCGCCTGACCGACCGTTTTTTTGCCGACCCGTTTATCCTTTCGGTTGAAGGTGGAGTGATAAAGGTGCTTGTGGAGGAGTATTTCTATAACACTAAAAAGGGCATAATAACGCTGCTCGAGGTCGATGCCGCAACTTATGAGCTGCGGAGGCGCAAGGTGGTGCTTGAACAGCCATATCATCAGAGTTTTCCATATATTCATCGTGATGGCGACAGAATCTATGTTCTTCCCGAAGCTTCGGCGAGCGGATGCCTTTATCGGTATGAGTATGACGCAGCGAGGGAGGAGTTGGTCAATCGGCAGTTGGTGGTTGAAGAACCGCTGCTCGACAGCACGTTTGTGGAGCTGGATGGCAAATGGTGGTTGCTATGCACCAAGCGTGGCGAATACAGCAACCGTGGACTGTTTGTTTTTGAGTCCGAACGGTTTGAAGGTCCGTACACGCCTATCAATGGCAGCAGTCCTGTAATTGTTGATTGGGACAATGCCCGTCCGGCGGGATATGTTGAACGGATTGACGGCAAGGTGTATCGTTCCACACAGGTATGTACCCGCAGTTATGGCGAATATATGAAGATATTTGAGGTTGAGGCGATTGATGAATCAGGTGTCAACCAAAAGTTTGTGAAGGAAATACATCCAGAGAAGTCGAAATACAGTGAATCGTTTCACACGCTTAACGGATATGGCAACATTACGGTGGTTGATGGTGTAAACAAGAGTTTCCGACCGTTTTTCAAACTTTGGACGGGGTTGGAGTATAAGTTGAAAAGGATGTGAGCGGGATGCGGAAATTGTTGATAATTGGCCCTCGTATAGCAACGGCTGGAGTCGGTGGCGTAACTGTACATGTGGAGCGCCTTGCGCAATGGCTGGAAAATGACAATTATCCATTCGCAATATGTGACTACAAGAGGGAATCAATGCTGTGCCAGATTCGTAAAATACGGAAGTCGGGAATGTTGCATATACACGTATCTCATCCAATGTTGCGATTGTTCTATGTTTTACTTGGAGTTTTGTTGCGAAAGAAAACGATTTTGACAATACATGGTGATTTGGGACGATTTTCAGCATGGAAAAATTGGTTGGACAGGATGGCTGTGACCTTAAGTTTTACACCGATTGCAATCAATCAACGGAGCTTTGAGAAGGCGCAGAGGTGGAATAGACGGGCCGTACTTATGACTGCATTTATCCCACCATTGGATGATGGTTTTTTGCCAAAAACTGTATTTAAAAAAATAGAGGCGTTGAAAACCGCAGGAGCGAAAGTGTTTGTTACAAATGCGTCGGCGATGAATTACGACAGGAAAGGGAATGAGATATATGGCATAAAATTTTTGATTGACTTTTTAAAAAATAGTAAATGCCATCTTTTTGTGTCGGATCCATCTGGTGATTACAGCAGTTTTTTTCGAAATGCAGATATAGAGAATGTGGATTTCATAACGGAACAGCATTCATTTTATGCGTTGATAAAGCAGTCGGATATAGTTGTTCGGGCAACGTCGACCGATGGTGATTCTCTTTCGGTTAGAGAGGCGCTGTATGCAGGCAAACCAGTTGTTGCGACAGACTGTGTGGATAGACCGTCGGGGACGATTTTGTTTAAATATAATGACGGGCAAAGCTTTGAATTGGCATTGAGACATTTGGAAGGACGGAAAGACAAGAATTTACGACAAAATAATGTGGTCAAAGAAATAGAACGATTATATGCTGATACATTGGTATAGGGTAAGCAATTGGTTGTGGAGGCACGGAGTGCCTGTGCTTCCGAAATTGATGTGGAAGTTGCAGTATCTTCTTTTTAACTCCTCAGTCCCTGGGAGTTGTAAAATTGGGGGGGGGTACTAAATTCGGATATGGAGGTATCGGGTTGGTGATTCACGCCCGTTCGGTGATAGGAAAGAATTGCGTGATTGGCGCAAATGTGACGATTGGCGGAAAGTCGGGCTGGTGGGAAGTGCCGGTTATCGGCGACAATGTGGAGATCAGTGCCGGCTCACGCATAATCGGACCTGTCAGAATCGGTGACAACGTGATAATAGGCGCGAATACTGTTGTGGTTAAGGACGTGCCGTCAAACTGTGTGGTGGCTGGCATCCCTGCAAGAATCATCAGAAGGAATCTTTCGGATGCCGACTTTAAGGAAATGAACAAGCCGAAGACTCGTGGGGACAATCCGTTCCCGGAAACACCAGGGCTGGTGAAATAAGACGACAATGAACATAGGGTTGGTGCTGCGCACGGTGGCTCATCTGAGGCCTGCGCAGGTGCTTTTTCAAGTGTTGAGACGTGTGCATAAAGCTCGGTTCAAGGCATTGGCATGCCCTTCTGTGGAGGTCAAGCCGATGGTTGCGGAGCCGGCAGCGAAGTGGCAAAGCTATGACGGCAGGCGATTTGCGTTTCTCAACATTGAGGATGAGTTCCGCGGGTGGAACAACACTGCGCACGGGATGCTGTGGGCATACAACCAAAATTATATGGATTGGCTTTGTCAGCCGGGAATGACGGCTGCGGAGGGTGCGCGCTGGATTGACCGTTTCATCGCCGACATGCCGACAAACCGCGTGGGGCTCGACCCGTATCCTATTGCGCTGCGCGCTATCAATTGGGTTAAGTTCTTCAGTCGTTTTCCGATGGAGTCTACCGCGGAGCGCAGGGACTCTCTCTATTCGCAGTTGCGGTTGCTGGAGCGCAAGTTGGAATATCATCTGCTTGGCAACCATATGCTGGAGGACGCATACGCGCTTTATATTGGCAGCGCGTATCTTAAAGACAGCCGTATGCACGGCAGGGCGAGCCGGCTGCTTCGCCGGCAGTTGAGGGAGCAGGTGCTTTCCGACGGAGCGCACTATGAGCAGTCGCCGATGTATCACTGCATATTGCTTGACCGCCTGCTCGACTGCATAAACGCAGGCGAGGGGGCGTTTGTCTGCTCTGTCTTGAAGCCTGCGGCTGAGCGTATGCTTGGGCATTTGGAAAGCATAGTGTATGCCGACGGCACTATTCCGCTGCTCAACGATTCCGCAGAGGGAATCGCTCCGGAGCCTGCAGCGATTTTCGCTTATGCCCGCCGTCTCGGCTTGCAATGGGCGCCGGTGGCGTTGGGAGAATGCGGTTATCGGAAGTTTAACAACGCCGACGTTGAGGCGGTTGTCGACGTGGGCAACATCAAGGCTTCCTATCAGCCCGGCCATACGCATGCCGACTCATTATCGTTTGAACTGAGGCTTGGCGGAAAACCGTTTGTCGTTGACACCGGCATTTCGACCTACGACAAGACGCCGCGGCGGCAGCTGGAACGTTCGACGGCGGCACACAACACTGTCGTGTTGGCAGGCAAATCGTCGAGCGAGGTGTGGGGAGGATTTCGTGTGGGCAGAAGGGCAAAAGTGCGGCTGCTGCGCGATGGAGAGACAGTTGTGGCAGAACATGACGGATTTGGCGCGCTGGGCATACATCGGCGGTCATTCAGTGTTGACAATGACGGCTTTCACATGGCCGACCATATAACAAAGCCCACTCCGGCAACGGCATATCTGCATTTTGCTCCGGGAGTTGAGGTGGTTGAACACACAGCGGAGAAAATCCTCACGACGGCAGGCGTGGTGTCGGTGGTCGGAGCAGACGCTGTTGAGATATCCGATGGCACGGTCAGCCATGACTACAACCGCTTTGAGGCAGTGAAGATTGCCGCTGTGCATTTCAAAGAGAATTTACAAATCACAATAAGTTTATGAAAATATTGTTTCTGACGGACAATTTTCCGCCAGAGGTTAACGCGCCGGCTTCGCGTACCTACGACCATGTGCGCGAATGGCATAAGGCGGGGCATGAGGTGACGGTAATCACGTGTGCTCCGAATTTCCCGAAAGGGCGAGTGTATGAAGGATATAAAAACAAGCTGTATCAGACGGAGTGGATGGAAGGCATCAAGGTGGTGCGTGTGTGGTCGTATATCGCTGCCAACAAAGGTTTCCTGAAGCGCACGCTTGACTATATCAGTTATTCTGTCACGTCGTTTTTAGCCGGTCTGTTTCAGAAAACAGACATTATTATTGCCACTTCTCCACAATTCTTCACGGCGTTGAGCGGACGCACGTTGGCTTTCTGGAAACGGAAGCCGTGGATAATGGAAGTGCGCGACCTTTGGCCAGAGTCGATAAAGACAGTCGGTGCGATGAGCGACAATGTGTTTATACGCTATTTTGAGTGGGAGGAAATGCGATGCTACCGTTCCGCCCGTAAAATAGTTGTTGTGACAGACTCGTTTAAACGCACGTTGACGGCTCGTGGAGTGCCGGCAGAAAAAATAGAAGTGGTGAAAAATGGAGCCAACCGTGAATTGTTTAAACCAATGCCGAAAGACGAGGCTTTGGCGGAACGTCTTGGCTTGAAAGGCAAGCGTGTGATTGGATATATCGGAACGCATGGCTTGGCGCATAAGTTGGATTTTATTTTGCAATGTGCAAAGAATATGCAGGGTAAGAATGACTATCATTTCTTGTTTATTGGTGCTGGCGCGGAAAAGGAACGGTTGCTGAAGATGAGGGATACGGAGCATATAGATAATGTAACAATGCTTGACCCTGTCCCGAAAACAGAAGTTTGGCGCTACATCTCGATACTTGACCTGTGTTTGATAAATCTGAAGAAATCGCCGTTGTTCACCACGGTGATTCCCTCTAAAATATTTGAGAATGCAGGGATGGAGATTCCTATCATAATGGGAGTTGAGGGCGAGGCTAAAGATATAATCGACAGCTATGGGGCTGGGCTTTGTTTTGAGCCGGAGAACGAGGCGGATTTCAACGACAAATTGGACAAGTTGCTCGCTGACGATGCGTTGTATGAGAAATGCAAAGAAGGCTGTAGGGCTTTGTCGAATGACTTTGACCGCAAGGTGCTTGCGGCAAAGATGCTTAAGGTGATAGAGAACATCGTAGAATAGCAGTTCCGGCGACGGGGCTGGAGGGGCGCGCGGCTGACAGGCTGCGCGCCTTTTTTCGGCTAAAGGAGAGGGGATTTTGTGGTGTTTTTTTTGCCGTTTTGGTTACTTCGTTGTGTCATAGCGGTTTACGCTGAAAAATTCCATTTCCCCGAAATTTAAAACGGCGATTTTCGCCATTTCCCCGAAATTCGGAGGGGTGCTTGCCTCCGATTTCCGACAAATTTGCGGTTGTTTTGCCTCCGATTTCCAACAAATTTGCGGTTGTTTTGCCTCCGATTTCCAACAAATCGGTCGACGAAATGTTGCCAAATATCGTTAATCGCTTTGTGGTATGGCTAATGTGTCGTAACTTTGTAGGCTGAAATATTGTTGTTTTGAAACAAAAAGAGCTTTAAATATGAGGAACTTTAAACTATTATTGGTTTTTGTGGCGGTGTTTGCCACGTTGCAGGCGTCTGCACTGTCGCGCGACTGCAATCTTACGGTTAAGGTTGTGTCTGCCACCGGGGAGTCGCTCGAGGGACAGCGGGTGATGCTTGTGCAGACAGACTACAGTATGACTTACGGTGCGAGCGAGACGACGCTCGATGCTGCCGGCGAGTGTCGCTTGAAGGTGTATAGCGGAAACCACCGTCTTACGGTGGAGCGTGCGGGCTATGCCGCGTATGCTAAGGATTTTCCGGTGACGGGCGACATGACGTTGAATGTGACGCTCACGGAGGACGTGCGCAATCCGTTTGCTCTCAAGCTGGCTGAGCGCCACGACCCGATGACGGGCAAGAACGACGTGACGCTGCAGTGGAACCGTGAGGATCCGGTGTTTTTCGATGATTTCGAGAGCTATACGGCGTTTGACACGGAGTTTTCGCCGTGGACGGGCATCGACGGCGACCATGCTGCCGCCGCTCCGCTTCAGGGCTCTTATCCCAACCGCGGCACGCTGCAGTATGCGCAGGTGATCAATCCGCTTGTGGTGGAGCCGTCGTGGTGGACCGATTATCCTGTGCTGCGTCCTTACGGTGGCAAGCAGTATGTGGGCTTTGTGCGCACTTATGGCGGTTCTGCCAATGATGATTGGCTGATTTCGCCGGCAGTCACTGTCGGCAAGAACAATATTGTGCGTTTTATGGCTAAGGCTGCCGATGTCTATAAGGAGCGTTTCGAGGTGGGCATCACTACGATCGACAACCCTGAGGCGTCTGACTTTACGGTCATTTCGTCGGGCAATTATGAGACTGTGGGCTACGAAGAGTGGGAGGCTAAGGAGTATTCGCTTGCCGACTATGAGGGCGAGACGGTGCGCATAGCCATCCATTATATCGGCGACCCGTCCAACGGCGGTGCGTTTATGCTTATGGTCGACGACTTTTTCGTGGGTCAGGCCGATTATTTCAGCGATGCCGTGGCAACGAAGTCGCTGCGCTGCGCGATGCGTTCGCCTTACAATCCCAACGAGCGTTTCCTTGTGTATAAAAACGGAAAGCAGGTGGGCGAGACCGACGGCTATTCGTTTGCGTTCGACCAGCTTGAGGCTGGCAGCTATACGCTTGGCGTGAAGGCGGTCTATAAGAACGCCGAGAGCGAGCTCGTCGAGCAGCCGTTTGATGTGGGAGCCGGCACGTTCTGCAAGGTCATCGTCGCAGCCTCCGCCAACGACAATGTGGAGGTAGACGGCGTGAAGGTGGAATTTTTCAACGAGTCAGCGTCGACAACCTACAGCGCCGTGATAAGCAAGGGCGCGGTCGAGATTCCGTCGCTGCCGGCAGGCAACTATATCGTGTCGGTCGAAGCCGACCGCTACGACAAGTGGAGCAAGTCGATGGAAATTGCCGACGGCGCAAAGGTCGACATCGCTCTTGTTGAAACAATCTTCGACCCGTACAACATAACCGTGACGCAGACCGACAGCGAGACAGACGCCGACAAGGTCAATGCCGAAGTGCGCTGGAACCAGGACCTCGGCTTCGAGGACGATTTCGAGGCATACGATGATTTCGCAACGAGCTTCGGCGAATGGAAGTCGGTCGACAACGACCGCCGCGTGGTCTACCCGATTGCGCTCGGCTCGGCGTCAAACATCATCAACTTCCCCGGAGCCTGCACCCCCGACAATCAAGTGGCGGTGGCACCGATGGTGTTCAACCCCTACGCCACCACTCCAGCCATGGCGCCGTCAGACGTAGCGGCGATAGCGCAGTCGGGCGAAAAGGCGGTGATATTCTTCTCGCCTCAGCAGGCCGCCGCCGACAAATGGCTCATCTCTCCGGCGCAGACCGTGATGGACGGCTACGTGTGCCGCATCAGCCTGAAGGCGTATTTGGAAGCCTATCCGGAGACATTCGAGCTTTGCGTTTCCACGACCGACGACAGTGTGATATCGTTCAAGTCGCTCGGCAACATAATGCCTAAAGGCACATGGCAGACCTACGAGGTCGACCTCTCGGCTTATGCCGGACAAACCGTCTATCTGGCGCTCCACTACATTTCCAACGACTGCTTCTTCTCGCTTGCCGACGACTTCTATGTAGGGCCGAAAGAGGCGACCGACGCAAACGTGGGCAACGTGCAGAAATACGACCTCTATCTCGACGGCGCGTATCTGGGATCGACCAGCGCAACGTTCTTCCCAGTGATGGGCGTCAGCCGTGGAGAGCACACGTTGGGCATCCAGGCCAGCTACGTTTCCGGCAAGTCTAAACTTGTGGAATTCACGTTCAACGCCCAGGGCGCGGTAGCCGATGTGGCTGCCGATAGCGTTGAAATCACCGCTTTCAAGGGCGGTGTGCGCATCTTCGGAGCCGACGGCGGTAAAGTGATCGTCAGCGATGCGTCGGGCCGCCAGGTGGCATCGGCATCGCTTGCCGACGGCGCGGAAATCGCACTTCCCGCAGGATTCTACATCGTAAGCGTGGGCAGCCACGTGGAGAAAGTTTTGGTAAGATAGCGTCTGAGGCAGCAGCACGAAAAAATCCACGGCATTGCTGTGGATTTTTTTTGTGCTGAATAGTTTGGTGTTGAAGAATTATTTATAAATTTGTAATAACCAAAACATAAAAAAACAACCATATGGGAAAACTCAGAGTCTTTTTTGCCATTGCACTTATTGTTGTTCTCCTTCCCCTGAATGCATTTGGACGGCATAAGAAAGGCGACGTCGTGCAAGATCCGAACCATTCTAACATCACGCGGGAATGTGTCAGCGATGAAGTCGAAGAAAGTGACCGCTGGCTGGTGCACATCACCGGCACGCTGCCTGTCAGCGGCATACACAACGGGCATCCGTATGTCGACCTTGGCTTGAAGGTGAAATGGGCGGCATGCGACCTTAACGCCACGAAACCCGAACAAAACGGTGTGCGCTACGGATGGGCGGAAGTGGTGTCGAAGAAAAACAGCACCAGGGAGAACAGCGTGTCGTATGGCAAGAAAATTTACCGATCAACCATCCTCGGCAACCCTAAGTATGACGCCGCGCGCAAGCATTGGGGCGGCAAGTGGCGCATGCCCACCGGCGAAGATTTCTATATGCTTATCCGCAAATGCAAATGGGAAGAGGCTGAGATGAACGGCAAAAAAGGATTCCTGCTGACGAGCATCAAAAACGGCAACGTGATGTTTGTGCCGTCGTGCCGCGACAATGAAATCCTGGGGTATTATTGGACAACCGACGAGTGCGACATGGAAGATAAGGAACTTTCGGTCGAACTGATGTACACCACCGGTTACGGAGGCGTCAAGCTCGACTCCGACTACCGTAATTGCCAGCACGCCATCCGTCCGGTGCTGGAGCAATGAAACGGATTATGTATATTGATATTGATAAAAAAACGATATGACCAAACTGAAAATTTTTGTCGCCTTGGCACTGTTGGCAGTTGCCATGCCGCTCAACGCACAGCGCCAGTATGCGGAAGGCGACATCGTGCAGGATCCGAAGCATCCTAACATCAAACGCGAGATGATTGAGGACGTGTCGCAGAAATGGCTGGTGCACATCACCGGCAAGCTGCCTGTCACTGCCACGCTCAACGGCCACGACTACGTGGACCTCGGGATTAAGGTCGAGGGCAAGTTGATAATGTGGGCGGCGTGCGACGTCGGCGCCACGAAGCCCGAACAGGTGGGCACAACCTACGGTTGGGCTGAAGTGGAGCACAAGGCGGAGCTGGATGGCGCCAACAGCGCGTCGTACGGCAAGAAAGTGTACCGCAGCACGGTGTTGGGCAACCCGAAATACGACGCCGCGCGCAAGCATTGGGGCGGCAAGTGGCGATTGCCGACAGTGCCGGAGCAGTATATGCTTATCCGCAAATGCAAGTGGGAACAGGCGGAGATGAACGGTCGGCGCGGCTTCTTGCTGACGAGCATCAAAAACGGCAACATGCTGTTCCTCCCGTCGCTTGACAGCGACGACAGCTGCTGCGAATATTGGTCGAGCGACGAGTGCGACATGGACGACAAGGAGCAGTCATGCTCGCTGAGAGCTGTCGGCAAGACGTCGTGGGATGACTATATTGACATCGAGCGGACACCCCGCACATATCAGATTCCTGTGCGCGCGGTGTTTGTACCATAAAAAATCAATTGAAAAATGAAACACAACAAAATGATTATAGCGGCCGTGGCGGCATGCATTGTGCTGTCGTCGGCTACGATAGGAGCCCAGTCGTGGAAGCGCAGTCTGGGCAAGTTGAAACAAGGCGTGGAGCAGGTGACGCGTCAGAGCAAACCCAACACTACGCGCCAGTCGGGCGACGTGCAAGTGCCGGAATGGCATGAGGAAAGGGCGCAAAAGAGAACGTCGGGTCTGCCGGCGGCGGTCGACACGGTGATCGAACACCTCCGCTACCGGCTTTATCCAAACGACAGAAATGCCGTGTTTATGGGCGTCGACGACTTCCTTTTTCAAGAAACGGAAACAGTCGAGATTCTCAGCCATGTGAAATATGGCAGCGTGCGCTGCGCCGTGACGCGCACCGACCAGGACGCTCTCAAGGGAGAGACCGCACATACGCTCGTAATCCCGACCACACTAAAGGAAATCGGTCCGTATGCGTTTGCCTATATGCAGAATCTGAAGCGGGTAGTGATTCCGTCGAGCGTGCGCACCATCAAGCGCGGAGCGTTTGCCGGCTGCACCAACCTGAGTTCCATCACCATCGAGCCGGGCGTCAGACTCATTGAGGGAACGTCGTTTGCCGGTACAGGCATCACGTCGATAACCATCCCCAACACGGTGAAGGATTTGCAGACCTACGTGTTTGAAGACTGCAAGAAACTGAAGACGGTGAAGCTGCCCGACGGCATAAAGAAAATAGGCGAATGCCTGTTTATGGGCTGCGAGTCGCTCACGTCGGTTGTGGTGCCTCCTGCGGTGACAGAGATTGGCGAACGGGCATATTACGACTGCAAGAGCTTGTCGAGCGTCACGCTGCCCGAGGGACTTGTGAAGATATGCGACGGCGCGTTCAGCGACACCTCGCTGACATCGCTTGTAATCCCATCTACGGTAATGGAGATGGGCACTTGGGCATTCTTCTGCCACAAACTTGCAAAGGTGACGTTGCCGGCAAGGTTCAACGATGCAGATGTGCTTGTCGACGTTTTCGACAATTCGTCGACGAAATTGTTTGGCACGTCGGAGGCTACGTTGCTGCAAGGCTTCACGTTTAAGTAAAAAAACGGCCGTTGGAGAATTATTTATGAATTTGTAATAACCAAAACATAAAAATAACCATATGAGAAAACTCAGAGTCTTTTTTGCCATTGCTCTTGTTGCAGCTCTCCTTCCCCTGAATGCATTTGCACGGTATGAGGAAGGCGACATCGTGCAGGATCCGAAGCATCCCAATATCAAACGCGAGATGATAGAAGAAATGTCGCAGAAATGGCTGGTGCACATCACCGGCAAGCTGCCTGTCACCGCCACGCTCAACGGCCACGACTACGTGGACCTCGGAATCAAGGTCGACGGCAAGCTAATAATGTGGGCGGCATGCGACGTCGGCGCCACGAAGCCAGAGCAGGCAGGCACAACCTACGGCTGGGGCGAAGTGGAGCATAAGGCGAATCTGGGAGGCGGCAGTGTGTCGTACGGCCAAAAAGTGTACCGCTCAACCATCCTCGGCAACCCTAAGTATGACGCCGCGCGCAAGCATTGGGGCGGCAAGTGGCGCATGCCTACCGTGCCCGAGCTGTATATGCTTATCCGCAAATGCACGTGGGAACAGGCGGAGATGAATGGTCAGCGCGGCTTCCTGCTGACGAGCCTCAAAAACGGCAACATGCTGTTTCTGCCGTCGCTTGGCAGTGATGACATCTATTGCGATTATTGGTCAACCGACGAGTGCGACATGGAAGACAAGCTGCAGGCGTGCAAGCTGAATGCAGAAGGCGCATCGTCATGGCGTGACAGGGTTGTCATTGGAAGAAGTCTCCGTACTAACCAACTGCCAATCCGTGCGGTGTTTATACCATAAAAATCAATTGAAAAATGAGACACAACAAATTGGTTATAGCGGCCGTGGCGGCATGCATTGTGCTGTCGGCGGCTACGATAGACGCCCAGTCGTGGAAGCGTGGTCTGGGCAAGTTGAAGCAGGGCGTGGAGCAAGTGACGCGTCAAAGCAAGCCCAATACTACGCGCCAGTCGGGCGACGTGCAGGTGCCGGAGTGGCACGAGGAAAGGGCGCAAAAGAGAACGTCAGGTCTGCCGTCTTCGGTCGACACCGTTGTCAACCATCTGCGCTACCGCCTTCGTCCTGACAAAAGATATGCGGAATTTATGGGCGTCGACGACTACCTGTTCCAAGAAACGGAAGTCGTTGAGATTCTCGGTTTCGTGAATTTCAAGGGCGTACGTTGTTCTGTGACGGAAATCAACTCGGAGGCTCTTAAAGGAGAGACCGCCCATACGCTTGTCATCCCGTCGTCGGTCAAGGAAATCGGCCCGTATGCGTTTGCCTATATGAACAATCTGAAGTCGGTGAAGGTTCCGGCGAGCGTGCGCACCATCAAGCGTGGTGCGTTTGCAGGCTGCACCAACCTGAGCTCCATCACCATCGAGCCGGGCGTGACCCTCATCGAGGGAACGGCGTTCGCCGGCACTGCCATCACGTCGATTACGTTGCCAAACACGGTGAAGGACCTGCAGACATACGCCTTTAGCGAATGCAAGAAACTGACAACGGTGAAATTCCCCGTCGGCATAAAGAAAATCAGCGAAAACCTGTTTGAGGGCTGCGAGTCGATCACATCGGTGGTGGTGCCGTCTACGGTTACGGAGATTGGATCCAGCGCATATTCCGGCTGCAAGAGGCTGTCGAGTGTCACGCTGCCCGAAGGATTGCTGAAGATTGGCGACGGCGCGTTTATGCGCACTCCCATCACCAAGCTTGTCATCCCGTCTACGGTTGTGGAAATGGGCACATGGGCGTTCTTCTGTCCGAAACTCACCAGCGTGACCCTGCCTGCTCGGTTCAACGACCCCATGGTGCTTGTCGACATTTTCGACAACTCGGCGTCAAAATTGTTCGGCACGTCGCAGGCCACGTTGCTGCAAGGCTTCACGTTTAAGTAAAAAACTGCCATCCAACGGCAAACCAACGGCGTGCAGACCGGCGTTTGCCGCTTCTTTGGCAGTTGACGTGCTTCCAGACAGGGAAGTCGTAGTGTATGGACGGTGAATAAATCGTAAACAATATAAATAATTGTAAATAATTAAGCCGAGAGCGGATTGAGATTCCACAAAACGGCTGAAAATGTTGATTATTCGATATTTTGTTTATATCTTTGTGCCGTTTTAACGGGACGATTATGGGACAATTACACTCCTATACTTTGGAACTGCGGGCTATGCCTGTTGGCACTCAGCAGTTTAACTATGTTGTCGACGACGCATTCTTCCAGCAAAGAGAAGAAGGCGAAATTCGTGGCGGCAATGTCGACGTGAAGTTGGAAGTGGAGCACAAAGGCGATTTTTTCGACCTTACATTCTGGATGGAAGGAAAAATAATCACAGCGTGCGACCGTTGTCTTGACGACCTCGTGCTTGATGTCGACACCGACTATCACGTGGCGCTGAAATATGCCGCCGAGACTAACGCCGACAACGACGAAGTGATAGAAGTGGCTGAGTCGGAGCGCTGCTACGACCTGACCGACATCATCTACGACACGATAGCGTTGACAATCCCGATGAAGCATGTGCATGCCGACGGCGAATGCAACGAGGCTATGGTGGCTGAACTGCAAAAGCATAGCAGACAGGCTGAAACTGAAGAAGTGAAAGAAAATAACGATCCTCGGTGGGATGCATTGAGGAAATTAATGGATAACAATAAATAATAAATAAGAAAATGGCACATCCAAAACGAAAACAATCGAAGACAAGAACAGCTAAGAGAAGAACTCACGACAAAGCTGTAGCTCCTACTTTGGTACTCTGCCCGAACTGTGGCGCATGGCACGTATATCACACTGTATGTGGCGAATGCGGATATTACAGAGGAAAAGTGGCAATCGAAAAAGAGGCTGCTCTCTAATCGGGAGTCCGCTGAATCCATTGTGGAAGAAAATTGTCCTAAATGCAATCGTTTAGGACAAATTTGTTTAACGGAGACATCTGAAAAAGATAATGTTAAGAGCTAAAATTACAGGAATAGCCTCATACGTGCCCGACTATGTGCTGACCAACGAGGAGTTGTCGCATATGGTTGACACCAACGATGAGTGGATTACAACCCGTGTGGGAATTAAAGAACGCCGCATTCTGAAAGGCGAAGGGTTGGGATCGTCGTATATGGGAGCAATCGCCGTGGAGCGGCTGCTTGCCAACACCGGAACTGCCAAAGACGAGGTGGAACTGGTGATTTGCGCCACTTCAAACCCAGACTACCGCTTCCCGTCGACTGCGTCGATTATTTCTCACAAAGCAGGGTTGACAAACTGCTATGCCTACGACATCCAGGCGGCTTGCGCCGGTTTTATCGTGGCTTTGCAGGCTGCAAACGCATACATCCGTGGCGGACTCTACAAGAAAGTGATTGTAGTGGCTGCTGAGATGATGTCGAGCATGACCAACTATGACGACCGCTCAACGTGTCCGCTATTTGGCGACGCTGCGGCAGCTGTGATGGTGGAGCCGACAGAAGACCAGACAGTTGGCATAATCGACGGTGTTTACCACGTGGACGGCGAAGGCTTGTCTCACTTGGTGATGAAGGCCGGCGGTTCGGCTTATCCTGCGTCGCACGCTACGGTAGACGCTCACGAACACTTTGTTTATCAGGAAGGTCGCGCGGTTTATAAGCACGCTGTGACCGATATGCTCACTTCGTCGCTCGACGTGATGAAGCGCAACAACCTGACTGTTGACCAAATCGACTGGTTCGTGCCTCATCAGGCAAACTTGCGAATCATCGAGGCTGTCGGTGGTCGTATCGGCGTCCCTACAGACAAGGTGCTTGTCAACATCCAGTATCGCGGCAATACGAGCGCGGCTTCAATTCCTTTGTGTCTCGACGAGAACAAGGACAAGTTGAAGAAGGGCGACAAAATCGTGCTTACGGCATTCGGTGCCGGATTTACTTGGGGCGCGATGTATATTGTCTGGGACTGCTAAGAGAGAAAGAGCAAGACAAAATTTAATAATAAAACCGTGCGGAACGCGGCACAGGATTGATTCCCGTACCGTATTCCGCATTTTTTGTGCAAAGCGAAGAATATGGAGCATAGAGCAGGTTTCGTAAATATTGTGGGCAACCCGAATGTGGGAAAGTCTACGCTGATGAACCAACTGGTGGGCGAGCGTGTGTCGATAATCACACAGAAGGCGCAGACCACACGCCACCGCATCCTCGGCATTGTAAACGCCGACGACTATCAGATTGTGTTTTCCGACACGCCGGGTGTGCTGAAGCCGAAGTATAAACTGCAGGAGAGCATGCTCAACTTCTCGGAGGGCGCGCTGACCGACGCCGACGTGCTGCTCTACGTGACCGACGTGGTGGAGGACGCTACGAAAAACGCCGACTTCATTGCGAAGGTGGCGAAGGAGAAGGTGCCGGTGCTGCTCGTAATCAATAAGATTGACTTGCTTAAAGGCAACGCCGACCTGCTGACGGTGATGGATAAGTGGAAAGCCCTGTTGCCGCAGGCCGAGGTGTTTCCGATGTCGGCAAAGGAAAATTTCAACGTGCAGAGCCTGATGAAGCGCATCGTGGAACTGCTGCCGCCGTCGCCGCCTTATTTTGGCAAGGATGCCCTCACCGACAAGCCTGCGCGCTTCTTCGTTACGGAGATTATCCGCGAAAAGATATTGCTGACCTACGACAAGGAGGTGCCTTACGCAACAGAGGTGATTGTGGAGAAGTATGACGAGGGAAAAACCGACATCCACATCATGGCGGTGGTCTACGTGGAACGCGACAGCCAGAAAGGCATCGTAATCGGACACGGCGGGCAAAAGCTGAAACGTGTGGGAATGGAGTCGAGGCGCGACATCGAGAAATTTTTCGGGAAGAAGGTGTTTCTTGAGATTTTTGTGAAAGTGGAGCCCGACTGGCGCAACCGCGAAAACAAACTGCGCGCATTCGGATATGTTGAATAAAATTTAAAGGAAAGGAAAAGAGATATGGGACGATTAGTAGCAATTGTAGGACGCCCCAATGTGGGTAAATCAACGCTGTTCAACCGCCTTACGCAGTCGCGGACGGCGATTGTCGACGACACTTCGGGCACTACGCGCGACCGCCAGTACGGAAAGGTGGACTGGTGTGGTCAGGAGTTTTCAATTGTCGACACCGGAGGATGGGTGGTAAACTCGGAGGACATCTTCGAGGGCGAAATCAACAAGCAGGTGGCGATAGCCATAGAGGAGGCCGACGAAATCCTCTTTGTGGTAGATGCGATGAACGGCGTGACCGACCTCGACGACAAGGTGGCGGCGATACTCCGTCGCTCCAACAAGCCGGTGATTCTCGTGGCCAACAAGTGCGACTCAAACGAATGGCGCTACAACTCCGCCGAATTCTATTCCTTCGGTCTGGGCGATCCCTTCTGTCTCTCTGCAATCAGCGGATCGGGTACGGGCGACCTCCTCGATGAGATTATGAAGCGTTTCCCGCCGAAAGACGAAATAGACGAGACGGTGGAGCAGTTGCCGCGTTTCGCCATCGTAGGACGTCCGAACGCTGGAAAATCATCGATAATCAACGCGTTTATCGGCGAGGACCGCAACATCGTGACAAACATCGCCGGAACAACGCGTGACAGCATCTACACGCGCTATTCTAAATTCGGATTCGACTTCTATCTGGTCGACACTGCCGGTATCAGAAAGAAGGCGAAGGTGAACGAGGATATAGAGTACTACAGTGTGATCCGCTCCATCCGCTCCATCGAGAACAGCGACGTCTGCATCCTGATGATTGATGCCACTCGCGGCATCGAGGCGCAGGACGTGAACATTTTCTCGCTCATTCAGAAAAACAAGAAGGGGCTCGTTGTCTGTGTCAACAAATGGGACCTTGTGGAGGACAAGAGCACGGCGGCGATAAAGCATTTCGAGGCGGCGATACGCGACCGTTTCGCGCCGTTTGCCGACTTCCCTATCATCTTCACATCCGCGCTCACAAAGCAGCGCATATACAAGGTGCTGGAAACGGCTGTGGAGGTCTACAACAACCGCAAGCGCATCGTGCCCACATCGCAGCTCAACAACTATATGCAGGAGGTGATAGGCGCATATCCGCCACCGGCAAACAAGGGCAAATATGTGAAGATAAAGTATGTCACAATGCTTAAAGACCAGCGCATCCCTACGTTTGTGTTCTTCTGCAACCTGCCGCAGTGGGTGAAGGAGCCTTACCGACGCTATCTGGAAAACAAGATTCGCGAGCAATGGGACTTCACTGGCACTCCGATAAATCTTTATATGCGCGAGAAGTAAACGCGCGCAACAACGCAAAAAAATCCGTCCCGGCAATGCTTCATACATCGCCGGGACGGTTTGTTTATTGACTATTGCAATCCGTTTACTTTACGATTACTTTTGCCACTGTGTCGGCTGCGCGTACAATGTAGAATCCTTTTGCAAGGGCGATTGTTGCTGTGCCGTTTACTGCCTGGTTGGCTACAACCTGACCGGCTGCGTTCACAACCAATACATTGCCTTCTGCATTAACCTCGATGCCGCCTTCAAGAGCGCGTACAGCTGCTGCTGTGCTGACTGTCTCAACGCTGCCGCCTTCCGGCAAGAACTTGATAGGATAAACCTGTACAGTTGATTTGTACAAGCCTACTGCGCAGAGAAGATCGTATTTTGTGCCGTTTGTTGCCGACTCAACGCCCCATTTCGACTGATAGTAAACAGTGACTGAGCCTGTTGCGTCCTGCATTGACTTAGTTGTCTTTGTGCCTTCTGTTGTCTCTACATAAGTGCCGGAGATGACAACAACCTTGTTTACGTCGGCGGCTGTGATTGTGCCTGCGCCAACAACTGCCGGTGTGAAGCCTTCGTTGCCTGATGCCGGTGCGAAGGTGTCGCCGTTAGGATATGTCATTTCGTAAACGCCGTTGTAGTTCTGGTATTCGCCAACTACACCTGCTGGGATAACGTCGCCTGTGTTGTAGGCTGGAACGTCCTTACCGAAGATATACATAACGTCGCCGGCTGCGTCCTTAACGTAAGTTGCGCCGAAGCCTTCACCCTTGATCTGGGCTGTTACGACTACTGGGAATGTCCATTTGTAAGCTGGGGTGGCGTCTGCCTCGCCTGCCATGATAAACTCGGCGATGCTGCCAACCTCTACTGGGTTTGCGATTTCGTAGTTGGCAACTGCCTCTGCGCTGTTCTCAAGACCTGTCTTGACTGCATAAGCCTTCACTGCGTAGGTGCCTACCTCGCTGAGTGCGATAGGGGCTGTGTATTCTGCAGCGGCTGCGCCGTTGATTGAGTACATGATCTTTGCATCAGCGGTAGATGTTGTCAATGTGATTTCCAACGGGTTGTAGTATTTGCCTTCTGCCAAAGAGAATTTTGGAGTGGCGCATTTGGTCTCTACTCCGGCGGTGTAAGTCACTGTCATTGAAACGATGCGGAGCTGCGGCCATTTTTTTTCGGTGTTTTGCTTGTTGACAAGTGAGAGAACAAGGTCTTCGGTGGCAGTGCCTGTCCATGCGCCTGTCTTGGCTGTCTTAGGATCGGCGGTGAAAGTGCCGGTAGAAGCGGAGTAGCCTGTGTTGTCGTCAGCAAAATTGTATGTCTGAGAGGCAAGTTTCATCGCGATGCTGGTCACGGTTGTTCCTTGAGGAACGGCAAGTGTCATTGTGTTGCCGGAATACACACGGACTGCTGTGCCTGAAGTGTAGTACTTTGGAGTGTTTGTGCCTTCGCCCTTGGCAAACGCAACGCTGATACCGCTGTCGCCGATTGGGGTTGATGCGGTTATCTCAAATGCATTGCTCCAGCCTTGCTGTGAGAAATCAATTGTTGCTTCGGCTGCAGATGCGGCGAAAATGCCGGCAGCGAGCATCAAAGAAGAGAGTAAAAGTTTTTTCATACTAAATGATTTTTAAATTAGTGATTTGGAGCAAAGATATGAATTATATTGTGGAATAACAAAATTTTTTTCATTGCATTTTTGTTAAGATTTTTCTGCGCGATTACAAAAGATTGTCAAATTACGCAGAATTTGGCGTTTGGGTGATAAAGTTGCAAGAAAATGTTGCTTTAATTTACTAAAACAGGGCTTTTTGCATCAATAAAAAAGCACGCTCGCCCAAACGTGGGAAGCGTGCTTCGGTGAGTCCTTGGCAGGATTTTATTTTTCTGGTTCTGCCTTTTCGGCTGCTGCCGGCTCTACGAGCTTGACGTCAAACACGATGAAGTCGTAAGGTTTGAAGTTTTGTGGAACTTCTGCGCCCAGGTTGACGTAGAATTTGAAGTGGTCGCCGACGTGCATTGCTGTGATGCCTTCGGCAAGCATCGGATGAATCTGTCCGAACTGGCTGGCTGGCATCTGCTGTGGCTCGCCGTTGGTTGATTGAAGCACTGTGCCGTTCTTGTCGGTTACGGTAATCACTACATTGACAATGTCGCTTGCGTTGACCTTGGCGCCGTTGCCGTTCTCAAGCACTTGGTATACAAGACCGTTGCTCATTGACTTGGCTCCGTTTTTCTTCAGCGTGTTGAGGTAGCCTTCTGTCGCTTTCTTGTTTGCCTGTGCTTCCGCGTTGTCGGCGAGTTTGGCCTCTTTTACCTTGCCGATAAGGTTCTGGATGCGCGGACCGATAACGGTCATGTCGGTGTCGATGGAATCTTTGGCGATGGCAACCTTGAATGCCTCAAGCACCTTCTCGCCCGATACGCCATATTCCTTCTCCAGCTGCTGAAGCTGGCTGAACATCTGCAAGCCCATCTGCAGGCCGGCGAGATATGATTTTCCTGCCTTTGTGGTGTCGGCGGCGAGTGCCACCTTCACGCCCTTGAGAAACTCTGCCTTGTCGAGGCGGAGGCTGTCAGGTGTGTACATTTCCTGTTGTGCATATTGTGCGGCGAAATATTCACCAAACGCTGTTGCGAGGCTGTCCTGTTGGGATGCGAGTGCCTGTTTGTCGCTTGAGCCTGTGCCCTTGCAACCGGTAAATGCAAGCATAAGCATTGCTACACCGGCAAAAATAAGTTTTTTCATTTTATTTGTTTTTTTAATTGTTGTTATTTCTTGATTACGCGGAGAAGTTCGACGTCGAAAATCAACGTCATGTTAGGGCCGATCACGCCGCCTGCGCCGTTAGGACCGTAGGCAAGGTCTGAAGGGATGTAAAGACGCCATTTGTCGCCTTCGTGCATCAGCTGCAGGGCCTCTACCCAGCCCGGAATCACCTGTGTGACGCCGAACGATGCCGGCACGCCGCGCTCCACAGAACTGTCAAACACGGTGCCGTCGATGAGTTTGCCTGTGTAGTGCACCTCTACGTTGTCTGAGGCCTTTGGTGAGTCGCCTTTGCCCGACTCAAGCACTTCGTATTGCAGTCCGCTCTCGGTCACCTTGATGCCTTCGCGTTTTGCGTTTTCTGTAAGGAATGCCTCGCCGTTCTTGCGGTTCACCTCGCCCTGCTTGGCTGCCTCTGCCTGCATCTCTGCCTCGAGTTTGGCGAAATATTCGTTGACGATGCGCTTTGCCTCGTCGAAGGTCATTTCTGGTTTGACACCGTCGTAGACGGATGCCACGCCGGCTGCGAAGTCCGCCGAATTAAGCGTTTTGATGCCGGTGCCCTTAAAGTTGTGTCCCATGCTCATGCCGAGAGCATAACTCAGTTTATCCATATATTGTTTTCTTGTTTAATTGTTCAGACGGCAAAATTAATGCTATTTTGCCGTAGGTGTGTAAATTATTTATCAAAAATTCCTAAACGGCTTTATTTTATGCCTACAAAGGTTGTTTTATCAGTTTTTTTGCTTTGTCAGACAGTACGTATTTTTGTCGGGGATGATTCGGCTGTTCTGGATAAAGCCTGTTGACCCAGCCTCCGCTGATTGCTGGATGTAGATAATTGTCAAGAACATATCGCCGACTTTTTAGCGAAAGGGATTCCATAATTGCTTTAACTGTCAACTCGTTGTGCCCAATGATATTGACAAGGGTGCGAACTTGTTCACCAACTTGTTCACCAACTTGTTTTGTGAATAGAATTACTCTGACAAAATTGTTTTGGCAGATGAATTTTGGTGTTGGTAGTCCGCTCTTGACGCACTCATTGATTATAAGTTTGATTCCTCTTCCCCAACTCTCTAAATATTTTCTTATATATAGCACATTTGCTATTAGAGGGTTGGATGGGCAAGAAGCGTATTCGGAATTTAAGTTGTCAATGTCAATCTCGGAGGGGAAGGTGCCCTGTATATGTTAGCATAATCGTAAAAACGGCTTTATTTTATGCCTACAAGCTCCACGTCGAAGACGAGGGTCTCGTTGGGGCCGATAGGGCCGCCGGCTCCTGTGCCGCGCTCTCCATAGCCGAGATTGCCGGGGATATAGAAGCGGTATTTGGCTCCGGGGCTCATAAGCATCAAGCCTTCGCTGAAGCCTGGCACAACGCGCGATACGGGAAATTCCTGCACTTGACCCTGTCCGTCGTCAAACACCGAGCCGTCGATGTGGCGGCCTTCGTATTTCACCATCGCCGTCTGGTCTTTGGTCGGTTTTGCTCCTACGCCTTTCTTAATCACTTTGTAGACCAGCCCGCTTGCTGTCTTTTTCAGCGACTTGTCGGCTTTCATCTCTTTCTCGATGTAGGCTGCGCCGGCTTTGGCGTTCTCTTCGGCTGCCTTGGTGTCGACGGCGTTGTTGCCTGGCATAGGAGAGAAGCGGTTCATGATTTTGTCCAAAGCCTCCTCGGCTGCCTTGGTGTCTACGGGTTTGTCGGCGGTCATCGCCTCTTTGAAATATTTGAGAAGAACGGTTTTGTTCAGCTCAATTTTGAATTGTGCTTTCATCCCTTCAATGGCAGGAAGCATATATTGCGCAGCCATGCCCATTCCGCCAAGACGGCTTTGCAGTTTTTCCTTTTCCGCTCCTGTGGCAGCCTGCGCCTGTTGCGACAGTGCCATACCCATTTTCTGCAGCGAGTCCATTGAGGCTGTGTTGAGGGCGGTTTTCATTCCGTCGATAAATTCGGTCTTGTTGAGAGTGGAGTCTGCCATCTGCACCATTTGCGCGCCGTAGAGCGTGCCAAGATACATGGAGATGGAGTCGCCTGTGGTCTTGACGGCTACGTTTTCGTCGTCGACATCGGCTTTTTTCGAATTGCTGCAGCCTGCCACCAATGTGACGGCGGCGACAACTGCGATAAGTAATAGCTTTTTCATTATTTTGTGTTTCTAAATTTTGTTGCAAAAATAGTCATAAATCGGTTAAGCGCACGTAAAAAGGCGGACAAACTTGCGGTTTGTCCGCCCTGTCATGCCGACAGATGCCGGCTATAGGTATTTGTCGCCGAAATTGGTCTTTACTTCGTTGACGTATTGCTTGATTTTCTGTTCTTCCGACAGTGGACAAATCAGCAGGATGTCGTCGTTGTCGGCCACAACATATCCGTCGAGACCCGACGCCACGATGAGTTTCTCGTTTTTCGCGGCGAAGATGTTGTTCTCGCAGTTGTTGAGCACGGTGCGGCAGTTGTGGATCACGTTGCGGTGCTCCGCTTTTGGCGACTTCTCGTAGTATGCGCCCCACGAGCCGAGGTCGCTCCAGCCGATGTCCACACATTCCACATAAACGTCGTTGCTCTTCTCCATCACCGCATAGTCGATGGAGATGTTGGGGCAGGCTGGAAACTCGGAGCCGATAAACTCCGCCTCTTTCGCTGTGCCGAATTTGCCCAAACCGTTGTCAAACCGCATGGCGATGTCGGGGCAGTGGTCGTGGAAGGCGTCGATGATGGCGTCGGCCGACCACAGGAAGATGCCGGAGTTCCAGAAAAACTCGCCGCTCTGCACAAACACCTTTGCCAGTTCTTCGTTGGGCTTTTCGGTGAATGTCTTGACTTTCGTGATGCCGTCTTCAACCTCGTCCTTGCTGATTTGGATGTAGCCGTAGCCCGTTTCCGGACGGTTGGGCTTGATGCCGAGTGTCAGCAGTCCGCGGCGTTGGCGCGACAGGAAGTCGAAACCTTTGACCACGCAGTCGCGGAATGCGTCTTCTTTGAGTATCAGGTGGTCGGATGGGGTGACGAGCATCATCGCGTTGGGATTGATGGCGCGGATGTGGTAGGCTGCCCAGGCGATACACGGTGCCGTGTTGCGGCGGTCGGGCTCAAGAAGTATCTGGTCGTCGGCAAGGTCGGGGAGCTGCTGTTTCACCAGCGGGGCGTAGCGTTCGTTGGTGATGGCGAGGATGTTTCTCACCGGCACAATTTCAGCCACACGGTCAAAACTCATTTGCAACAACGATCGGCCTGTGCCGAAAAAGTCTATAAACTGCTTGGGGGCAGAAGATTTGCTGAACGGCCAGAACCGGCTTCCGACTCCGCCGCACATAATCACACAATATCTGTTTTCCATCATTGTATCGATGCGTTATTTATTGTTTTCTTGCGCTAAGGTAAGAATTAATTTGCGACAAACGAAATTATTTTCATAAAACAAGACATAGCCGTCGTTTTGTCGTTGTGGCAAAGCGGCGGCTATGTGGCTTTTTTACAATATCGGTTATTTTTTTGACTTGTCGCGGATTTCAACGCGGCGGATCTTGCCGCTGATGGTTTTCGGCAGTTCGTCGACAAATTCCACCACGCGCGGATACTTGTAGGGGGCGGTGGTGCGCTTCACGTGGTCTTGGATGTCTTTTATCAGCGCCTCGTCTGCCCGGTCTTTGTAGTCTTTCGACAGCACGATGGTGGCTTTGACAACCTGCCCGCGGATTTCGTCGGGTACGCCGGTGATGGCGCATTCAACCACGGCGGGATGGGTCATCAGCGCACTCTCTACCTCAAACGGGCCGATGCGGTAGCCCGACGACTTGATGACATCGTCCTTGCGGCCGATAAACCAGTAATAGCCGTCCTCGTCGCGCCATGCCACGTCGCCGGTGTGGTAGATGCCGTCGTGCCATGCCTCGTGTGTCAGTTTGGGGTCGCGGTAGTACTCCTTGAACAGTCCGAGCGGGCGGCTGTCGCCGGTGCGCACCACGATTTCCCCCTGTTCGCCGTCTTCTGCCCAGCGGCCGTCGGAGGTGAGCAGGTCTATGTCGTAGACAGGCCCTTTCTTGCCCATGGAGCCGGGTTTCGGCTCAAGCCACGGGTAGGTGGCTATGGTGAGTGTGGTTTCGGTCTGACCGAAGCCTTCCATCAGTTTGATGCCTGTCAGACGCAGCCATTCGTTGTAGACGCTCGGGTTGAGTGCCTCGCCGGCGATGGTGCAGTATTTCAACGATGAGATGTCAAATTTCGACAAGTCCTCGCGGATAAGGAAGCGGAACACTGTCGGGGGCGCGCAAAACGACGTGATGTGGTGGTCGTGGATCATTTGGAGCACGTCGACGGGCTTGAATTTCTCAAAGTCGTAGACAAACACGTTTGCGCCAGCAATCCACTGCCCGTAGAGTTTGCCCCATACAGCCTTGCCCCAGCCGGTGTCGGCGAGTGTCAGGTGGAGGCTGTCTTCATGAAGGTTGTGCCAATAGGAGCCGGTGATGATGTGTCCGAGTGGGTAGGTGAAGCTGTGGGCAACCATCTTGGGCTCGCCGGTGGTGCCTGAGGTAAAGTACATCAGCGAGATGTCGTCGTTGCTGTTGGCTTCTGCCGGACGCACGAACGGAGCCGCCTCGGCGCAGCCTTTGTTGAAGTCGAGCCAGCCTTCGGGAATGTGCGGACCAGTGGAGATGCGATACTTCAGCGATGGGCATTTCGGAAGGGCGTCGTCGATGTGTTTAAGCACGATGTCGTCGCCTACGGCAACGATGGCTTTGATGTCGGCCGACTGGCAGCGGTAAACGATGTCTTTTGCCGTCAGCAGATGGGTGGCGGGAATGGTGGTGGCTCCGATTTTGTGGAGCGCGATGATGGAGAACCAGAATTGGTAGCGGCGCTTCAGTATGAGCATCACCATATCGCCACGGCCAATGCCGAGCGATGTGAAAAACGATGCCGCCTTGTCGCTCTCGCGCTTGATGTCGGCAAACGTGAACTGTATCTTCTCGCCTTGCTCGTTGGTCCAGAGCAGGGCGGGCTTGTCGGGATTGGTGCGTGCCCATTCGTCGACTACGTCGTAGCCGAAGTTGAAATTCTCTGGCACGTTGACCTTGAAGTTCTGCATGAAATCCTCGTAGGAGTCGAACTTCGTTTTGTTAAGAAATTTCTCTAACATATTGTTTTTTACCAGTTTCTTCGAAATATAAATTGTAGAATCAGATGATCACTGCGACAAATTTCAATTCCTTGTCGCCGACGGAGCGCATGCCGTGCGGGCGGCGGGCGTCAAACATGATGGTGTCGCCGGCGTTGAGTGTCATTATTTTGCCGTCGATGTGCAGCTCCATGACGCCTTGCTCGACGTAGTTGAATTCTTGTCCGTCGTGGCTGCTCAGATGCACCTCTGCGGTGGGGTTGGGCTGCACGGTGACCAGAAATGGCTCCATCTTGCGGTTGGAAAATCCGGCGGCAAGCGATTGGTATTTGTACCAGTCGCGGCGTTCCACTGTCTCTCCGCTGCCTTTGCGCGTGATGTAGTAACTGTTCATCTTCGGCTCATCGCCGAAGAGCAGTGCCATGATTTCTACGCCGTAGGCTTCGGCTATGCGTTTCGCCGTACTTACGGGAATGCCGGTGGAGCCATGCTCGTAGGCGGTGTATTTTTCTTCTTCGATGCCACATGCGGCGCACACTTCGGCAACACTCAGCCCGAGGGCTTCGCGCAGTCCTTTCAGACGGGCGGCGACTTCTTCAATATGTCCCATAATCTTTTTCAGTTTAAAAATCTTCGGGCAAATATAGAGATTAATTGCGCAGGGTGTTGCCGCTTTAGCAATTTTTATACTTAAAAACCTGATAATTACACAGATGATGCGTAAGTGTGCCGCACACTTACGCATCATCTGTGCAATTATCCGAGGGTGTTTATTCCTTAACTTTCTTGTGATAGTCCCTGCCCATCTTGGCGCGTATCGGGTGCATCACTCCTGCGTCGATATAACAGCGCGAACCGGTGAACGGTTCCGTAGACGGCAGCTTGTCATACATGCCGTTTCTTATGCGGCCTGCCCAGATCTGGTCACAGCTGCCGAACGAGGAATGTATCGTGTACAGGTTGCGCACGCCCCAAGACGACAAGAAGTTGCCGAATTCATCGATATATGCTGCCATATACCAGCCCGTGCGGTGTGCCATGGTGGCTCGTTCGGCTGTGACGAGGGCTTGCTCGATGGAGCATGTCTCGTTGGGGGCAAGCGTAGTGGCGTTTTTGGGGTCGATCAGTTCAAAGACGTCGCAAAATCCCATAGGCTCTTTTGCCCATTCCTTGACCTGTGCGTTGTCGGCATATTTTGAGAGTTTTGGTTCATATTCTGAATAGGCAAGGTCGGAATTCCGCTCTATATACATCAGCGTGCGGTGCACGTAGGCTGCAAGCTCCTGACGCGTGACGATGCCGCTTTGTGGCAGGGTGGCGTCAGTGAGTCCTATGGCGGCGGCTGTGGCGTCTTTGCCGGTCATCTCTTTCACCAGACGTGTCATGATGGAGCGCAGCTGGTCGCGGGTCACCGGCTTGGTGTAGTCGGTGCCGAGCACGTTGTCGTCGATGAGGTTGTCGCAAAGTGCGCGGTTGACTCCGTCCTGTGCCCATACGCTCATATTCGCCTCCGACTTGAGGGGGAGGATAAACATCTCGTCGCTCATCAGCGAGGTTTGCAGCAGGCTTTGGTCTTCAATCGTCTTCAGCGTTTCCAGCATGCCTTGTTTGTATTCAGCAAACGATCCGTCAAAGCCCATCATCTTCTGGTCGGCAGGAGTGAGATGATGCATATGGTAGTTGTGGGGTATGCCGCAGTAGATGCAGCTCTTCCAATACACGTGTCCGCCGGCGGCGTTGGTTCCGATGTAGGCTTGGTCGCTGGCTATGTCCTCATACATGTCATGCACGGAGATATATTCTCCGCCGGTGCCTCCACCGAAGGTGTGCGCTTTGTTGTATTCGCATTTGCCGCACACGCTGCATGAATAATACCACTTGAACGGACGCTTGCATGTCTGGTACTGGCACACGCGGTCGGCTGTCTTGATTTTGGCGGTGAAGGTGTGCTTGGTGCAAGTGAGCACCTTTGTTGCTGAAACTCCGGCTTTCTGCGCGGCATACACGTCGCCGCTGTAGGTGCGGATGGTGTATGATGGCTCGGTTGGGTCGGTGGCAAGCATGCTGAGCACGGCATTGGCTGCTTGCTCGGGGATGAAGAGTGTGCCTTTGGCGGTGTAAAGCTTTGAGCTTTGATCTTCATACTGGCGGTACTGGGGAAACACTGGGTCTACAGTGGCTTTGTGGAGATCGCGGATGTATTTGATAATGTCGACCTTCGAACTGAGCCACACTTCTTTGAGGTTTACTATATTGGAATACATGTTGCCAAGCAAATCTGTGAATTCAGATATGTTGTAATTGTCAGCCCTGTTGCTTACGTCGATGATTATCTTGCTTATAAGCAGCATGTTGTGCTTTTTATAGCTATGCCCGCTCGATGTCGTGAATGATTTATCATACATAAGCTCTTTGAATTTGTAGGGTCTGTCCATAACCAACACGTCAAACAAATGGAGCGCGGGATTCAGCTCGTCGGCCTCTTTGCGCGACACATAAGGCAGTGTGGAGCGAAATTCGCTCTTATATTCGTTGTATTCAAGGAATGGAATCTCTTTATTCTGTGGCCCGGGCTTGCCGCCTGGCACGGTGAACGACAGCAGTACGATTGGAACGTAGGGGGTACAATCTTTAAGGAGGCGTGTGGCTTTGCCGTTGATTGTGACCTTGAAATTGTCAGGAGAGAGCACGTAGTCGCCGTTTATCGTCTTGTAGTCGGTCTGATAGTTGCTGCTGGGATCTATCAACAGCTGGATGGTGGCGATGTATGGAAACCCGGCTTTGAATGTGGGAATCTCATCGCTGTTCTCTCCAAACTCTCCGTCCCAAGAGATTGACATGAGCGAAATGACGCCGCTCTTGAAAAGGTCGCCGTAGGCTGTCTGCACCGACTTAAGGGCGAGCTCCTCTCCGGCGTTGAGGTCCATGTCGGCGGTGGGCATATCCATGGTTATGTCCAATGTCTTGATTTTTTTCTTGGCATTGTCGGCCATCAGAGGTGAAGGCATGAGCAGCAATGCGGCAATGAAGCATAGTAACAGCTGTTTCATATAATTTAAAGTTAAATGTTGGTTTCGGTGAAGTGACAACAACTGCCTGTAGCATATCCGCGGATATAGGCAAACAAGCTATCGCAAAGGTAAATAAAAAAAATAAATTTTCATCTTTTAAGGATAATAAAGTCAAATTTTGCCTGACTGCGCTGACTGACAACATTCTTTATTCATTTTGCATTTTCTTCCATTTCTTTGTTGTACCTTTGTGTAATAGTAAGAAAACGATTATGAGAGGACATAAATTGGCTATGTTGTGCCTGGCGTCGGCTTCGATGCTGTCGGCACAGAATGCGACAACGACGGCGGGTGCCGACGGATATCTGTCGCGGGGCATCCGTATGTATGACAACAAGAATTTTACGGGATGCATCGACCAACTGTCGGAGCTGAAGTGTCTGGAGGCGCCGGCTTCTGTCTATGAGGATGCTGATTTCTATATCGCTATGGCTAAGATGCAGCGCAACGATGCCGACTGTGTCGACGCGCTGGAGCGGTTTGTCGAGGCTTATCCGGCGTCTATCCATAGGCTGGAGGCAAGAATGGCGCTCGGCGACCATTACTTCTACAATAATGACTTTGCTGCGGCTCTGCGCGGATATGAGGGTATACCGGCTTCGGCATTCGACGCCGACAAGCGTGGCGACTTGCTTTTCCGCAGGGCGTTCTGCCGGTTGAACACTAAGGACTATGACGGTGCTGCTGCCGAATTGCGACAGCTGCGCGCCGACAGCCGATACTCGGAGCATTCGGCATATTATCTGGCTTATGTCGACTATGCGCGCGGCGACTACGACAGTGCGGAACAGGCGTTTTCTGCTATCCGCAAGAACAGCCGTTTCTGGGGTGAGGCGCAGTTCTATCTGTGTCAGATTGATTTCAAAAAGGAGAAATATTCAGATGTGGTGAGCGCGGGCAAGGACCTTCTCGACAAAAAACTGCCTGTCGAGATGGCCACGGAGCTGAACCGTATGCTGGGCGAAAGCCAGTATCATCTGGGAAACAGCGCAGAGGCGATTGGCTATCTGACGGACTACGTAAACGCGGTCGATGCGCCTGAACGGTCGGCGCTTTTCGCTCTGGGTGTGTGCGAGTTCCGCAAGGGCGACTATGAGAATGCCAAAACGCATGTGGGCGCGGTGACAGATGCCGACGATGTGATGGCGCAGAGCGCATATCTGTTTATGGGGCAGATGTATCTAAAGGACGACAATCTGAATGCCGCGGCACTGGCATTTGAGAAGGCTTACAAGATGCCTTACGACGAGTCTACGCGCGAGACGGCGTTCTACAACTATGCATTGGCGCAGAGCCGTGGCGGACGCACGCCGTTCTCGAGCAGCGTGAAGCTGTTCCAGGATTTCTTGAACAAGTTCCCCAACTCGCGCTATGCGTCGAATGTGGAGGATTATATAATAAACTCATATATGACAAGCAAGGACTACGACAACGCGCTCTTGTGCATCGAGGCGTTGAAGAGTCCGTCTGCAAAGATGATGAAGGCGAAGCAGAACGTGCTCTACCGTTTGGGTATGCGCGAGCTGCAGGCGGGAAAAACCACTTCTGCCGCCGACTTCCTGACGCGTGCCGACGAGCTTGCTCAATATGATTCCAAGGTGGCGCAGGAGGTGAAGCTGTGGCTTGCGGAAACTCGCTACCGGCAGAAAAAATACAAGCAGGCGCAGACGCTCTACAATCAATACGTCATCAATGCCGCCGCCACTGATGCCAACTATGGTCGCGGAAACTACGGATTGGGATATGCAAGCTATCAACTGCGTGAATATTTCACGGCGCTGGCGGCGTTCAACAAGGCTGCCAATGCTGCCGACATAACAGGCACGTTGCGCGCCGACACATACAACCGTATCGCCGACTGCCACTATTACAACCGCGACTTCGCAAAGGCGGAAACGTTCTATTCGAAGGCTTTGGCGCTCGGCACGGCCAACGGTGACTATGCCGTTTATCAGCAGGCTATGATGAGGGGACTCCAGGGCAGCCAGTCCGACAAGATTGCGCTGATGGATGAGCTCGTCGCAAAATACCCGCAGTCGGCTTATGCGCCAAAGGCGCTCTACGAAAAGGCGCAGGCTTATGAGGCGCAGGGCAAGCACGCACAAACGCAGCACACTTTTGAGAAGCTGATGGGCGCTTATCCGCAGAGTGAGGAGGCGCGCAAGGGACAGCTGCAGCTGGCGTTGCTGCTGAACTCTATGGGAAAGACCGCGGAGTCGAGACAGCAATACGAGGCGTTGATTCGCAAATTCCCTTCAAGCGAGGAGGCGAAGGTGGCTGTCGACGACCTGAAGCGCATTTATGCCTCGGAGGGACGTCTTGGAGAACTCTCGGCACTGCTGAAGAGTGCGGGGTCAAACTATGAAATCAATGAGAGCGAGATGGCTCAACTCACTTTTGAGGCTGCCGAAAACGAATATCTCGAAAAGGGTAAGACCGACGGCCTCAAGAAATATCTGAAGCAATATCCTGACGGAAACGGTGTGGCTCAGGCTTCGTTCTATATCGCTGAGGCTGCCAGTCAGAACGGCGATACGACGGAGGCGCTGGACTACGTAAACAAGGCTCTGGAGAAGGCTCCCGACGCGGCGTTCGCCGAGTCGGCGCTGGGTATGCAGGGCGATTTGCTGATTGCAAAGAAGCAGTATGCAAAGGCGCGCGAGAGTTTCGAGAAATTGGAGAAGAAGGCTACGTCGACCTACAGCAAGAACCGTGCGGCGCTCGGATTGCTGCGCGTGGCTGAGGGAAACGCCGACTATGAGAAAATGCTTCTCTATGCCGGCCGTCTGATCGACGACGAGAATGTCGGTGCCGAGGCTCGTGCCGAGGCCAGATATGCCCGCGCTACGGCTGAGATGAAGCAGGGAAAACATGAGGCTGCGGTGGCTGATCTAAATAGCCTTGTCGACAACGACATCACGAGCGTATATGGCTCGAAGGCGGCTGTCGACCTCGGTACATACTATTACAACGCCGGAAACTACAAGAAGGCGGAGAAGGTGGTCAACAAATTGCTCGACTCCGAAACGACGCATCAATATTGGATGGCGAGAGGATTCATCCTGCTGTCGGACATATACAAAAAGCAGGGCGACAAATTCCAGGCGCGTGAATATCTTGAGAGCCTGAAAGCAAACTATCCGGGCAAGGAGACCGACATAAAGGAAATGATTGAAAAACGACTTAATGCACTGAAATAATGATGAAAACAAAAGCATTATACAGCATAATCCTGGCTTCGGCGGCTTTGACGCCTTTGGCTGCCGCCGACGAGCTGAACCAAACCATCAGTGTGACAAAGGAGACCGAAGTGGTGGAGCATAAGGCTGAGAAGATGGAGGCGCTGCCTGACGCGGCGCCGTCGACAGCCTCTCCCGTAAAACTGAAATTCAGCGACTGGGCGGTGCCGGCTGCGGTAAACCCGTGGCTTGTGGTGCAGAATCCGCAACGGCAGGCTGACGGCTTCGAGTTTTCAACAAAGCGTGGATATGCGGAGTTTGGAATGGGCAACTATATGAATATGGTTGGAAGCCTCGGATACCGCGTGGTCGACAAGGAGCAGATGTCGATGAACATTTGGCTGCAGCACAACTCGGCAAACGGCTCGATAAGCAACTACGCAGTGTTTGATCCGTTCACGGTGGGCAATGGCGAGGCGAGGAAGAAGTTCTTCGTTGAAGACCGTATCGGCGTCGATTTCGCAAGCCGGTTAAAGGCTGGCGAACTGAGTGCCGCCCTGGTGTATCATCTGAGCAAGTTCAACTACTACGGAATGATGCTGCCTGCTTCGAAGGATGACGTAGAGCGCAAACAGGGCAACAATGAGGTGGGACTGGGCTTGCAATGGCTCAGCCGTGCCAACGACGAGCGTTCGTTTGGATACCATACCGGCATTGGGTATAATTATTTCGGATATGCCGACCCTGTGGAGCCTGCGCTCGAGAAGGCTCTGACGGAGCATAATTTCAGCATCAATGCGGGTGCGGAGTTTGTTTGGGACGAGGATTCGCATATCGGTGTCAACGCTGAGTTCAACAGTCTGAGCTACAAAAACAGAGTCGCTGAATATGGCGGTTTCAACCAGATGGAGATGACGTTTGGCGCAAGGCTGAACGACCGCCGGCAGAGCGTCACGACGCTGACTCCATATTATCTGAAGAGCAACGACCGCATCAACCTGCGCATCGGTGCACGGCTCGACATTGCGAGCAGCGGGACGGTGTTCCACATAGCTCCTGACGTGAGGTTTGACTACACGATCAACAACAGGGCGTCGCTTGCCGTGTCGGCAACCGGCGGCAACCGGATGAATCCGCTGCACGTAATTGCAGAGCGCAACCGCTATGTCAATCCGTCGATGGCGCTTATCGGAAACACATATACGCTGGTCGACGCCGAGGCTCGGTTGAACATCGGGTTGTTCAAGGGATTGAGTTTGTCGCCGTTTGTCGGATTCGCTGTGGTCAGAGATGCGTATGTGCCTGAGATTGGAACGGTGGAGCTGCTCGGCGATTGGAATTTCTCTACGCCCGACATGCTTCGCGGCACAGTGCGCTATGCGCAATACGATCTAAATGGCGTGAAACTGGGTCTGGACGTTGCCTATAAGTTGCGCAGTGTGGCAGAGGTGAAAGCGGGCTATATGTTTACTCCGCAAGGAAAGGAGAGCGGCTACATCGCCAACGACGACCGCGCGGAGCATCAGTTCAATGCGGCGTTGACAGTGCGCCCGATCAAGAAACTTGACATCAATGTGGCATACCAGTTCCGCAGCGGTAGAAATGTGGTTGTCTGCAACACGGTCGCCGGTTCGGCTTTCGTCAATTTGGAGCAGAGAAGCCTCGGCGTTGTGTCCGACTTCAGTCTCGGCGCAACCTATCGCATCAACGACATCCTTCACGTGTATGCTCAGGGCAACAACCTGTTCAGCCGCCGTTGGCAGGACTACTTCACCATGCGCAACCAGGGTGTGAATTTTCTCGTCGGGGTAGGAGCTAAATTCTAACTGCGACAAAATACAGCAAGAGGCTGTGTCTGTTTTGACACAGCCTCTTGCTGTATTTTACCCGGAATGCGCATGACCGTACTTTTGCATATCGCTTAACGATAAACGACCTTAAACGATATACGTTCATGCAGACAATCTCCATTGACTTCCTCGTGCGCTGAGCTGCTGCCGCATCTCGACTGGTTCGCCGCGCTCAAAGAAGCCTTTTCGCGCAAATACTGCGCCTCGGTGATGAACATTCATGGATTTTTCGCCGACAACATCGGCCGGGAGTTCTGCCGAGCCGTCTCAAACGCCCTCAATCCCGACATCATGCGCCGCTCAGTCACTCTTTAGCCATTTTCATCAAGCCCCACTGGGATAACTCTTGCAAAATCGGGAGCAAAGTCCGACCATCTTCCGAAATGCGGTATTCTACTTTCGGAGGTATTGTCGCATAGATCGTTCTTGTTACCAGTTTGTCTTGCTCCAAAGATTTCAGTGTGGAACTTAAAACCTTTGGAGAAATGTCAGGAAGTATCTTATAAATCTCGTTGAACCGCAGCTTCTCTGCCTCTCCAAGAACCAACAATATAAGTATTCCCCACTTGCTGCTGAAGTGTGAGATTACATTCCTTATGGGACATCGGTCAATTGCCGAATATTTTTTTATCAATTCTTCCATTTTTTTCTCGTTGATTTTCAGTGTTAGTTACCCTAAAGTAACTAAATTGCTTATGCGTAACGTCTTGCATTTTATGGCAAACTGTCATAACTTTGCGCTATCAAAAAGATAGTGCAAAGTTAATAACAAATATAAATCCAAGCAAGAAATGAGCGAAACAAAGAAACTCAACGTGGGCGATAAATTCGCCCATGCCACTGTCGGCAATGTGGCCGACTTCTCTGGCAAAGCATTCCTGAAAGAAGTGCTCGGTCTCACTGGTGCCGAGGTGTCATTGGGCACTCTCGACCCGGGTCAAGCTGTACCGTTTTTCCATGCACACAAAGGCAACGAGGAAGTTTACATCTTCCTTTCGGGAGAGGGCACATTCCAAGTTGATGGAGATACTTTCCCTATCGCTTCCGGCTCTGTCGTGAGAGTCTCCACAGGGGCTTCCCGCAATCACAAGAACAATAGCAACGAACCGATGGTCTACATCTGTATCCAAGCCAAAGAAGGAAGTCTTGACTGCTGCACCGCAGATGATGCGATAGTTACAGAAACAGAGTCGAAACTCTGACAATCTACTCCAACTGTAAAACAAGGGGCTGTGTCGTTAAACTCAATTACGACACAGCCCCTTGTTATTGTGCGTGTAGTTTAGTAATTGTCGGCGACGAGGGCGAAATAGGCCTTCGGATGCGCGCATACGGGGCAAACCTCGGGTGCCTCTTTGCCGATGTGGATATGACCGCAGTTGAGACACTGCCAGATGCAGTCGCCGTCGCGTGAGAACACCACCTTGTCCTCGATGTTTTTCAACAACTTGCGGTAGCGTTCTTCGTGGCGTTTCTCAATTGCCGCCACCCCTTCAAACAGTTTCGCTATATGGTCGAATCCCTCTTCGCGTGCCTCTTTGGCGAAGGTGGCATACATGTCGGTCCACTCATAGTTTTCGCCGGCTGCTGCGTCGGCAAGGTTCTCCATTGTGCCTGGCACGGCGCCGCCGTGAAGCAGCTTGAACCACAGTTTGGCGTGTTCGCGCTCATTGCCCGCCGTTTCTTCAAACAGTTGTGCTATCTGCACATATCCGTCTTTTTTTGCCTTTGATGCGTAATAGGTATACTTGTTGGTTGCCTGCGATTCGCCTGCGAAGGCCGCTGCCAAGTTGGCTTCTGTCTTTGTTCCTTTAAGTTCTTTCATTGTAAGCGATTTATTAAGTTATCAATATGTTATAACGAGTTGTGGCTTTGAAATGTTCAATAAAGCAGGCCGAAATTCCATAATGGGACAACTATGCCGTGGCCTGTCTCGATGTCGTCGCGCACAATGAAGCCATTTTCTATTCCTTCAATTTGTCGTTTGCCTTTCTTTTTGCCTCCGATTTCAAAAGTGTATTTACCTATTGTGAAATCCGACACTCGTGATGCGACAACATTGTGTCTGACCCTTGTCTGGTTGTAGAAGAACGTCTCTCTGACGGCGCCTGTGTCAGGAGTGCCTTTTGCGAGTGCGTTCATCAGTGAAGGGTTGTCGATATACAGTTTCTTCACTTTTCCAAGTTTGCGCAGACCGGATGTGTCGTCGAGAAGAAGACTGATCATACCGGCCTTCTCAAGATACACAAGATAGTCGTTGATGTTGTTCTTGCTGATACCTATCTCTGTGGCAAGATTTGTCCCATTGGGCTTGCATGGCGCCAACTCTGCGACTACCGACAGAAGTTGTTTGAGCTTTCTTGCTGTTGAGGCGTTCATGTTGGCAAATTGTGGGATGTCGACTTCTATGGTTTGGTCTATGACTTGGTTGATTCGGATATTGAAGCCGTTCTCTAAGGCAAACGGGTAATATCCGAATGTCAGGTATTCGCGAAACATTGGCAGCGGATGCTCGACTGGAAATTCGACTCGGTGTTCCAGCAAGTCGTCAAGTGAATAGACATCACTCTTCACTTTATGAAACAATTCTGCAAATTCTCGAAATGACAATCCTTGTATGTCGTAGACAAGGGCTCGGCGGCTCAGGTCGGACTCTCCTTGCTTGATGTCAAGGACGGAAGAGCCGGTAAAAACGGTCTTTAGGGATGGGTGGCTGTCGTGGATTTGTTTAAGCTCGCGGCTCCAGCCTGGGTATTTATGCACTTCGTCTATAAACAGACGCAAGCCTCCCTCTTTGATGAAATCGTCGGCAAGGTCTACCAATGTGTGTGATGAGAAATACAGATTGTCGGCTGAAACATAAAGACTGTGGGATTCGGGATGGTTGATAATCCATTGCAAAACCATTGTTGATTTGCCTACTCCTCGCGGACCTACGATGCCGACAAGGCGCGATGCCCAATCAATTTCATGATATTTGTAGCGGGTGAATTCCTTTGGTGTCATCCGCAACTGTTCGTGCATATACTCATATAGTCTTGTGCCTATCATACCATTGATTATTAATAAGTTTGCGCAAATATACTAAAAAATCCCTCATTGAGGGACGAAAACATAAAAAAAATCCCTCACTGAGGGATTTTTGGATATTTTAAAGGACTGCGTTATTATTTTTAACGGTTTACGTAGGTGTAGGCTGTGCCTACAAGCAATGCTCCGCCAATGATGTTGCCTATGGTTGCAGGCAGCAGGTTGGCAATGAAGAATTGGTGCAGGGTCACGTCGGCGCCCTCAAGCATTCCTATCGGAATGAAAAACATATTGGCGATGGAGTGTTCGTAGCCAAGTGCCACAAACGCCATCACGGGCAGCCAGCAGCCTGCCATCTTGGCGAACATTGTCTTTGCAGAGGCGGCGAGCCACACGGCAAGGCAGACAAACCAGTTGGCGCCGATGCCTTTGAGCAGCACGACGTGCCACGGCATCGCAACTTTCGCTTCGGCGATGCGTTGCACAGCGCCGTGGTAAGGTTCTGCGGCGGTGAGTCCGACGGCATATACGAAAAGCAGCGTGAAGAGCAGCGCGCCCATAAAATTGCCGAGATAGACGGCAACCCAGTTGCGCACGGCTGCCCACGGCGATATTTTGCCCTGCAGGGCGGCGGGCATCAGGATGGCGTTGTTGCCGGTGAAGAGCTCGGCGCCGAGAATCACCACAAGGATAAGTCCAATAGGAAATGCCGCGCCGCTGAGCAGACGCTGCAGCGACGGGTTGCCCGCTGTAAGTTCTGGAAATCCGAAGCCTGCCACCACCGACAGCACGCCGCCGATGGCTATGTAGGCGCCTGCCATCATCGACAGCAGCATCAGTTTGCCGCCACGCAGTTGCGCTTTGGCTATGCCTGCGTTTACAAAGTTGTCTATGACGTTTTTGGGTGTATTCATAAATCTATTGTTTAGGTTCGGTCCAGTCGCCGTTGGCTTTTATAAGGTCGATCAGATGCGTGAGCGCGACGTCCTGAGGCACGTTGCGTTCCACGCACTCCTTGCCTTTGTAGAGGCTCACTTTTCCCACGGCGGCGCCCACATATCCGTAGTCGGCGTCGGCCATCTCTCCCGGACCGTTGACAATGCATCCCATAATGCCTATTTTCAAGCCTTTAAGATGCGAGGTGGCAGCTTTTATCTCCTTTACGGCGTGTTGCAGGTCGTAGAGGGTGCGGCCGCAGCTCGGACATGAGATGTATTCTGTTTTTGTGGTGCGTCGGCGTGCCGCCTGGAGGATGCCGAACGAGTATGCCACGGCATCGGCGTTGTTGGGCAGGTTGGGCGCGTCAAGCACGATTCCGTCTACGAGGCCGTTGAGCAGAAGCGCACCGAAGTCGGCTCCGGCTTTTACCTGCACGTCTTCCTCGTTGGCGTCGTCATAACTCATGCGCACCACGACGGGGGCTTTGCAGCCGTTGTCCCACAGACGGTGGATGAATGCCTCGATTTCGCCCACGGGGTTGGCGTGGTGGCTTGTGAGGAGCAGCACGTCGTCATCGCTGAATCCTTCGGACTTGGCGGAAGCGTCGACCTCCTTCCAATTCACGTCGGAGAGGAAGAAATCGGGTTTCGTCGCGATTGCCGCCACGTCGGCTGGACTCAATGCGGTGGCTACTACCGGCACGTTTTGCCCGCCGATGCTTCCCACGGCGTTTGTGGAACGGCGTTCGGGAGCGATGCGGTTGTAGGCCTTGGCGAAGCATCCGCTGATTGGGGCGTGGCCTTCGCGGGCGGTGATGTAGTCAACCAGTTTGCGCGCCACGGGGATTTCAAGTTCCGGCTCCTCGCTCAGCGACACGCGCACAGTGTCGCCGATGCCCTCGGCAAGCAGTGTGCCGATGCCCACAGCCGACTTTATGCGGCCGTCCTCGCCATCGCCGGCTTCGGTGACGCCGAGATGCAGCGGATAGTGCATGTCCTCGCGGTCCATCTCCGCCACGAGGCGGCGCACGGTCTCAACCATGATCACCGTGTTGGAGGCCTTGATGGAGATTGCCACGTCGTTGAAATTCTCCTCGCGGAATATCCGCAGATACTCCATTGCCGACTCAACCATTCCGGCAGGGGTGTCGCCGTAGCGGCTCATGATGCGGTCTGACAGCGACCCGTGGTTCACGCCGAGGCGCACTGCCGTGTGGTGCTCGCGGCAGATGGCGAGAAAAGGCACCACGGCACGGCGTATCTTTTCAAGTTCCGCGGCATACTCCTCGTCGGTATACTCCAATTTCTTGAACGTGCGCGCGGCATCGACAAAGTTGCCGGGATTGATGCGCACCTTGTCGGTCGTGGCGGCTGCCTCGAATGCGGCTTTGGGGTTGAAATGGATGTCGGCGACAAGCGGCTTGGTGTAGCCTGCGGCATGGAGGGCGGCGCGGATTTCACCGATATTGTGCGCCTCGCGCACTCCTTGTGCGGTCAGGCGCACATAGTCGGCTCCAGCGTCGAAGATGCGGCGGCATTGCGCCACGCTGGCGTCGGTGTCGAGCGTCGAGGTCGATGTCATCGACTGTATCCGTATCGGATTGTCGCCTCCAAGCGGCACGTTGCCTATCTGCACTGTCGAGGAGTGACGGCGGCGGTAGTTGAAGTCGTTCATAGCTGGGAGATGCTTAGTTTGTCTTGAACTTATACGAAATGCGGGCAAGGTCTTCGTTGGCTTTCACGATTTTCTTGGCAAGACCTTGCTTGTATTCCGCAAAACGCGCGGCGATGCGCTCGTCGGTGAGTGATAGCATCTGCACGGCAAGAATAGCGGCGTTGAGACCGGCGTTGATGCCCACGGTTGCCACTGGGATGCCCGGAGGCATCTGCACGATTGCGAGCAGGGCGTCCATACCCTCGAGCGTGGACTTGATGGGGACACCGATCACTGGCACTGTGGTCTGGGCGGCGATAACGCCCGGCAGGTGCGCGGCCATACCCGCTGCGGCGATAATCACTTTCAGCCCGCGCTTGCTGGCGTTGTTGGCGAAGTCGGTCACTTCCTGCGGTGTGCGGTGCGCTGAAAGGGCGTTGATTTCAAATGGAATTTCAAATTCATCAAGTAGTTTGGCGGCTTTCTCGAGCACTGGCATGTCCGATGTGCTGCCCATAATGATGCTTACGATAGGATTCATATATGTTCTTGTTTGCTAATTCTGTTGCAAACTTACACAAAAACTTTGAAAAAGGCGAGGTTATTCAATAGAAAGGTGCGGGAGGCGCAAAATGTCTATTTTTTTATGCAAAGACGGATGATTGTGCAGAAAAAAGCGATTTGTGGTAATATTTTTTCAGAAAATTTCGCAAAAAATTGGCAACTTGATAGCAAATTTCTATATTTGCACATCTGAAAAAAGAAGTAATAGGAATTATTTATTTCTTTAAATATATTTTTATGAGAAAGTTTACTTATTTATTAACAATGTTGGCTCTCGCTTTAGGTTTTTCTGTTGCGAGAGCCGACGTGGTGGCTCCTTACACCTATGATTTTTCGGGTCTGGGGTCGGGAAAATTGGTGTCGTCGTTTGCCCCTCCGGGTTGGGCGCACTATGTTGACAGGTTTCAAGCCGACTCTTGGAGCACGCCTTCGTTTGTCGAGTACTTCGCTCAGGAAACGGGCGGTTATGGTGATGACGGCGCATGCTTGAAGGTCGGCTCTCAAACTCTTTATGATTCTTGGGGTGAGAGCTCGCAGACAATGACCGACATGATTGTGACTCCGGCAATCACCGGAGATGCAAGCATCTACGTGAAGCAGAGCGCTGCTGAAGGTTCGGTGTCATTCTACACCTGCACAGTTGCCTCCGACGGCACTGTGACTAAGGGTGACAAGTATGAGGTGACTGTTCCTGCTCTCAGCACCGACGCTTGGACAAAGGTGGAGCTTCCTAATGTTGCGGCAGGCACCCGCCTGGGCATCTGTGGCGACCAAGTGCTTCTCGACGAGTTCTCGGCAGCGAGTGCCGATGTCGTTCTGAAAAGGGAAATGACAATCCTTTCGTCGCCTACAATGATTTCTTCGGGCGACCTTTGTGCTGACGCCGACGGAAATGTTCAGGTGCAGTTCAAAGCCAAAATCAAAAACTCTGGTGAAGTTCCCTTGGCTGTAGGCGATGAAGGCTACACAGTGTCTTTGTATGACAACACTGACGGTGTCGCAGTAGGCGAACCAGTGCCGGTTTCGTTCCCTCTTGCCGTTGGCGAGTCGCAATATCTTGAGGGTACAGTAACTATGGCCGTTACGGAAAACTACCGTCATGGTTTCCATTTGAAAGAAAATATTTCGGGCGTAACGACTTATTTAGGTTGGATAGAGGTGTTCCCTCACGCTCCTGTGTTTACTTTGGAGGACAACTTGTCGCACGATGTGGAGAATGGCTCTACTGTCGATTTCCAGGTGATGCAGGCAAGCACCAGCAAGGTGCTCGTTATAAGCAATGCCAAGGGCGGCGCTCCGCTGACAATCAACAGCGTAAGCGTTCCTGAAGGATTCTCGTATAAAATCAGCGCTACGGAAAATGGCGAGGCTGCAACATTCCCTTATGAAGTGGCAGCCCTCGGAAAGGCTTATCTCACTGTGACTATGGATGCGTCTGTGGTTGGCAAGCGTTCTGGCAACATTGTAATCACACCTGCCGACGGTCAGGGCGAGGTATACACTTTGGCTGTGACTGGTGAGATTGTTGACCCGTCGAAGGTTTACATCAACTTCAACGACCAGAAATTCCCTGCCGGCACCTACATCGAACTGTCTTCAGGACAAAAGAAATGGAAAGTGTCTAACTTCTCTTATGGCGAGAACGGATATGCCGCTACAAGCGACGAGGTGGAATTGTCAAAATTCGTGCTTCCGAAAATCCGCTTGGCTGAAGGCGAACACATGACTTTCGACGCCAACAAGCGCAATGCAACATCGAAGCTCAATGTCTACTATTCTGCAGACCGCAAGAATTGGATTCAGGTGAAAAACATCACCATCGACAATTCCGACGATGCAAACTGCTTCGCTATGGGAACATATCCTGGCGGATACTACGACAACTTCATGTACAAGACGTTCACTCTCGACAACATTCCTGCCGGCGACTGGTATATCGCTTTCGAGGCTGGTTATGCTCGCGTGGACAACATTATCGGTGGTTCATACCTCGACACTCCTGACTACGAGGCTGAACTTGGCAATGTGAAGATTCCGGAAACAGCAATGGTCAACCATGCTTCGACTGTTTCGTTCGACGTCGCTTCTTTCGGTAAGAAAGACATCGAGGAAGGTGTTTGCACGGCAAAATTCTATATCGGCGAGGACTTGATCGCCGAGAAGGCTCTCCCGGCTATCGCTTCGGGTGAATATGCAAGTGTTGAATTCCAGTTCACTCCGCGCAAGAATGGCGAGTTTGCTGCCAAATTGGTTGTCGACGGCGGTGTTCAGATTGAAAGAACTGCAACAATCACTGTTGCCGCTGAGGAAGTGGTAGGCGAGGCTGTTGTCGGCAACTGCACTACAACTGCCAACGACATTCCTTTGCAACTCAACTACTACAACTCGCAGTCGGAAATCATCTATCCTGCCGACTTGCTCAACATTCCTGCAGGAACTGAGCTCAAGAGCATCACGTTCCTTGGTTATAAGAACGCTTATAGCAACAAGGAAATCACTTCTAATTTGAAGATCTGGATGGAGAACACTGATGCTACTTCTCCGAAACAAGATGAATGGTATCAGTCGGAGTCGATGACTCAGGTTTATGCCGACACTTATGCTGTAGCGGCTGTCATTGGCAGCAGCAGCGACCATCAGCCTGTCATCAAGGTGACGTTCAACACTCCGTTTACCTACACTGGCGGCAACTTGCGCGTGACAGTGATGTCGTCGGCAGAGCAGTATTCAACAACCAACTTCGAGGTTGACGGCGACCATGCCGCTCTTGCGGCTATCCGCTATGCCGATGGCGCGCTTTCTGGCACGATGACTTTGAAACCGCTCCCTGTAACGGTGTTCGGTTTCGACAAGGAGGCTTCGGTGTTCAGCGGTGTGGTTACTTCTGCAGCCGACAATGCTGTTGTTGAAGGCGCCGAGGTGAAACTCGTGAGCGACAATGTTGAATATTCAGGCACTACTGATGCTGAAGGTAAGTTCAACTTCATCGTGGTTCAAGACGGTCTCGAATATAATCTGACTGTTTCTAAGGAAGGATTCTTCGCTGATCGCGAGAAAGTGAATATGGGAGGAACTTCTTTTGTTAAGAATGTTGCTTTGAATGTGGCTCAGGGCTTCAACGTGCTGAGCGCCGACATCCCTGAAAACGCTGAGGTAAACAGTGTCTACAGGGTTGTGGCTCGTGTTGAGAACGGCGAGGCTAAAGAGGCTGGCTCTTATAGAGCGGAATTGTGGATGAACGACGGTATCGTTGCCACTGCCGAGACTCCGGCTCTTGAGGCAAGCAAGGAATACGACTTCGAATTCTCTGTAATACCTCACGCTGTCGGCGCTGCCGAGACTTTCGTCAAGTTTACGGCTGAAACTGGCACTGCGGCGAGCGAAACAGTGAATGTGACTGTAAACAAGGAGAAGGGCAATGCTGAAGTACTTGTAGGAACTCCTACGGAAACGGCTACTGCCGGTCCTGCCGACTTCTTCTACAAGTTCTCAAAGACGGAGATTATCTATCCGAAATCGCTCATCAATCTGCCTGCAGGTACGAAAATCAACGAAATCCAGTTCTTCGGAACGCACTCTTCCAAGAACATCACATTCTCTGTAGATGCTTGGATTGGAAATGTGGCTGAGGGCACTGCTCTCATGGGCGAAAGCACAGAAGGATTGACTCAGGTTGCCGACAAGATGACGGTCGATCACAGTGAGGCTGTCACAGCAGAAAACATCAAGAGTGTTGTTACTTTGACATTCCCTGATGGCTTTGTTTATGACGGTGGCGACATCCGCCTCTTCTTGACTTCTGCCGGAACTGCATACAACAGCACATCGTTCGAGGTGGACAAAAATGTAAAGGGTCAGGCTCAACAGGCTAAGAAGGATGATGAGACTCAAATGGCAACGGCGTCATTCAGCGATATCAGCCTTCCTGTGGCTCACTTCGTTGTCAGCCCGTACAAGACGCTGAGCGGTGCGGTTAAGAACGAGAAGGGCGAGGCTG
>ERZ773165.11-NODE-11-length-180163-cov-24.270443_pt1 | contig 180163 bp, 156 predicted proteins | sample MGYA00581003_ERZ773165 | MGnify/ENA primary metagenome ERZ773165 (study PRJEB29015, sample SAMEA2737817) | human gut metagenome | biome: human gut; feature: human-associated habitat; material: faeces | place: China | collected 2012 ... | reverse complement strand
CCCTTGAAGAAGGGCCGCGCCAAAGGCGCAGGATAGAGTGCCCCGCAGGGGCACAGTTCACAGTAGCGGTCAGCAGAGCAGATGCGTTGACCGTTCTTCCGTCCATCTCATATCACTTGCTGGCCGTTCTGCCGTATTCTGCCTCTTCGAGGCGGTCTATCCCGGCCTTTGGCCGCTCCCTTCTCCAAGGGGGAACGCATTTTAGGCTATTCTCCATTCTCTGCGGTGCTTCCCTACTTTTATGCGCCGCATCACTCCCTGCACGCTAATCCTGAACCCTGAAGTTTGAAAGCAGGGATGAGTAGCTAGGGATTAGTGGCTAGGGATTAGGAGTCTCAAGTGACTCGTGACTGGTGACTGGGAGACATCAGGCACTCGTATCGTCATTTCGAGCGAAGCCCCTCAATCTTCCTTGCAGACCGATAAACGAAGGATGTGTGAAAGCAGAAATATGTAGCACCAAGGCGTCGTTTACTTGCAGCGCCTATGTGATACCGACCGGAGTGCAAGAAAGATCGAGGGCAACGCTTTCGATGACGGCGGCGCGAAGCGCTATCAAAACTCCGCGGCACTTCCCTATTTTTATGCGCCGCACTACCACTCCTCACTCCTAACTGGCGAGTAGAGCTTTCACACGCAATCAAAGGGCAGCACTCCCCACGGGCTACCCTGAACCCTGAACCCTTGACCCCTTATCTCTTCTTCCCTTTTCCCAAATATGTTAGAATAAATGAAAACGATAGCCCATTCTATTTCCACGGAGGAACCAATCATGAAAAAAGTCATTTTCGATATAGACGGCGTCCTTTTGAGCGAAGAACGCTACTTCGATGTATCTGCTCTGACCGTATGGGAGATACTCTACAGCCCTGCGTACATGGGACTTCCCAGCGAACGCGACGATTTTAATGCGGATCGCATCACCGAAGGACAGATCGCTGGCTGCCGCAGCGTGGTGTGGGGAAATGACGCCCTGCTATCCTGGCTGAAAGCGCGCGGTATCAATTCGAACTGGGATATGGTACACGCCGATCTCATCACCATCCTCTGGCTGATGGCAGAAACCTATAAAAAACGCTCCGGCGGAGAAAAAATGTCTTTTACCTTCCACCATCCACAAGACTTGAAGCGCGCCGGACAGGAGCTCATGGGACTACCCATGCCGAAAGCAGAAGACGTACTCGATCGCTGGGAGAGTGCCGTCCCCGAAGGCCTTCAGGGAGAAGAGGTCTTCCATGCCCTCAAGGATGCCATGGTGGATACGATCGATGGCGACCTTTCCTGGGCCGACCTTCGCTCCGATTTCTGGAAGATCCATACCGAAGCCTTTCAGGCCTGGTACCTCGGAGACGACACCTTCATTCCCCTCCTGCATCACATGCCCTACAGCGCAGGAAAACCGGGCTTCCTCTCCCGGGAAGTCCCGCTTGCGCCCGCCGCTCACATCCTTTCCCTTTTCCGCACACTGAAAGAGCGCGGCTATGACATCGCCATCGCGACCGGCCGTGCCAGAGAGGAGATGGAGATCCCCTTCAAACTGTTCCACTGGTACGAGGAATTCGATCCCTACACCATGGCGACTGCCTCTGATGCGGAAGAATCAGCCCGTAGACTCGGCGGCCCCGTCCTCGATAAGCCGAATGCCTTCATCTTTTCCTGCGCCATCTTCGGCAGAGATCCGGACAACTACAAGGCCTACTCCGAAGAGACCATGCAGCCCGCCAAGGAGGATGAGATCTACGTCTGCGGCGACTCCTACTCCGACGTCATCGGCAGCCGCCGCGCCGGTGCGAAATGCATCGGCATCCTGACCGGCCTTGAAGGCAAGGACGCGATCCCGATGTTTGAGAAAGAAGGCGTCCCATATGTGGACCGCGTGACGGATATTTTAGAGAAATTGGAGCAGAAGTGAACGGCAGCAAGTGGCTGGTGACTCGTACATTTCGTTTGGCATTTTCCTTGCACTGTCATTTCGAGCGAAGCGAGAAATCTGTTTTGTCTGCGGAGAAAAGAGGAGTAGGGCAGCCATCCATAGGAAACCTGACGTTCCCTCCATGTGCGTGATGGAGGTGGTCCTCACAGTAAAAACCGCGGGAAGAAAGAACTTTGGAGCTCTTTCTTCCCGCGGTTTTTATAAAATCAGAGGATCTGTTTCCCGGATCGTCACAGGAATGAGAGGCTAGTGACTACTGACTTGAATACCACTTTCAGGCATCGCCCCTTTTTTATTTGCGGCGCAGCCGCTACCAGCATGTCTGCTCCCTAGTCAACAAATTCCGGACAGCAAAAAACATCCGGGAAATGCTTTCTGCCTTTACCCAAATGCAGGCGGGACACGGAATCGGCGCCGGTGTGGTTACATGTACCAAAGTACGAACGTCCTGGCTGTCGTCGGTGCTCGGCCTCGCAGGGGGCAGGGAAGCGTGGAAAGCATGGATTCCCGGATATTTTTTGTTTGTCTTACATGTTCAGCCTTAGACAGGTGAGGGAAAAAGACTGACATTTCCGTGCCCTGTCCGATGAGCCGGAGCGCAAAGCAAGATCTTCCTTCCGTACGGCTGCTCTCTGTCGTATTTCTTAGCGCTAATGAATTCTGGAAATCAGAGAACAGCCGCGAAAAGGTGTACACACGATGCGCCCTTGGCTTCATGTCTGTATTGTATACCTTCTTTATGAAAATTGCAAGTCTACGTCTTACGAGTGAATCACAAGAGATGGTGGATCAATGAAATCTATTAAGTAACGAGCGCATATATATAGAATCATCTGCCATTCAAGAGTCATTTATTCACATGGCGGAGTATGTCGTGGGGAAAAGATGTTGGCAGATCGGTCCGTGAGAGGACGTTTCTTATTTTTGCTGAAATGATTGGGGAACCCATTGCGGATAGCCGTCCTTTTACGGGGAATACATCTTATCATATGAAAATTAGAAATAAGAGACACAAGGTTAACAAAAATAAAATTAGATTAAAAAATATTGGACAAAATAAGTAGTTTATGATAGTCTCTTAGAAGGTCATCGCTGAACAGGGAATAGGTGATGAGGATTTTCATCTTTGCCGTGGAAACTAGGACACACTGGCTCTGGATGGAGGTCATTTTCTTCCCGCTCATTTTACATTTTGGAAAGAGGAGAATGGTTATGAAAAAGGGAATGTATAAGATGCTTACGGCTGCCCTCATGCTCACAATTTCGGGGGGGGTAGTAGGTAGTGCTGCTGATACTACACTGGATACAGTGTATGTCTATGGGGATAGGGATAAGGCGGAAGATACTGTCGGTACGCTTCCCGGTGGATTTATCAAAGAAAAACCGAGTATTGGTCTGTTAGGGCATCAGGATGTCATGGATGCCCCTTTTGCTGTGTCTGAAGTCAGTCAGAAGACGATCAAAGCTTTCGCTTCTCCCGTGAACGGTGTCAACGAAGCTCTTGCACTGAATCCTTCTGTGACGATCCAGTCCGGGAGCTTGTATCAGGATATTTCTATTCGTGGATTCAGAACGAATGGTCATAGACAGTACGTGAATGGAATCCCGGGCCTTCTCTGCCAGGAAAATATTCCATACTACTGGGTAGATAGCGTCAGTGTGGTTTCCGGTCCGAATATCGGCGTCCGTGGTACAGGTCTGAGTGAAGCTATCGGTGGTGTCGTTGATTATACCTCCAAGAAAGCAGTAACCAATGCCACCGATTTGAAACTGGCGTATCGTGGCGGCAGTTCTTTTGAAGAAGGCGTTGATTATCAGACGCGTCTTGGCAGCAATAAGAAATGGGGCGTTCGCGTTACTACGAATAACATTCATGGTGATACCGCGATCGATAACGAAAAACTGGAACAGCAGAATATCTTCGTCAATATTGATCATATAGCAGAGCGCTCAAAGACAAATTTCCTCTTTGGATATAATCATACCAAACATTATGGTGGTCCGTATGGGGTAAGCTTTGATTTTACGACGGTAACCGATCTTCCTTCTGCGCCTAAGGGAAGCAATGGATTGAAACCGGATTGGTCTTATAATGCGTATGAGAACTACATCATGGCGTTTAACCATGAGCAGAAGTTGTCTGAACATGTGATCGGTTTCGTGAATGCCGGATATCATAAGGAAAATTGGTATGGCTATATTGACGGTGGTCCAAAAGTTTTAAATAATAATGGCGATTTCAAAATTAGCGTATCTAATTTCCCACTGTTCCTTGTGAAAACCTACTTAGGAATGGGCATCAAAGGGGATTTCACCATTGGCAAAGTAAAAAATGAATACATGATCGGTGTGGATAAGAGTTGGGAAACCTACGACATTGATAATGGAAATCCAAACTATTCTTGGAAAGGGTTTGGCAATATTTATCAGACAAACAGCTGGGCTAATCCGGGCGATGCACATTGGATTCCACTTCATTCTGATACCACACAGATGGAAGGCTGGCATGTTGTAGACACTCTGAAGGCACTGGATGATAAGCTGCAGGTGACACTTGGCGTTCACGGTCACAGGGCTACTGTAAATCAGGTAGGAGCAACATCTCTGAAAAAGTCGGATGCCATTACTCCGACCTATGCGATTTCCTATAAATTTACGCCAGATTTCATGATGTATGCTGACCATACGGAAAGCTTCGGGATGGGCGCACGCGTCTCGACTACTTCTGCTTTGGATTATGTCAATAAAGGTAAAATGCTTGATCCGGCGAAGACGAAACAGAATGAAGTGGGCTTCAAAGTAAAGACTGGTAAATTCTTGAATACACTGGCATACTTTGATATCAAGCAGGCGAATGCAATCGACGTAAAACTGGCGAATGGCAGATGGCTCCGCGCACTGGATGGAGAACAGGAAAATAAAGGTTTTGAATGGGCCTTCACTGGAAACATCAATGACAGATGGGATCTCATCGGTGGCGCTATGTATATCGATGTCAAACAGACAAAGACGAAAAATGGGGCTAATGATGGTAAGCCGGTAGACGGCATCCCGCACTGGACGGCAAATGTCGGCGCGATTTATCATCCAAACAGCCAATGGTCTATTATTGGACGCGGCAACTATATCGGAACAGCGAAGATCAATGGAAATACGATCAGAGTGCCGTCTTCCTTCGTGTTTGATCTGGGTGCGACCTATGATACCACTTTTGGCAAGACGCCCGTGACTTTGCAGGCGATGCTTTACAATGTAGCAGGAAAGGATTACTGGATTCCAAGCGGAAGCTCCAGCAGCTTGACTGTCGGCGGACCACGCACCTTCGTATTCTCCGCTAATTTCCGTTTCTAATCCAAAGGAGAAACAACCTATGAGCAGAACTATCCGCCGGATGCCTCTGGCGATTCTTACGATCATTCTCACCGTTCTGCTCCTCTTCTCCTGTCTCCTCGGACTGAAGCTCGGGTATCTTTCTGTGTCCTTGTCGGGGATCGTATCGATTCTTGCTTCGCATCTTTCGGGAAGTGCGCTTCCTTCGGATATCGCAATGGGCATTGCGGATGCGGTCTGGGATCTTCGGCTCCCGCGCATCCTGCTCGCGCTGGCGGTCGGGATGGGGCTTTCGCTTTCCGGCATGCTGATGCAGGCGATGTTTCGCAATCCGATGTCAGACCCTTACATCATGGGTGTGTCCTCCGGGGCATCGCTGGGGGCGGCTTCTGCCGTTTTCTTTGGCGCGGGGGCGGCTTTCGGGGTATCTGCGATCGGATGTGGGGCATTTCTCGGTGCCTTGGCGTTGTCGCTCATTCTCGCCATCGCGGCAGGCCGTGTGGCACCGGGGGATTCATCCTATCTTCTGATCTTTGGTGCGGCGCTGGCGGCAGTCTGCGGCGGGATCACGAGTGTGCTGGTGTATATCGGATCCAATGCGACGGGGATGGATGTGACGCTGTACTGGCTGATGGGCTCTGTTTCCTTCGCCAAACTCCTGCCGACGCTCTCTGTGCTTTCCATCGTGCTTGCTTTCATCGTGTTTTTCTCTACACAGACAAGGATCCTGAATCTGATGCTGGAAGGGGAGGAAACTGCTGTCCCGCTGGGGCGGCAGCTCCTCCCTTTTCGGCGTCTTTACCTCGTGATGAATGCGCTCTTGATGGGAAGTCTGGTGACGCAGGCGGGACTGATCGGCTTCGTAGGTCTTCTGGTGCCGCATGGCTGCCGGATGGTCATGGGGGCGGATCACAGGAAGCTCCTGCCCGTATCCGTGCTTTCGGGAGGATTGATGACCGTCTGGGCGGATATCTTAGGACGGATACTGATCCACGGTGTGGATATTCCTTTGGGTGTCAGCTTATCTCTGATCGGTGCGCCTGTATTTCTGGGGATGCTCATCCGGCGTTCGTATCATTTTGGAGGAGAAGGGGCATGAATATTTCAGTCAATCATATCTCTGCCGGTTATGGGGGAAAGCAGGTGCTGAAGGATGTGTCGATTTCCTTCGAAAGCGGGCAGCTGACGGGCATCATCGGGCCGAATGGGTGCGGGAAGAGTACGCTTTTGAAGTGCATTTACCGTCTGCTTTCGCCTTGGTCCGGGGATATCCAGATCGGTGATACGGTTTTGAAGGATCTGCCGTATCGGGAAAGCGCGAAGCGCGTCGCGGTACTGGCGCAGCATCACGCAGCCGGCTTCGATTTTGATGTAGAAGAGGTCGTGCTGATGGGGCGCACGCCTTACAAAGGCATTACAGAGGGAAATAATCGCGAGGATCGTGACATCGCGCATCGGGCGATGCAGGAAACGGGCGTGGAAACATTAGCGGAGCAGAGTTTTTCTTTTCTCTCCGGCGGGGAGCAGCAGCGCGTGATGCTCGCGCGGGCTCTCACGCAGGAGACACCTTGTCTTATCCTGGATGAACCGACGAATCATCTGGATATCACCTACCAGCTGCAGATCATGGATCTGGTGAGCTCGCGTCATTTGACGGTGCTTGCGGCTATTCATGACCTGAATATCGCAGCCATGTATTGTGACCGGATCGCAGCGATGAAGCATGGAGAGCTGGTCGCCTTCGGTACGCCCACCGAGGTCTTGACGGAGGAGCGGATCTGGGAGCTGTATCATGTGAAGGCCGAGGTTTTTCCGCGAAAAGATGGAAGGCCGGCTGTGATTTTCGAAAGAGGAGCCATCGTATGAAGCCTGTCTATCGTGTGATGCTCATCAGCTTTCTCTGCCTGCTCCTGACGCTCTTCTCATTGGGGGTGGGAGAGATCTCCCTTTCACCGGCAGAGACTTGTCATTATTTGTATCTGGCGCTGACTTCACCGGAAGGAAGTGGGATGGTCGAGCAGGATGTGCTGCAGTTCATCCGTCTGCCGCATCTCGTGCTTTCTTTTTTCATCGGGGCGGGTCTCGCCGTCTGCGGGGCAGTGATGCAGGCGGTGATGAAGAATCCGCTGGCGGATCCGTATCTATTGGGGATTTCCTCTGGCGCAAGTCTGGGCGCGGTGCTGGCGATCGCACTCGGTATCGGGATGATCGGGAGCTTTGATGGGATCGGTGCCGCGGCTTTTCTTGGCGCCGGACTTGTTTCCCTTCTGATTCTTTTGATTTCTTCGATCAGCGGGAAAGGAGAGGGATTGACACTGCTCCTGGCAGGTTTTGCACTCAATGCAGCCTGCTCGGCTGCTGTGAGCTTCTTCGTCACCGTGGTGGCGGATACGTCGAAGACGCGGTCTATCCAGTTCTGGATGATGGGGAATATCCGCGCCGACTCCTGGATGACGATCGGCATTTTGGCGATTCTGGTGACGGCTGGATGTTTCTACTTCTTCTCCCAAAGGCGCATCCTCGACCTGATGCTTATGGGGGATGATCTATCGCTGACCATGGGGCAAAAACTTTCGACGTATCGAAAAGTGTATATCGCCGTCATGGCGCTTCTTGTCGGAGCGGTGGTGTACATGTCAGGTATGATCGGATTCGTCGGGCTCATCATCCCGCACGGCGTACGTCTCCTCGTGGGGAGCAGCCATGGACGTCTTCTTCCGCTGGCAGCGCTTACGGGAGGGACATTCCTCTGTTGGGCGGATATTCTGGGAAGAAATGCCATTTCCGGACTGGAACTGCCTGTGGGTGTCATGGCTGCGCTGGCAGGCTCGCCCTTTTTCCTATGGATGCTGATATCCGGAAAGCAGGTGAGAAGATGAAGCGGGCTTGGCTTCTGTCGCTCCTTCTGCCGCTCGCCCTATCGGGCTGTCAGATGCAGAAAGCTCATTCTGCAGGGGATTATTCGCGCCCCTTTGTGGAGAATATCAAGGTAGAGAACTACTATGAGACGGGGGTGAATCGCGAGTACTTGTCGGATGTGCCGCAGCGTGTGATCGTCATCGGTGCGAATGAAACGGAGACGCTGCTGGATCTTGGCGTCGAAGAGGCCATCCTTGCTGCAGATGATGGACAGAACAGTCAGCGGTATGGTATCAAGGCATCGAATGAAAAGGCCTTTCAGGCATTGCCTCGCATCGGTCGCAGCACGATCCAGGCAGAGCATTTTCTGGAAATGCATCCTGATATGATCATCGCAGAGCAGGAATTCTTCTCGAAGACCCGTCTTGGCAGTACGGACTACTGGAACAGCAAGGGCATCCTCACCATGGTGCCGCTGAATACCACATCGCCGGGCAAGCTGAATCAGGTGGAAACCGTAGATAAGGAAATGAAATTCATTCGTGATCTGGGGATCATTTTTCACAAAGAGGAAGAAGCAGAGAAAATCGTGAGCGCAACGGAAAACCGGATTCACGATATAGCGAAAACTGTGGAATATCATAAGAAACCGAAAGTCATGATTCTCGATCGTATGAGCATCCTCGCGTCCTACGGGCGAAAGAAGATCGCAGGGGATATGGCTTCCTCTATTGGCGGTGTCGTCCCGGATACCACGGCAGCGGTCAGTGATGAGATGATGATGAAGCTAGACCCGGATGTCGTCTTTCTCGTCGTGTATCGCGATGAGGAGAAGGAACTGGCATGGCTCCGAAATAGGCCGGCTTTCCGGAATCTGAGCTTCGTCAAAAATCATCGTCTTTATGGGATACCGCTGAAATATGTGTATGGCCCGCAGACGCGCACCATCGATGCGATCGGCTATATGGCAGAGCGCATGTATCCGGGGATATTTGATTTTCCTAAAGAGTATGATTTTCATTAGTGATGAAAAAAGAGCAGGAGAGATCCGGCTCTTTTTTTATCATGGAAAAAATGGCATAGAGAATGCTATTTCAATGAAATTTAGCTGCAGGCCAATTTGTGTTATATAAAGGATTTATATTGCTTTTATCTTTAGTACGGTGTAATATGGAAACAAGAAATGGAGTTAGAATGCATCATGAATGCATTTCTGCAATCATGAGCTTGTGAGTTCTTTTTCTTTCTGAAAGGAGAATATTCTTATGAAAAAATGCATGAAAAAGATCCTGATGGCGAATATCGCAGCTGCGATCATTTGTTCTACAGGGGGGGGTAACATCGGCGCAGGATAGTCTGTATGAATACGGTATGACGCCGGTTTCTATTGAGAATGGTAAGCTGGTCAGCGGCGATGCCATTCATAATGATGCCGCTACAGCCGACATTCAGACAAGCAATATGACTGGCACAACAGACCAATACTACGGACATTTTTTCTTCGGAAATGCAGATATTAAGAATACATCGTTTGACAATAATACTCTCAAAACGGATGGACCCAATGGGGTGGTCTACTTCAACTCCAGCGTAAAATTATATCCAACTAGCTATGAAGTAGAGACGCCCAATACCGTGACCGTTACGAATTCCTCTTTTAACGGGAATAAGATCGAAAGTACAGGTGGTACCGCCAGCATTTACTCAACTTCAAAAGCCGGTGCAGTGATGATTAAGGGGACAAATGTCACTTTCAATGATGTAGCATTCAATGATAATGCAGCAAGTGGCGGAACCCATGCACAGGCGATGGGTGGTGCAGTTTATCTGGACTCCACATCCAATACAGCTAACCATGATGGACAAAAGAGAGTCTTGAAAGCGAGCGCGACTTTCAATGTCACCAAAGATACGACATATGCAGGAAATAAAGTATTCGGTGTCGATGCCTATAGCGACACGTATGGCAGCTACGCCAAGACGGGCGGCGGCTTCATGTACATGGATCGTGGCGGTGAGGCGAATTTCAATGTCGCCGACGGTGTGACACTGAAAATCGGGAAAGATGGGGAAACGGATGCGAATACTGACTCCATCGCGAGCGCGATCCGTGGTAGCCATGCGGATTATGGAGAAAATACCATCAATAAAGAGGGACTTGGCACCCTGACTGTCAATGGCAGTATGAGCGGATATCATGGGGATCTCAATGTCAAAGAAGGAACCATGAATATCAATCAGTCGCTCGCCGGAGATGCGAAGATCTCCGTATCTGATGGGGCTACATTGAATCTGAAAGAGGTAGAGCTTTCCAGCCAGTCTGGTACTATTTCGGTAGCAAATAGCAATGGCGTGATGACAACGGTCACATTACCTGAGAGAGACGGCAGTCTGGTAGCGCAGACCGGCTCGAAGGTAACAGCGAAGACCATTACGCTGAAAAACAAGTCCTCTATGAAAGTCGAGACGGGTGCGACTGTCACGGCGGACAGCGTGGCTGTTGCGGATGATGCTACATTAAGCACAGCGGCTCAGTCGAAACTGAATGTGGAGAAGGTATCCGTTGATCCCACGAAAGAAGGGAATGTCCAGCTGCGCGGTGATTTCACGGGCAAGTTAACGGATAGCAACGGCAACGTGCTGACAGCAGAAGAAACGAAAAAAGTCATGGCAAAAGCAACAGGGGATAATTCTCGTGTCGATATCGAAGCGCAGAATGGGAAATCGGCCACTTCGCTGCTGCAGGGGGATGATGGGTCCTTCACCATTCAGAACAAAGATTATGCGAATGGCGGAGCCACCAAGGTTTTGGCGTCCTATGACAAAGACGGCACCTATGATGCACATGGAAATGATATGAAGAATGTGGGCGCTATTTCCGCCAAGTCCCTGAGTGTCGGTCAGATCGGAGATGTGGAAACGGCGATCAACAAGAATGCAGGTGATATCCAGAAGAATGTAGCTGCAATTCAGCAGAATGCAGCTGGTATTCAGCGTCTGGATGGCCGTATCGATAAGGTGGGGGCGAATGCGGCGGCTCTGGCAGCCCTGCATCCGCTTGATTACGATGCATCGGAGAAATGGAGTGTCGCTGCCGGTGTAGGCAATTACGGTAGTGAAAATGCAATGGCTGTCGGCGCTTTCTATCGCCCGAATGAAGATGTCATGCTGAACATGGCAGGCAGCTTCGGTTCTGGTGAAAATATGGTCAATGCCGGTATTTCCTTCAAAGTGGGACAGCGTGGAATGAAGGCGGCAAAGGCTGAAGGTGCGGATGTCAAAGCACTGCAGGAGAAGGTAGAAGCGCAGGACAAAGAAATCAAGGAACTGCGTGAAATGGTAGAAAAACTGGTTGCAAAAGCATAAGACAGTATTTCTGATGAGTTGTTAGTCGGATGATCGAAGCCGCTCTGCGAAAGCAGAGCGGCTTTTGACATGAATACGGTGTTGCAGGGAAGAGGGTAAGCGCGAAGCCAATCGTTTTCTCATCGCCTTCTCGTGAAATGAAACGAGAAAAGAAAATACGTGATGATTACATGAGGCGCTGCAGGCAGTGAAAGAAATGGATGATTTCGATAGATATCTCAAAGAGCAGATGAAGGATACTGATTTCAAAAAAGAATGGAATGAGAATGTATCGCGCTATCAGCGAATGTTGATGGTTCTTCATGCACGGAACGAAGAACACTTGACGCAATCGGAGCTGGCGGAGCGCACAGGGCTTCGTCAGTCGGATATCAGCTGCCATTGAGAAAGAGAAGGCTATGCCATCTTTTGCTACATTTTCTAAGATAGCGCATGGTTTAGGGAAGCGTCTGGAGATCCGCTTTATTTCATCCTATCAACAATCAACATCAATAAAAACCCCCGTTTTGTCTATAAAAACAAAGCGGGGGTTTTATGTGAAGAAAAGTCTGATGCAATAGGTTATACAGGTTTAAGGGGGGCTATCTTTGAGGGGCAACGTATCTTTTCAAAACTCCGCGGCGCTTCATTATTATGTTGTGCCGCACCTTATCTGTTGAACTTTTAGAACCTATAGAACCCGTTGAACCTTTTTATCTACCGTGATTTGTGAATATTCTTTTTCAAAATGGATCAGAATTTCACGCGCAGCAGTCTTACGGCATAGAGGATACAGAGGATGGTGACACCGGTATCTGCGAAGACGGCGACCCACATATTGGCATAGCCTAAGAGGCCCATGATCATGACGGCGATCTTCACGATGAGGGCGAAGGCGACATTTTCCCAAGCGGTCTTGATGACTTTTCTGGCCACGCGGACAGCTTTGGAGATGGCGTCGACATTTGAATTCAGGAAGACGACGTCAGCGGCTTCGATGGCAGCATCTGCGCCGCTGCCCATAGCGGCGCCTACATCGGCACCGGCGAGGACAGGAGCGTCATTGATGCCGTCGCCTACGAAGAGGACGGAGCCGATCTCTTTTCTGACTTTCTGCATTTCAGAGAGTTTGTCTTCCGGAAGGAGGCCGGCGTGGATGTTCTCGATGCCGACGAGACTGCCAATGGCTTTTGCACTCTTTTCATTATCCCCGGTCAGCATGACAGGGGTGATGTCGAGGGCTTTCAGGTCTTGGATGCCTTCGATGGTGTCGGACTTGATGGCATCGGAAATGGTGATGCGGCCGAGGAGGGTCTTGCCTTTGGCGACGTAGACGTCGGTGCCGACTTCTTTGTTTTCCGGAAGGGATGGGATAGAGATGCCGGAAAGGGCGAGGAGTTTTTCATTTCCGACATAGATGTCTTCGCCGTTCAGGTTGGCTTTGACGCCGTGTCCGGCGATTTCCTGCATGGAGGTGAGTTTGGGAAGAGAGAGACCTTTTTCATTCGCGCAGGTCACGATGGACTGGGCGATGGGGTGGGTGGAGTAGATCTCAGCGGCAGCTGCGAGGGCAAGGATCTCGTCTTCGCTCTTGCCAGCGGTCTTCACGATGCTTCTGACTTTGAATTTTCCTTCGGTCAGAGTGCCGGTCTTATCGAGGACAGCGGCTTTGGTATTCGAGAGGGCTTCCATGACGGTGCCGCCCTTGAAGAGGATGCCTTCTTTCGATGCGGCGCCGATGCCAGCAAAGAAGGAGAGCGGGACGGAGATGACGAGCGCGCAGGGGCAGCTGATGACGAGGAAGGTGAGAGCGGTGTAGATGCATTTATCCCAGTCGGCGCCGAAGAGGAGCGGCGGGAGGACTGCGACGGCGATCGCGACAAAGACGACGATCGGGGTGTACACACGGGAGAAGCGGGTGATGAAACGGTCGATCTTCGGCTTGCTGGCGACGGCATTCTCAACGGAGTCGAGGATACGGGTGACCATGGATTCTGCGAGGACTTTTTCGACCTGGATGCGGATGGTGCCGGTCATATTGACGCAGCCGGAGTCTACGGGGTCGCCGACGGCTGCGAGGACAGGCTTCGGTTCACCGGTGATGGCGGAGGTGTCGATCTGGGTCTCGCCTTCGGAAATGATGCCGTCAAGCGGGATGCGGTCGCCGGGGCGGATGAGAAGGATGTCGCCGACTTCTGCTTCTTCTGCCGGGATGGTCTCGGTGCCGCTTGCGGTCACGCGCTGGACGACTTCCGGGCGCAGGTCGACTGCGTCCATGATCTGGTCGCGGCTGCGGTCGGCAGCGAGGTCCTGGAAATATTCACCGATGCGGTAGAAGAGCATGACGCCGACAGCTTCCGGGTATTCGTGGATCGCGAAGGCGCCGACGGTCGCAACGGTCATGAGGAAGGTCTCGTCGAAGAATTCCCCATGGGTGATGTTTTTGAGAGCGGTGTAGACGATGGGGCCGCCTAAGATGAGGTAGGAGACGAAGAAGAAATAGTCTCCGATGGAGGCAAGTCCTGCGAAGAGGCCGGCCGGCTGGTAGTGCATCAACATGCCGATGACGAAGAGGAGGCCGCCGATGGTGAGCTGGCTTTTTTCGCTTTTCAGGCGTTCAAGGAAGGATGCTTCTTTTTTTGTTGCTGACTTTTTCTGTGCTTTGGTCGGGCGCTGTTTCTTTCGGATCTCGGTCGGACTTTCGACTTCATTGCATTTTCTGGTCAGCTCGGGGATGAGGCTGTCCGGGTCTTTGGCGGTGAGTTTCATCGTCTTGGTGGCGAAGGAGATCGAGGCGGAGAGGACGCCGGGCTGGCGGTTCACGAGCTTTTCGAGCTTGACGGCGCAGGCTGCACAGTCAAGGGTGGGGATCTCATAGATCTCTGTCTTGAAATCGCCCTTGTCAGAGGGCGGTACGATGCCGATATTTTCATCGACGGTGCGGCAGACGGAGAGCAGCTGCGGGATGAGGCTGTCCGGATTTTCTTTGGAAATGACGCGGAGCTCTTTCTTTGTGAAGGAGACCGAGGCGAAGAAGACGGATGGCATTTCGCGGATCTTCCCTTCCATTTTCGCAGCGCATTCCATGCAGTCGAGATGCTCCATGTGATAGAGGCCGCGCTTGTATTCTTTGCCTAAGAAATCGCACTGGCAGGAGGCAAGGTCTTTGCCGCAGTAGTCGCAGTCTTCTTCGTCGATGCAGTCATGGCAGTGACAGTCATTCTTGTGCCCGTCGTGATGGTGGATGCCCTTGTCATGGAAATGGCCGAAGGCGCGTCTTTCATCGATCGCAATGTCGGCATCGCTCTCCATGACATCGATCTCATTGTCCTTGTATTTTGCCATTTCAGGGTCATTTGAGTGGTCATGACGCTCTTCCGGGATCTCTTCGCAGCAGCCACAGCCGCAGCCATCATGCTCATGGGAGTGGCCTTCGTGGTCGTGGTCATATCCGCAGCCGCATCCGTGCTCATGGGAGTGACCTTCGTGGCCATGGTCATGGCCGCAGCCGCATCCGTGCTCATGGGAGTGGCCTTCGTGGTCATGGTCATGCCCGCAAGCGCATTCGTGCTCGTGGGAGTGGCCTTCGTGGCCATGGTCATGCCCGCAGGCGCAGTCGTGATTTTCTTCATCTTCCTCGTGGTGTGCATGCTCTTCGGTGCGATGGACGGCTTCCTGTGCCTGATGGCAGTGGCCGCATCCGCAGTGATGTACATGCTTTTCATCGTGTTTTTCCATGGTATGTCTCCTTATCTGGAATGGAAGCGTTGCTTCCTGACTGGTATCATTCTATGGTGTTATTTTAGCATTCTCCAAAGACACCGTAAATGGAGCATGAGAAACACTTTAATATTTCAAGTAGGAGGGCAGGGGTGATGAGTTTAGACATAACTAAAATGGAAATGCGTAGAAGCGCTTAGGGTCTTGCGGAGGCTTCCCGTGTACCATAGGCCTTCCCTCCTTGGGGAAGGCAGGGATGAGGAGGAAGGGCTACGGGGTGAATACCGATCTTATATATATGTATAGCTAGGCTCTGCCCGCCTTCTAGCTTCTTTGCGGGGCGGGAAGGCATGATTCCGGGAGGCGAAGTACGACGCCCCTTTGCGCCTTTTGGAGCTGAGGCCCCAATTTTTATTGACATACCTGTATACTTATGCTACTATCTTGTATAAATAAGAAGGGTGTGAGGACTATGTCAGATAAAAAAGTCATTTATGAAGTCAAACATTTGCAGAAATCGTTCGGCAAGGTCGAAGTACTGAGAGATATCAATATGAAGATCGAGAACGGAGAAGTGTGTACCATTATCGGTCCGTCCGGGAGCGGGAAGAGTACCTTCCTGCGTTGCCTGAATCTGCTGGAAACGCCGACCGGGGGCGAGCTGTGGTTCGAAGGGAAGAAGGTCAATGAAAAGACCGATGTGAAGATGCTGCGCCGCGATGTCGGCATGGTTTTCCAGTCGTTCAACCTGTTCCCGATGTTCTCCGCGGTAGAGAATGTCATGTATGCGGCGGTACATATCAAGAAGCTGCCGAAAGCGGAGGCGAAAGAGGAAGCGATGGAGCTTCTCTCCCGTGTAGGTCTTGCCGAGCGTGCGGATTATTACCCGGGCGAGCTTTCCGGCGGGCAGCAGCAGCGTGTCGCTATCGCCAGAGCGCTTGCGATGAAGCCGAAGATGCTGCTCTTCGATGAACCGACTTCTGCGCTTGATCCCGAGCTTGTCGGCGATGTACTGACCGTCATGAAGGAAGTCGCCTTAGCCGGCATGACCATGGCCGTCGTCACGCACGAGATGCAGTTTGCCAGAAGCGTTTCCAATCATGTCATTTTCATGGATAAGGGCTATATCGTGGAAGAAGGAAACCCCGAAGATATCTTCACCCATCCACAGGAAGAACGGACGCAGACATTTCTGAAGCGTCTGCTCCATGCTGATATTTAAGGAGATGATGCGATTATGGATATGGTATTAGATACAGCTGTCAAATATAATGACATTTTCATGTCAGGTGTGAAGATCACCATCATTATTTCTCTTCTGTCCTGCTTCTTTGGTCTTCTTCTCGGGATCATTCTGGCATTCATGAAGATCTCGGGCATCAAGGTTCTCCAGTGGATCTCGACGGCCTATGTAGAAGTCATCCGCGGTACGCCGGTCTTGGTACAGATCTCTCTCGTGTTTTTCGGGCTGCCGTTCCTCGGCATCCATTTCCCCAGCTTCCAGATCATGGGCGTCGACTTTGAAAGACTTTCCGCCGGTGTCCTTGCACTGATTCTGAATTCCGGCGCGTATGAGTGTGAGATCGTTCGCTCTGGTATCCAGTCCATCCCGAAGGGACAGCTCGAAGGCGCGATGTCGCTTGGCTTCTCGAAGTGGGAGTCTATGGTGCGCATCATCATCCCGCAGGCGATCCGCAACATCCTGCCCGTCATCGGGAATGAATTCGTCACCCTCATCAAAGAGTCCTCTCAGGTCTCTGTCATCGGTATGGCCGATCTGATGTATACGGCGACCACCATTCAGGGTATCAGCTTCCAGCCATTCCCGCCGCTCGTCATCGTAGCGATCTACTACTTCATCATGACCTTCTTCGTCTCCATGTGCCTGCGCGTGCTTGAACGCCGCATGAAGGTGAAGAGTGTGAGATAGCAGGAAATCGGCAAACGGTTCTTCGAAAGGAGAGCCGTTTTTTGATTGGGGGGGATGAGCGGCCCTCTCGCAGCTATACCATGGCATTTGGATGACAGAATCGCCATTTCGCTGTATAATAAAATAGAATTTTTATGTACAGATGGAAAGCGTGAGGCGCTCCGGGAGAGAGCGGGGAATACGGTATTCTCGCATCGCAGCCGGGCTCTTGCGCATTCCTTCTATTTCTCAAACGAGGTACTCCATGTTTATCGATAGAGCAAAGATTATTGTAGTCTCCGGTGCGGGCGGGGACGGGATGGTTTCCTTCCGCCGTGAGAAGTATGTACCGCGCGGCGGCCCGTCGGGCGGTGATGGCGGCAAGGGCGGCTCGGTCTTCATCAAAGCGAATAGCGACCTGAATACGCTGATCAATTTCCGCCGTCATAGAAAATTCGCAGCCAAAGCCGGTGCCAACGGCGGCGCCAAAGAAATGTTCGGCAAAAATGCAGAGGACGTCTTCGTCGAGGTGCCGCTCGGAACGATGGTCTATGACAATAAGACCGGCGAACTTCTGGCGGATATGACGCAGAATGGACAGGAAGCCCTCATCGTCAAAGGCGGGCATGGTGGCCGCGGAAATTCCCATTTCGCGACATCGGCTGTCCGTGCGCCTCTTTATGCGGAAAAAGGCGAGCCGGGTGAAGAAAAGGAACTGCGCCTCGAGCTGAAGGTGCTGGCGGATGTCGGTCTTCTGGGATTCCCGAGCGTAGGGAAATCCTCTCTCATCCGCAAGGTATCCGGTGCGAAGCCGGAAGTGGCGGCGTACCATTTCACGACGCTGAATCCGATCCTCGGTGTGGTGAATCTGGACTATGAGAGAAGCTTCGTCATGGCAGATATCCCGGGCCTGATCGAAGGCGCAAGTCAGGGGACCGGTCTTGGGGACGAATTTCTCCGCCATGTAGAGCGTACGAAGGTCCTCATCCATGTGCTTGATGCGGCGGGCAGCGAAGGCCGCGATCCATTGAATGATTTCCATATCATTAATAATGAGCTCGAGCTGTACAGCCCGGAGCTTCGTCAGAAGAAGCAGATCGTCGCAGCGAATAAGACCGATCTCATCGATGACCCGAAGAAGCTGGAAGAGCTGAAGGAGGCCATCGAGAAGGAAGGCTATGACTTCTATCCCATCTGCACGCTTTCCGGAGAAGGCACTCGTCCGCTCATGGAAGCCGTGTGGAAGCTTCTGCAGGAGATCCCCGATGTATCCTTCGAATCTCCGGAAAAGGCCATTGTATATGAAGCGAACAAGCAGGAATTCGAGATCGAGTGCAAGAATGATGTGTACTATATCAAGGGCAAGCGCGTGGAAAAGCTGGTCGGCATGACGGATTTCGAAGACTATGTCTCCATGCGCCGCTTCGACAGAGCTTGGAGATTCATGGGCCTTGACAAGCTCCTCCGCAAGGCAGGCTGCCAGGAAGGCGATACGGTCAATCTGTACGGCGTAGAATTCACTTGGTCGGAGAATCATAGTGAAGAGGAATAGTTGGTGACGGGGAGACCAGAAGACATCAGCCTCTCGTATCGTCATTTCGAGCGAAGCGAGAAATCTTTGTCATTTGCGGTCGAGTGGTTGATGTGTGGAAACCCCAAACGGGAAGCCTGTCATCAAGAGATCTTCGGGCATCGCCGCCATCTATACTCCGCGGCGCTTCTGATTTTTAGGCGCCGCACCAGACCCTTTTGAACCTTTTGAACCCACTCCCCCTCTTTCGAGCGCAATCAAAAGGCGTTATGCCCCAGAGGCTAACCCAGAACCATAAACCCATAAATCATTTTAACCAAGGAGTTTTTTCCATGCTTACAGGAAAACAGAAACAATACTTAAAAGCTCTCGCCGTGCAGCTGCCGGCGGTCGTGCAGATCGGTAAAGATGGCATGAGTGAGACGGTCATCCAGAGTGTGGATGACGTCTTGACGGCACGCGAACTGATCAAAGTGAAGATCAATCAGAATTCGGACGAAGATATCAAGAGCACCGCTCTCTACCTCGCAGGGCATCTCTCCTGCGAGATCGTGCAGATCATCGGCAGAAACTGTGTTCTTTTCAAGAAAAAAGAAAAGAAGTCGCACTATGAATTACCTTAAGACCGGAGATCGCGGAGCGATTCTGAAGAAAAAGCGTGTGGTCGTGAAGGTCGGTACCAGCTCGATCACCTATGAAAATGGGAAAGTGAATTTCCGCTACCTGGATCATCTGACGCGGCAGCTTGCTGACCTCAAGAACCGTGGTCTTGATGTGGTACTCGTCACTTCGGGGGCGATCGGCGTGGGACTGCCCATGCTGGGATTTCATAAGAAGCCGGATTTCCTGCCCTACAAACAGGCAGCGGCGGCCGTGGGGCAGGGCGCGCTCATGAATACCTATGAGCATCTCTTCCATGAATACGGGCAGACCGTTGGACAGCTCCTTTTCACGAAGGGCGATGCGGTGAATTCGAAGCGCTATCTTTACATGCGAGGTACCATTCAGGCACTCCTTGAACTTGGAGCGATCCCGATCGTGAATGAAAATGATGCGGTATCCGCAGATGAGATCAAGATCGGCGACAATGACACGCTGTCTGCCATCGTCGCAAGCGTGGCCGAAGCCGACCTTTTGATTATTCTTTCCGACATTCAGGGCCTGTATACGAAGGATCCGAAGAGTCATCCGGATGCAGAGCTGATCCATGAAGTCCCCGCCTTCTCCCGCGAGCTTTTTGCCATTGCCGGCGGCGCGGGTACAGCGCGCGGTACGGGCGGCATGTATACGAAGATCCAGGCAGCGGAGATCTGCGTGCATTCTGGCATTGATATGATCATTGCGAAAAGCGATGAGAAAGAAGTCCTGCTGCGCATCATGGATGGGGAGGAGATCGGGACACTCTTCCGCGGTGAAAATGTGCATCCGCAGCTGAAGAAGCGGGATATCATCATCGGTACGGCGGTCAAAGGCAAGATCTTCGTCGATGAGGGATGCAGAAAGGCGCTCCTTGAGAAGGGCTCTTCACTCCTTCCTGTCGGTATCATTGATGTAAAAGGCGCTTTCAGTGATGGGGATACGGTTGCCGTGTACTTTGAGGATCAAGAACTGGCCCGCGGCATTTCCCACTACAGCAGTGAGGATGTACAGAAGATCATGGGACATCGCACCGAAGGGCTTTCCGAGGCTCTCGGCATGGCAGCGCCCTATGATACGGTCATCCACAGAGACAATCTCTTGGTGATGAGATAAAGGGTTCCACCGGTCTTATGGAGCGGTGTACCAGGGAAACACTGATTCAATCGTTATTCGATTTTACTCTTGTATTTTCATGCGATGCAAGGAATATTCCGACGCGAATAGCGAGCTATTTAAGGAGGAGTATGACGAAGCATTGTATGAAAATACATGTGAAATCGAATTCTGCGATCGAATCAGCGTTTCCCTAGGAAGTTATGCGATTTCTGCTGGCAGACAAAATGAAATTTTCAGAAAAATTATACTGGATGGCGTACTACTATACCCACCATCCGAAGGGGAGATTTGAACTGTCCCATATCCTGCAGCTTTTGGCTTTTTGGGCAGTCTGTATTTTAGTGTGCGAAATGGTGCTGTATCTATGGCTGAACGGATAGGTATTTTTGGCGGCTCTTTTAATCCCATTCATGTAGGACATTTGGTGATCGCAGAAGCGGCATGGCAGGAATTTTCGCTGCGCAAAGTCCTTTTCATTCCTTCCGGTGATACACCGAATAAGGATATGCACCACATTGACAAGAATATCCGCTATGCGATGGTGGAAAAGGCCATCGAAGGGAATGGGCATTTCATGATCTCACCCATTGAGCGTGACCGCCAAGGTCCTTCCTATACGGTGGATACCATCCGTATCCTCCAGCGCGAGTTTGGCGATGATTATGAATTCTACTTCATCTGCGGCACCGATGCCGTGGCGGATCTGCCGACGTGGAAATACAACAGGGAGCTTCTTTCTGCCTGTCATTTCATCTGCGCGAGCCGCCCGGGGAATGAAAATGAGATACAGAAGTCCATCGATTACTTTGGGGAACTGGGGAGGAAAAAGATCCATTTCCTAAAGACGCCGGAGCTGGCGATCTCCTCTACGATCCTCCGAGACTGGATCGCCGAGAAGAGATCCGTGCGCTACCTGATCCCGGATGCGGTGATCGATATGATCCGTAGCAATAAATTGTATGAATGAGGCGCGGGAAACACCACCACCTACTGAGGCTGTTATGAAACTGGAAAAAATAGAAAAAGAACTGGAAAAGACATTGTCGCCTAAGCGTTTCCGTCATTCGGCGGGAGTCGCAGAGATGGCCCGTCATTTGGCGCATCTGTATGGGGCATCGGAAGAAAAGGCATACCTTGCCGGCTGGATCCATGACTGCGCGAAGGAGATGACACTCTCCGAAATGCAGCATGTCGTGAAGAAAGCACATCTGACTTTTGATGATGCAAAGCATATGCTTGGGAGCCGTGCGTTGCTGCATGGCCCGGCAGGGAGCGTCCTTGCCAAAACGGCATTTGGCATCGATGATGAAGAGATCCGGGGAGCGATCTATTATCATACGACGGGGCGCGTCGGCATGACGCTTCTCGAAAAGATCGTATTCCTCGCAGACTATATCGAGCCAAACCGCGATTTTCCCGGCATCGAAGACCTGCGGCTCCTCGCAGAGAAAGACTTGGACGAAGCCGTACTTGCGGCGTATGATTCTACGATTTCCCATCTCATTGATCAGGAAGCGTACATTTATGGCCTCACTTTCTTAGGCCGCAATGATATGGTGGAAAAGCGGGAGAAGACCGGTCGGTAATCGGAGGCCCTTCTGCTCGAAAGAGAAACGCCTCTTGCGGTGTGAGTGCAGTGAAAGTCCATATCCTTCTTTTTACAGCGCTGCTACTTTGGGCAGCAAGGTTTTCTGTGAAGATGATACATGAAGGAGGTTTTACCTCGAAGGTATGATGAAAACGAAAAAAGGAAAGACAAGGATTAAGCTAAAAAAGCTTCTTCTTTTCCTGCTGATGGTGGTTTTGGCGATCGCGCTGCTCGTCTTGGGCACAGAAAAAATCGTGCACTTTGCTACGGGGCGCATGCATGCCGATGAAGCAAAGCCGACCTACTACCTCTTCATCGGAGAGGATGAGACGGCAGGAAGCGAGGCGGATGCCATGCTGCTTCTGGCGGATAATGATAAGAAAAAAGAAATGACCTTCATTTCCATTCCGCCGAATACCAAGGTCGTCCGTCAGGAAAAGACAAATCTTCTTTTGAAGGATACGTTCAAAGAAGGCGGCGCAGAGGAGACAAAGTCAGCGGTGGAGAACCTGCTCCACATCCGCATCGACAAGTATGCGGTCGTGAACTATGCGGATTTTCGGGAGAATGTGTCGAAAGCCGGGCTCATTTCTCTCTATGTAGAAAAATATATGGAGCATCTCGATCGGGATGGATCCTTTGATATCGGACTGAATCAGGGCTACCAGCCGCTTGACAGCGAGCAGGCACTCGGCTATGTCCGCTACGTGGATAAGGAGGATGGAGAGATCGGCCGTGTCCAGCGACAGGAACGATTCCTCAAGATCCTTCTCTCGCATCTTCAAAGCCGCATGGCACTGCGGAACTGGCTGACCGTCCGCTACGGCTTCCGTGCGGTCGAGAGTGATATCACGCCGTCTGAGGCGGCCTCTTTGGCCTATCGGCTGACCGGCTATCCGTTGGAAGGATGCGAATTCATTATTTTCCCGGGTGAAATGCAGACCATCGGGAAAGTCAGGACTTGGGTGGTGAATCCGGTGGAAGCACAGAAGGTTCTTTCTCTGACGATGGAATAGACGGGGCGCACCCAGGCATCACCTATTAGAATAAAAAAGGAGTATATGTATGGAAAACAATCTTCAGACCATTTGTGAAGCATTATCGAATAAGAAAAGTGTACTCATTAAAGTACTGAATGTCCGTGATCTCACTTCGATCGCAGATTATTTCGTCCTCTGCTCGACCAGAAATCAGAAGCAGTCTCAGGCCGCGGCGGATGAAGTGGAAGAAAAGATGGCAGAACTCGGCGTGAAAGCGACCCGAAAAGAGGGCTACCGCGAAGGGGACTGGATTCTTCTCGACTTCGGCGATGTGATCGTTCATATTTTCACCGATGAAGAAAGACGTCATTACGATTTCGATACCCTCTGGAAAGAAGCGCCGGCAGAAGAATACCACGAAGAGGGAGAAACGGAGAAATAAATGGAAGAGACCAGGATTCCTGCCAAACAGGAAAGTATATATAAGGAAAATTCCATCGCAGAGCTCCCGGTCGTCCGTGTCTCCGGCTTTGGTGCCTTTTTGGATGGAGGTACAGGAAATTCGAAGGATGACATCCTCCTTCACAAAGGGCAGCAGACCCACGAGGTGAAGGAAGGGGAGAGAGTCAAGGTCTTCCTTTACCACGACCCGCATCACCGTCTGACGGCCAGTATGCGCCTGCCGCAGATCGCCATCGGCGGCATCGGCTATGCGCCGGTACTTTTGACGACCCGTTTCGGCGCATTCGTCGACGTGGGGACGGAGCGAGGCATTTTCCTGCCCTTCTCTCAGATGATAGAGAATGTCACCGAAGGACAGCAGATCTGGGTCAAGCTTTACGAAGACAAGACCGGCCGTCTCGCTGTCACCATGCATGTTGATGAAGAAATGCGCGCCATCGCTCTGCCTTTCAAGGAGGCAAAGCTCGGGGACACGGTGACTGGCACCGTGTATAATGAAACCGGAGAGGGCCTTTTCCTTGTGACAAGAGACCGCCACCTCGCGTTCATTCACAAGACAGAGCTTGCAAGATCCGTGCGCCTTGGGGAAGAGGTGACGGGACGTATTTCTTACATCCGAAGTGACGGTCGTGTGAATCTCGCGCTCCGCCCGCAGAAGGAAAAAGCGATGGAAGGGGATATGGCTCTTCTCATCAGCTGCATGGAGCGCCATGGCGGTCTCCTTTCGCTTACCGACAAAAGCGATGCCGATCTCATTAAGAGTACCCTTGGCATCAGCAAGTCTGCTTTCAAAAGAGCGGTAGGCCATCTTTTGAGGGAACGGAAGATCACCATCACGGAAGGAAAGATCCGCTTGAAAGAGTAGCGAGACGTTTTACTCCGCGCCTTTGGTGAATGCATGAAAATGAAAATGCGCCGATGAGCACATGGCTCATCGGCGCGTTTTTCATTTTGAGTAGTTAGGGATTAGGATTCTCGAGTAACTCGTGACTGGTAGATATCAGACTCTCTCGTATCGTCATTTCGAGCGGAGCGAGAAATCTGTTTCGTTCGCGGTCAAACGGACGATGATAGGAAGGCCGAAACGGGAAATCTGGGATCAAGCCCCTCCTGTATTCGCGGCGAAGCCGCCACCCTAATCGCTAATCCCTAATCCCTGTTCACCAGTCACCACTATTCATCCTTTATTTCCGTTGGAATGGCTGCGATCGTCTTCTGATGTGTATAATTCACAAGGCCTGGTGGTCCGTTGGGGATCTTCTTGACGTAGCGGATGAGTGTGTAGTCCACATCCACCTTGCCGGAGTCTTTTCCCTTGCTGTTCCATGCGGCCAGGGCAGCGGCTTTTTCGATGGTTGCGAGGGGGACGGTCAAGCCTTCTGTCTCGATCACGACGTGCGAGCCGGGGATCTGCCGCGCGTGCAGCCACAGATCCGTCTTGGCGGCTTTTTTGAGCGTGAGGAATTCATTCTGGGTATTGTTCTTCCCCATGAGGACGCGGAAGCCGTCGATGGTGAGTGTGGTCAGGAGAGGTTCATTTTTACGCTTGCGGTTCACCGGTTTCTGTTTCCGCCCACCGATGCGCTCGATGCCGGTATCTTTCAGCTCTTCCTTCAAAGCATCCAGATCCTTTTTGGTTTTGGCCTCCGTCGCAAAATACAGCACATCTTCAAGGTAGCCGATCTTTTCATGACATTCGTCCAGCTTTTCACGCCCGATGATGAGGCGCGTTTTCATTTTATTGTATTTTTTGAAATAGAGCTGGCTGTTTGCGGTGACAGAAAGAAGCGGATCGACAGGGATTGTTTCTTTCGTAGGGGGATCATTGAAAAGGTTCAAGACGGTGAGCGCTTTTCTGCCATTGATCTTTTCATAGGCGTAGATCGCAAGCAGATTGCCCCAGAGCTTGTATTGCTCCGTCTTGGAGGTTTCCTTCATTTCCCCTTCGATCTTCTGGATCTTTCGCTCTTCCCTTTTGATGAGGGTGTGGATCTTCTTCTGGTAGTCAGAGAGCTGTGCGGCCATGGTACCGCCGGAAGATTCGGCTTCCCTTTCGAGCCACGGTATGATGGGGCTGCATTCGATCTCCTCACCGAGGAAGGGCAGGGCGATCGGACTGACCATCGGCTTCCCCTTGGCATTCTGATAGATGTGAAGGGCATCCGAGGCCATGATATCCTCTTTGAGGAGAAGGATGGCGGAGAGCAGGGAGTCCTCCTCGGCCTCTGTCAGGGAGGCGAGGGGGGATGTCATCAAGACCTTGCTCAGATGGCCCAGCTCATCGACGAGGAAACGGGAGAAGCCGTTGAAGGTATGGAAGAGCCATTCTTCGATCGTACTCTCTGTTCCCTTACCATAGTCGAGTATATTTTTCAGTTCCTCTTTGGAGAACTGCATGAAATTCATACGCGCACTGTTTGTCGGAAGATGGTATACTTCCCCGGGGACGAGCAGGCGGTCGCCCTTCCTGCCGCGAAGACAGGCATCGATGATCGTATCCCCTTCCGTCAGGACAAGATTCGGCGAGGAGGGGAGAAGCTCGGCCCAGAGCGTTTTGGTGACGATCTCTCCGGCGGCCTCGATGCGGTCGAAGGAAAAGGCCAGGATGCGGTCCATGTCGATCTGCCGTACTTCCGAGAGACGGCTTCCTTCCAGATGCTTGCGCAGTGTCATGCAGAAGGTCTGTGACGGGGTATACTGATTTTGCACCTTGCTCTTCGATGTGAGGTATACGACGGGCGGCGTGTGGGTATTCGCGATCATGTGGACAGGCTTTGCGTTCGGGCAGAACAGCTCGATGTCCATGATGCGGTTGTCGATCTGATGGATCTGCCGCACCTGTGCAGGGATGAGGAGCTTTTGCAGCTCTTTGACGAAAAGATATAAAGAGGCACTGTCGATTTGCATGGGAGACTCCTTTTGAGGGAAAAGATTATGGGGGACATGGTTCGGGGTTCAGGGTTAGCCCACGGGGCGTGCCGTCCCTTGATTGCGTACGAAAGAGGGGTAGTGGGTTTTACAGGTTCAGCGGGTTCAGAGGGGGCAGCGGGGGTGGTGCGGCGCATTTCGTCATCCTGAGCAGAGAAAAACGTCGTATGTTAAAAATGGCTTATCTGAAAATATGAGAACTGAGTCGAAGGATCTAAGCGCCGCGGAGATTTGGAACTAGCGGTTTTCTCATATCGTAAACCTAATCCCTAGCTACCAGTCACTAGTCACTTCTACTCCCTATTCCCTGCTTAATCGCAAAGCCTATGAAATACTTCTATAAGTATATCACGAAAGTGAAAGCGTGCGGGAAATATGGTAAAATAACAATGATAGTTAGATATTTGATCCGTGTTTCTCTAGACTGTCATATAGAAAGGATGAAACCACTATGCACTTTACCAAATGGCATGGCTGCGGCAATGATTATGTATTTGTGAATGGGTTTGAAGAAAATTTCGATGACGTATACAGCAAGATCGTCGCCATCAGTGATCGACACTTCGGCGTAGGCTCTGACGGCGTGATCTTCCTCCTGCCTTCGGACAAGGCAGATATTCGTATGCGTATGTTCAACAATGATGCTTCGGAAGGAGAGATGTGCGGGAATGGCATCCGCTGTCTTTCGCGCTGGGCGTATGAGCTGGGACTGGTGAAAGCGAAGCGCTTCTCCGTCGAAACGGGGGCAGGCATCCTTTATCCGGAGATTCTCGAAGATGGGAATGTACGCGTCGATATGGGCAGACCGCATCTTCTGGCGGATGAGATCCCGGTCACGGGCTATGGCAAAGGACCTGTCATCGCACAGCCGCTCACCAACGAAGCGAATGGCAAGACCTATACCGTCACCTGTGTTTCCATGGGAAATCCGCACTGTGTTATCTTTGTGGATGATATCAAAGACATCGATCTCACCGGGGAAGGCCCGCATCTGGAGGTGGATGCCCATTTTCCGAAAAAAACGAATACGGAATTTGTAGAGCAGCTGGGCGAGCACCATTTTCGTATGCGTGTGTGGGAAAGAGGCACAGGGATCACCATGGCCTGCGGCACCGGCACCTGTGCGACTGTCGTCGCAGCGATCCTGAATGGCCGTACCAAAGACTATGCTGACGTCGATCTAGACGGCGGCATGCTCCATATCGAGTGGGACGGAAAGCCGGACAGCCACGTCTTCATGACCGGGCCGGCAGTCAAAGTCTTTGAAGGAGATTATTTCGGATAAGAAGGATGCGTGACCACGCATCCGATGTAAGGGAAACGCTGATTCCATCGCGGGATCCGTGTTTCCTTTACTATTTCATAAGGAGAACTATGATGAACAGCATGACTGGTTTTGGCCGAGGGATCGGCGAAAGCGAGATCGGCAGCGTGACCGCAGAGATCAAAGCGGTGAACAGCCGGTTTTTAGAGATCAATATCAGGAGTGACCATTTTGCCGGCAGTCTGGAAGAGATCGCCCGCGAGGCGGCGAAGAAAACACTTTCGCGCGGCAAACTGAATATTTTTCTGTCTTTTACACCGACGGCTTCGGCGAAAGCGACGCGCGTCGAGGTGGATGAAGGTCTGCTCTCTGCCTACCTTTCTGCGTTAGACGATATCAGCGGAAGAAAAGGTGTGAAGAAGGGGAAGGTGCATGTATCTGACCTGCTCTCTTTGCCGGAACCGTTTCTCACAATCAGAAAAGAGGCTGCGACTGAGGAAGAGATGGCACCGCTGGTGAAAGCAGCAATGGAGGGGGCGCTTGTCTCGCTCATCGAAATGCGCCAGCGTGAGGGTCATAACCTGAAAGTCGACCTGAAGCAGCGTCTGGCATTCCTCCGGGAAAAGCTCGCCTTCCTGCTCTCCCGGCAGGATCTCGCCGCCAAAGCCTATGAAGAACGCCTGCGCCAGCGCATGGAGAAGATCCTGGAACAGATGAACTTTGAGGTCGATGAAGGCCGTATTCTGGAAGAGGTTGCTCTTTTCTCCGAAAAAACGGACTACACAGAAGAGGTCGTCCGTTTTGCAAGCCATCTGGATCAGTTCGATGCCATGCTCGAGAGCGAAGAACCCATCGGACGCAAGCTCGACTTCCTTCTCCAGGAGATCAATCGGGAAGCAAATACCACCGCTTCCAAGGCGAGCGATGCGGAAGTCATCGATACCGTCATCCAGATAAAGACCGAGCTCGAGAAGATCCGCGAGCAGGTACAGAATATTGAATAATCGGTGAGCGGGGATCTGGAAAGCATCAAAAAAGCAGCGAACAGATCGCTGCTTTTTTTGATGCCTCTTATCTATTATTCACCATTTCCGGATTCATATCATGATGCAGGAGACGGAAGCGGGCAAAGTCTTTCCATTCGGTATTCGGTGTGCCATAGTTGCAGTACGGGTCGATGGAGAGCCCGCCGCGGGGGAGAAATTTGCCCCATACTTCGATATAGCGGGGATGGAGAAGCTCGATGAGATCACTCATGATGATATTCACGCAGTCCTCGTGGAAATCGCCGTGATTGCGGAAGCTGAAAAGATAGAGCTTCAGGGACTTGCTTTCCACCATGTACTGATCGGGGATATAGGAAATATAAATGGTCGCAAAGTCCGGCTGTCCTGTCTTCGGGCAGAGGCTGGTGAATTCCGGGCAGTTGAACTTGATGAAATAGTCACGATCTGCGTGCTTATTGGGGATGCGTTCCAAAAGCGAAGGATCGTAATCATAGGTATACTTGGTATTCTGGCTTCCCAGCTGCTTCAGCTGGTCCAAGCCTTCGCGTGTTTCTGTCATAGGTGAAGTCCTTTACTATAAAAAATAAGGGGAATGCGTACAGTATGCTGCCAGATTCAGAGGGTTAGCCCGTGGGGCGTTTCGTCCCTTGATCGTGTATGAAAGCTCTGCATGGATGAGAAATGAAAAATGCTGGTAGCGGCTTTGCCGCCTTGTATGAATAGCCTTCCCCTCGAGGGGAAGGTGCCCCGAAGGGGCGGATAGGGCAGAGGCGGTATGAAAGAGAGTGAGAAAATGCGTTTTAAGCAAGCGATTTACGGCAGCAGGCGAGTTAAGGAAACGCTGATTTTTTTAACGGAGATGCCCGAAGGTGGTATTCAAGTCACCAGTCACTCGGCACCCCCGATCCCTAGCCACGAATCCCCAGCTACTCATCTGAAATCTGATGGCTATCAGTCTTTTTGCCTCTTGGTCTTTCTTACATCTCACAGCTTTTGTGCTGCTTCGACGAGCTCATTCCTGTGACTGCTTCCGGGGAACCACTGGATGCGGAAGGGAAGATGGAATGTTTTTTCAAAGTCTTTGACCAAAGACGCTGTCGCGTGAGCAGGGACATCGAAATTTTCCCGATCCGTATAGACGCGAAGATCCATCGCAGCCTTGTAGGAGGTACAGATGACACGGGTGATGCAGTGCTCCTGACTTTCATCGAGGCCTTCCGCCATGGCAAGGAAGAGGGAGAGGATGCGGACCTGACGCATCTGAGCAGCCGTCAGGATATGTGCCTGCCCATTCGCTTTGAGGTACTTTCCGGAGTATCCATGGTGAAAAGCGCAGATCAGAGCGCACATCACTTGTTCGCTGTGTGTCCAGCCGAAGATATGCGCATTCGCTGTCATGTAGCAGCTGTGGCGGGCGTGGCTGTAGTAATTGATCAGATTTCCTATGTCATGCAGGCGGGCTGCCGCGGCGAGAATATCACGCATGCGCGGGGCGAGCTTGTGGACCTTCTGCCACTGATCGAACATGGCGAGTGCGGTCGCGGTGACATACTTGGTGTGGAAATCATAGGTGATCGGAAGGGTATCGAGATAATTCTGCACCGAGCAGCGGAGCATGTCGTGCTGCTTGTCTCCGTTTTTGTCGTAGATGGGATCATAGTAGTGGAAGAATAGCCCTTCACGCAGGCCGCAGCCGGAGATCGTGAGATACGACGCCTTCGCTTTCCGCAGGATCTCCTGAATGACGAGCGCACCTGCGATGATGATGTCGGCGCGCTCGGAAGAGAGCCCGCTGATCTTCTGCCGCTCCTCATAGGATTTCCCCGTGATCATGCGGACTTCTTCGAAGACATCCTCGACGGTGAAGCGATAGTTGTGGAGCTTCGGTAGCGGATAATTCACTGCGCGCTGGTGGATCTTGGCGAGATTTCGAACAGTACCGCCAATGCCGATGACCGGCAGAGGCTCGCTGGGAAACCACTCGACTTTGGAAAGCACATTCTGGATGAAGCGCTGTATGGTCTCGATCTTATCCTGATTCACCTCGCGGGAGGATTGAAACATCTCCGTCAGCGTCACCGCACCGATCGGGATGCTGATAGAATGGATGCGTTTTTTGTTTTTGACGAGGGAGATCTCTACGCTTGCCCCGCCAAGATCGAAGAGGAGGAAATCCTTCTGATCGATGGTATGGCTGACACCGGAAAAGCCAAGCGCAGCCTCGGCCTTGCCACTGATGATCGTCATGGGGATGCCGGTCGACATGCGGACGCGCTTCAAGAAAGAAGCCCCGTTGATGGCATTTCTGACGGCTGCTGTCGCGACAGCGAGTACCTTTTTGATCTTTTGCACTTCGATGATATGGGAGTAGACTGCAAGACAGCTTAAGGCTCGCTGCTGCGCTTCCTCTGTCAGAAGGCGAGAGGTGAGCGTCATCCCCTCCGCCAGGCGGATAGATTTCTTTTCCTGATAGATCAATTTATAAGCGCCATGCTCTCCGATCTGCATGATGATGAAGCGGATGGAGTTCGAGCCTAAGTCAATGATCGCGATGCGTTCCATGGAGTCTCCTTAAAAAATAAGAAATGGAAAAGCCGGAGGACGGATGCTTCCTCTTTTTTAAGTCATTTCTCTCTATGATTGTATTGCGGTTCTTTTCTATTCTACAACATTCGCGAAATGCTGAAAAGGGGCGCGATGGTCGCGAATTTCCGCTTATTGTGATATACTTTTGTAGAAAAGTGCTTCCATGATTGTTGATAGAAGGAGGATAAGGAGGATTATATGAATTCCGTCACACCCATCTGGCCCGCTGTCTTTTTAGGCATGTATCTGTTTCTGGAATCGCTGGACTGGGGGCTGTCACTTGCGGCTCCCTTTGTAGCAAGAAATCAGGAGGAGAACAAAGCGGTGCTCTCTCTTTTAAAACCGGGTATCGATCTCAATGAAGCCTGGCTGATCTTTGGCCTGTCGCTCGTCGCATCGGCGATGCCTGCGGCTGCGGGAGATACGATGCATGACTCCGTCATGGCGGTGCTTTCCGTGGCCGTCGTGGGCGGCGCGCTTCGCATCCTCGCAGCTTTCTTCAAAAATGTGTTCGGAAGTGCGCTGATTATGAAAGGGATGAGTCTTTATTCCGCTCTTGCTCTGTTTGTGATCGGACTTTCCGGCGGTTCTATGGTGACAGGCGGAGATCTGATGTCCGGGGTGGGGATCGTGATCTCACTCTGGCTCATTCTGGCCGCTTTCGAGCTCGCTGCTCTCTATGGCGCGGTGAAGATCATGAACCCGCTCGGCGAGCGCTGCCGCGCGGCCTTCCTGGTATCGAGCATTCTCCAGCTGCTCTTCTTCCTCGGCATGGTATTCCTGCTGAAAGGGGACATTGCAGACGGTCCGCTCTCCGGCCTCTTCTGGATCGGCCTTGCCGTATCGTCCGTTTTAAGCATCGCTGCCTTCGTCCTCGCCCGCATGCGCCGCACGATGGTCGCTCTGGCTGCACTGTATATTGCGACCTTCTTCTCCGTCAGTCTGTATGCGGCCGGGCTTTCGTCCAAGCTGCAGGGCGCATCGACGCCGGATCCCATGGTCATGGCGGTCATCACCGGATGGACTATCGCTGTTCTCCTGTGGCGTCTCTATCGGAAGAGAGTGGCCTATGAGTGGAAGGATCATATCTAAAGAAAACGCGGATCAGCATATGGCCTTTGATCGTTATCCATCAAAGGTCCCCGCAGAAACGAGGTGAATCACATGGGTGAATTATACAAAACACAGCATACCATCGATGAAATGCTTGACCGCATGGGCGTGAAGATCGTCCTTGATTCGGAGCATCTTTCTGAAGAAGATCGATTTGAAGCGGAAAAGCAGGGTGCTTCCGTCGTACTGAAAAAAGTATCCGATAAAGGGAAAGCGAAAGAGTAACTGGCTTACCTGCTTTTCAGGCCATAAAAAAGAGGAGATCCGGAATGGATCTCCTCTTTTGGCTTGCTCTCAATGACCGATCACATCCAGAATGGCCAGGATGAGCGTGCCGGGGACACCGAAAATAGCGACCACGATGCCATGCATCGTATTCCATACCATGTGGGTGATGCCGAGCGTATTCAAAAGCCAGAAGAGTACACCGCCCATGATGATATTTCCGATGATTTTTTTTACAAATTTGGCAAAGAGCAGGAATGCCACGACGACCATGAGGACGCTGGCAATGCCGTACCCGCCAAGTCCGCCTAAAGATTCAAGCATATGCGTCTCCTATAAAAATGCCGGGGAGCAGGGGCTCTTCTGATGAAGTGCAGAAAAATGCTTATGGGATCGGACTCTGCGATTGCACAAGCGTTTTCGGATATCTCCTTCAGGAGCGGATACCCCGTCCACCTTTGACAAGCCGCTTAGACTTCTTTTCTGTTTTCCACCGCGCCGGCAAGGGTCATGCTGTCAGCGAAGCCAATATCGCCGCCGACAGGGATACCGCGGCCGATGCGGGTGACCTTGATGCCGGATGGTTTGATGAGACGGGTGAGATAGAAAGCCGTGGCCTCGCCTTCCGTATCGGGGTCCGTCGCAAGGATGACTTCCTTCACCGTCTCATCCTTCAAACGTTCCAGAAGCTCTTTGATCTTGAGATCTTCTGGGCCGATACCATCCAGCGGGGAGAGTGCGCCATGCAGTACGTGATACAGACCATGATACTCATGGCTCTGCTCGAGTGCCATGACATCCTGCGGCTGTTCGACGACAAGGATGACCGAATGGTCACGGCGCGCATCGCTGCAAATATCGCAGGGATCGCTCGTGGAAAGATTGCAGCACACCGAGCAATAGCAGATCTTGCTTCTGGCTTCTTCGATGACATGAAGAAAATTGCGGACCTCGCTTTCCGGACGCTCCATCATGAAGTAGGCCAGGCGGCGAGCGCTCTTGACGCCGATGCCAGGTAGTTTTCTGAATTGCTCAGCGACCAGTTCAAGCTCCTGATTCATTAGAACATGCCGCCAGGAAGCCCCAGGCCGCCTGTCACTTCGCTCATGCCCTTCTGTACCATTTCATCCGCCTTCTTGCTGGCTTCGTTGAAAGCGGTGGTGATGAGGTCTTCGAGCATTTCCGGATCTTCCGGGTCGATCGCATCTTTTGCGATCTTCAGGGAAACGACCTGTTTGTCTCCATTCAGGGTGAGAGCAATAGCACCGCCGCCGACGGAGACGTCGACGGTCTGCTGCTTCAGTTCTTCCTGCTTTTTCTGCAGGTCTTCCTGCATTTTACGTGCTTTTTTCAGCATATTCTGCATCTGGGCTTTATTTCCGAACATAATGAGATCCTCCTTTAGGAATCTTTTGAATAAAATATGGACTGCTTCTTGAAATAGACAAGAACATGGCAGGGGGCACGGGTTTGCCGATAGCTCCCTTACCGCTTAGAACTATTCCGTAACCTTTTCATATATATCACAGTCAGGCAGGATTTTCAAGGCTTCTTTAAAAGACGGGTCATCCCGATCAGGAGCTTTGATATCCTTTTCCGTTACCAGCTGGTAGCCATCTTGCAAAACCGCCTTCCTTCCGGGGGCTGCCTCTCTTGCGGGGGATGCAGGCGTATCCGCTTCCCTTACCTGCTTAGCTGCGGACAGCTGTGCGAGGGCATCCGCCTCTTCCGTGCTTCCTTTCAAGACGACATGAAGCTCGACGGAAGAGCCGATGATTTTTTGAAAAGCCTCGGCAGCCATCTTCTGGTACGATTTGTTGTTTCCGGCGGATACCAGCCACTGCTGCGGAGAAGAAATGACGGCGCGCTGCGGCGTGAGATAGAGGAGTACGCCTTTCTGATAACAGGTCAGCATATCGATGCGGCAAATGTCGTGGAAATAACCGAGCACCTTCTGCCAAATAGCAGGATAGGTCGCAGGGTCAAGCAGAGTGGCATTGGCGTTATTCTCTGCTTTTGGCGCCGCTTTGTCCGGCAAGGTTTCCGCAGGTTGAGACGGCGCGGGAGACGGTGGCTCTTTTCTCCCTGCCGGCTTTGGCTTAGGAGAAGGTGCAAAGGCAGGCTCTTCAGTAGGAAGCGGCTGAGGCTCCGGTAAAGGCGGGGGCGGCGGTATCATAGATGCCGGCTCGCTCTTCACCGCAGATACCGCGATCGGGGTGGGCGGCTCGAAAGAGGGAGCCGCGGTAGGCGTCTGCCCGGAGGCGCTTCCTTTTTTCAAGGTATCGATCTCTTTTTCCAGCGCGCTGATCCGTTCTGCCAGACTGTCTACGGCAGCGGAGCCCTTCAGACGGCAGAGATGAAGAAGCCCCATCTCCGCGCTCATGCGAGGTGACGAGCTTCTTCGCGTCTCGGTCAGTGACTGGTGGAGATAGTTGAAAAGACTGTCCAGATAGGCTTCGGAGATCTTGGCAGCATCATCCCTCAAAAGGCCTATATTTTTTCCATAGGCAGAAAGTTCCGGCGCATTTGGCTCAATGCGGCAGATCATCAGATTTCTGAAATGCTCCAAAAGGTCACGGAGAATAGCTGCCGGCTCTTTGCCGCTTTGCAGAATGCGGTAGAAGAGGGTCAGTGTTTCACCGCTTTCTCCGTTAAAAATATGATGAGACAATGCAATAATCTGGTCTTTTCCTGTCAATCCAAGAAGGTCATAGACTTCTGCAGCATCCAGCGTCGCTGCTTCAGTTGCAGACGAGCACTGGTCAAGGAGGGAGAGCGCATCTCTGAGACCGCCATCAGCGCGGACAGCGATGAGGTCAGCGGCATCTTCTGTGAGCGGCATGCCGCTTTCTTTGGCGATATAGAGAAGGTGCTGCTTGATGTCTTCCACGGAAATGCGGTGAAATTCGTAGCGCTGGCAGCGGGAGAGAATGGTGAGCGGGATTTTTTCCGGCTCGGTGGTTGCCAGGATGAAAAGCACGTGGCTTGGCGGTTCTTCCAATGTTTTCAGGAGAGCATTGAAGGCTTCCTTCGTCAGCATGTGTACTTCATCGATGATGTACACTTTCTTGCGGCAGGCGGCGGGAAGCGTCCTGACAGACTCCTTCAGCGCACGGATCTCCTCGATGCCCCTGTTCGATGCGGCATCGATCTCATAGACATCGAGACTTGCGCCCGCATTGATTTCCCGGCAGATCTCGCAGCTGTTGCAGGGATTGCCTTCTTCAAGGTGTTCACAATTCACGGCTTTTGCGAGAATTTTTGCCATACTGGTCTTTCCCGTACCGCGCGGACCGGAGAAGAGATAGGCGTGCGCCAGCCGATCCTGCTCGATGGCACGCCGGAGTGGGATGGAAATATGCTTCTGCCCGACCACTTCACTGAAAGTGCGGGGACGCCATTTTCTATAAAGTGCGAGATAGGCCATAAGAACGGTTGCCTCCTCATAGTAAAGAGAAAAATAAAAGGGAAAAGATGCCGGGATGAACGAGGCAGTCGGTGCAATAAAAAAGACTTATGCAAGCGTGATTTATGACAGCCTCCAGGATGCACCGTGGCACATGGAAAGAGCCACTTATTGCTGCTTCCTCTCGGACCTGACAAGATTCATGGGATCCCATTGCACGGGACCCGGAGACTGCCATAAATCACGACTGCATAAGTCGATAGGGCTATTATACTATATGAAGATCGTTTTGTAAATGTGAATTTAAGAAAACGCTGATTGGGCCGCACCGCGGCCCTTCTTTTTATTTCGTCTCTGCGCCTTCTGCCGGGCTCGGGTAGAAATAAACGATGCGATCCGGGGTGAAGACATTGCTGGCGAGCTTTTTGGCAAGGATCGGAGTCATCGCTTCTTCGAATGCAACGACTTCGATCGGCTTCAGTACCGTATCTTCGACAAGGACGAAAATCATCGGATCGACGACTGGTGCATTTTCCGGAACCTCTTCGCGATCGAGCGGAATGCTGAAGATCAGACGTACTGTCGCTACATACGAGTCTCTGTAATCAAAAATCGTGCCTCTGAAGTTGTTTTCCCAAAGGGTACGCATCATTTCGATGCGATAAGGATCCTGCTTTTCTAAATCTTCCATGATTGACCTCCTGGTGTGTTTTCTTGAAACATTCTGTATCGGTTCTCATTGTACCCCATGAGGAATGAGGAAAGCAAGAGGGAGGGGATGCGGCCGTCAGGGGAGGAGAGGCAGACAGCGGATCCGATCTCCCTTTGCGATAGACTTAAGGTATGCCAAACATTGATCGCATGAGAGATGAACCGTTAAAAAATGAAAAAGCTGAGGCAGAAGGCTCGTCTTTTTTCTACCGTCAGACCCGCTCACGTAATTGGCTATCTAGTCTCAACTATGGTAAAATATAACGGTAAATGCCCGTCAAGGGACGAAAAAATGAGGTGATGAGGAAATGAAGAATCAAATTTTTCTGGTTCTGGGCGGCGCGCGCAGCGGGAAAAGCGAATTTGCGGAGAAGCTGATGTATCATTCCACAGGGAAAAGGAAGGGATATATCGCCACCAGCCAGATCTTTGATGATGAGATGAAGTATCGTGTGATGCTTCATCGCGAGAGACGGCCGGCTGACTGGAAGACCTTTGAGGTCATGCATGAGGCAGGGCCGATGATGGATGAGATCCTCGCAGGCGCTGATGACATTCTTTTCGACTGTCTGACCATGTATGTGAATAACCTTCTGATGGATCATATGAAGGGGATCACGGTGGAGACATTGGGCGTGGAAGATCTGACGACGCTCCAGAAAGCACTGGAGAAGGATCTGGATCGTATGTTTGATTCGATTTCCAAAGTCACTGATAAAGAGATCATTTTTGTTTCCGATGAGCTAGGCATGGGCATCGTTCCTGCCAATGCCATGAGTCGGGTATACAGGGATCTTGTCGGTCTGGCGAATCAGTATATCGCCAAGCGTGCTGACAAGGTATATCTGTCCGTGGCAGGGATTACCATTGAACTCAAAGAAAGAGGAGTGGAGTTATGATGACAAAGATCGCAAAAAGAGTCATGTTTCAGGGGACCAGTTCTCATGTAGGTAAAAGCATCCTGTGTACCGCATTTTGCCGCATTCTGACGCAGGATGGATATAATACAGCTCCATTCAAAGCGCAGAACATGGCGCTGAATTCCTATGTCACCCGTTCCGGCGGCGAAATTGGACGTTCGACGGTCGCGCAGGCGGAAGCAGCAGGTGCGGATCCGATCGTACAGATGAACCCAGTCCTTTTAAAACCGACGGGCAATTCCTGCTCTCAGGTCATTCTTTTGGGGCAGTCGGTCGGTAACTACAGTGCTTCCGATTACCAGAACAAGTACAGCCAGCAGGCATGGGCGAGCGTGAAGGAAGCCCTGGCCTATATGGAAACGCATTATGATGCGCTCGTCATCGAAGGGGCCGGCAGTCCGGCGGAAGTGAATCTGAAGAAAAATGATATCGTCAACATGCGTATCGCGAAGGAATGCCACGCGCCTGTCTTCCTTATCGCCGATATTGACCGCGGCGGTGCACTTGCTTCGATCGTCGGCACGCTGATGCTGCTCGATGAGGATGAGAGAGCCCTCGTGAAAGGGCTCATCATCAATAAGTTCAGGGGTGATATCACCCTGCTTGAACCGGCGCTGACCTTCCTCAAAGAAAGGACAGGCGTACCGGTCTTGGGTGTCATCCCTTACCTCGACAAGCTGGGTATCGATGATGAGGACTCGGTCTCCCTGCAGGATATGCCGAGTGATCACGTGATGAGAGATATTCACATCGCTGTCATGCAGACTCCGAAGATCTCGAATTTTACCGACTTCGATGCGTTGAATCATGAACCGGATGTGAATGTCCGCTTTGTCCAGCAGGGGGATATGATCGGTCATCCGGACCTCATCATGCTGCCGGGCAGTAAGAATACGACGGAAGACCTGCTGTACCTGAAGCGGCAGGGCTATGCGAAGGAAATCTGCGAGCTGGCAGCAGAGGGCGTACCTGTCATCGGGATCTGCGGCGGTTACCAGATGCTCGGGGAAAAAGTCTGCGACCCGCTTCATGTGGAAAGTGAAAATGATGAAGTCGAAGGGCTCGGCCTTCTGCCCTATGAAACTTCGATGCATGGCAAAAAGAATACCTATCAGGTGCTCTTTGACTGCGAGGAGCTTCCTTTCCTTGATATGAAATTCTCCGCCAAAGGCATGCGTGGGTATGAGATTCATATGGGCGAGACGACGCTCACCAAAGAGGCACAGGCTCTCTTCCATATCACACAACGAAGCGAATCGCCGGTCGACCTCATGGACGGATTCATCAATGAAAAACACAATGTTTTCGGTACCTATTGCCATGGCATATTCGATAATGATGAGATCCGCCGTGCCGTCATCAATGCGCTCCGCCGGAGAAAAGGACTCGAAGATCTGCCGATCCAGTTCCGCTACAGAAAGTATAAGGAGTCGGAATTCGATCGTCTGGCGAATACTGTCAGAAAGAACTTCGACATGGACGCCTTCTATCAGATTCTGGAGAATGAATAAGTGAGCGGGCTTCTTACTTCCATCACAGAGGCGGCGATCCCTTTCGCGGCTCTCGTGGTGGATACGGTCTATGGCGATCCGCGCTCGAAGTGGCATCCGGTGGTACTTATCGGAAATCTGATCTCCTTCTACGAGAGCCACCTGTATCCGGAGAAAAAGACGTCCGATGGAAATATGTTTCTTCGCGGGATGCTTACGGTGCTGCTCGTGCTGCTTACCGTAGGTCTTCTGACGGCTTTTCTGATTTACCTTGGACATCTTGGCGGACTGTGGTTCTATGCAGCCATCAGTACCATTGTCCTTTATTTCACGATGACGCCGCGCTCGCTTGCCAGAGACGGTCTGGAAATATACCATCTTCTGAAAGATGATAAGGATCTCGTAACAGCCAGAAAGCGACTTAGCTGGATCGTCGGCCGGGATACAGAGAATCTGGATGAAAGCAATATAGCGCGCGGCACGATCGAGACCATCGCAGAGAATACGACGGATGGGATCATTTCTCCGCTCTTCTATTTTCTGCTTTTCGGTCCGGTAGGAGCGATGGTCTATCGCGCAGGAAATACGATGGACTCTATGCTCGGCTATAAAAATGACCGCTATCTCTTTTTCGGGCGTTTTGCGGCACGCCTCGATGATGTACTGAATTATATCCCGGCGCGTATCACCTTTCTGCTCTTTGTGGCAGCGGCATTCCTTTTGCATTTGGACTGGCGTCATGCCGTAGAGATCTGCCTGCGTGATGCGAAGAAACATCCGAGTCCCAATGGCGGCTATGCGGAAGCGACGGTCGCCGGTGCGATGCATGTGCAGCTCGGCGGGTATAACTACTATGAAGGGAAACCGGAATTCCGTGAATACATGGGGGATGCCGAGACACCCCTGAAGTCGGACCATATCATGACCTCGATCATGATGATGTACGGTGCGACGATTCTTTTCATTGCGCTTGAGACGGTGCTGATTTATATCTTCTGGTGATTTCATGAATGCATTTTTAGTGGGTCTGCAGTTTCTGACCCGTATCCATATTTCCGACCGCACCGTATGGAATGATGAGGAGTTCGGGAAAAGCGTCACTTGGTTTCCTGTGATAGGATGGATCATCGGCGCTTTTATGTGCCTTATCTATTTCTTGATGAAGCCGCTCGGTGTACCGCTTTTGACGGGATTCCTTCTGGTGGTGGGAGAGCTTTTCCTCACCGGGGGGACACTCGCCGATGGGCTGATGGATTCTTCGGACGGCCTGTTTTCTGGCCGCTCAAAGGAGCGCTGTCTGGAGATCATGAAGGATAGCCTTATCGGTTCTTTCGGTATGCTGTCCATTCTGATCTTTGTGCTGGTGGAAACGCTCTCGCTTGGCTCGGCGGATGCGCCGCTCTATCTGGTTCTTATGGCGATGCCGACGTTGGGGCGGCTCAATATGGTGATCTCTATCTGCGAGTATCCCTATGCCCGGCCATACGGCATGGGGAAAGCGTTTGCCGCTTATCGTGAGAAGTATGCACTGGAGAAAGCCTTTGTGCTGGCATTGCTGCCTGCACTCTTTTTCGGATGGACCTACCTTCTGCTGGCGGGGGCTGCCATCGTACTCGGGCTGCAGCTGAACCGCTGGATCGTCAAGAAGATCGGTGGCACGACAGGCGATACATATGGATTTGTCACCGAGCTCACAGAAGCCTTTCTGGCTCTGCTTTTCGTCATTCTTACAAGGGGGCAGGTATGGCATATGTAGTTAGCTCGCCAGGTTCCTGCGGCGAATTCATACAGGGCTATGCAGAGGGGGCTTCCTTCATGGTGACCTGCCCCATCAACCGCTATGCGATGGCTCTGGTGGATGAAAAGGCAGAGGATGCACTTCCCGATAAAGCAGAGGAAGCGCTGAGAAAGACGCTGGCTTACCTTGGCGAGACGGATCGGCCGTCCGTGCGCCTTATCTCCTCGATACCGAAAGGAAAGGGACTTGCTTCGAGCACGGCGGATATCAGTGCCGTTGCAGAGGCCGTTGCACTTTCCTTTGGGCGGAAGCTATCGATGGAGGAGATCGCTCACATTGCGCTCTCTATAGAGCCAAGCGATGCGACTTTCTTCGAGGGGATCGTGCAATTTGACTACAGGGAAGGAAAAGCGATTCGTTCTCTCGGGCTCTCACCGGCGATGGATATTCTCATCTATGACTGCGGGGGAGAGATCGACACGATGTCTTTCAATTCGCGGGAAGATCTTATCGCTCTGCAGAAAAGCAATGAAAAGGATATTGCGCATGCTCTTCGTCTCTTCGAGAAAGGCATCGCTGAAAAATCCATCGACCTCATAGGTGAGGCTGCCTCTATCTCTGCATTCTGCAACCAGAAGATCCTGTATAAAAAGCAGCTTGCTGATTTTCATCGGATCGGCCTTTCTCTCGGCGGGAAAGGGGTCATCTGTGCGCACAGCGGGACAGTCCTGGGACTTATTCTGCCGCCGGGCATGGAGGCCTTGCCTCTTCGGGAAAAGCTGGAGGACACTGTCGAAGGCATCACCTTCCTCGATCTTGTGAGCCTCACCAATCGTGGTATGCAGGTAGAAAAAATCTAATTGATACATTATAATGAAAGCACGGACTCGATAGAGTTCGTGCTTTTGTGTATTTAAGAAAACGCAGATGAGATCGGATAACGATGCAATCCGTGCTTTTTAAGAAAAATCCATTGATAAAAGGACTTTCACTATGTCTAACAAATCATCCCGCCATGGGGGCGATGTCTTTGGCCTCTCCGAAGAGGAGCAGGACAAAGTCTTCGATTTCAGTATTAATATCAATCCGCTTGGCCTGTCTCCCAAGGGAAGAGCCGCACTGCTTGCGCACTGGGAAAAAGAGACTCTCCGCTATCCGGATGTGGAGTGCCGTGCGCTGAAGAAAAGCCTTTCCATTCGTTATGGGATCCCGGAAGAGTCGATGGCACTCGGAAATGGTGCGACCGAGCTCATGTACAAACTCCTCGAGCTTCTTCATCCGAAGAAAGTGATCGTTCCGGCACCGTCCTTTTCGGAGTACCGCCTTTCTGCTGAGGTGGCGGGCTGTCCGGTGGATAGCTTTCTTCTCAAGGCGGATCAGGGATTTGCACTTTCTTTAGAGGAGATCGAGAAGAAACTCTTCCCGCATTCTTTGATCTATCTCGGCCACCCCAATAATCCCGACGGGAAGCTGCTTTCTCCATCGGACTTCGAGGCTGTTCTCCATTTGGCAAAGGAAAAAGAGAGTTTCCTCATCATCGATGAATCCTTCATTGATTTTGTGGGGGATGATGTATCCTATCGGCACGTACTTGTGAATGAAACCTGCGGAGCGGTCGTGATGTCTCTCACAAAATTCTATGCAGTGCCGGGACTTCGCATAGGTGCTGCTTATCTTCACCCCGCGCTGGCGGAGAGATTGCAGGATACGCTGATTCCGTGGAATGTGAATGGCCTTGCGCAGTCCTACATGACGGCAGCAGCGCAAGACATTGATTATATCAGGAATAGCAGGGTGTACTGTCAAGCGGAAAGAGAAAAACTTTCGGCTGCACTTGATGTTCTTGATTTTGTCAAGGTGCTGCCCGGCTCTGTGAATTTCATTCTCTGCCGGCTCATAGGAAGATATCAGACGGCGGAGGAACTGCAGGAGGTACTGATGCCGTATCATATATTGATTCGGCAGTGTGGAAATTATGAAGGACTCGATGAGACTTACTTCCGTGTCGCGGTGCGGACAGAAGAAGAAAATCGGATTCTCATAGAGGCACTGCGCGCCGTGGAAAAAGATTGATCTCGGGGACAGACGTTCTCAGAGATCAGACAAGGAGATTACAGCTATGATTACACTATATCTTATCCGTCATGGAGAGACAGAATGGAATAAATCAGGGCGTTATCAGGGTTCGACGGACGTTGCGCTCTCCGATATGGGGATGGCGCAGGCGGAGAAAGTAGCGTCCTATTTCAAGGATATCCCTCTTGACGGCGTGATCACGAGCCCCTTACAGCGGGCGTGTATTACGGCGGAAGGCATCGCCAAGTCACATGGCATGGAGCTTGAAATTGTGCCTGCGCTGCAGGAGCTCTGCTTCGGTGACTGGGAGGGGAAGACCTTCAGTGAGATCGATCAGCTCTGGCCCGGCATGATCAGTGAGATGTATCACCATCCTGACCAGCTGCGACTCCCTCACGGAGAGTCTTTCCGTGACTGTCAGGTACGTACAATGACATTCATGAAGGAGCTTCTATCCCGTGGAGATCATAAAAGCTATGCCATCGTCAGTCATGGCGCAGCCCTTCGCACGATCATCTGTGCGATGATCGACATTCCGCTCTCACGTTCATGGAATATGGGTCTATCCAATGCCAGCATCACGGAGATCCGCCATTTTGTCGGGGAAAATAACATGAATGATATGAATATGCTTTTTTCTTTGAATCAGATCGCACATCTGGCAGATACTGCGACATCGCATCTGCCTAAATAAAAGCCTTTTGAAAGCTTTGTTTTTTTGATGCATTGATTTTTACAACTTTATACTTGTAAATGCTGCATGAGCTGATGCTCATGCAGCGTTTTTACGTCTTAATCAGCTCTTGATTTTTTCAAGTTGAAAATCCATACTATACCATTTAAAATAAAGCTATAATTTAACGATGGAAGCGATCATGGTGGCCGCCTGTGAAGGATATGTTAGATTTCTTTTCCACGATGATACTTCTGTGGAAAAGGAGCAATCGATATGAAAAAAATGTGGGCACTTCTTATTTCTGCATGTATTCTGGCAGGTGGGGTCGCTGGGTGTGGCAGTCAGGCCGAGCCGCAGGGATCGGTGACGCAGAAGGTCGCTGAAGCACCTGCGAAACAGGATTTCAAAGCAGTCACCACTGTGAAAAGCGGACAGAAGAATGTCTATGCTGTCGTGAAAGCCATGAATGGCAACTATTGGAAAAAAGTGATCGCCGGCATGAAAAAAGCAGGGGAAGAGAATGGGGTCAATGTCTATGTAGGCGGCGTGAATAAGGATGGCAATTGGGAGCTGCAGCGCGCTATGCTGATCGACGCGCAGGCGAAGAAGGCAGACTCCATCATTCTCGGCGCGGCTGACAGCATGCGTCTGACCGAGACTACGAAGAATCTTCGTGCGGATAAGCTGCCGGTCGTCCTTGTTGATACGATGATGAATACGGAAGACTATGATGCGTCCTACATGACAAATAATCTGGCAGCTGGTGCAGAAGTGGCGAAGAAGATGGTGGAGCTGCTGAAGGAAAGCGGCGTATCGGAAGACGAGGAAATCACCGTCGTCATGCATGTTAGCAACCTGGCAAGCCGTACGATCTCGGAACGTTTGGATTCTACCATTGCCAACTGGTACAATTTGGCACCGAAGAAATGGAAGATTTCCAAAGCATATCTGATCAATTACGGAGATGAGCAGACGGCGGGTGAACTGGTGGAAAAGACCCTTCAGGATAAGAGCGTGAAGGGGATCATTGCCTGCAACAACAGCTCTACGAAGGCGACCATTGCTGCAGTCATGAAGGAAGGTCGCAAGGATCTAGCTGTCATGGGCTTTGACCTTTCAGAACCGGCTGTGGCAGCCTTAAAAGATGGCAGCTATCACTTTGCTACCATCGCACAGAATCCGGAGAAGATGGGGTACGAAGCAGTGAAGGCAGCTGCTGCACTTGCTGATGGGAAGGCGGTCTCTGAAAGAGATGTAAATACCGGGATCACGATCATGGATGCAAAGAATTTTAAGGGCTGATGATGGCAGTGGTTCACTCAGCAAGTGATCATTAAGGAGATACAGCATTTCTCAGTTTAGAAATTTTATTATGACAGTATAACGAAGCGAGGCAACCATTTTTGAATGGCCGCCTCGCTTTTATTTAAGCAAGTTAAAATTTCGATTATAATTATCGTCAAAACGATTTAAAATATACAGATGTGTAGTATAATGAATAAGTAAACCATAGTTTTCTATGAAGAGAGTTATTTGATTTCTTCGGGGAGTTAAAAGTTTCCGTACGTATTTTTTAGAACAGACCGTGAGAAAGGCGAGCTATGGAACCCAAAATTCTATATATGACGAACCATGACAGGCGGTATGCCTCCATGAAGAAAGCCTGTGAGGCGCTTCAGGAGAAGAGGCTGATCTCTGACCTGTCTATTTCTGTGCGCGTGGAACGCACGAGTGACTGGAGCAGGAACTGGGAGCGTAAAGTTTCCGGTGCCTTTCTGGTCATGATCCACTTGATGAAGAATGCACTGAAGTCTTCTTTTTGGAAAGACTGTAAGAATTTTCTGGATCAGAATCACATCGCATACTTTGTTGATGCGATTGATGGGGATATGGCGGAGCACAGTGCTTCTATTGATGGCGATGTGCTTGAGACATTCCGCAAGTACTGCTTGTATGGCGGCCTCAGCAATTTCAAAAATCTGTGGCTGTATGCAAATGGACTCTTTGATGATAAGGCAGAAAAAGCTGCACCGCCGGAGAAGTATAGCTGGGCGGGGATCTATGATCCGGGCGCAGAGAGTCGTTTTCAGAAGACGCTCTCGGATTTCGAGGCAGTGCATCCCTATGGAGATCGGCCGGTGCTGGGGCTGCTTTTTTACCGAGATGAGTGGATCTGGGATGATACCGCGTATGTAAATGCCTTTCTGGAGGAAGCGGAAAAAGAAGGCTATGCGGTGCTCCCCGTCTTTGCGAATGGATTCATCGATGAGTCGGCAGGTATGCCCTCTTTATCGGAGGTGCTGGAGACGTATTTCATGAAGGACGGACAGCCTGTCATCGATGCGCTGGTGTCCACGATGAAATTTTCTATGCTTGGCGCAGGAAAGACGAGTCTTCCCGTCTTGAAGAAGCTTGGCGTGCCTATCCTTTCTGCCTATACACTTCTCACATCGGAGGCTGACTGGCGCAAGAATCCGGAGGGCATGAATGCGGTGGAAACATCTATCGCGGTCGCGCTTCCTGAACTGGATGGCGCGATTGCCGGTCTGCCGATCGCAGGTCGAAAAAAAGATGTCGATGGCAGTGTCTCCTATGTGCCGATTCCTGAGCGCGTGACGCAGATGGTCAAAAAGGCAGGGAAATGGGCGAGCCTTCATCAGATGAAGAATGAAAATAAAAAAATTGCTATCATTTTCCATAATTATCCGGCGAAGAATTCGAATATCGGGAGTGCTTCCGGTTTGGATACGATGGAGAGTACCATCCGTCTCATGAAGGAAATGAAGAAAGCGGGCTATCAGATGGATTTCATCCCGGAAACATCGGATGATTTCATCCGGCTCATGACATCCCATGCGACGAATGACATTTCCATGATGACCGAAGAGCAGGCGGAGTCCTGTCAGAAGCTTTCCTGCCGCGAGTATCTGGATTTCTTCCGACATCTGGGAAAAGAAGCGAAGGCATCCATGGTGGATACCTGGGGAGAGGCACCGGGCGATGTCATGATTTCAGAAAAAGGCGATATTCTCGTCCCGGGTACGATGGACGGACATCTTTTCCTTACAGTACAGCCATCGCGTCAGTATGGGATGGATCCTTCGAAGGCGTATCACGACCCGAAGATCCCGCCGACGCATCAGTATCTCGCTTTCTACTACTGGCTGCGTCACGTGTGGAAAGCGGATGCTGTCATTCATATGGGGACGCATGGAAATCTTGAGTGGCTTCCGGGGAAAGGCATCGGACTTGATGAAGAAAGCTATCCGGACATTGCGCTTGGGGACATCCCGAATATCTATCCATACCATATGACGATCACTGGCGAAGGCATGATCGCCAAGCGGCGTGCTTCTGCCTGCCTTGTGAGTTACATGCCGGCGCCGGTCGCCGATGCAGGTGCCTATGATGAAATCGCCGAGCTCGAGAAAACGATCGATGAGTATGCTGCTCTCAAGGGAAATGGGAGCGACGTTTCTGCCATGGAGGAGCCTATTCGCAAACTGGCAGTGAAAGCCAAACTGGATGAAGAGATTCCCTATCATGAAAAAAAGCCATTTGCGGACTATGTCGCTTCGCTTCATGACTATATCGAAGAGCTGAAAGACAGCGAAGTCCACGTGGGACTGCATATCCTGGGGCAGCCGCTGATTGGCACTCTTCTTGTAGATGGCATTCTTCAGATGCTGCGTCTTTCGAATGGAGACATGCCCTCTATTTATGATTTGTTTGCAGAAAAATACGGCGTTACATTAGATGATATCCAGCAGCATGCGGGAGACATGGTGGAAACGCAAGGCATCACCGGCGGTCAGCTGATGGATAAAATCCGAAAGGAAGCGAAGACGGTCATCGAAACGCTGGCTTCTGGCAACTTTACGACAGAAGCGATCACTTCTGCCATGGCGCTTTCGGAGGCTCATGGCAGTGATGCATGGAGGGATACGCTGAAGAAACTCCTCCTGTTTGTGAAAGAGGAGATGGTACCGCGTATTCAGGGAGTGAAGGAGGAGCTCACGCATACGATGGATGCACTGGCAGGCCGCTATGTGGAGCCGGGGCCTTCTGGCTCACCGAATGCCGGCGGCGTTTCGCTCCTTCCATCGGGGCGCAATTTCTATGGTACGGATCCCCGTACCATGCCATCTCCGACAGGATGGCAGCTCGGGGTGAAGCTGGGCGATCGCATGATAGAAAAATTCATTGCTGACCAGGGTAAGTATCCTGAAAATATCGGTATGGTACTGTGGTCCGGACCGAATATGCGCTCCTCGGGACAGGATATCGCTGAATTTCTCTACCTTCTGGGCGTCCGTCCCGTTTGGCAGAAGGGAAGCCTTCGTGTGACAGGGCTTGAGGTGATCCCCCTTACCGAACTCAAACGGCCGCGCATCGATGTGACGGGACGTATCTCCGGACTTTTCCGCGATACACTTCCGCAGCTTGCTGAACTGATGGATAAGGCGGTACTTCTCGCAGCCTCACTGGATGAATCTGAAGAGGATAATTTTATCCGCAAGCATGTGAGAGAAGATGCCAGATCCATGGAGGTTGCCGGAGTCGATGGAGATGAGGCATGGAGAAATGCCGCTTTCCGCATTTTCGGAGATGCGCCCGGGACCTATGGCGCAGGTGTCAATACTGTGCTTGATGCGAAGAACTGGCAGACGGAAGAGGATCTAGCAAATGTGTATGTCCGCTGGGGCGGGCATGTCTTTGGCGGCGGAAAACGCGGCGTATTCCATCCGGAGCTGTTTAAGAAGCGCCTGGCTTCTCTCGATCTTACGGTAAAGAATGAGGAAAACCATGAGAGCAATATCCTCTCATCGGATGATTACAATGCGTTCCATGGCGGGATGATCGCGGCAGTCAAGAGCCTTGGCGGGAAAGCACCTGTTTCCTACGTGGGGGATAGTACGAATCGTTCTTCTGTCGGCGTAAAGACGGTACAGGAAGAAATGAAGCGTGTCTTCCGTGCAGAATCTATGAATCCGAAGTATATCGAAGGGCTCATGAAACACGGCTACAAAGGTGCGACAGATCTTGCAAATCGTCTTTCGATTTCCTTCCAGTGGGATGCGACGAGCGGTGTCATGGACGACTGGATGTATGAACAGTATGCCCAGAAATATGCTTTGGATCCGGCGATGCAAAAATGGATGAAGAAGGTCAATCCATGGGCGCTCCAGAGCATGGCAGAGACTCTTCTTGAGGCGAACCAGCGTGACATGTGGCATGCGAGCGATGAGATGAAAGAGGAGCTGCAGGAGCTTTACCTCTCTGTCGAAGGGGAACTCGAAGATGATGACGACTGACCTTTCGCCGATCCGTATGCTGGTCCTCACGCTGACCGGCCGCTGCAACTTTGCCTGCCGGTATTGTTATGCAGCAGACGCGGATCAGGTGGATATGAAGGAGGAGACGGCCATTGCGGCATTGCACCTTGCCGGAAGGGGAGGAAATCGCTTTCTCCTGCAGTTTTCCGGCGGGGAGCCGCTGCTTCGATTTCCTCTCATTCGGAAACTAGTAGAAATCGCCGAGAGGAATCACTATGATGCGCAGATGCAGATACAGACGAATGGTTCACTCCTCACCAAGGATATAGGTACATGGCTTTACCGGCATGGAGTGGGGATCGGTATTTCCTGCGACGGACGCAAGGATCTCATGGACCGCACGCGCCGGAGAAAAGACGGCGGCTCGTCCTTTCAGGCTGCGTCAGAAGGCTTTAAGAATCTGGCGTCTGCCGGCATCGGGACGGGCATCACCTGCGTCGTAACAGAGGATATGACAGATGATCTCTCCGGTATTGCCGACATGGCGCATTTCTATGGAAATGTTCACCAGGTCGGCTTCGACATCTTGCGTGAGCAGGGGCGCGGGGCTGCTCTTCATGCGCCTTCCGCAGAGGCGATGACAAAAGCACTCGAAAAGACGGCGGCGCGCATGGACCTTTTGGAACAGATGACGGGACGGCATATCCACTTCACGCAGGAGGATCGAGCTGCTCGTCTCGAAAAAACCAAAGATTACGATTTCCCTCAGTGCTATGCCATGCACGGTGAAGCGGCTTTCGTCGATGTGCATGGAAATATCTATGCCTGCTCCTCGCTGATGGGAAGAGAGCGCTATCTTCTGGGCAATGTCCACGAAGGGCGTGATCCTGAAAGAGTGAGAACCGTCGCCGCTTTTGTCGAGCAGTCCATGGCGGAGTGCCGCGACTGCTCCTACTTCCCTCTATGCGGCGGTGGCTGCTTCTCCCGCTGGCTTCGCGCAGACGGTCAGGTGAAAAAGTCTGAAGCAGAATGTGCGATGAAACAGTTTTTTATAAAAAGATATGTGAGGAAACGCTGATTCGAGCAAAGCATCCGTGTTTACTTACAACTGATTACATTTTTATTTTTCATATCGATAGAACCGATTGATTTCAAGGAGGATATATCAATGAAAAGACAGGGGACATTTCCATTCACAGCCATCATCGGGCAGGATACGATGAAAAGAGCACTTGTGCTGAATGTCGTCAATCCAAAACTGGGTGGTGTACTGATTCAGGGCGAGAAAGGGACGGCAAAGTCGACCGCTGTGCGCGCTCTTGCTGACCTTCTTCCGCCGCGCCGCTGCATCAAGGGATGCCGTTTCCATGATGATCCGGATGACAAGGCAAACTGGTGTGATGAATGCCATGAAAAATACGACCATGCAGAACCGGAAGTAGAGATGCTGCCGATGAAAGTGGTCGAGCTTCCAGTCAGTGCGACGGAAGACCGTGTCGTCGGGACACTGGATATCGAAGCCGCTATCCGTGAAGGCAAGCGTTCCTTTGAAACAGGCATTCTCGCAGATGCGAACCGCAACATTCTCTATGTCGATGAGATCAATCTGCTGGATGACCATGTTGTCGATGTACTTCTTGACTCGGCCGCTATGGGGATCAATACCGTAGAGCGTGAAGGAATTTCCTACTCTCATCCGGCACGCTTCTCCTTGGTCGGCACGATGAACCCGGAAGAAGGGGACATCCGTCCGCAGCTCCTTGACCGTTTCGCTCTTTCTGTCAAGGTCGTTGGCGAACAGGATCCGGAAAAGAGAGCAGAAATCATCAAACGCCGTCTGGCTTATGAAGCGGATCCGCAGCCGTTCCTCGATGCATGGAAGGATGAGCAGGAGAAAGAAGTCCGCCGTATCGAGCGTGCGATGAAGCTGCTCCCGCAGGTCACAGTCTCGAATGACATTCTGCTGCTGGCTGCCAAGATCTCTATCACGCTCGGCGTCGATGGCCATCGTGCAGACATCACGCTGATCAAGACGGCAGAAACCATCGCGGCAGTCGAAGGGCACACCGAGGTCACGAAGGAAGACATTCGTGAGGCTTCCCGTCTGGCGCTCCCGCACCGTATGAGACGCCGTCCTTTCGAAGAACAGACTCTGGACTGGTCTGAAGTGGATAAGGTCATCGACAATGAAGCGTAACGGATTTCCTTTCGCTGCCATCTGTGGTGCAGAAAATGCGAAGGAAGCGATCCTCCTCACCCTGATAAACCCGCATGCCGGAGGACTTCTCCTGTCTGGCGAAAAGGGAACAGGGAAATCCACACTCGTCCGAAGTGCCAGAGAGCTTCTGGACGCCCCGTGGGTAGAGGTACCGATCAGCATCACAGAAGACCGGCTCTTCGGGGCTATCGATGCCGAAGAGGCCATTCGGAGCGGACACAAAAAGCTCCTGCCTGGTCTTATCGATGAAGCCAATGACGGACTGCTCTACATTGATGATGCGAATCTGCTGCGCGACGACCTGCTTTCTGCCATTCTGAATATTCGCGAGGCAGGCGGCTACCGACTTGAGCGTGACGGTCTCTCCGAGCAGAGAGAGTCCCGATTTACGGTACTTTCTGTCATGAATCCAGAAAGTGGTACGCTCTCTTCCTCTTCGCTCGACCGTTTCGGGCTCTTTGCACAGGTAGAGCCTGCAACAGATGAAAAGACCAGGATCGAAATCATTCGACGTGTACTGGATTTCGAAAAAGACGGACTTGCCTTCCGTAAGAAATGGGAGCAAGAAACAGAAGCGCTGAAAGATCAGATCGCAAAAGCCAGAGAGAGACTTAAAGAGGTCGAAGTGTCCCCTGCCATGATCCAACTGGCTGCCGTCTATACACTGAAGGCGCATGTTGCGGGTCATCGTGCTGATATTTATCTCATCGAAGCTGCCAGAGCCGAAGCGGCATTGGCTGGCAGAAAATATGTCCTTCCGAAAGATCTTGAAAAGGCGGCTGTATTCGTACTGCCTCACCGCATGAGAAAAGCGGAAGAAGAGGAAAGCAGGCGAGAGGATACAGAAAATCCGCCGCCTCAGCCGTCGGATAGCGAGGAATCTCCGAAGCATCAACCACAGGACTCTTCACAAAGTGAACAAGATTTTACAAGACCGGAGCAGTCGCAGCCTGAGCAGACGGATACGGAAGACAGCAAGGGTAATGAGGATCAAAATGATACCAATGCCCAGATGTCGAATCCGAAGGGGGCTTCTCGTGAGCGAGTCGATGCGGCAAATCTCCATGTCAATCTGCCTCCGATGTGGATCGAGCCTGCCAAGGACAGAAAGCCAAAGAAAGGGAGCGGTAAGCGAAGCCTTACCATGACTGACCTTATGCAGGGGCGTTATGTACGTGCGGAAATCCCAAAAGCAAAGACAAGCGACATTGCTTTCGATGCCACGCTACGTGCGGCGGCCCCGTATCAGAAGGCCCGTCCGTCGAATGGATGTGCTGTCGTCATCAGAAAAGATGACCTTCGCAGCAAAGTGCGTGAAAAACGTACGGGGAATATTTTCCTTTTCGTTGTCGATGCCTCTGGTTCCATGGGTGCTCGGGAACGTATGAAAACTGTCAAAGGTGTCATCTTCAAGATCCTTCTCGATGCGTATCAGAAACGTGATCGCGTCGGCATGATCGCCTTCCGTAAGAAACAGGCTGAGGTCCTTCTCCCTGTCACAAGAAGCGTGGATTTTGCACAGAAGAAACTTGCCTCTATGCCGACCGGCGGTAAGACGCCGCTTGCCAAAGGTCTTCTCAAAGCGGAGGATGTACTTGATATGCTCTATCGACAGGATCCGGCGCAGGATCCCGTCGTCATTCTCATCACCGATGGTCGTGCGACCAGCCCGCTCAATGAAGGGACCGATCCCGTGACCGATGCCATGGATGAAGCGAAACGCATAGGACGCCGCCATCTTCCTGTGGCCGTCATCGATACGGAGGCTGGCTTTATCCGTCTCGGTCTTGCGAAAAAGATCGCAAAAGCTATGGGAGCATCCTATTTCCAGGTCGATAAAATGACAGAAGACCAGCTTCTCCATATTTGGCGCTGTATGTAAATGAAGAGAAGACGTGGCGTGCGCTATATCCAATGATAGGTGTCTCTTCTTTGATGAGGCATCAAAAAATCCGACTGTTTACAAATGTAAACAGTCGGATTTTTACGTGCATGGAGAGAAAAGGAGGGAGACAACGACCGAATCGATGCGTTCTTAGTCCATGTTTGCGACCAGTGTTTTTAAATAGTTCTTGAAATCTTCTCCGAGGTCTTCCCTGCGAAGAGCGAATTCAACAGTCGCCTTGAGGTAGCCGAGCTTATTTCCCGTATCATAACGCTTACCGGTGAAATTGTAGGCATAGACATGACCATCATGTGCCATGACGCGGAGGGCGTCGGTGAGCTGGATCTCTCCGCCCTTCCCGGGCTTCGTCTGTTCCAGAATTCCGAAAATATCAGGCGTGATGACGTAACGGCCGAGCGCTGCAAACTGGCTCGGTGCTTCCTCTATAGACGGTTTCTCGATCATATCCTTAACGTGAACCAGATCCGGATCTTTTGTTGGTACGCCGTTCACGATGCCATAAGAGGAGACTGCGCTTTTGGGAACGATCTGACAGCCGATGATGGTGGCACCTGTCTTTTGGTACTGGTCCATAAGCTGCTTCAGTGCCGGGGTTTCATTGCCATTGTACACGACATCATCACCAAGAATGACACCGAATGGTTCATCATCGATGAAATCCTTCGCGCAGAGTATGGCGTCGCCGAGGCCTCTCATATATGGCTGACGGGTGTAGTGGATCTTGACGGAAGCGACCTTGCGGACTTCTTTCAGAAGATCCATTTTGCCGGATTCATAAAGATGCTCTTCGAGTTCAGGGGAGGAGTCGAAGTGGTCTTCGATAGCCCTCTTGGCGTGACCGGAAATGATCAGGATCTGCTCAATGCCGCTTGCTTTGATCTCTTCGACGATATACTGGATGGTGGGTTTGTCGACGATAGGCAGCATTTCCTTCGGCATGGCTTTTGTTTCCGGCAGGAAACGAGTGCCAAAGCCGGCGGCCGGAATGACGGCTTTTCTGATTTTCTGCATGATAACTCTCCTTCTTATGAATTTTATACTTGAGGTGCGTAGAAGAATAAAAAGGGAATCATTTCCTACTTTTTATATCCATAGGGATGTGATTTATGCCATTTCCAAGCGGAAGCAATGATTTCCCTTGTATCAGAATGGGTGGGATGCCAGCCGAGGACAGCCTTACACTTTCTGGAAGAGGCGATAAGGACAGCGGGATCGCCGCTGCGGCGCGCTTCTTCTGTCACTTTGAAATCGATGCCCGTCACTTCTTTGGCGGTGTCGATGATATCGCGGACAGAGAAGCCATTTTCACTGCCAAGATTGAAATAGGTGCTTTCGCCGCCCCGTAAGAGGTACTGCATGGCAAGTATGTGTGCATCCGCAAGATCCACGACATGGATATAGTCACGAATGCAGGTTCCGTCGGGCGTCGGGTAGTCCGTGCCGTAGATTGCGATGTGGTCACGCACCCCCTGCGCAGTTTTCAGAATGAGAGGGATCAGGTGAGACTCCGGATTGTGATCCTCCCCGATCGTGCCGTCCAGCGCAGCACCGGCAGCATTGAAGTAGCGAAGAGCCACATAAGAGAGACCGTAAGCATTCGTAAAATCGCGCATCATATGCTCTATGACGAGCTTTGTGCGTCCATAGACATTGGTCGGATTATGCGGGAAATCTTCTTCAATCGGCGTTTTTTCGGGTTCGCCGTATACCGCGGCCGTGGAAGAGAATACGATCTTGGAGACGCCTGCTTTCTGCATGCCAAGAAGCAGGTGGAGCGTCCCTTCGACGTTATTTGTATAATACTTGGCAGGATCCACCATGGATTCTCCGACAAGTGAATAGGCTGCGAAATGGATGACACCGTCGATTTTATATGTTTCGAGGGTTTTAGCGACGAAATCAATGTCGTGAATGTCACCTTTGACGAGTGTCACACCTTCAGGAACGGACTCTGCATGCCCTGTGGAGAGATTATCGAAAACCACTGGCGTCAGTCCTTCGGCAGCTGCCAGTGCGCGGACCGTGTGAGAACCGATATAGCCAGCACCACCGGTAACAAGAATATTCATAAAGGCCTCCTTATTCTTTTGATTTTAGAATACCTTATTAGTATAACATATGAGATAAAGGGTCAGAGAGAGCATGCTCATAGGTGCATTTTCTGCTCACATGCCCGTGTCATCTTTTTTCATTCCAGAAGAGCAGATCGATGAGCATGACACCGGTAAAGCAGAAGGGCGCGACGCTGTCTTCGTGAAGTACCTGCAGGAACGCATAAAGACTGAAAAAGAGGATCGCGTATAGCAGAAGAATGGCGGCGAAGGGGGATTTCTTCTTCCAAAAAGAAATTCCGTAGCCGATGGCAATAAAAAGAAGGCACAGCAGCGGGTACCAGTTGATAAGAAAAGCTGTCATAGAAAGCTCCTTTGCGTGCGGCCGAAGTGCCGCGCTTTGACGAATTTCATGTTTTCTTCATGGTAACAGTTTCGAATGCTATACACAATAGTTTTTTCTTCATAAATCACATAATATATAAATACTTTTTTATTTCCATCACTCTCTATAAAAGGAGATTTCTGCGATATCATGACGATACACAAGCGGAATTGGACAGTCATGAAATTCCTGTATTCTGCAGAACCTGACAATTCGCGAGCCTCTTTGCGCTTTCATATCAATTTCTAACAAAATATGGTACAATAAAACGGTGCATAACAGCAATTTTTAAGGGGAATCCTTTCCCTATAACTGTTTCATAATCATTTTGAGGAGGTTTATGATGAAAAAAGGTAAATTATATGGCATCGGTGTAGGTCCGGGAGATTCAAAACTTCTGACTGTCAAGGCGGTCGAAGCTATCGAGCAGGCAGATATGATCATCACACCAAAGACGGAGAAAAAGGAAGGGTCTGTTGCTTTTAATATCGCAAAGCCCTATATCCCGGATACCGTTGAAATTTTCCCGATGGTCTTCCAGATGAATACTGACATGGAGGCTGTGAATAAGCAGTGGGAAATCAACCGCAAGCTGATTCAGGAAAAATTGGACGAAGGGAAGAATCTGGTTTTCCTGACTCTGGGTGATCCGATGCTCTACAGCACATATATGTATATTTTCAATGAGTTCAAAGACTCTGAAGAATATGAAGTCGAGACGATTCCGGGGATCCCTGCTTTTCTCGGCATTGCATCCTATATCGGGCTGCCTGTGACAGAATGGGAGGAAAATGTTCTCATCATTCCGGCGACCTGCGACCCGAAGAAATTTGATCAGGCACTGGCTGCCTGCGATAATGCGGTGATCATGAAAGTATACAAGAGCTTTGCTTTCGTGCAGGAAGAGCTTAGAAAGCATCACATGCTTGAGCGTTCTGTCATGGTATCGCGCGCAGGACTTCCTGATGAGATCGTCATTCGTGATATCGGCGGACTTCCGGCAGATTATAAGCCCAATTATCTGTCTACCATCATTGCCAAAAAGGATAAATAAATATGGAATCTATCGCTCGTCCAAGGATTGTGATCGCCGGTACGAACAGCGGTGTCGGAAAGACGACCATCGTGACCGGACTCTTAGCTTATTTTCATTCCAAGGGATATGCTGTACAGCCTTTCAAAGTAGGTCCGGACTATATTGATCCCGGATTTCATGGAAAGGCGGCCGGGCGAAATTCCTATAATTTGGATACCTGGATGACACCGCCGGACCGATTGGTACCGACATTTGCCTCGTTGTCGAAAGGGGCGGATATTTCCATTATCGAAGGAGTTATGGGGCTCTATGATGGTGGTGCGAATGGCATCAGCTCGACTGCGGATATTGCAAAGAAACTCAAGGCACCTGTGGTGCTTGTACTCGACTGCAAATCGGTTGGTTACAGCATCGCTGCGACGGCGCTTGGCTTTAGGGAATATGATCCGGATGTCCATATCGCAGGGGTCATCCTGAATCGTCTGGGCACAGACCGACATGAAGCGATGGTGCGCGAGGTCATGGAGAAGATCCACATGCCTGTACTGGGGGCTTTCCACCGGGATGATGCATTGCAGACACCGGAGCGTCATTTGGGCCTTACTCCTGTGACGGAAATTGAAACGCAGGCGCTCATTGAGCATATGGGAGAAGCTGCTGGGAAATGGGTAGATACAGAGGTAGTCTTGGACGTGGCAAGGCAGGCTCCTCTGCTGGAAGTCGAGAAAAGCGAAACAAAACTCAAGGTTAAAAAAGTACGCATCGGCGTGGCGCGGGATGAAGCTTTTTCTTTTTATTACCCAGCCAGTCTCGAAGCGCTCGAACGGCAAGGCGCAGAGCTTGTCGATTTTAGTCCGCTCCGGGATTCCAGCATTCCTGACGTCGATGGTCTGATCTTCGGCGGTGGTTTTCCAGAGATGTTTCTTCATGAGTTGGTCGAAAACACGACTATGAAAGCATCTATTCGGGAAGCGGCTGCATGCGGCATGCCAATCTATGCAGAATGCGGCGGGTTGATGTACCTTTGCGAGAAGATCCAAGGCTTTGACGGAGACTCCTATGAGATGGTCGGCCTTGTCCCCGGAGTTTGCGAGATGCAGAAGAAACTCCAGCGTGTGGGCTATGTGACTGGCAAGGCTCTTAGAAAGAGCGTTATCGCAGATCAAGGGGATCTTCTGAAGGGGCATGAGTTTCATTTTTCCACCCTTTCCTGCGGAGAGGATTTCCCCTGGGCATATACTCTTCAGGGGACACGGCAGAAGGCAGGGCACATCGAGGGCTATGCAAAGGACAATGTACTGGCAAGCTATCTGCACCTTTCCTTTGATGGAAATCCAACAGCTGCAGAAAAATGGATCGCATCGTGTGAGGCCTTTAAGAAGAGCCGCAAATAGGATGGTTTCATCGAGAAGTACGCAGTTTACGATTGGGCATGGTACTTTTCCGGTGGAACCGCAGAAGCTGATGTATCCTGTATGCTTTATATGAGGGCAAATCTATGACTGTACAAAAAGGACTGGTTCTGATCAATACAGGGACCGGTAAAGGAAAAACTACGGCGGCCCTGGGGACAGCGATCCGCGCCTGGGGAGATGGCCAGAAGGTGCTGATCCTTCAATTCATTAAGGGAGCCTGGAAGTATGGTGAGCTGAAAGCCGTTGAGACTTTGGGTGAGGGAAATGACCGCATCCAGATTCGGCCGATGGGGGACGGCTTCGTCTTCCATAATAAGGATAAAGAAAGTGAAGAAGAATTCCGGCGGAAAGCGGCACTGGCTAAGGAAGCCTGGCAGATGGTCGAAAAAGAAGTCATGAGTGATGCATGGGATCTTATTGTTTTAGATGAGATCAATTATGCCATTCACTTTGGCATGATTTCTGCAGGTGAAGTAGCGGAGCTTATTCAGAAAAGACCGGAGCGCCTCAATATGATCCTGACGGGACGCTATGCTGAGCAGCAGCTTATCGATCTTGCAGATACAGTGACTGAGATGACGCTTGTGAAGCATGCTTTCCAGAAAGGCATCCGTGCAAGAAAAGGAATAGAGTTTTAAGGAAACGCGGATAACGATTTGAACAGTGCTTCCTCAATAAAAAGCAGTACCTCATGGGAATGGGGTGCTGCTTTTTAAATGATTTCAAGGTTTACTGATGAAGATTTTGGGCCTTGAGACGCAAGAGGGGAAATCGGTGAATGTTGTATCTTTGCAGCCTGTTGGATCTGCCTTCGCTTTGCGTTTGAAGGATTCTGATTTTTCCGCTTTTCTGACGATCGTCGCCAGATCCAGATCTCGAATTTTCCCTTTTATACACATTATTCACACGTTCGTATAAACCCTATTCTGTCAATCCATGACTTTTCGTCGAGTCCTATAGAATTTTTTGATTTGATAAAAATGAGATATCATGTATAATATACATAGAAGGATAAGCAAGAGCTTATTCACGAAAGGAGGATTTCATTATGGAATTAACAGTTAGAGGCAAGAATCTTGAAATGACCGATGCGCTGCATTCCTATGTAGAAAAGCATACAGGTAAGATCCAGAGGTACTTCGATAAACCGATAAAGATTAATGTATTACTCCGTATTTCCAATATGACCAAAACTTGTGAAACTACAGTTTTCGTAGACGGCATCATTCTTCGTGGTGTCGAAAAATCTGATGATATGTACAAATCTATCGATCTCGTTTTCGACAAGGTGGAACGTCAGATTCATAAATATAAGACTCGTCTGGCAAAGAAATTCAAAGAAAAGAATACATTGTCCCGTCAGTTTGTTCTGGAAAAAGAACCGATCGCTGCACAGGCGGATGCTGATTTTGAGATCGTGAAGACGAAGCACTTCAATATCAGCCCGATGTCGCCGGAAGAAGCCATTCTGCAGATGAATCTTCTGGGACACAACTTCTTCATGTTCTTCAATTCGGATACGGAAGCGATGGCTGTCGTATATCGCAGAGATGATGGCAAATATGGCCTGATCGATGCTGAAAAATAAGAAAAGTTGATTTTTTATAAAAAAGGAGCGGAAATTTCCGCTCCTTTTTTGACTATAGCCTACGAGTTTGTTAAAATGAAATAGTATGTAGGTATAGAATTACTGATGGTATAAAAAGAAATGAATATTCTTGTGAGTTTACTCGGTCATGCTTGTATCGGGGTCTCCTTCCTGATTTCTTTTACCATCACTTTTACAACGCTTGTACTATAAAAGGAGCTGTGTCCATGTTTGATAAGTTTTTTGACAGACTCTTCAATGGATCCAATGAGAAGGAAATCAAAAAGATCCGTAAAATTGTAGAGCAACAGATCAATCCTTTGGAGGATGGTCTGAAGAAGCTGAGCGATTCTTCTCTGGCGAACAAAACCAATGAATTCAAAGCACGTCTTGCCAAGGGTGAGACACTGGATGATATCCTACCGGAGGCTTTTGCGGTCATTCGTGAAGCCTCTCGCCGCGTGCTGGGGATGCGTCACTTCGATACCCAGCTGATTGGCGGTATTATTCTGCATCGTGGAAACATCGCTGAGATGTGTACCGGTGAAGGCAAGACGCTGGTTGCTACGGCACCGGTCTATCTGAATGCGCTGGAAGGAAAGGGCGTCCACGTTATTACCGTCAATGATTATCTGGCGAAACGAGACAGCGAATGGATGGGACAGGTATACAAATTTCTGGGTCTCTCCGTCGGCCTTATTATTCATGATCTGGATTTCAACCAGAGAAAAATCGCATACAATTCAGATATCACCTACGGAACAAATAATGAATTCGGTTTTGATTACCTGCGTGATAACATGGTCACTTCCCTCGATCAGATGGTACAGCGTCCGTTGCACTACTGCCTGATCGATGAAGTGGACTCCATCCTGATCGATGAAGCCCGTACACCGCTGATCATTTCCGGCCCGGGGCAGAAATCGACAGATGCCTACTACACCGTCGCCAAACTCGTCCCACAGCTGAAAAAAGAGGAAGACTACACCATCGATGAGAAGCAGAAGACGGTAGCACCGACCGAAGCCGGTGTGGCAAAGATGGAAAAGCTGCTGCATGTAGAGAACCTCTATGATGCAGAGAATCTGGAGCTGAATCATCTCTTTGTTCAAGCACTCCGTGCACAGACCATGATGACCCGCGATAAAGACTATGTAGTCAAGGACGGGGAAGTCGTTATCGTTGATGAATTCACCGGCCGTCTCATGTATGGCCGCCGCTATTCCGATGGTCTGCATCAGGCGATCGAAGCCAAGGAAGGGCTTGAAGTGCAGCGTGAAAGCCAGACGCTAGCGACGATCACTTTTCAGAACTATTTCCGTATGTATGACAAGCTGGCAGGTATGACCGGTACGGCGAAGACGGAAGAACAGGAATTCATTAAAATTTATGGGTTGCCAGTCCTTCAGGTACCGACGAACAAGCCGATCCAGCGTAAGGATCTGCCGGATATCATTTTCAAGAACAAACGCGGTAAGTATAAAGCGGTCGTCAGAGAAGTAGAGCGCCGTCATGCGACGGGGCAGCCTATGCTGATAGGCACGACATCTATCGAGCAGTCTGAAGAACTTTCGCATATGCTTGATCAGGCAAACATTCCGCACTCTGTCCTGAATGCGAAGTACCATGAACGAGAAGCAGCCATTGTTGCGCTGGCCGGTCAGAAGGGCGCGGTCACGATCGCGACGAACATGGCAGGCCGAGGCACCGATATTTCTCTGGGGGAAGGCGTCGCAGAACTTGGCGGGCTTGCCATCATCGGTACGGAACGACATGAAAGCCGCCGTATCGATAACCAGCTCCGTGGACGTGCCGGTCGTCAGGGGGATCCGGGTTCCAGCCAGTTCTTCCTGTCTTTGGAAGATGACCTGCTTCGTATATTTGGTGGGGATAACATCAAGAGCTTTATGGAAAAGATGGGCCTTGAAGAAGATGAACCGATCAACAGCCGCATGGTTTCAAATGCCATTCAGAAAGCACAGAAACGTGTCGAAGCACGCAACTTTGATATTCGTAAGTACGTCCTGGAATATGATGATGTCATGAACCAGCAGCGTAAAGTCGTCTATGACCAGCGCAGAAAAATCCTTGAAGGCGAAGACATGAAAGACCAGATCCTTTCTATGGTGGATAACATCATCGAGAAGGGGATGGAGACCTATGCTGATCCGAAGCTGTATCCGGAAGAATGGGATTTCGCCGGCCTGTTGAAGTATGCGGAAAAATATTTCCTGGCTCCGGGCGACCTGAAGCTTGAAGAAATCGAAGACATGAGTCGTGAAGAAGTCGAAGATAAGCTGAAAACCATGGCTCATGAGACATACAATGCGAGAGAAGAATCCATTGGGTCTCCTATGATGCGCGAACTTGAAAAAGCGGTCATGCTGAAGGTCGTCGATTCTAAGTGGATGGAACACTTAGATGACATGGATATGCTTAAGGAAGGCATCAGCCTGCGTTCCTATGGTCAGAGAAATCCGATCGTAGAATACAAGGTTGAAGCGTTCGACATTTTCGAAGAAATGCAGCAGGCCATGATGGAAACAATCATCCTTTACCTCTATCACATCCAGATCCGCTTTACAACAGATCCGGAAGAAGGGGCGCACCTTGAAAAACCGGAAGCTCCGGCAGCTGAGGATCATTTGAAGGAAGCCGAAGAGCATTATGTCGACGACAATGGAGATGCGGAGACCGAAGCGGCTGAAGAGAAAAAATAAGCACGAACAGCATTTTTCTATGACCGAGGATAGGACCTTGATCAGGATCCGCTATATTTAGTTTGTATAATCCAGCAAATGTTATTCATCAGTCTGCTACCCGGCAGCCTGATGATTTGCTGTTTTATTTTATAGTATTAAAAAATAATCACAAAACAGAAAGCGAGATGACTATCAGATGTTGGAAGATTTGAAAAAAACCTTGACAGACCTGCTGAATCATGAAAAAGAAATAAGGGATTCACTTTGACTTACCTCAGCTGAAAGAAAGAATCGCAAGTTACGATATTCAGATGAGTGATCCGACATTCTGGGATGATGCTGATAAAGCCCGCGAGATCTCACAGGCAGCGACAGAAGCCAAGGATGCCTATGATACGTATACCCGCCTCTTTGACAGAGCGGAAAGCCTGAAGGATCTTCTGGATCTTGCCATTGAGGAAGATGATCAGGGGATGGAGCCGGAAATCAAGGCAGAGCTTGATGAGCTGAAAGAGATCCTTGACAAAAAGGAGATCGAGCTTCTTTTGAGCGAACCCTATGATGCGAATAATGCCATCATTACCTTCCATGCCGGGGCAGGCGGTACCGAAGCACAGGACTGGACCGAGATGCTGATCCGCATGTATATCAAATGGGCAGAAGCGGAAGGCTTTGCTATCGAGGAGCTGAATATGCTTCCGGGCGATGAAGCCGGTATCAAGAGTGCGGAATACATGGTCAAAGGCAAGTACGCCTACGGATTCCTGAAATCCGAAAAAGGGGTCCACCGTCTTGTCCGTATTTCTCCGTTTGATGCAGCGAAACGTCGTCATACGTCTTTCTCCGCCGTGGATGTCATGCCGGAAATCAGTGATGAAGTCGAAGTCGATCTGAACATGGCAGATGTTCGTGTGGATTATTATCGTTCCAGCGGTGCCGGCGGACAGCATATCAATAAGACGAGCTCGGCTGTCCGAATGACTCATATTCCTACGGGGATTGTCGCTGCCTGTCAAAATGAACGCTCCCAGTTCCAGAATAAGGAACAGTGTCTTCGTCTGCTCCGTGCCAAGCTGTATGAACTCGAGCTGAAGAAACGCGAACAGATGACAAAAGACATCGAAGGAGAGCAGCAGGCGATCGAATGGGGCAGCCAGATTCGTTCCTATGTGTTCCAGCCGTATACCCTTGTCAAGGACAACCGGACGGGCATTGAAACGGGCAATATCCAGGGCGTCATGGATGGGGATCTGAATCCTTTCATTGAAGGCTTCCTGAAACAGAACAAGTTCAACACCAAAGCAAAGTAAAAGGATGGATAGAATGAAAGGTTTACAACAGACCGTCTTCAAGCTGCTGGCCGTTCTGATTCTGATCGGAGCCATGGCGGGAGCCTGGATTTCCTGGCAGCGTTACCATGTAGAAGCGGCTGCCCAGACCGTTGAAATGGTCTACGATTATAACAATATCCTGGATAGTGCAGCTGTCGAGCGAACCACCACAGATGCGCTTTTTGAGCTGTATCGTAAAAATGGTGTGACTTCGCTTGCGGTCTATGATGAAACCCCGGAAAAGCTCGTGAATCACAATTTCATTCGTGTATATCGCGGTTATGAGTTTCAGGCGCGGCATCCGGAGATCCCGGGCATCCTGCCGGATAAGATCTATATCCAGCCTGTGGACACGGCAGAAGGAAGCGCCTATTTTAAGGAATTGGCTGACCATCTCTCGCTTCTTTATAACGGGGATGCGGTCAAGCCGATTTCAGAAAATGGAGTAGAAGCCATCGAAGTTTCCGGTATCTATGATAAATTCATGACGATGCCGCTTGGTATTTTCAAAAATACGGTCAAACGCGCCGGATCGCATGGCTTTTATGTTGTCCTTCGTCCGGCTAATGTGGCGCATGCGCCCAAGGCCTTCATCGATGATTTTTTCCACGCGGTCGATGCTTCGGATAAAGTCAGCGGTGTCATTTTCCAGGGAAAAGAAGTTTTCGGCTACAAGGAATATCAGAAAGAAGTCTCTGAGGGGCTCAATCAGCGTCGCATCCCGATCGTCATGATCGAAGCGCAGAGTCAGCTCGGCTTTGAACCACAGGCAGGGCTGCTGGATATGGCGCGTCATTCGGATTACCATCTGGTGCGTCTCTATGCGATGTCCAAGGATGAGCTGATCAAGCTGAATCAGAAAGAAGCAGCGGCTCGATTCTACATTTCAGATATTGAAAGAAATATCCGTATGAATCTTTTCCCATCGTATAAGTTTGCACTGGATGGAAAAACGCTCTCTGAGACGAATGCGGCATACATTGCCGGCGTCAGGGATCGTCTGGAAAATCATGGTTTTTCTGTCGGTAAAGCCTCTGTGATGGATGCCTATTTCCCAGAGAAACCGCTTCGCGCTGTCGCTATGGCAGGTGCGGTATCTCTTATCGTGCTGACTCTGCTTTTGCTCATTCCGCACCTTTCTCGGTATGGAATGGCAATAGAAGCGGCGGGGCTCATCGGGGCAGAAGTGCTTTACTGGATTCTCCATGTGAATATCCTTCTGCAGCTTCTGGCACTTGGCGCGGCGGTCTGCACGCCTGTTGTCGTTGTGTCTCTCTTCCTTCAGTATTGCTTAAAAAAGAAAGACACAGCTTTTTCAGAAGTCGGCTGGGGACGTCTCTTCGGCGAGTCAGTCATGATTCTTTGGGGTTGTGGGATCCTTTCGCTGATCGGAGCCTGCTTTGTCAGTGGTCTTCTGAGTGATATCCGTTTCTTTTTGGAAATGGAATATTTCCGTGGCGTCAAAGCGACATTTGTATTGCCGCTCGTTCTGATCTCCGTTATCTACATCCAGAAATTCCCATTCTTCGGAAAAACTGTGACATCTGATAAGGATTTTGTTTCCTTTGTCAAGAAATTCTGCTCGATCCAGATTCGTCTGGGACTTCTTGTAGGACTTGGCATTCTGGCCATCGTCGGCTTTGTCTTTATTGGACGCAGTGGTAACAATGGGGCTCCTGTTCCGCAGTTTGAGATTGCGCTTCGCCGTTTCCTCGAAGATGTGATGTATGCACGCCCCAGAGAAAAGGAATTCCTCTTCGGACATCCTGCTGTGCTTGTCTCTCTTGCTGCGCTCTATCGGAAATGGCCGCAGCTCCTTCACTATTTCCTGATCGTCGCTGTGACGATCGGGCAGGGATCTATGGTGGAAACTTTCGCACACATGAGGAGTCCGTTTATTCTTAGCTTTATTCGTGGACTGGATGGTCTGGCCGCCGGTACGCTCTCTATGGTGGGCGCACTTCTTGCAGTCATGATCCTTGTCCGTCTGACGAAGTTCTTTGGAGAACGATATGGCAAAGTATAATATTGTGATCTCCGGTTATTATGGATTTCATAATGCCGGGGATGAAGCGATGCTGCTTGCCATACTACAGGCGCTTCGGAAGACCTTCAACGCGCCCTCTATCACTGTGATCTCGGGAAATCCTTCGGATACGGCAAGAACATTCGGAGTGAAGGCTGTGCCTCGCTTCGGCATTCTGCCGATCCTCTCATCTCTTTTTCGGACAGATCTCCTGATCAGTGGCGGCGGGAGCCTGCTGCAGGATGTGACTAGCTGGAAAAGCATGATCTATTATCTCACCATCATCATTGTTGGTGTGCTTTTCCGGAAACAGGTCTTCCTCTATTCGCAGGGAATCGGTCCTGTGCGTTACCGCATCATCCGTATTATACTGAAGCATGTATTAAACCATGTGGATGCCATCACGGTGCGTGACAGTGAGTCGAAGGGATTTCTTCAGCGACTCGGGGTACATCGCACCATTTATACGACGGCGGACGCTGTACTTTCTCTTGATCCTGTTTCTTTGGAGAAAGGGAAGGAAATCCTCGCAAGGAATCATGTGGACCCTTCGAAGAAACGGGTCGGTATCGCCATACGCAGCTGGGCGGATACTTCTCGCTGGATGAAGCCGCTTCGTATTTATATCGAGCGGCTCACCCGGGAGAAGGACTGCTCGGTCGTCTTGATTCCGATGCAGTTTCCAGAAGACAAGCGTGCAGCGGAAACAGAGATCGAAGAGAGCGACAGAGTCCATGTGCTAAAGGAATCCTACAGCATTGAAGAGCTCATTTCACTCATGGGAAATATGGATGTCGTCGTGGGTATGCGGTTGCATGCCATGATCTTCTCTGCTTTGATGCATGTCCCTTTTCTGGGTATCTCTTATGATCCGAAAATTGATAATTTCTTGGCACTGATTCATAGAAAAGCATCCTGCTCGATTCATCATATGGATGCTGAAACATTGTACAAGGATACTTGCCGTTTCCTGGATGCGCCGGCCTCGCCAGAAGAATGGAAGCAGGTCGACGAGCTGAGAAAACAGGCTTGTGAGAATGTAAAAATATTGAAATCTTTAGTGAATCACAAGGAGGAAAACAAATGAGTCAGCTGACAGCAGAAGAGCTTACTGCTCTCAAAAGCAAGGTAAAAGATGTACGCATCAACATTTTGAAAATGATCACCAAAGCCAACTCCGGTCATACGGGTGGTTCTCTTTCCGCCGCGGACATCCTGACCTTACTGTTTTTCCATGAAATGAAGGTAGATCCCAAAGATCCGAAAAAGGCTGACCGTGACCGTCTGGTCCTCTCCAAAGGCCATGCAGCACCGGCCCTCTATGCCGTACTGGCAGAAAAAGGATATTTCCCCAAAGAAGAGCTGGATACACTTCGTCAGGCAGGTCATATGCTGCAGGGGCATCCGGACATGAAACATACACCGGGTGTCGACATGACAACCGGTTCTCTGGGGCAGGGCATCAGTGCTGCCTGCGGTATGGCGCTTGCTTCCAAGATGGACAAGGCTGACTGGAGAGTGTATGCGATCCTGGGGGATGGCGAACTCGAAGAAGGACAGGTCTGGGAGGCAGCCATGTATGCGGCGCATTACAAGCTCGACCATCTGACGGCTTTCGTAGATAACAACGGGCTGCAGATCGATGGACCGATCACAGAGGTTATGTCCGCACTTCCTATCGGAGAAAAATTCCAGGCTTTTGGCTGGCATGTCATTGAAACCGATGGGCATGATATGGAAAAACTTCATGAAGCCATTGAAGAGGCAAAGACCATTTCCGGTAAACCGACCATGATTGTCATGAAGACGGTCAAGGGCAAAGGCGTACCGGAAATTGAAAATCAGGTCGGCTGGCATGGCAAGGCACCAAGCAAAGAAGAATGTGAAAGATTTATTAAAGCAGTGGAGGCAGAATGATGGGTAAGGCAACTCGTGACGCATACGGTGAAGCACTGAAAGAACTCGGTGCTGTAAATCCTGATATCGTAGTTTTGGATGCTGACCTCTCTGCATCCACCAAGACGCAGGTTTTTGCCAAAGCATATCCGGATCGTTTCTTCGATACTGGCATTGCTGAAGGGAATATGATGGGCGTGGCAGCGGGTCTTGCTGCGGCTGGCAAGATCCCATTCGCTTCGACATTTGCTGTTTTCGGTGCGGGCAGAGCGTATGAACAGATCAGAAACTCCATCTGCTACCCGAAACTGAATGTCAAAGTGGCGGTCACTCATTCCGGCCTGACGGTCGGTGAAGATGGTGCGACCCACCAGATGCTCGAAGACATTACACTCATGCGTGCGCTGCCGAATATGACGGTCGTCGTTCCGGCTGATGCCGCTGAGACGAAAGCTGTGATCAAGTGGGCAGCGGACTACCATGGTCCGGTGTATATCCGTATGGGCCGCGCGAAATGCGATGATATCTGTCCAGAGGATTATACCTTCACTCCGGGCGTTTCTTATGAAGCGGTTTCCGGCAGTGATGTGACCATCATCGCCTGCGGTATCATGGTTGCTAAAGCCGTGAAAGCAGCAGAGCTTTTGAAAGAAAAAGGAATTTCTGCGCGTGTGATCAACATGAGCTCCATCAAACCGATCGATGAGAAAGCCATTCTGAAAGCAGCAGAAGAAACTGGTGCGATCCTGACCTGTGAAGAACATACGGTAAAAGGTGGGCTTGGCGGCGCTGTCGCTGAGGTACTTTGTCTCCATAAACCGGTACCGATGTCTATGATCGGAACGGAAGACACCTTCGGTGAATCCGGCACAGCTGATGATCTGCTTGAAAAATATGGTCTCACCGCAGAACACATTGCGGAAGAAGCAGCTGCATTGATCGCCAGGAAGTGAGGATTTAATGATTACGTTTGATCAGGTGTCCCTGCAGTACGATGCAAAACACACCGCGCTCAGTAACATTAATATTCATATCGATAAAGGGGAGTTCGTTTTTATCGTGGGCCCTTCCGGCGCCGGTAAATCGACATTTGTTAAAATTTTGACGCATGAGCTGGTGCCGGAACAGGGCACAGTCGTTGTCAATGGTCTTACGATCAATAAGCTGAAATCCAGTAAGATCCCATACTATCGGCGTACGCTGGGGATTGTATTTCAGGATTTCAGACTGCTCTCCGAAAAGACCGTATACGAAAATATTGCCTTTGTGCTTCGCGTTACGGGGGCAAAGAGCCGTGAGATCAAGCCGAAGGTACAGCGTGTGCTGGATCTGGTCGGACTGCGCGGAAAGGAGAAGGAGCTTCCTTCCAAGCTCTCGGGCGGTGAACAGCAGCGCGTGGCGATTGCCCGTGCTCTGGTGAACCAGCCGATCCTTCTCATCGCGGACGAACCGACGGGAAATCTGGATCCGAATACGTCGGAAGATATCATGAAGCTGTTCAACGAGATCAACCACATGGGGACGACCATCATCATGGTCACTCATAACAAGGATCTGGTCAATGCGATGCATAAACGTGTCGTCATGATCGAAGAAGGGCATATCGTGAATGATGTAAAAAAGGGAGGCTATGACCTGAATGTTTAGTTCATTATCCTATTTCTGGGGTGAAACATTCCGTTCCCTTTTCAGAAATCGCTTCATGGCCATCGCTTCCGTCCTGACCGTGACACTATCTATGTTTATCTTGGGTGTCTTTCTTTCAGCCGTGCTGAATATCAACCACATGGCGTCTTACCTTGAAAGCCAGGTCGAGATGACGGTTTATCTGAAGGACGGACTCACGACCGATCAGGTCATGGGTATCGGCAAGTATCTGAAAGCACAGCCCGGCATGAAGGAGATCAAATTCACGAACAAAGACCAGGCGATGAAGGATTTCCGTGAACGCATGGGGGATCAGCAGGGGCTTCTCGATGCTATCAATGGCAATCCTCTCCCCGCATCGTACCAGATGTCCTTCCAGACGCCGGAGCAGCTGAAAACAGCGGCGGAAGTTGTCGCTAAGTATCAGGGGGTCGAGACTGTCCAGTATGGGAAGGATATCATCGAACAGCTTTATAAAGTTGCACAGGTCATCCGTCTCTCGGGAATCGTACTCATCATCTTCCTGGCCGGTGCCGAGCTCTTTATCATTTCTAATACCATCCGCCTTACAGTTTTTGCCAGAAGAAGAGAGATCCAGATCATGAAGTACGTCGGTGCCTCCAATGGCTTCATTCGCTGGCCGTTCCTTTTCGAAGGCATGGTCATCGGGGTTTTAGGATCCGGATTTGCTTCGCTCATTCTGTGGGAAGGCTATAAAACGGTCGTCTCCGAAATGGCAGCAGCTGGTCTTGTCTTCATTCCGATGATTCCGCTATGGCCATTTATGGGATATACCACTCTCATTATTTTGGCGGCAGGCATTGTGATCGGTGTCATGGGGAGTGCCATTTCGCTCCGTAAGTATATGAAGGTGTAATCATGAAAACACATCAGAAGATACTTTCGGTAGCGATCGCCTCTTTGCTGCTGACAGGGGCGGTGGTTCCCTCGATCGCAGACGATCTGGAGGATGAGCTGCAGGATATTCAGGGGCAGATCGATGAGTCGCGTTCTTCGCAGGAGAGCTGGCAGCAGATCATCGAAGATGTCGCTGTCAAGTTGAAAGCCATTCAGGCAGATCTTGATGCGGCGAATGCCCGTCTGAAGAGCATTCAGGACGAGCAGGCGAAAGTGAATGCGGAGATCCGCCAGACGGAGGAAGAGATCCGCAAAGCGCAGGCCTATCTGGAAGAGCGCCAAAAGGTGCTGAATCTTCGTGTGCGTTCGATCTATAAATTCGGTCAGCTGAATTATCTGGAAGTCATCATGGGGGCGAAAAGCTTCAGCGATTTTGCGAACCGACTGGAACTTTTGAAACGCATCATCCAGTCTGACTACAGCCTGATTCTGGAGATTCAGGATCAGAAGGCGAAAATCGAAGCAAAGAAAGCCGAATTGGAACAGGATCGGGCAAGGCTCGATGCTTTGGCAGAAGAAGCGAAGAAGGTACAGGCAGAGGTCGCGAAGAAGAAAGCCGAGCAGCAGAGAGTCCTTGATAATGCGAAAGCCAATAAGGCGGCAGCAGCACAGATGGAGCAGGATCTCATTGCCCGTTCCAATGCGGTCAAAGACCTCATTCAGGAGCGCATCCGTCAGGCTGAAGCCGCAAGGCAGGCGCAGCAGGAAGAAAGCGGTGGCAGTGATGATAACTATGTGCAGGGCACGGGACAGCTTTCCTGGCCATGCAACGGTGTCATCACGTCTCCCTACGGATATCGTACCCATCCGATTTTCGGGCGTACCATCTATCACTCGGGGATGGATATCGGTGTCGACTATGGTACGCCGATCCATGCAGCAGACAGCGGGACTGTCATTTATTCCGGCTGGATCAGCGGCTACGGCAATGCCGTCATTATTGACCATGGCGGCGGTATGCAGACGCTGTATGGGCACAACCAGTCTCTCAATGTATCGGAAGGCCAGTCCGTGTCAAAAGGAGACGTCATTGCCTTTGCCGGCTCGACCGGAAACTCGACGGGGCCGCATTGCCATTTCGAAGTGGAAATCAATGGGCAGGCTGTCGATCCTATGGGATATTTATGATGAAAAAACAAATCTGGCATTCTTTCAAAAACTATGCGCCCGGCTTTGTGCTGGGGGTGGTATGTACCGCATCTTTGGCTGGAGGTGCGGTATTCCGCTTTACGGATGATCCGAAGGCACTCATTACATTCCTGCTGGATTTTCAGGAGATCAAGCAGAACTACTTCCGTCCGATAGAGGATAAGACGCTCTTTGCCGGAGCATCGCAGGGGATGTTTGCCTCTGTCGGCGATCCTTATACCATGGTACTTTCCGGGGATGCGTATGAATCCTTCATGCAGAGCGCTACGGGAGAATATGGCGGGATCGGCGTCGTCATGGGGCAGGGAGAGAACAGCAGGCCGGTCATTTTGAAGGTTTTCGACCGTGGTACAGCGCATGAGGCGGGGCTTGATGCCGGAGATGTACTTCTCGCCATCGATGGTAAAGAAACGGATGCACTCGGTCTTACAGGGACGGCATCGGCTGTCCGCGGAGAAAAAGGAACGACGGTAGAGATCGATGTCGAACGCAATGGCGAAACCATGCATTTTACTGTGGAACGGTCAGAGATCTCCATGCCGACGGTGCAGAGTGCGATGGCCGGTGATGATATTGGCTACATTCATATTTTCTCCTTCGGGAAGCACACCGCCGATGATTTCCGTGACCAGCTCGCTTCTTTGAAGATCGCCGGAGCCAAGAAACTGATCATTGACGTTCGCATGAATCCGGGCGGAATGATCTATGCAGTGACTGATGTGGCGAATCAGATACTCACCAAGGGAACGGTCGTGAGCTATCACACCAAGAATGGCGAGTCAGAGTCCTATGATATCGAGGGAATAGAGGATCCTTTGCCGATGGTTGTCCTGATCGATAAGAATAGTGCCAGTGCTTCTGAGATCCTGGCTGGTGCGGTGCAGGATAAACAGGAAGGAACCATCATTGGGGAAAATTCCTATGGCAAAGGGACGGTGCAGGCGGTCTTTGACGCCGGCGAGCAGAAGGCACTCAAGATCTCTATCGCGGAGTATCGGACGCCTTCTGGGAAGACGATCGATAAGGTGGGCATCTATCCGGATATTGAAGTTTCGCAGACAGGATTTCCCTTCGATCCCTCCACCGACTCTGTCTATCAGAAGGCAATCGAAGTACTGTCCGCCGGGAACTGACGGGTTTCCTTGAGGCATCGCTCCCGGGGAGGGCGTGAGGCTTCTGCTGCTGGGCATTGATCTTTTATAACGAATGAGGGATACGGATGGATACGATCAAACTGACTCGCATGGCCTTTTTCGGCTATCACGGTGATGAGCCGGAGGAAACGAAATTAGGACAGCGTTTTTATATTGATGTGGAGCTGCATCTTGATTTATCCAAGGTCGGAGAGACGGACTGCCTCGAAGACTCTGTGAATTATGTAGCAGTGTACCAGATGTTGAAAGAACGGGCGGAGGGCGGCCCTTACAAGCTGCTGGAACGCCTCGCCGGCGTCATCAATGCAGATGTTCTCGCTGCTTTTCCGCTGGTGGATGAGATTACGACCACGGTTCACAAACCAGGTTCTCCCATTCCCGGGATTCTGGACGATGTATCAGTGACACTGACCAAAAAGAGAGAAAAATGAATCAAAAATATATCATTTCCCTTGGGTCCAATCAGGGGAATTCGCTGGCCATTCTGAGGCAGGCGGCTGCAACGCTCGAGGCGGCAGAGGGACTTCATATCGAGAAGAAGTCGGCCATCTATGAGACGCTGCCTTGGGGCAAAACCGACCAGCCTGTCTTTCTGAATGCTGTCATGGAGATCAGCTGGGAAGGGCCTGCCGAAGATTTGATGGCGCTTTTGTTGTCTGTCGAAAAAGAGTTTGGACGCACCCGCGATGTGCACTGGGGGCCGAGGACGCTGGATCTGGATCTGATTTACAGTGACGGCATCCAGAGTGATACCCCATTTCTTCATTTGCCGCATCCCTATTTCTGGGAGCGGCCTTTTGTGCTGGTCCCGATGGCGGATGTCTGCCCGGATTTCATGTATCAGGGGACATCCATCCTATCTCGCATTCGGACACTTCATGGAGAGAAAGAGGTCAAGCGGACAGCGTATGGCTGGGAGGGAGAAGAATGACTGAAAAGATCCCGATGATCGCAGATGTGCGTGCGGCGGCTGCTGCGGCAACGCTTCCGCCTTTTGTGATGGATACCGCGATGGGGCCGCAGCTTGCGAAAGAGTGCGCGGCGCGGCTGTCTCATTCCTGGGAGATGGATCCTGCTTCTTCTCCGACAGTCCTGACGGGGATCGCAAGTTCGCAGAAGGCGCTGGCACTCTCGGCGGCCATGCAGTCTTTCAGGACGGCCATCGTCGTCGTGCCCGAGCAGAAGGATATTTTCCGCTGGGAAGAAGACCTCGCTTTCTTCCTGCCGGAGACGCCTATTTATTCCTTTCCACTCGTCGAAGAGACTGGCTTTCAGGTGACATTCTCCAGTACGGAGCGGTTGCGTGACCGGATGCGGACGTTGGGAGCCATGCTGACAGGAAGAACGGGCATCATCCTTGCTACGGCCGTGGAAGCGGCGCAGAAGGTAGTCAGCCCATCGCAGCTGAAGGAGAGTGCATTTCAGGTCTCAGTCGGAGAGGAGATCGGATGGAACGCTTTGCAGGAGAAGCTGACGTCTGCCGGCTATGAACGGGTGGATCAGGTCGAGCGCTGCGGTCATTTTGCGGTGCGCGGTGACATCATCGATATTTTCCCTATCAATGAAGAGCATCCTGTCCGCATCGAGCTTTTTGATGATGAAGTCGACAGCGTGCGGCTTTTTGATGAGGATACGCAGCGCTCGATCGATGACAGAAAATCGCAGCTTTTCTTGCCGCTTGACGGACAGGGCGGGGGAGAGGCGCTTGTTTTCTCGTACCTTTCGAAGGCTCTTGTCTTTTATGATGAACCGCAGCGTTGTGAAGAGGCACTGAAACGATACTTCAAGGAGGATGCCGCGCATAAAAAAGCGGCGCTATCCTGGAAAGATGTCATCGGACAGGCGCGCAAGGCGAAGAATAAGGAAATCGTATGCACTCTGCTCAAGCGAAAACTGACAGGCTTTGATACGGAGCGGGATGTGGTATGGCAAGGTCACACCATGACGAACTACCAGCGGCAGATCCCGATCTTCATGGAGGATCTCAAAAATCTGCTCGCAAAGGGATGGAAAGTTCTCTCTCTCGCTCCCCGGCCCTCGGAGGAAAGGGAGCTTTCCGCGCTTTTTTCTGATTTTCATATCCCACAGAGCCGCACGCTGGAGGCGGGGAAGGTCACGCTGATCCATGGCCTTCTGTCGGAAGGCTTTGAGCTTACCGATGATACACTGGCTGTCATTACAGCGGGAGATGTACTGGGGAAGCAGAAGGTGCGCCGCGTGCGTTCTGGTCCGAAGGGGAAGCAGATTCGCTATTTCTCAGATCTGAATCCCGGCGACTATGTCGTACAGGCCACGCATGGCATCGGCAAGTACCTCGGGATCCGTACCATTGAGCTTTCCGGTATTCACAGGGACTATATCACGATCCAGTATGCGGGTAATGACAAGCTCTATCTTCCTGTCGAAAAGATCTCGTCGCTGGAAAAATATATCGGCCCGGAAGGGGAAACGCCGAAGCTCCATGACATGGGGAGCAGCGCGTGGACGAAGGCGCGGGCGAAGGCTAAAAAGTCCATCGAGGAACTGGCAGAGAAGCTGCTTGCCGTCTATGCGAAGCGTGAGATCACGCAGGGCATCGCTTTTGCTCCGGATACGGCCGAACAGCGTGAATTCGAAGACACATTCCCCTATGTGGAAACGACAGATCAGCTGCTGGCGATCGACGCCATCCAAAAAGCCATGGAGAAACCGATGCCGATGGATATGCTCCTATGCGGAGATGTGGGCTTTGGCAAGACGGAAGTCGCGATGCGAGCTGTCTTCAAATGCATCATGTCTGGCTATCAGGCATTCGTCCTTTGTCCGACGACGGTCCTCGCGGAGCAGCATTATAAGAATTTCAAGGAACGGATGGAAAGCTTCGGTGTCCGTCTGGCAGTACTGAACCGTTTCACGACAGCCAAGGAAAAGAACCGCATCTATCAGGAGATGGAAAGCGGCACGCTGGATGTGGTCATCGGTACCCATGCGGTCCTGAATAAGAAGGTGCATCCGAAGAAGCTAGGGCTTCTCGTCGTCGATGAAGAGCAGCGCTTCGGTGTCGTGCAGAAGGAGAAGTGGAAATCTCTGGCATCCGGCATCGATGTGCTGACACTGTCTGCGACACCGATCCCTCGTACCCTTCACATGAGTCTCACCGGCGTCCGCGATATGGTGACGATCACGACGCCGCCATCGAATCGCCATGCGATCCAGACGTATGTGACGGAGTACGACGACCATATCGTCAAAGATGCGATTCTCCGTGAGAAAGAGCGAGGCGGGCAGACGTTCTTCGTCTACAATCGCATCGAAACGATCGGTGCGATGGCTGACCATTTGCGAAGCATTCTTCCCGAAGATGTGACCATCGGAATCGCCTATGGGCGCATGGAAGGGCGGCAGCTCGAAAAAGTCATGTTCGATTTCTATCAGGGAAAGTATGATGTCCTTCTCTGCACGACGCTCATCGAGAATGGTCTGGACCAGCCGAATGCGAATACCATGCTTGTCTATGATGCTGACCGCTTGGGGCTTTCACAGATCTATCAGATGCGAGGGCGCGTCGGTCGTTCAGAAAAGATCGCACGGGCGTGGTTCTTCTACCGGCGGGGGAAGGTGCTTTCCGAGGTGGCAGAAAAACGACTGGATACGATCCGTGAATTCACCGAGCTCGGAAGCGGCTTCAAAGTCGCCATGCGGGATCTGGAGATCCGCGGTGCCGGAAATCTTCTCGGGAGAGAGCAGCATGGTAATATCGCCAGCATCGGCTTTGCGGCATACTGCTCCATGCTTGAGGAAGCGGTGGAGCGACTGCGCGCCGTCCGTGAGAACCGGCCTGTACCGAAGAAGCTGCCGAATACCACGATCGAGTTCCGTCAGGATGCGTATCTTGACAGCGGATATATCGCAAATCAGGAACAGAAGATGGAGATCTATCGACGCCTTGCGGCGATCGAAGATGAGAAAACACTCACCGATCTCATCGATGAGGTGATCGATCGCTTCGGTACGCCAAGCCAGCCGGCGGAGAAGCTCTTCCGTATCTCGGAGATCCGTGTGAAAGCACGTCATCTGGGGATTGGAAGCATCATCGACGAGGGGGACAGCCTCCTTGTCACCTGGGCTGATGAAAGCTTCATGCATGGGTGGGATCCGATGAAGCTTCCAAAGACATGGCTCCCATATCTGAAATTCCTTCCGGGATCTCCAGCTAAGCTCCGTATCCATAAGGCACTTATCAAAGGGACAATGACAGACTGGATGGCTGACTTTATGGATGAGCTGAAAAGGGAAACAGGGAAACAATGACCATGACCGGATCTGTTTCGCTGACGTCTTTCAGACAGCTTTGTCTCCGAACATATTCCATGAAACGAATTGACCTTTACAATTTCGCTTAAATCTGATATGACTATATAGTAACGCCTGCGAGAGTCGATCTCGCAGGGAGTCATATGTTGCAAAAAGGTGAAACATGCGTAAAAATTCTTTTATTCAAGGGGCATTGATCCTGACCATTGCCGGGATTATTGTCAAATTCATCGGTGCTTTCAGCCGCATTTACCTCTCGCGCCTGCTCGGCGGGGAAGGGATCGGACTGTATCAGATGGCATATCCGATCTATCTGCTCTGTCTTTCTGTTTCTTCTGCGGGACTGCCGGTCGCGATCTCCATCATGGTCGCAGAAAGAAATGCGGTGAACGACTATTTCGGAGGACAGAAGGTCTTCCGTATTTCCATGATCGCACTCATCATGACGGGAGTCCTCTTCAGCGGACTGCTCTTCTTCGGCGCACAGTGGCTGGTCGATACCGGCATCGTGCGTGACCAGAGAGCGTACTGGTCGCTCTTGGCCCTCTCTCCGGCGGTTTTCTGCGCGACGCTGCTCGCGACGCTGCGCGGGTATTTCCAAGGGCTGCAGCTGATGACGCCGACGGCGGTTTCGCAGATCTTGGAACAGGTCGTTCGTGTTGTGACGATGATCGCTTTCGCGGTCATCCTGCTGCCGTATGGTCTGGAGTTCGGTGCTGCGGGTGCTACGCTGGGGGCAGCACCGGGTGCTTTTATGGGGATCCTTGTCCTGATCGGGTTCTATTATATGACAAGAAACTGGCGTAAGGAGCTGGCCTCTGAGCAGGATACCTCTATCAAGCCGCAGAGTGCGATGTCGATCATCAAAAGACTGCTGGTCCTTGCTATTCCGGTTTCTCTGGCGAATATCATGCTGCCGATCGTTTCGAATATCGACCTGTTGATCGTGCCGCGTCGTCTGGAAGTGGCAGGATTTGCTGTCGAAGAAGCGACGACACTCTTCGGCTATCTGACAGGCATGGCGACGGCGCTCGTCAATATGCCGACTATCGTGACGGCGTCTTTGGCGGCCAGTCTGGTGCCGGTCATTTCGGAAGCCATCGCGCAGAAGAAGGATGATGTCGTCATGACGCGTACGGACACGGCGATGCGTCTGGCCAATCTCATCACGATACCTGCTTTCATCGGGATGTGTGTCATCGCGACTCCGATCTCTGATATGCTGTACGCGACCCGCGATGCAGGTCCGTGTATCGCTGTCATGAGCTTCGGCGTATTCCTGCTCGGCGTGCAGCAGGTCACGACAGGCGTGCTGCAGGGGATGGGTAAGACCGCGATCCCGTTCCTGAACATGGTTGTTTCAGCGTGTGTGAAGGTCTTCCTCTCCTGGAATCTCACCGCCATCCCGGCGTGGGGCGTGCTCGGCGCAGCATGGGCGACGAATGCGGACTTCGGTGTGGCGGCTGTTCTGAATCTGATTTTCCTTTATAAATACAGACGCTATACGATGGATATTCTTCATACCGTGAAGCTTTTCATCGCAGCAGGCATCATGGGCGCAGTCGTGCTCGGTGTGTATCATGCGGCGTTTACCCTGATCCACAGTAATACCCTTTCGACACTCGCCTCCATTGCTGTCGGCGGCGTGGTCTACCTCGTAGCCATCGTCGTCATCCGTGCAGTAAAGCCGGAAGACGTACAGGGCGTGCCGAAGATCGGCCCCAAGCTCGCAGCGATGGTTTCCCGCATGAGCTTTGGGAAGTAAAGTGACTGGTGGCTGGTGGCTAGTTGGCTAGGGATTGGTATTCAGGAAGTAGCTAGGGATTAGGATATGTTTCCTGCATAGCAGCCAGCCACAACTTATTTTCATTCCATCAAAACATCAAAAAAGGCCATGGAGAATATCGCAATGCGATACAATCCATGGCCTTTTTGATTTCGGAAAAAGCAGAATGTGAGGTTCTAATCCCTAATCCCTAGTCCCTAGTGACCAGTCACTAAAAACTCACATATGCCGGTAGAGGCCGATGACTTTGCCGCGGATGATGACTTCTTTGGCAATGATCGGCTGGTACTCATCATTTTCCGGCTGCAGACGGATGTGATCTTCCTCTTTGTAGAAACGCTTGACGGTCGCATCTTCATTGCCAATGAGTGCGACTACGATGTCGCCATCCTGCGCGTCATCCTGCTCGGAAACGATGAGGTAGTCGCCTTCATGGATGCCTGCATTGATCATGCTGTCGCCTCGAACGATGAGCATGAAGCAGTTGTTATCCTTGCCGATGAGTTCGGCCGGCAGGGGATAGACGGACTCCGTGTGTTCATCTGCGGTGATCGGTTCGCCTGCACGGACGGCTCCGACGAGCGGCATCGGGATCATCTTCTTGCGGCGCCAGGTATCGGCCACGACTTCGATCGCGCGCGAAGAGTCAGGATTCTTACGGATCGCGCTTTTAAGTTCCAGACGCTTCAGATAATTGTGCACGGTGGATGTCGAGCGCAGACCGACCGCCTCTCCGATCTCGCGGACAGTCGGGGGGAAGCCGCTGTCCCAGATCTTCTGACGGATAAATTCAAGGATCGATTTTTCGCGTGTGGTCAGTTCATTCGGATTGTTTTTTTTTCTCATAGGAAGGTCCTTTCTTTGATTTCTTGCTCTCAACTTGTCTCTATTATACCTTATTCGAGAGAAAATAGAAACATTTGTTTATCAGAATCCTTGTTTGTAAAAAAATACTGCATTCTTTTATAACAAAACCAATGAGCGGCTTCTGCTATTTCCATTGGTAATCCATTTCCGTATCCATTATAATAATGAAAATATGAATTCACCGATTTCTTATGAAGGAGGATACGAATGAGCTATCAGGAAACATATAAAGACTGGCTGACGTGGGCGGATGAAGAGACGAAGGAAGAGCTCCTGCGCCTGACGGATGAAAAAGAGATCGAAGACCGTTTTTATAAGGATCTGGAATTTGGTACAGCTGGGCTGCGCGGTATCATGAGCGCGGGCACGAACCGCATGAATCGCTATACGGTCGCCAAAGCGACAAGAGGGCTTGCTGATTATCTGAAAAAGGAGCATCCGAAGACTTTTTCACAGGGCGTGGTCATTGCCTATGATTCCAGAAATCATTCCGATGACTTTGCGAAAGAAGCCGCTCGTGTGTTGACATCGGCCGGGATCCCCGTCCGCATTTTCGAAGAACTCGAACCCATTCCTGTTCTTTCTTTTGCGGTCAAATATTTCCATGCCGCGGCCGGTGTGGTCGTGACAGCGAGCCACAATCCGGCAGAATACAATGGATACAAGGTCTATGGTGCCAATGGCGCGCAGCTGGTGCCGAAGGATGCAGACGTCCTGACGGCTTATGTCGAAGCGGTGACAGATCTTTCGCATATCGAAGATGAGGGAAATGATGCCCTCATGAACTGGCTGGGACATAAAACTGTCACCCGCTTTCTGACCGCGATCTTCCGACAGTCCCTGTATCAGGGAAATCCGCCGCCGCTCTCCATTGTCTACACACCGCTTCACGGCAGCGGGGCAAAGCCCGTCCGGGCCATTCTGTCGGAAGCAGGCTTCAGCGATGTGCATATCGTGAAGGAGCAGGAGCTGCCGGATGGCGACTTCCCGACCGTTTCTGCGCCAAATCCGGAGAATGAAGATGCTCTCTCGATGGGAATCGCCCTCGCCAAAGAAGTGGGCGCAGATATCGTCATCGGGACTGACCCGGACAGTGACCGCATCGGCAGCGCAGTACGAAAAGGGGAGGACTTTGTCCTGATTTCCGGAAATCAGATGGGCGCACTCCTGACATACTTCCTCTGCCTCACCCGAAAAGAGACGCTGACACCGGCATCCACCATGGTAAAAACGGTCGTGACCGGCGAGCTTGGTGCAGAAATCGGACGCCGCTATGGCTTGAAGGTCGTAGAAACGCTGACCGGCTTCAAGTATATTGGAGAAAAGATCTCCCAGTGGGAAAAGGATCCCGCGCATGACTTCTTCTTCGGCTATGAAGAAAGCTACGGCTACCTTGCCGGGACGCACGCACAGGATAAAGATGCGGTCGTTTCTGCCATGCTTATCTGTGAAATGGCGGCTTACTTCAAGAATGTGGGAAAGACACTTTCCGATGTGCTCGATGAGCTCTATACCGACTTCGGCTACTACTACGACAAGACCACATCCTATACCCTGAAAGGGATCGAAGGCCTTGCAAAGATCCGCGGCATCATGCAGCATCTCCGGGACATCGATGTGAAGGAGATATTCCCGGAGATCGACTCCGTCACGGACTTTGAAGCCGGCATTGGTGATCTGCCGAAGGAAAATGTCCTGAAATATAAGGTAAAGACAGGCGGCTGGATGGCCGTACGCCCGAGCGGCACGGAGCCGAAGATCAAGATCTACTATTCCCTCAAAGGGAAAAACGAAAAAGAGGCTCGGGGTGCATTTGCTGACTTCAAGGCAAGATGGGAGAGCGCACTGGGATTGTAGGCCGCCGACGGCGGGGGATCACGCTTGCGGTACTCTTCTTTCGAAGCCTTCCCCGGTGGAGAAGGCGGATGAGGAGAGATGCGTCATTTGAAGAACGCAGGACATCTCCCAAGAGGGCAAGCCTTGAACCTCTCATCCCGTCCACCTTGACAAATCCGTCCAAATTGTGTATCCTATTTCATGTAGTAATCGTCGGGACGTAGCTCAGCTTGGTAGAGCGCTACCTTGGGGTGGTAGAGGTCGCATGTTCGAATCATGTCGTTCCGACCATTTTTTATTTTCACGTACATTCATAAAATTCTATAAAGTGAGGTCTTCTGTATGAACAGAGTCAAATCAGTCATGCTTCTGACACTGCTCAGCTTGATCCTGATGGCTATCGGCGGTGTCGTAGGTGGTCAGAACGGCGCGATGACCATGTTTCTCATTTCTCTGGCAATCAATTTCTACACATACTGGAATTCAGACAAGATGGCGCTTCGTGCTTACAATGCCCAGCCTTTGTCCGAATCGCAGGTGCCCGAGCTCTATGAGCTGGTGCGAGAGCTTTGCCGGAAGGCGGAGCTTCCGATGCCGCGTCTCTATGTCATTCCGACCGATGTGCCGAATGCTTTTGCTACGGGACGAGACCCGGAACATGCGGCTGTCGCAGTGACGGAGGGCATCCTTTCTATGCTGAACCGCGATGAGCTGGCCGGGGTCATCAGCCACGAATTATCCCATGTCAAACATCGTGATACGCTCATCATGACCCTGTCGGCGTCGATAGCGACCGCGATCTCTTACATCGCAAATATAGCGCAGTGGGCAGCGATCTTCGGTACGGCCAGAGATGAAGACGGCAACCGGTCGAATCCGATCGCCCTCATCGTGACCATCGTCATCGCGCCGCTTGCAGCTTCTCTCATCCAGTTCGCCCTGTCGCGTTCCCGCGAATACATGGCGGATGCTTCAGGTGCAAGGATCTGCGGGAAGCCTCTGGCTCTTGCCGACGCGCTCTTGAAGCTCGATGACTATGCCCATCATCGTGTCATCCCCGATGCAAAGCCGGCGACCAGCGGTCTTTTCATCATCAATCCGCTTGCCGGAGTCGGCGGCGTGGCCAATCTGTTTTCTACGCATCCTTCCACGGAGGAGCGTGTAAAAAAGCTGCGTGAAATCGCAGCAGAAATGCATTCTTTTTAAGGAGGCTATTATGGCTAACATTGAAAAAACTCTCGTACTCGTAAAGCCGGACGGTGTGAAGAAACACATCTGCGGCGAAGTGATCTCCCGCTTCGAAAGAAAAGGTCTGTCCATTCATGCGATCAAAATGATTCAGGTCCCGGTAGAACTCGCTGAAGAACACTATGCTGAACACAAAGGCAAAGGCTTCTTCAAAGCTCTCATCGACTTCATCACCTCCGGTCCGGTACTGGCTATGGTCATCGAAGGTGAAAACGCTGTCGCAGCTGTTCGTCAGATCAACGGCGCTACCAACCCGCTCGAAGCTGTTCCTGGCTCCATCCGCGGCGACTTCGCTACTTCCATCGATGAAAATGTTGTCCATGCTTCCGATGCAGTAGAAACCGCACAGAGAGAAATCGGTCTCTGGTTCCCAGAACTGTCCAAATAATTCGGCATAGGAAGGCGCTGCGAGAAATCGCGGCGTCTTTTTTGCTGCGTGCATGGCTTGAGGGGCGAAGGTTGGTGAACAGGGAAGGCGGAATGACATCAGACATCTGATATGTCTTCATCGTATCCCTTTCCCGCCTTTGCGACATACGTGAAGCCAACCCCATCTCGCTTCGTTCGCCTGCCCCCTCCAAGGGAAGGAGCTAGCGGTCACAGCGCGCGGATGCCCGCTTTCCTGCTTCCAGTTTTTGTATTTTTATACAATAAAATCCAGCTTCCTATTGACTATCCTCTCCGTAAAATTGTACAATAAAATGAAATCGAGGCATGCATGACGCATGTATATATAGTAAGGAGAATGAAACATGGATTTTGAACTTATCGAAAAAGCACTGCCTATCCTTCTCTTGGGCGCGGGCGTCACCATCGAGATCACGGCGGTCAGTGTTTTCATCGGCTTCTGCATAGGCCTTTTTGTCGGTATCGCGCGTATCTGCAAGGTGAAGGTGCTGCGCATACTGGCTGCGATCTATGCAGACTGTATCCGTGGTACGCCGCTTCTGGTACAGATCTTCCTGATCTATTTTGCTCTGCCGATCGTGACGGGGCATCGCGTGGAGCCATTCGTGGCGGCCGTCGCTGCCTGCGGGATCAATAGCGGCGCGTATGTATCTGAAATTTTCCGCGCCGGCATCCAGGCGATCGATGTGGGGCAGATGGAAGCGGGTCGTTCGCTCGGCCTTTCCTGGTGGCAGACCATGTACTATATCATCCTGCCGCAGGCTGTACGAAATATCCTGCCGCCGCTCGGCAATGAATTCATCGCAATGCTGAAGGATTCCTCGCTGGTTTCCGTCATCGGCTTCGAAGAACTGACCCGCCGCGGACAGCTCATCATCGCGCAGACCTATGGCTCCTTTGAGATATGGTCCACCGTCGCTGTCCTGTACCTCATCATGACGCTGGCGATTTCCAGAGTGGTAGCAATGTTGGAGAAAAAATAAATGGCAGAAGAAAAGAATCTGATAGAAATCACCCACATCAGCAAAAAATTCGGTGATCTGACGGTCTTGAAAGATATCAGCGTCAAAGTCAAGGAGAAGGAAGTCGTCGTCATCATCGGACCTTCCGGCTCGGGGAAGAGTACGCTGCTGCGCTGCATCAATGGGCTTGAAACACCGACGACGGGATCCATCACATTCGACGGGGTGCCTGTCAATGGAGAAAAGAATATCAATGAAGTCCGCACGGAAGTCGGCATGGTCTTTCAGCGATTCAACCTTTTTCCGCATATGAGTGTCATTCAGAATTTGATGCTCGCGCCGATGAAGGTCAGAAAGATCTCCAAGAAGGAAGCCTATGACCGCGGTATGCAGCTCCTCAAAAAAGTCGGGATGGAAGACAAGGCAGACTACAAGCCTCCGCAGCTCTCCGGTGGGCAGCAGCAGCGTGTCGCTATCGCCCGCGCGCTCGCGATGAAGCCGAAAGCGCTCCTCTTCGATGAACCGACCTCGGCGCTAGACCCGGAAATGGTGCATGAAGTCTTGGATGTCATGCGTGAAGTCGCAGAAGAGGGCATGACCATGGTCGTCGTGACACATGAAATGGGATTCGCCAGAGAAGTCGGCTCCCGCGTCCTCTTTATTGATGGCGGCGTCATCGTCGAAGAAGGTCGCCCGCTGGATGTCTTCGAGCATACGAAAGAGGAACGCACGAAAGCTTTCCTTTCGCAGGTATTGTAATAGGAAAAATGAAAAGCAGCCATCGGGCTGCTTTTTTTGTTGGGGCTGGAGACTGGGAGATGTCAGACGTCAGATTTTTTGTACGACCTGCTTTCTGCTTATTCAACATACGCGAGGCCAACCCCGTCTCGCTGCGCTTGCCTGCCCCTTCCGCGTAATGCTATTAAGTTAAGCGGAAGAACGTTCTTGGCTCCCCATCGGGGGAGCTGCCCGAAGGGCTGAGGGGGCTACGTAGCGGTATTGCATGAAAGTGTTGGAATATTGATAGCATTGGACTATTCAACATAGCACGCTATACCGCTAGCATGCCCCTATTGCCTTCGGCACTTCCCCCGAAGGGGGAAGCAAGATGTTACGTAGCTAACGATTTCCTTAACTTACCAGCATTACCCTTCCTGGGGAAGGGACTAAGAGACTAGGAGACTGGGAGATGTCTGACATCTGACATTTAACGTCTAAAGTCTTACTGTCTTTTAGACTATCGTCTCTTACTCTCTATGTGAGACAACCCGATCCCTCGTCACCAGTCACCCGATTTCTTCTGCAAAGCTCGCTTCATTTGTGTTATAATCTGATAAGGATTCTCTATTATCCATCAATTTGAGTAAGGAAGTGTATCTATGAAAATCACGACAGAAGAAGCTCAGAAGATCGCTCTTCTTTCCCGTCTGTCCTTTGCGGACGAAGACCTGGAAAAGATGAGAGACTCCATGAACAGCATCCTCACCTACATGGAAGAACTGAACCAGTATGATACGATTGATGTAGCGCCGACCGTGCATGCCGTCGAGCAGTACAATGTCATGCGCGAAGACGTCCCGCATCAGTCTTTTACGAATGAAGAAGCACTCATGAATGCGCCGGAAAAGGAAGACGGCTATTTCAAAGTGCCGAAGATTATTTAAGGAGGCAGCCGAGTGAAATACACGATTCATGATCTCCATGAACAGCTGGTGAAAAAGGAAATCTCCGCTGTCGAACTCACAAAGAAAATCATCGCGCATCGTGACAGCGTAGAAGGGGACATCCATGCTTACCTTTCTACCTCTGATGAGAGTGCGCTCTCTGTCGCAGCAAAGGTTGATGCGAAGATCGCCGCCGGAGAAGAGATCTCCGATCTTGCCGGTATCCCGGGCGCGATCAAAGATAATATGTGCATCAAAGGCGAGACCTGCACCGCGGCCTCCCGCATGCTTGAACACTGGGTATCCCCGTATGATGCGACTGTCATCGAAAAGCTGAAAGGGGAAGACTATATTTCTCTGGGCAAGACGAATATGGATGAATTCGCCATGGGCTCTTCGACCGAGCGCTCCGCCTTCGGACCTTCCCGCAATCCGTGGAATACGGACTATGTACCGGGCGGCTCCTCCGGTGGCTCTGCGGCAGCTGTCGCAGCGAATGAAGCCATCTGGTCCCTCGGCTCGGATACGGGCGGATCTATCCGTCAGCCAGCGTCCTTCAATGGTATCGTCGGTCTGAAACCGACCTATGGCCTTGTTTCCCGTTACGGCCTTCTGGCTTTCGCATCGTCCCTTGACCAGATCGGGCCGCTCGTCAAAGACGTCACCGATGCAGCGATCGTCCTCAATGCGATCGCAGGCCATGATCCGCTCGACTCCACGTCCATCCCGCAGGAAAAGAAGGACTACAAGAAAGCCCTCGTCCGCGATGTCAAGGGCATGAAGATCGGCGTACCGAAGGAATTCTTCGGCGAAGGCATCAAGGAAGAGACCAAGGTAGCGATCGATGCGGCTCTTGATTTCTACAAAAAGGAAGGCGCAGAGATCGTCCCCGTCTCCATTCCGCATATCAATAGCGGTGTCTCTGTCTACTACATCATCGCACCGGCAGAAGCCAGCTCGAACCTCGCCCGCTATGACGGTGTCAGCTACGGCTTCCGTGCACCGGGTGAAGATATCATTGATATGTATATCAAGACCAGAAGCCAGGGCTTCGGTGAAGAAGTGAAGCGCCGCATCATGCTCGGGAACTACGTCCTCTCTGCCGGCTACTATGATGCGTACTATCTGAAAGCGCTCAAAGTCCGCACCCTCCTGAAACAGGAATTCGACGAAGCCTTCAAGCTCTGCGATGTCATCGCAGCACCGTCGGCTTCCGGTACCTCGTTCAAATTCGGGGCCTTCTCCGATCCGCTGTCCCTCTACATGGAAGATATCTGCACCGTACCGGTGAATCTCATCGGCGCACCGTCCATTTCCATTCCGGTCGGTTTCAAAGACGGCATGCCGCTCGGCATGCAGCTCATCGGCAAGACGCTCGCTGAAGAAACCATCCTGCAGGCAGCCTACACCTTCGAACAGGCTCATCCTGAATTCACCAAAACCGCGCCAAAAGGAGAGATCAAGGAATGAAATATGAAGTAGTCATCGGCCTTGAAGTCCATACCGAGCTTCAGACCACCACCAAAATCTTCTGCAGCTGCAAGACATCCTTCGGCGCAGATCCGAATACCAATGTATGCCCTGTCTGTCTCGGCCTGCCGGGCGTGCTGCCGGTCCTGAATAAGAAAGTCCTCGAATACGCTGTCCGCGCCGGTCTTGCTCTGAACTGCGAGATCTCCCGCTTCAGCAAATTCGACCGTAAAAACTATTATTACCCCGATCTTCCGAAGAATTTCCAGACCTCGCAGTTCGACCTGCCGATCTGTGAACACGGCTACCTCGATGTCGAAGTCGACGGCGAAGTGAAGCGCCTGCGCATCACACGCGCCCATATGGAAGAAGATGCCGGGAAACTCGTCCATCACGGCACCTCCATCACCGATTCCGATTATTCGCTGGTCGACTATAATCGTACCGGCACGCCGCTTCTGGAAATCGTATCCGAGCCGGATATGCGCTCTGCCAAAGAAGCTGTCGCTTACATGGAAAAGATGCGCGCGATCCTGCAGTACGTCGGCATTTCCGACTGCCGCATGGAAGAAGGGAGCCTGCGCTGCGATGCGAATGTCTCCGTCCGTCCTGTCGGTCAGAAAGAGCTCGGCACCAAGACAGAGATCAAAAACATCAACTCCTTCAAGGGCGTAGAACGTGCGATCGAGTATGAAGCGATGCGTCAGGCTGAGCTTCTTGAAGAAGGCGGCAAGGTCATCCAGGAAACAAGAACCTGGGACGAAAAAGAGGGCGTCACCAAGTCCATGCGTACCAAGGAAGAAGCGAATGATTACCGTTACTTCCCGGAGCCGGACCTCGTCCCCTTCACCGTCTCTGATGAATACATCGAAGAGATCAGAAAATCTCTGCCGGAGCTGCCGGATGCCAGAAAAGCGCGCTATATGAAAGACTTCGGTATCTCGGATGCCGACGCTGTCTTCATGACGAATGACAAAGCCACTGCTGACTACTTCGAAGCCTGCGTCGCTTGCGGCGCAGAGCCGAAGGCTGCTGTCAACTGGCTGATGGGCGAATTTGCCAGCCAGCTCTCTACCGATGGCATCGAGATCTCCGCGGCTCCTGTCAAGGCAGAAGACCTCGCAGGCCTCCTCACCCTGATCTCCAAAGGCACCATCTCCGGCAAGATCGCGAAGAAAGTCTTCGCCACCATGTGGAAGGAAGGCGGCAAAGCAGAAGACATCGTCAAATCCCAGGGGCTTGTACAGATCTCGGATACCGGCGCCCTGCAGGAACTGGTCGACAAAGTTGTTTCTGAAAACCCGAAAGCCGTAGAGGACTTCAAAGCCGGCAAGAAGAAAGCCGTCGGCGCTCTCGTGGGTCAGATCATGAAAGCCACGAAGGGCAAGGCGAATCCGAAGGTCATCAATGAGCTTTTGAATAAGAAACTTGCATCCTTATGAGTGAAGATAAGAAATCAGACTACACGGAAGTCCATGAAGAGCCCAGACGCATGTCCGAAGAGGATGTGAAGGACTACCATGGACTCACCCTGAATGAACAGGGGGAAGAATATCGAAAGGAAGCACCGCATGGCGGGATCCATATCGAATTCATCGATGTGAAGGCCATCCCATGGTGGAAAAAGGCCCTCTACATCGCAGGTATCATCGCATTCCTCGCGATCGTGCTTGCAGTTGCTTGGTTCTTCCTGGTATGGGGCGCTGTGATCTTCCTCGCCGGCGTCATCGTGTATTTCTTGAAAAAATATCTGTTTTGAAAAGATCCCGTCTGCTTGTAGGCAGGCGGGATCTTTTTGCATGGAGAAGGATGCCTTCTGCCTCAGATATCCCCTTAAAATGAACGTGATTTTTTCATCACCTTTTGATATAGTAAAGGTAGAAGGAAACCACGTCCTTATGCGATGATACCCGTCTGCCGCCTCACCACCTACCTTACACCTTCCTCTTCATGAACCGTATCCGCACGCCGAAAGAAAAAGACAGAGCCCCCGCAGCAGGCAGTAGCCACGGCGGGGGAGAAAGATACTTCTGACAAGCAGAGGCATGCCGGAGAAATCACGAATCACTTGACAGACACCATTACGAAAGAAAAGGAGACGATCCCCATGTGGAAACATACCTGCCAATGCCTGATCCTGCTCGCTCTCGCATCCCTGCCATGCGCGCATCCCACACAGGCCGCCATGATGGTAAAGGATGCAGAAGAACAGATCCAGCTCATTACGGATGCCCGTGATATCTGGGATCTCGCAGAGCCAGGCATGGACACCGTCGGCTATATGTGCAGCGATCTTGACGGGAATGGCCGCCTAGAGATCCTTGTCGCAGAGAGCGGCGGTACCGGGCTTCATACATATACAAAGATCTACGAAGTGAATGAAGCGAAAGATGCACTCATCCCATGCGGGAGATCATGGTCCGATACAAGCTCCGAAGCCGACGTCATGATGACGAACTACGTGCCGATGAGCGTGAACGGCATCGATGGCATACAGTGGTACTCCTTCACAGATGAATACCGCGACGGCGCAGAATATGGGACGTCGAATCTCGCGCTCTCCCTGCAGGACGGGACGCTCCATGCGAAAACCATCGCCACGACGCACACCTTCTACGATGACGCCGGCCGTCCGCATGTATCCTACGAAAATGCAGCTGGCGCTTCCATTTCAGAAAAAGCCTATCATAAGACATTGGAGAACGTTTTCGCCCATTCGGAAACCACCCTCATCTCCTTCCCATGGCTCATCTATCACAGGGATACCTTTCACGAGTGGAAAGAGAAAAGCCCGACAGACATCTATACCATGCTCCTCGATACCTATCTGAATTTCAGCGGAGAAAAAGAGGGGATGGGGTGATGCTTCGAGGTATTCCCCGAGCCGTCATCCTGAGCGGTCGATAATAGTCTATGTGAGATAATCTTCGCCAGAAAAGAAGAGAAGTGAGTCGAAGGATCTCTTCGCAAAGCCGCTACGGGCAATTTGTTCCCCGATTCTTCGACTCATGCTCCGTGCGGCTTTCATGCCGCTAGGACCCTATCCGGCTCGCTATGCTCGCCACCTTCCCCAAGTGGGGAAGGCTTTTCGATATGAGGCTATCGTTTTTCTCCGATCCCTTATTCGGATAAGAATGGCATGGGTCGCTCATTTTATAAAATTATAAAATATAGCTACTTACATTATCAAAGGATAGTATCCTTAATTGAAACTATTAACCTTATATGATAGAATAATGACAGTTGATCATAGATACACCTGCTTTTCAGCAAGGAGATAAGAAGAACGATCATTTATCGTGATGAGTGGTCTTACAATTCTTGTTTCCGCTGTATGGCAGGTGTGTTTTTTGAGAGAGGAGCATCCTATGTCAAGAAAAAAGTTAGCCATGGCTATCGCCTGCGCGGTTTTCACCGGAGCAGCATGTGCTTCCGGGGTCAGTGCAGCAGAGGTCTACGAGCTGAATCCGGTGCTTGTCACCGCCCAGCGCAGTGTGACGAAGGATATGGAGACGCCGGCGGCGATCGAGGTCCTTCATGCAGATGACCTGCAGAAGACAGGGGCAACCAGTGTACAGGAAGCGCTGAAATTCTCTACGGGCATCATTACCCACGGACAGGGTCCCCGTAATATTTCTCAAGGCACCATGACCAGCAAGGCTGTCATTCGTGGCGTCGAAAAAGGGACATTGGTGCTCGTAGATGGTGTGCCGATCAATCAGGGCGGACGTTACAATCTGGAAGATATCCCGGTCGAATCGATCGACCGCGTCGAAGTCGTCCGCGGCGGGGGCGCTGTCCTGTATGGCTCGGAGGCAAATGGCGGCGTCATCAATATCATCACCAAGGGCAAGCGTGCGAATATGGTCAAGGTCGGATTTGGCAATTATGGCATCCAGAATTATGCGGCTTCCTTCCAGGCAGGGAAGCTGGGATTCACTGCTGCATATGATCATACGGGGAAGATCGATCATATTTCTGCGCCCACAGAACCGACTAGTAAAAAAACTAGTAAAAAAGGTGAGGCACCGATAGGCTTGTATTACAATATCAAACGCGGGGAGCATGCGAATTTCAATGCCCGCTACGATTTCAATGATGACCTGTATGTCACCCATACCTATGGGAGAAATAGCGACCACTATGTGTACAAGTATACCGGCATTAAGAATGCGGCCAATGCAGGAAAAGAATATAAAAATGTGATTCACAGCACAGAAGAGAACCTGACGGCTTTGCATTATGCGAATAATAATTTCTCGGCAAATGCCTTTTACAACAGACGGGATCAGGAAACGAAGAATGCTTCCGCCAAGATCGTCGATACCAAAAAACCTGAAAACTTCAATCCATCGATCATTCTTCATGATAAGATCAGTTATCTTGATCAGACCGTAGGGATCAACTTCCAGAATCGTTGGGATTTCCACAAGGGCTCTTTCATGCTCGGATATGAATTCCAAAGGGATATGCAGGATAGAACGATCAACAAACCCACATCTGTCAAGGAAAATTTCTATGATAGAAATGTGCACTCCTTATTCGGACAGGTGGCTTATGATTTCACCCAAGCGACCCAGGCGAATCTGAATTTCCGCCAAACATGGACCGAAGCCGATGATGCAGGTAATAAATATGATAAATTCACGCCTGAATTTGTTCTGATGCATCATTTGGATGAAAACACCATGGTGTACGGAAAAGTCGGTCAGTCCTTCATGCTTCCTACCTTTACTCAGCTCTATGGTGGCGGAAATATCGTAGGCGTCCCGGATCTGAAACCGGAAAAGGGCATGCACTATGAATTGGGCGCCAAGAAATTCATCGGTAAGAATGCATACCGTGTAGCGCTCTATTCTTATAAGATCGAAGACTCCATTGATGCTGTTACCAATAAACCGTCAGAGATCACCTACAAAAACAGCGACGTCAAGAATACCGGGATCGAAATCGACTGGACCAGAAATCAAAATGAAAATCTTTCCTACCGTCTTGGATTGACATACAGCCACCCACAGAAGCAAGAAGGCAAAATCGACAAGGATGGTGTGGAAACCAAAGGGAAATGGCATGATTACTACGGCAAATTGGGTTTCAATGCCGGTATCGATTATACACGCGGTAAGCTGACCACGGCATTTAACATCAGCTACCTGGGTGATAGAATCCGTGATGCCGAGCCTTATGCATCTATGAAATCGCAGGTATTCTCTAATCTCAACTTCTCGTACAAGGCCAATGAAAATGCACGCTTCTTCCTGAACATTGACAACCTTTTTAACCGTCACGACATCATTTCTACGTCGACCTCCAGTTTCTACAACCTGGGTAGAAACTTTATGGCAGGAGTAGAGTATAAGTTTTAATAGGCTCTTCCAGGCAAAGTAAAAGCACCCCGCGCCTTCCATCAAGGGAAAGCGTGGGGTGCTTTTATCGTCGCAGTGCTAGATAGCGTCAGCCAGATCGCCGGTCGCCACCGTGCGGATGCCCGACAGCGGACGGGACTGCAGCGCGGCGATCGCATTCGCCGCCGCATACAGCTCATCATTTGTCGCCGCACACTTGATGCGTGTGAAGTTCAGATTCTTCACCTTTGTTTCTCCCGTAGAAGTATCTTCCACACGGATCTGCAGTTTCATATCGACAAGTTTATTCTGAATAGCCATAGTAGTATTCTCCTTATAAGAAATAAAAATGGGTGCAGAGATAGCGCAAGGGGCGTGCTGCCCCTTGCTCATGAAAGAAAGCTCTGCTCGAATGAGGACTGGGGAATGAAGATGACGGTTTCACCGCGAGTACATATGGGGCGATGCCCGAAGGCGGTATACCAGTCACTCCGAATCCCTATTCCAGCACGGTAGCGCTGGTTTCTACGATCTTCGCGCTCTTCAGCGAAGTGACGGGAGCGCCGGAGGAAGACTCCAGCACCGGGATGATGAGAGCCGCCTTCTCCTTCACCGTAGCCAAAGTGAGATCCTCCTTCGGAGAAGGGATGGAAAGGATCATAGAACGTCCGCCTTCGACGTTGAAAGTCAGTTCAAGCATTTTTGTATTGGTCGCCATAGTAGGCCTCCTTATCGTGTAAGTCCATGGCAGGCAGTGCCAGCCAAAGAGAGGAATATTCATGAAATGTTCCGGAAAGAATAGAATGGCTCTCTGCGATCGACGTCTCGAGTAAGAGAGCCCTCCTCTGAGAAGAAATGGTATAGCACGTCGCGGAGAAGCGCTATATATAGATCTGATTCGCACAAAAAAACACCCGGAAAGACCGCCCGCCTGTACTGAAATGTAGGGGATGCTCGGAATCGGTGCCGGCGGCGTCAAGTGTACCGAAGTACGAACGTCTTGGCTATCGTCGGGGCACGCCCTCCCATGCAGCAGGGAAGTGTGCGGTCAAATTGGATTTCTCCGGGGTTATGGGGTTGACATAGATTGGGCCTTGAGCAGGCTTCGAAAGAAAGGTCCACATCATCTTGGCCTGCCCGATGGCCTCGGATCCTTCTGCAGATCTATCCTCACCATCAGTCGGCTCTCCGTATGATTCCTTGCGCATTAGAATTCCGAAATCGGAGTCGCCGCCCGGCTTGGATTTGCAAACAGATGCATCCTCAGCTCATGACTTTATTCTACAATTTACTTTTCAAAAAATCAAGTCTTCAAAAAACAAAAACTCAATCCATGGTGTAAATTGTACTTTACAAATCATTCATATAGTGCTTTTGTATGGGACAGAGGCCTTGTTTTTTCTTCGAAAATATGATACAATAGCGCACTTTTTTCACAAAGTTTTGTTTGACTTTTTGAGACCCCGTTTTTCTATCTTTTGGGGTAAAATCCATGCGCTGATGGAGGGAAATAGTCGAATCCGCCTTCCAGATCGCCGAATACAGCAGCTGCATGTAAAAATCAGGCGAGAATATTTTCGGTGCCTCCATCAAAAGTAGCGGCTTTGCGAGGAGATCCTTCGACTCACTCCTCTTCTTTTCTGGCGAAGATTATTTCACATAGACTGTTATCGACCGCTCAGGATGACGGCTCGGGGAAAAATCGAAAAGCCTTCCCCGCATGGGGAAGGTGGCGAGCGTAGCGAGCCGGATAGGGTTCTAGCCGTATGAAAACCACACGGGGCATGAGTCGAAGAATCTGGGAACAAATTGCCCGTACCTGTACTTAGAGGGGGAATCGGTGAAACGCTCATACGATACCATGATAAATTTCGGGGAAATAAGGTAAACCTGGATAAAATAAGGTAAAATAAGAGACTAAGAAAACTGCATCGCTGAAAATTTTGCATATATAGAGAATCCAATAGGATAGCTTGCATATGGGTATAGGAGGATTTCAAATGACTCACGAGTAGAAGATCGATATACTTTGGGATGATAATCCGGTAGATATCAGCGAAGAAGCCAATTTCATCTGGAGCATTGCCAATAAGCTGCGTGGCACCTATATGCCGGATAAGTATGGTGATGTCATTATCCCTATGACGATCATACGTCGCTTTGAGTGCGCTTTGGCAAAGACAAAGGCTGATGTCGTAGCCAAATACAAAGAAAATCCGAATTACCCTGCGAAGGGCATGTACAAAACTTCCGGCTATCGGTTTTATAACGTCAGTGAGTTTACACTACAGGAGCTGTGCAACGATGCCGACCACATTGCGGAAAACTTCAAGGCGTACATGCAAATCATTTTGGAGTACTTTTAGCAGCATATAAATAAACAACTGCAAACTATTAGCATAAAACAAAAGCTGATTGAAGAATAAGTGATAAAATGATATAATTACTTTGTCTATTTATGAGCGCTTATTACATGATCAAGGTGATAATAGGAAGCGTTGTGGTCTTGCTGCAAAGGAAGAATATTAATTTGTGTTTTTCCGGTCTTCTTGTTCATGCTAGTGGGCGCGTTTTGTATTGAGAGGAGAAATATGATGTCAGGGAAATTATTAACAACCTCCGTTTTATGTGCTCTTTTGACTGGAGCAAACATGATTTCGGGGGGGGTAAATGCTGAGTCTGTTTACGAGCTTACTCCTGTTGTTGTCACTGCAACTAAAACGGCAGAGTCAGCGGAAAAAGTTCCGGCTTCTGTCAGTGTGGTAACCGCTAAAGAAATTGCGGCTCACAATTATTCTTCTACGGCTCAGGCATTGGGCCAGCTTCCGGGTGTGTATCTGAGCCCTGTAGGCGATGGTGGCATTTCTATGCGAGGATTTGGTTCCGCAGATATTCTAGTCATGGTCGATGGGCAGCCTGTCAATAATGGATGGAACGGCGCCGTAGACTGGAGCATGATTCCGATACAAAATATTGAGCGCATTGAAGTCGTCCGTGGGGCAGCATCCTCTTTATATGGCGGTCGCGCGGTTGGCGGTGTTATTCAGATTATAACGAAAAAATCTAAAGATGAAGGGCTGCATGGCGACGTCCTTCTTTCTACGGGTAGCAATAGTACCACGAAACAGACCTATGATGCGAAATTCAAGAAAGACAAATGGGATGTTGACATCGGATATGAAAAACGAGAGACGGATGGATGGAGAGGCTATTTTATTGAAAAAAGAACAGGGAAAACCGAAATTGGTGATCCGAAGATAGAGTATGATGCTGATACATCGGCAAGGAATCGATATATTGTTGGGGGAAGAGGCCGAAAAGCCTTTGATACCGAGACCTACCATATCAAGACTGCTTACAATTTTGATGAAGATAAATCTTTGACATATTCCTATTTCCATACCAATTATACATATACTTATAACGATCCATTTAGCTTCATCAAAGATGCTAATGGAAATGAAGTCTTCTATGGCTCTGTGAAGCTCCCCAATGGGAAGGGGTTTGATATTAATCCGGGGGATTTCCTTGGCTATGTCGGAAAGAAGGAATGGGCAGTCCATAACCTTGCTTATGATGATAAAAAGAATCAATTTCATGCTAGAATCGGCGTAACAGATATTAAAAAGGACGGTTTTTCTTCTACTGGCGGACCGGAAGAGACTATTTCAGCGGGGGATCTCCAAAAATGGAATGGACAAGGGGCGTTGTCCTTCTACCCGAGCAAGACCAAGGATTTTGACATGCATAAAGCATGGGATATCGGCAAGCACACACTCTTGGCCGGTATGGCTTACAGAAGTGAATCCTTCGATCAGACCAGGTATACTTTGGATCAATGGAGAAATCTGGATACAGGTAAACGAGCTTTTGAACTCCACGGCGGCAAAGACGAATCCTGGTCTGGCTACCTGCAGGATAAATGGCAGGCTACTGATCGCTTAGCGGTCTATGCCGGTATTCGTTTTGATAGATATAAAAAATATGATGGCTATGGTGCTTATTTGAAAACTGGTGTCAACCGTACTTATGAAGATGGTACATACACCGAGTGGAGCCCAAAACTTTCACTGGAGTATGCGCTTCCAAATGACACGACCATCTTTGCAAGTTATGGACATTCTTTCACTCCACCGATTCTCTATCAGGTCTATCGTGATGAGGGCGCGGAAATTAAGAATATCAATGGACAGCTTACCGTAGATAAAAAAGGATCATTGTCTAATCCTGACTTAAAGCCGGAAACTGCGGATACATATGAGATCGGTGTCAAGAAAAAATGGAGCGATAAAACTTCTGCTAGTATGACCTTCTATAGAGCGGAAACGAAAGATGCCGTTGAGTCTTACTCTACTAATTCTCCGACCATTATGAATGGCATTTTGTATAAAAAGGGCTTTAGTCAGTATAGAAACCTTGGAGAGGCATCCAAGAAAGGGATTGAAATCGAAGCTAAGCATAAGTTTAATAACGCATGGAGCTCCTATGTGAACTATGCCTGGGAATCTGAAGATATAGAGGGGAAGCACAACTACAATTTGCCCAAGCATCTGCTTCATTTTGGCGTAGAATACCAGAGAAATAAATGGGATATTCTTGCCGATGCCCAGTACGTAAGTGCGCGTCAGTCTCCTGATGTTGATACTGGGAAATATTATTCTGAAGACGCTTTCTTTATCACAAATCTAGCCTTCAATTACAATGTAACCCCAGAGGCAAAACTGCAGTTTACCGTATATAACCTCTTTGATAAGACTTTCTATGCGACAGAAGCTGCTAGTGAAAGAACGTATACCGTTTCTCTGCAGTATTCCTTCTAAGATAGGAGAAAATGATGCGTATTCCGTTTCCGTTTTTAGCTTTAAGCATGCTTTTCTTTTCTGTTGCTTTTAACATTTCTGAAGCTCGTATGCCTGAGCCTGCATCTATGCCTTATTCCCTTCGTGGTGGAGAGCCGCATAATCCACGTGTTGCTAAATACTATTTGGAAGAGCTGGTGTCTGAAGGTAAAATGACCAAAGAAGAGGCGGAACGCACGGAAGTCTATATGATTTTCCGCAATGCCCGACGGATGCAGGATCTTAAAGACGTCAAAGGACTATCTAAGGAAGATCGCCGAGCCGTTATGGCGCACAAGCGGGAAATTAGAGGAAATCCTTTGATAGAGTATGCAAACTATTGTGGGCTAACTCTTGAGCGTGCCAAGGAATTGATGAATTTAATGCATGGATCGGATAAGGGGACTAAGTATTATCAGAAGGTATAACAAAAGAAGTAGAACGCCTGACGCCCCAATCCCGCTTTCCTTACAGGAAGGCGGGATTTTTTTCATATAGGCGCTTTTCGCATGTTTTCTTTGATCGGAACATGCTACAATAGGCATAGAGTAGTAAGGAAAGGAGCGGCATGATGAAGAAGAGACTCAAAGAGCTTCGGAAGGGAAAGCGTTGGTCACGGTATTTTCTCAGGATCTTTGGTCTGCTGCTCGCTCTTTTCTGTCTGCTGCTTCTAGTGGCGAAGATCCTGAGCTATGGGGCGGCAGAGCTTTTCAACTATGCGGCTTCTCGGCAGGAGATGCTTCGGGGGACGATCACGGTGGAGTCGATCACCGCGAATATCCATGGCGGTGTCACTTTCGAGAAGCTGGCGTGGGATGATCCGGCGGGGAATCCCATCCTGCGTGTGCCGTCCGGATCTTTCAAGGTAGATCCGTGGGATGTGCTCAGGATGCACTTCGTCTCTACGACCATCCGGGAGATCACGCTGGAGAGCCCGGCCTTTGCGGTGCATTTCGATGAGGAGATGCATGTGGATTTTATCAATCGACGGCAGGGGGAGATCGAGCAGGAAAAGGCGCGGGATGCGAAGGAAAAGCTGGAGGATCGGATCTCGAATTTCAATCGTGAGGGTAAGCCGCTGGATGTCACGATCACGGTGCATAATGGCCGAATGGCGGCTTTCTATCGGCAGCGTCGCTATCTTGTCTCGCGCGTATCGCTGAATGGGCATATCGACACGCGCGGCGTGAGTGATCTCCACATCAAGACGGGGGAATTCGGCGGGACGATGGTGGGGAATGGCATCGAGGCGGACTGCGAGATTGATTTCAAAGAAAAGAATCTCCCCTCGATCGTCTCTGTCACGGCGAATGGGGTGATCCCTTCTTCCATGGGGCTGGGGGATGATATCCATGACAAGATGACTTTGATGGCTTCCGGACGCGGGCCCCTGTCTCATCTCATCTGCGATGGGACAGTCACCATGCCGGAGCTTCATGTGCCGGCGCTGGATTTCTATGATGTGAAGGGGGATATCCACTACGATGACGGGGCGATGACGTTCTCTGACGTGAAGGCGCGAGTCTACGGCGGCGTCGTGACGGCGCGCGGGGACTATAATGTCGATAGCCGCGTGTATAATATCTATCTCCACGGGGAGGGACTGGATAGCCGTATCCCGACCAAGGAGCCGAGGTTCTACTGTCTGGTCACGCTAGATGGGGAAATCCACTGTGACGGGAATGTGAAGGATCTCGTAGCTTTCGGCAGTTTCTCTTCCGGCGGCGGTTTCTACAGTCTTATCCCATTCCGTGGCATCACTGGTACGTTTCATAACCGCTATCGGGCGGTGGATTTCTATGATGTCACGATCGATACGGATTTCGGCCTCATTCATACGGATGCCTTCCATATCATCGATGGGAAGCTCCACTTGGGGAAGATAGAGCTGGTGGATAAGGAGACTGGGGAGGCGATGAGTATCACGGATGCGCGAAATCAGAAAGGCCCAGGAAGGATCATCAGCCAGATCCGGGAGGATATCAAGGAAATCAAGGAACGAGTGAGTGGGCTCACGCCATAGAGATATTTCCCGAACGGTAGTTCTTTTGGCCTCACTGCTTGCCCAAAAGAAAATATGTTTGCTGTTTTCGTTTTTTGCCCTATTGGTACGACCGCTCGCGAAAAAAATATCATGTGAAGGAAATCTATCTCTGCGGCTCCTATGCAAGGGGCGAGGCAGATGCCCAAAGCGATCTGGATTTTCTTATTTTTGACGGAGATGGATTTCGTCTCGCTGAGATATTCTTCTTCAGTCTTATGCGGCATCGCATCATCAGATCGATTCTTCCTTCATCAGGGATCTCGTTCTTGACCAGCTTGAAGCGGACGGAGAGCTGGAGGAAGCGCGTATTTTGAAAGCACTGGAACTTTCGTATAAAGAAGTCTACGATCTGGAGGAAATGCTATAAAAACGGATAAGCAGGGCAATTTACCTATGTTTTCCAGAAAATAGTTACTTTCGATAATTCAATGTTATCTATTCTAAAAGCGAATAATCCCCCTGCTGCCGAGGGATGGACATTCCGTATGGGGCTGTCTATATGAAAAAACACCTAAAAAACGCTGCGTGTCAATGTTCCACGCAGCGTTTTTCGTATAGATAGGGAAAGATGGGGGTCTATTCCATCATCTTCTGTTTATTTCATCAGCTCTGCCATTTTTTCGATAATGATATGGCCCAGCTCGTCCTTGCTCATCTTCGGATACTGTTCCATATGTCCGTCCTTGTACAGGAGCGATGCGATGTTTGTCGTGCCGTTGAAGCCGGCGCCCGGCATGGCCACGTCATTGGCGACAAGCATATCCAGGTTCTTTCTTTTGAGTTTCGATTTACCGTGTTCGATGACGTCCTGGGTCTCTGCGGCGAAGCCTACGAGGAACTGTCCCCTCTTCTTCTGGCCGAGTCCATAGAGGATATCCGGATTCTGTGTAAGGTCGATGTGCAGGGAGTCGAAGTCTTCCTTCTTGATCTTCTGGTCGGCCTGCACGGTCGGGCGGTAGTCTGAGACGGCCGCTGCCATGATCGCAGCATCACAGCTGTCGTATTCCGCATTCATGGCTTTTTCAAGCTCGCGGGCATCCTGGACATAGACCATTTTGACGCCATAGGGCGCAGGAAGTGCCGTAGTACAGGAGACGAGTGTCACGTCTGCGCCTTCCATCCATGCGGCTTTGGCGATGGCATAGCCCTGTCGGCCGCTGGAGCGGTTGCTGATGAAGCGGACTGGATCGATCTTTTCCTGGGTGCCGCCTGCGGAGACGACGACTTTCTTCCCTTTCAGGAGTTCGCGGCCATAGATGCATTTTTCCATGCAGTCCATGATGGTCGAAAGTGCAGGGAATCGGCCTTTGCCGGAGGTGTTGCAGGCGAGATGACCGCTTTCCGGTTCGACAAATTCATAGCCGAAGGATCTCAGCTTTTCCATATTCGCCTGCACGATGGGGTTTTCGTACATGTTTGTATTCATGGACGGTACGAAGAGGACTTTCGCCTTCGTCGCCATGATGGTGGTCGAGAGCATATCGTCAGCGATGCCGTTTGCGACTTTGCCAATGATGTCGGCGGTCGCAGGTGATACGACGAAAAGGTCAGCGAGCTTGGCAAGGGCGATGTGTTCGACATCCCATTTGCTGATATTCGCGAACATATCGACAGTGACATCATTGCCAGACAGTTCGCCGAAGGTGATCGGTGTCATGAGCTTGGCGGCGTTTGCCGTCATGATGCAGTGGACATCAGCCCCTTTCTGGCGGAGCTGGCTCACGAGACCAGCTGCTTTGAAAGCGGCGATCCCGCCGCTGATTCCTACGACAATGTGCTTATTTTCAAACATCATGCATGAGTTCCTTTACTAAAAAATGGATGGAAGGTTCAGGGTTCAACGGGTTCTAAGGGGTCAACGGGTTCAGGTGGCGGCTTCGCCGCAAATACATAGGGGGCGATGCCCGAAGGCCGGAGGATAGAAGTCAGATGTTTGGCGTCTGATGTCTCCCAGTCCCCTAGTCTCCCAGTCTAATTTTTGTAAACGGCGATGCCCGAAAGTCGTTTGTAAGTCACCAGTCACCCTGAACGTACAAAAAGTCAGGCAGCCTTTCTTGGACTGCCTGACCTTATTTTTATTTGCTGAAGGAGTAGGTGATCTTGCCTTCATAGATCTCTTCGAGAGCGATGGTCGCTGGTTTCTTGCCTTCTGCGTGAGCGATGAGCGGAGTCTGTTCGTCCGTCAGTTCACGGGCGCGAAGAGCGGCGAGGGTCACGAGGGTGTACTTGGAGTCCACCTTTTTGACAAGGCTGTCGATAGAAGGATAACACATCATTTTAAGGGTACCTCCTTATTGATATACTGTTTGAAAATGGTCTCGATCTGCCCTTCATTGCGGGACAACTTGCAGCGTTCGGCTTCCAGGATGGAGCTGGTCTTTCTCACTGCATCTTCGAGTTTGTCATTGACGATGATATAGTCATACTGGTGTGCCATAGCGAGTTCATTGGTGATCTGTGCGAGGCGCTTTTTGATGGTCTCTTCAGAGTCTGTACCGCGTCCGTAGAGACGATCGGACAGGATCTCCAAAGACGGTGGGACGATGTAGATGAAGACGCCTTTCGGATAGCGTTTCTTGACCTGCATGGCACCCTGGATGTCGATCTCAAGCAGTACGGATTTCCCGTCACTGATCATGTCGAGAGCGCGCTTTTTCGGCGTGCCGTAGTAGTGGTCATAGACCTTGGCATATTCGAGGAAGGCATCTTCTTCGATGAGCTTTTCGAACTGTTCATTGGTGCGGAAGAAATAGCTCTCCCCCTCCACTTCCCCTTTTCGAGGGTCTCTTGTCGTCATCGAGACGGAATACTGGAGATCCGGAAATTTCTCGCGGATGGCATTGCAGATGGTCCCCTTCCCCGCACCGCTCGGGCCGGAGACGACCAGGAGAATGCCTTCATCTTTTTTCGGTGTCTGTGCCATCAGTTTTCATCCATTCCTTCAGAAGTGATCACATCTTTATTCATCAGTCTGTGAGAAATCGTTTCCGGCTGTACGGCGGAAAGAATGATCTGCCCGCTGTCCATGATGAGGACGGCTCTCGTCTTTCTGCCGTAGGTGGCATCGATGAGATCCCCTTTGTCACGGGAGTCCTGGATCATACGTTTCACCGGTGCAGACTCCGGGCTGATGATCGCCATCACGCGCGCTGCAGCTGCCATATTGCCAAAACCGATATTAATCAAAGAAAAACCCACTTTTATGTCTCTCCTTACTCTATATTGACCAGACTTGCGTCTTTTCATCTGTAACGATAATTATACCATAAAATGACGGCCGCTTCACGGATTTCTTCAGAAATTGCAAATTTAGGCTGTGTGGGGAATGGCTGGAAGGTGCGATGGAGAAGGCAGGTTCAATGGGGATGGCAGGAAAGGCAGCGGCTTCGATGCCATCATATATTCGGCGTGAAGCGTCGCTTTTTCCCCTATTCTCATTCAGCTTGCCTAGCAGAGCCCTCTCCGCCCCTTCTGTGTACCTTCCCTATTGGGAAGGAAAGGCGAACAGTCGTTCTTTTTAGCCGACATGCGATTCAAACGAATGCGTGTTCGCAGGATCATGGAGAGATGTTTCGTATAAATACGCGGCGCTTCGGGTTTTGACGCAGTGCACCACAAGTTTGAAAGCAGGGATGAGTGACCGCGCACTTCTCCGCTTTCCTCCTTTGTCTTTTATACGGCTAGAACCCTATCCGGCTCGCTCCGCTCGCCACCTTCCCCATGCGGGGAAGGCTTTGATGCGGGGAAGACGGTGTTCTCGTTTCGCTGTCTTCCCTATGGGTAAGGCGGTTCTCTCATTTTCCGCCCTTGAGACATATTTCCCCACTCTCTTTCATACCGCCACTGCCCTCTCCGCCCCTTCGGGGCACCTTCCCCGGGGGCTTATGATACGAGGGAAACCTGCCATCGCAGACCTTCGGGCATCGCCAGATTTATACTGCAGCGAAGCCGCCACCATAACCCATAACCTTGAACCTTGAACCCATCATTTTCCCTCTTCCATCAAAAAAAGAACCCGCTTTCGCAGGTTCTTTTTGCATATCTACCATTTATTTCTTGCTGAAAGCATAGAGCTTTTCTGTCACGCGGTCGACTTCGGCATAGAGTTTTTCTGTGTCGATGGTCGTCATCTCTTTGTGACGCATGACGGTCTTGCCATTGATGATGACGGTGTCGACGTCCATGGAGTTTCCGGCATAGACGGCAAGGGAGACGCTGTCGAAGCGCGGTTGCCAGTGGAAGCCGCTTCTGTCCACGAGTATGATATCGGCGAGTGCGCCCTTTTCCAGCTTGCCAAGGTCATCATAGCCGAGGCATTTGGCGCCATCGACGGTCGCCATCTCCAGGGCTTCGGTCGCAGTGATGGCGAAGGGATCGTAGGTATTCGCTTTATGGATGAGGGAGGCGAGGCGCATTTCTGCGAACATGTCGAGCTTATTATTGGAGGAGGCGCCATCGGTGCCAAGGCCGACGGTGACGCCGGCTTTTCTCATCTTGACGACGGGTGCGATGCCGGAGGCGAGCTTCAGGTTGCTGCCCGGATTATGTGCGACGCGGACGTGCTTTTCCTGCATGATGGCGATGTCTTCGTCGGTCACATGGACGCAGTGGGCTGCGAGTGTCGGCAGCTCGAAGAGACCGAGGTCATTCATGAGGGCGATCGGTGTCTTGCCGTATTCCTTGAGGCAGTTTTCTACCTCCCCTTTTGTTTCGGAGAGATGGATGTGGATCGGGATGCCGCGCTTCATCGCTTCGTCGCGCACCTGCCGAATGTAGTCCGGTGGGCAGGTGTAGGGAGCGTGCGGTCCGAGCATGACATGGAAGCGTCCGTCTCCGGCGCCTTCCCATTTCTCGAAGAGCTCGATATTCTCCTGAAGGCCGCTTTGTGCATTCGGGCTGATGCCTGCGAGGCCGCGAGCCAGATTTCCGCGGATACCGGCTTTGTCAGCTGCCTTCGCGCAGGAGTCCATGAACATGTACATGTCGCAGAAGGCGGTGGTGCCGCCGCGGATCATTTCTGCGAAAGCAAGCATGCTTCCCCAGTAGACGATGTCGTCGTCGAGGTGGTCTTCCGCCGGCCAGATCTTGTTCTGCAGCCAGTCCATCAGTTCCATATCGTCGGCGTAGGAGCGGAACAGTGTCATCGCAACGTGGGTGTGGGTATTCACAAGCCCGGGCATGGCCAGCATGCCTTTCCCATCGATGACTTCCTCATAGTCTTCGTCTTTTGGGTTTTCCGGGAAATCTTTGATATATTTCCCGTTTAAAGAAATATTCTGGTTTTCGGTGACTTTGCCATTCCGGTAAAGTCCGATGTTTTTGATCAGTGTGGTCATATCGATGCTCCTTCTTAGTCGAGTCCCAGATACTTTCTCTGTGCTTCTGTCAGGGTATCGATCTGGTATCCCATGGCAGCGAGCTTGATGGAGGCGATCTTGGTATCCAATTCATGCGGAAGGGTGTAGACGGCCGGCTTCATGTCCTTGCCGTGCTGGAGGAGGTAGCGGGCTGCGAGGGTCTGCATCGCGAAGGAGAGGTCCATGATCTCTGCCGGATGGCCATCTCCTGCTGCAAGGTTCACGAGGCGGCCTTCGGCCATGAGGAAGACGGTCTTGCCGTTTGGCAGGACATAGCCTTCGATGTTCTTGCGGGCTTCGTAGTGAGAGACGGCGATGCGTTCCAGATCCTTGCGGCTGACTTCGCAGTCGAAGTGGCCTGCATTCGCACAGATAGCGCCGTCCTTCATCGCGAGGAAATGCGGCTCGGTGATGATGTCAATGTCGCCGGTGACGGTGAGGAAAATATCACCATGCTTAGCGGCTTCTGCCATTGGCATGACTTCGAATCCATCCATCACGGCTTCGATGGCTTTGATGGGATCGACTTCTGTCACGATAACATGGGCGCCGAGGCCTTTCGCACGCATTGCACAGCCTTTGCCGCACCAGCCATAGCCGGCGATGACAGCGGTCTTGCCGGTGACAGTGAGATTCGTGCTGCGGATGATGCCGTCCCAGGCGGACTGACCGGTGCCGTAGCGGTTATCAAAAAGGTACTTGCAGTAGGAATCATTGACTGCGATCATCGGGAATTCCAGCTTGTTTTCCTTTTCAAGGATCTTCAGGCGATATACGCCTGTGGTGGTTTCTTCAGAGCCGCCGATGAGGTTCTTCTGGCACTCTTTTCTGGTGGTATGGAGCAGGTGTACGAGGTCGCCGCCGTCGTCGATGATGATGTCGGGCATGTGGTCGAGGGCCTTGTTCAGGAACATGAAATATTCCTCTTCGGTGCAGGCATGCCATGCATAGACGGTGATGCCGCTCTTGACGAGGCCGGCTGCGATCGGATCCTGCGTAGAGAGCGGATTGCTGCCGGTGCAGATGACATTCGCACCTGCTGCTTTCAGCGTGAGCGCAAGGTAGGCGGTCTTTGCTTCGAGATGGATGGACATGACGATGGTCTTGCCTTTGAAGATCTGCTCTTTGACGAATTCTTCACGCAGTGTATTCAGTGCGGGCATGAATTTTTCGACCCAGGAAATACGCTGCAGGCCTTCGGCGGCCAAGGAAATATCACGAATCATGGATTCAGACATGGATGGACTCCTTTCGGAAAACAGTAAAGGTTCAGGGTTCAAGGTTCAAGGTTGTGGTAGCGGCTTCGCCGCAGTATAAATCTGGCGATTCTCGAAGGTCCGCGATGGCAGGTTTCCCTCGTATCGTCAGCCTTCCCCTCGAGGGGAAGGTGCCCCGAAGGGGCGGATAGGGCACAGGCGGTATGAAAGATAGATGAGGAAAGCGAAAAAGTGCGCGGCATATGTAGGGAAAGAGTGAACCCCTGATCGCCGCTGATGCAGCCCCTTCCCTGCGGATTACAGGTTTCCCGTTTTCGGGTTTTCTGCCATTGACCGCCTGACCGCGAATGACAAAGATTTCTCGCTTCGCTCGAAATGACAGTACAAGAAAGACCGATGGTCCCTAGTCCCTAGCTACTAGTCACTTTTTTATTTTGAAAGCTCTTTCTTGTACCGCGCGATCGCCGCTTCATACGGCGCTTTCAGCACGCCCTTTTCCGTGATGATACCGGCGATGAGAGAGGACGGCGTGACATCGAAGGCGGGATTATAGACAGGGACGTCTTTCGGCGCGCTGTAGACGCCGGCCAATTTCCGCACTTCGTCCGGATCTCTTTCTTCAATGACGATCTCCTTGCCGGAGGCGATGGAGAAGTCAAATGTCGAGAACGGGGCAGCGATGTAGAATGGGATATGGTGGTAGGCTGCCATGACGGCAAGGCCGTAGGTGCCGATCTTATTGGCGGTATCGCCATTCGCCGCGATACGGTCTGCCCCGACGATGATGGCGTCTATTTTCTTGTCTCGCATGACGGAGGCGGACATCGTATCGGAAATGAGGCAGCACGGGATATGCCCTTCCATGAGCTCAGTTGCAGTGAGGCGGCTCCCCTGCAGGAGCGGACGTGTCTCATCCGCATACACGCACTCGATCGCTCCACGCTCATGAAGGACGGAGAGGACGCCGAAGGCCGTGCCGATGCCTGCCGTCGCCAGTGCTCCTGTATTGCAGTGGGTCAGGATGCGAAGACCCTTTCTTCCCTGGAAAAGATCTGCGCCATTTTCACCGATGGCCCGACAGGTGTGAATATCTTCCGCTTCGATCTCCTTGGCGCGTGAAAGGAGGGGATCCCCCGCTTCTTTCGCGGGATATCGAGCGAAGACTTTCTCCATCTCGGAAACGGCCCATGAGAGATTCACCGCTGTCGGACGCGCCGCGCTGATCTCTTGGCAGGCGTGGTGAAAGGCAGCCGATACATCAGAGGACAAAAGGCACTCTCTATAGGCGAGGAGGACGGCATAGGCAGCCGCGACACCGATCGCAGGAGCTCCGCGCACCGCAAGAATGCGGATGGCATCGGCTACCTCACGGTAGTCCCTACAGCGTAGATAGGTGATCTCTGTAGGGAGCTTCGTCTGGTCAAGAAGGCGGAGGCTCTCACCTTCCCATGCAAGCGATCGCAGCGCACTCATATGTGAAATCCTCCGAAGGCTTCTGCGGCGTGGCGGCAGTGGCAGTCCTTCTCTACATCATACATCTCGAAGACGTCGGTCACGATGCGGTACATGTTGCGGCTGTTTTCTGCCATGCAGTCGAGGACTTCCTGATGGCTCAGCTCCTCTTTTGTGATGCCGGCGGCGAAATTCGTGACCATGGAAATGCTTGCGTAGCAGATCTCTGCTTCACGGGCGAGCTGGCACTCCGGTACATTCGTCATGCCGACTACGTCAGCGCCCCACATGCGGTATGCCTTGATCTCTGCCGGGGTCTCGAAACGCGGCCCTTCCGTGCAGATGTAGGTCCCCTGCGGGTGTAGAGTGATGCCTTCCTTTCTTCCGGCGGCAAGGATCGCTTCCCGGAGCGATGCACAGTACGGATGGCTCATGTCTAGATGGGCGACGCCATAGCGCTCGCCATCATAGAAGGTCCCTTCGCGGGCTTTCGTCATATCGATGAACTGGTCGAGAAGCACCAGCTCACCCGGCTTGTAGTCCGGATTCAGTGAGCCGACGGCCGTCGTGCTGATGACGGCTGCGACGTCAAGCATCTTCAGGGCAAACATATTGGCACGGTAATTGATCTTGTGCGGGGGGATCGTGTGATGCGCCCCGTGACGGGAGAGATGGATGATCTCCCTGCCTTCAAAGAAACCGGCTTCATATTTCGCTTCGCCATAGGGCGTCTCGATGATATGCTCGGTCACGTCCTTCAGCAGGACAGAATTTTCCGCCCCGGTGCCGCCGATGAAAGCGATTTTTTTCATTGTACATGATCTCCTTCCATGAACCATTTAGAAAGTGTATCTCGATCGATCGTATATTTCTTATCACAATACGGGCAGACGATCTCGATGGAGGGATCGGCAAGCAGGCTCTGCTTCTCCGCCTCCGGGAGAGACTTAAGTGTCCCTTTGATGCGTTCCTCCGAGCAGGTGCAGCGGAAGGTCAAAGGGCCGTCTTTGAGCAGTTCGAACCGACCTTCGACCAAAAGTTTTTCCAGAGAGCCTTCTTCCTTGGCATCCTTCGTCAGGTCCCAATGATCCAGCTCACGGAAAAGCTCTGCGAATCTTCCCATATTTCCTTTTGGCAGGAGCTGCGCCATGAAGCCCGCCGAGCGCAGGATATCACCCTTTTCGGTCATGGAGATATCCAGCTTCACGGCCGACAGCGTCTGCTCAGATGTATTCATATACTCTGTGAGGCACGCCGAAATGTCTCCGTGAGACAGGTTCACCGTGCTCGTATATGGGAGCTTCAGGAGCGAGTAGCGCGTCACGAAGAGCTGTCCCTTCGCTGCTGCCAGCTGAGCCTCATGCACATCGTCACAAGGCACGCCTTCTCCGGCTTCCGGATGGTCCAGGAAACCGCGGACAAAGCGCCCGTCATAGGCATCGACGTGGATCGCGCCCAAAGGGCTTCCTGTCATCCAGCGGATGGAGATACCTTCATGATTTTTGAAATCATTGATGAGGATCGCTGCCCCTGTCATCGCCTTCGCGAGGATCCTTGCAGACGCCGGGGGCAGATGATGGATCGCTTCCGCTTCGAGGGATACATTCGACGTATCCGCGACAGTCAGACGGATGCCGTCCGCACTCAGATAATGCTGTATCGTATTCGTATTCATAGTCAAAACCTCTGGTACACATGAAATTTTCGCCGGAGAGGATGACTCTTCCAGCAGCACAAATCGCATATATTATAGCATAATAGAACGGGGAATGGTGAGGTTTATGGGGACGGCGCCCTGTTTTTCCCTCACCTGTCAAACGCTATCAGCCGCCTTTCTGCTGTCTTTGCATAAACGCTGAAATTCCATATATTCTCTGCATTTTCTCATGTTTTTGGTTGACTGAACTATGAATTTATGGTATTGTTGAATCATGCTCAATACGAGCAGTGTAAGTCATTTTTTTAGGAGGAATTTCCATGAAAGGTACAGTTAAGTGGTTCAGTGCAGAAAAAGGCTACGGCTTTATTGAAAGAGAAGAAGGCGGCGACGTTTTCGTTCATTTCTCTGCTATTCAGGCTGATGGCTTCAAAACACTGAATGAAGGCCAGAAGGTCGATTTCGAAATTATTGATGGTGCAAGAGGACCTCAGGCTGCTAACGTTAAAGTTGAAGGCTGATCACTGAACTGACTGCTATATAGCGTAAGTTTGTAACCAAAGATAAAAAGAGAGCCGTGAATCATTGGATTCGCGGCTCTCTTTTTTATGCTTGCTTGGCAGCTCTCTATGCTTTCTTTCCGGAGATATTCTCTCTCATCTCGGTATCGGCTGCAATATTTTTCATTTGATAGTAATCCATGACACCCAGATTTCCCTTCTGGAGAGCTTCTGCCATAGCCTTTGGCACTTCGGCCTGGGCTTCGACGACCTTCGCCTGCATTTCCTGGGTATAGGCGCGCATTTCCTGCTCCTTGGCGACGGCCATGGCACGGCGTTCTTCGGCTCTTGCCTGTGCGATCTGCTTATCTGCTTCTGCCTGATCGGTCTGGAGCTGGGCGCCGATATTTCTGCCTACATCGACATCGGCGATATCGATGGAGAGGATCTCAAAAGCTGTCCCCGAGTCGAGACCTTTGCCCAGCACGGTACGGGAAATGTGATCCGGATTCTCCAGTACGTCGGTGTGCTTTTCGGAGGAGCCGACGGTCGTGACGATGCCTTCACCGACACGGGCGATGATGGTCGCTTCCCCTGCCCCGCCGACGAGGCGATCGATATTCGCACGGACAGTGACACGGGCGCGGACCTTGAGCTCGATGCCGTTTTTCGCGACCGCAGAAATGGTCGGGGTCTCGATGACCTTCGGATTGACGCTCATCTGGACGGCTTCGAGGACATTGCGTCCTGCGAGGTCGATGGCGGCTGCCTGCTCGAAGGAGAGATCAATCTGTGCGCGATGCGCGGCGATCAGGGCATCGACGACGTTATCCACATTGCCGCCTGCCAGGTAGTGCGCTTCGAGCTGGTTCACGCTGAGGAGAAGTCCCGCCTTCGTGCCTTTGATGAGCGGCAGCACGATCATCTGCGGAGAGACGCGGCGGATCCGCATCCCCACCAGATTGAAGAGGGAGATATTCACATCCGCGGCGAGCGCGGAGATCCAGAGTCCGATCGGCACGAAGTGCAGCAGGACGGACAGAGCTGCGATGACGATGAAAAAGATGATCACCGGAAAGAGTAGAAGTTCCATACATGCCTCCTTTTTATAATCAGGAATCAATGAGAGTCCGCTTGGCAGGACTCTCAGCTTGCGGCTTCGGAAAGGGTATGCCGGAGCCATGGGTCAAAGGGTCAGAGGATCTGCCTCTGCGATAGGATCGGCGCTTACAATCCTATCGCACCTGCCTAGCGGGCATCCGCTTTTTTCACGACAAGATAGCTTCCTTCTGCCTTGATGACGATGACCTTCTTCCCCTTCTCTATGAAGTCACCGCGAGAGACGGCGTCCAGGATATGGCCTTCGATGTCCACTTTGCCGGACGGGCGAAGGACAGAGTCTGTCATCCCCTCTTTCCCGGCATAGGCTGATAGATCAGCGGCGGAAGACTTGAAGCCCTTCTGACCGGTGAGGGAATCACGCAATGTGACTTTCTGCCACAGCCGGCTTTGTGAAATGTGATCGAGCAAGAAATAGAAACCGATCCCGGCGAGAAGTATGCCACCCGACAGGATATAGAGGGCCGTCATATCTCCGCCGAAGGTGAAGAAAAGCCCGGAGAGAAGGAGAACGAGGCCTATGACAGCCGCTACGCCTGTCATGAGCGCCAGGATGTCCAGAATGACCAGCGCCAGCCCGCCGAAGTACAAGACAGCTTCGAGCATCTGATCGCCTTCTGACCAGTTCGCTCCGATCAAAAGACAGCCAGCGATCGCCGCTGCCAGTGCCCCGCCCGAGAATCCGGCAGTCTTGATCTCCGCCAGCAGCGAGATAAGGATGACGGCGGATAAGAGACCTTCTACGATCGGGTGCCTAAAAACGTCTGCCATAGGCATGGCATCGGCTGCCAGCACCTGCATGGGAAAGAACAGCAGGAGAAATAGGAATTTCTTCATTTTTGATGGGATGCCTCCTTTCGCGAACTGATTTCCTATTCATTATACACTATGCAGATAAAATTTTTCCTGTATTTTTTCTGCCATTTCCTGCCGCGGCAGATTCACGCAAAAGGGGCTGTGAAATAACGATCGTCTCATTTTCGATTTCATTCTGCCGCGGGGACTTGTGTCTCTCATAGGAGTGACCGGGAAACTTTATCTCAGCTGTCTTTCATACCATAGTCACCCTATCCGCCCCTGCGGGGCACCTTCCCCTAGAGGGGAAGGCTGCGATACGGGAATACCATCTTCATAGCTGAAATGAAAGCAAAGCAAAAAGGAGCTGCGAAGAAATGAGGATTCATTTCTTCACAGCTCCTTTTGATGAAAATTAGTCGACCGGTTTTGCGAAGAGGTCTTTTTCTTTCTCTTTCTTGAGAGCGGTCTTGATGTGCAGTTCTTTCAGCTGCTTATCAGCGACTACAGACGGTGCCTGGGTGAGCGGATCGATCGCACTCTGGGTCTTCGGGAAGGCGATGACATCGCGGATGGAGTCGAGGTGGAGCATCAGCATGACGAGACGGTCAAGGCCGAGGGCGATGCCTGCATGCGGCGGAGCGCCGTACTTGAAAGCATCAAGCAGGAAACCGAATTTCTGCTCTGCTTCTTCCTGAGAGATACCGATGGCTTCGAATACTTTTTCCTGCAGATCCTGCTGGTAGATACGAAGGGAGCCGCCGCCGGCTTCGACACCGTTCAGGACCATATCATAGGCTTTCGCATAGACCTTGGACGGATCGGTGAGGAGGTACTGTACATCTTCATCTCTTGGCGCGGTGAATGGATGATGTTCAGCGACGTAGCGTTTTTCTTCTTCGCTGTATTCGAACATCGGGAAGTCGGTGACCCAGCGGAAGCAGAATTCATTCGGGTCGATGAGGCCCATGCGGCGAGCCATTTCGAGACGGAGTTCGCCAAGAGCCTGTGCGACGACCTTCGGCTTGTCAGCAATGATGAGGACGAGGTCGCCTTTTTCTGCTTCGCAGACTTTGCCGATCTCACGGATCTTGTCTTCGCCGAGGAATTTGGTGATCTGGCACTTCAGGCTGCCGTCTTCATTGAAGCCGATCCAAGCCAGGCCTTTGGCACCATAGTGTCCGACGTATTCGACGAGGCCGTCGAGTTCACGACGCGGAATGCCGGCATCGCCTTTGACGGTGATGGCTTTCACACAGCCGCCATTGTCGAGGACGGAGCGGAATACTTTGAAGCCGGTGTCACGGAGCAGGTCGGATACATCATAGAAATGCATATCGAAACGAAGGTCCGGTTTGTCGGAACCATAGAGAGCCATGGCGTCATCCCATTTGATCCTCTTGAACGGGATCTGGATATCGACATTGAGGACTTTCTTGAAGACTCTCTGCATCATGTGTTCCATGAGGTCCAGAATAAAGTCCTGGTCTTCGAAGGAGAGCTCCATATCCAGCTGGGTGAATTCCGGCTGGCGATCGGCACGCAGGTCTTCATCGCGGAAGCAGCGAGCGACCTGGAAGTAGCGTTCCAGACCGGAAACCATGAGCAGCTGTTTGAAGAGCTGTGGGGACTGCGGCAGAGCGTAGAATTTGCCCGGGTTCACACGGGAGGGTACGAGGTAGTCGCGTGCGCCTTCCGGGGTGCTCTTGGTGAGCATCGGGGTCTCGATTTCGAGGAAATTGTGTTCATCAAGGAAGGTTCTCATCTCATGTACGATCTTATGGCGCATGATGAGGTGGTTCTGCATTTCCGGACGGCGCAGATCGATGTAGCGGTATTTCAGACGGACGTTTTCATCGACATCGATGCCGTCTTCGACGTAGAATGGCGGAGTCTTCGCTTTATTCAGGATGCGAAGCTCGGAAACGACGACTTCCACCTTGCCGGTCTTCATCTTCGGGTTGACAGTTTCTTCGCTTCTCTCTCTGACCTTGCCTCTGACAGCGAGGACGAATTCACTGCGGCAGGCTTCCGCCTTGTGGAATGCTTCTTCCCCGTACTGTGGGCTCATGACGAGCTGTACAATACCGCTTCTGTCGCGAAGGTCGATGAAAATGAGACCGCCATGGTCACGACGGGTATTCACCCAGCCTGCCAGTGTCAGTTCTTTGCCGCAGTCATTTTCTGTTACCAGACCGCATCCGCAGGATCTATGCATCCCTGCCATTGTTTCCATATTAGAGCACCTCTTTATAAAAATGTTGACGCTGTGAGAGATCGTAAGGAGATCCCGTCAGCGAAAATAAATGATATGTTAGCTTGCTTGTTGGTGTGTATTGACGGATAAAGCCGGAGGATCACGCATGATTTCATCTCGGCTTCGCCTGCCGGCAGAGGCCGGTCATCAAATGGCTATTTCTCAAACTTTGCAATATACCCGGCGACTTCGGCGAATGGGATCTCCTCCTGCGTGCCTTCTGCCATGTTTTTCACCATGGCTTTGCCGGAAGAGAGCTCATTGCTGCCGATGATGACGGTGAAGTCGGCCTTTGTCTTGCCTGCCTGCTTCATCTGGCCTTTGAGGCTTCTGCCCTGAAGGTCCATATCTGCGATGACACCGTCTTGACGCAGCGCGAACTGGATCTTCACGCCTTCGGCCTGTGCTTCTTCGCCGAGAGCGGCGATGTAGACGTGTTTTTCTGCTTTCGGTTCGGGGATCAGATGCTGCATTTCCAAAGCGAGCAGGAGACGTTCAAGACCGATCGCAAAGCCGATGCCCGGTGTGGAAGGACCGCCGACTTCTTCGACGAGGCCGTCATAGCGGCCGCCGCCGCAGACTGCGCTCTGCGCTCCGAGCGGTGGATACTGGATCTCGAAAGCGGTATTCGTATAGTAGTCGAGCCCACGCACGAGCTTCGGATCGATGGTGTAGGAGATCCCAAGAGCTGTGAGGTAGGATTTCAGAGCTTCGAACTTCTGGTGGCAACTCTCGCAGAGATAGTCCGTGATGACCGGCGCACCGACAGCCGCCGCTTTGCAGCCCTCTTCCTTGCAGTCGAGAAGACGAAGCGGATTTTTGTGAAGTCTGGCCTTGCAGTCTTCACAGAGCTGGCTCTCCTTGGGTTCGAAGAATTCGATGAGCTTCTGTCTGTACTGCGGACGGCAGTTCGCATCGCCGATGGAGTTCAGATGGAGATCGAGATCTTTCAGTCCGAGCTTATGGAAAATCTCACAAGCCATCGCGATGACTTCCGCATCCGCAAGCGGAGAGGACGCACCGAGGACTTCCAGACCGAACTGGTGGAATTCACGGTAACGGCCGGCCTGCGGACGGTCATAGCGGAACATGGAGCCGATGTAGAACATCTTATGCACCTGCTGGTCTCCATACATTTTATGTTCCAGGTACGCACGGACCGCTGAGGCTGTATTTTCCGGGCGCAGGGTGACAGAGCGATTTCCTCTGTCCTTGAAGGTATACATTTCCTTCGTCACGACGTCGGTGGTATCGCCGATGCCGCGCTGAAATAATTCTGTCGCTTCAATGATCGGGGTACGGATCTCTTTGTATCCGTAGCGCGCACATACGTCACGAATGACGCCTTCCATGTAATCCCACTTGTAGACTTCGTCCGGCAGGATATCATGGGTTCCTTTTAATGCCTGCATTGTGACACCTCTTTACTTGATTTGACAGACATTTCGAAGGAGCAGAAGCTTCAACGCCCCTCCTCTGTCTATCAAAGACATTAACAAACTAAATTGTACCATTTCTACAGGGGAAATGGCAAATGGGAATTAAAAAATGGCTGCGGTTCTTCCGGGGATGGATCGAGAAAAAGAGCCGGAGGGATTTGGTCTTTCAAAGAGGAGCGATGAGCGCCGCAGGTTTTCTGTCTTTACTCTTTCTTCGCGCAGTCTTTGCAATAGCCGTAGAATTTCAGCTGGTAGTCAACCACGTGGAACCCGCTATCTTTCTGGATCTTGTCCTTCACATCGGAAAGAAATAATTCATGGGAGAATTCGATCACTTTCCCGCAGCCAAGACAGATGAGATGGTAATGGGAATGATTCAGTGAACGATCATTCAGCTCATAGCGACTGCGTCCATCACCGAAGTCGAGCTTTTTGAGAAGCTCCAGCGATGTGAATAATTCCAGCGAGCGGTAGACCGTCGCAAGCCCGATGTCCGGATTCTCATCCCGTACCATCGCATACAGGTCTTCTGCACTCAAGTGTTTTTCTTTGCTGTCAAGGAAGGCCTGCAGAATGACCTGACGCTGCGAAGTGAATTTATATTTGTGCTCACGGATTTTTTTTCGCAGGGTATTCATAACCGTGGACTTTTTCATGAAAATGCCTCCACTTTTAAATTAGGAATGAGGAATCAGAAAGGGGAAGTCGGAGAAGCCGATATTTCCCGGAAGCTGCCGGCCCCCTATTTTCTCATCTTGTACTTATCATAAAACCACATATGCCGCAGAATGACCTGCAGGACGGCGACCAGCGGGACGGAGATCATCATGCCGACGATGCCGAAAAGCTGTCCGCCGATGAGGACTCCGGCAATGATCGCGACGGGATGTACATCGATGATGCTGCCCATGAGCTTGGGCATGAAGAAATGACCGTCGAGCTGCTGGACGATGATGTAGAAGATGATGACTTTCGCCATGACGCCTGTCCCCTGAAGCAGAGCGAGGAAAACGGGCGGGATCGCTCCGATGATCGGCCCGATGAGAGGGATCATTTCCACGACGCCTGCCAGAAGTCCGATGACCAGAGGATAGGGAATATTCATGGACCACATGCCGAGGAAAACGACAAAGGCCATGATGACGGAAAGGAGCAGCTGCCCGCGCAGGTAGGCATTCAGCATGAAATGGATTTCCTTGAAGATCGTCTCGAGATGATGATGGAAACGGTCAGGAAAGAAACCGATGAAGACATGCACGAAATAGCTGCCTTTCTTCATCATGTAGAATGTGATGAAGGGTACGACGATGAGCTCGACCACCGTACTTGCAAAAGAGAAGATCGCGGACAGGCTGAACTGTGCGACCTTCAGCGTATACTCGCCGACATCCTGAATGATGCGGGAAATGAAATTTTTCGCTTCCGGCGGCATCAGGGAGAGCTGGTACTGCCGCTCGATCTCCGGGATCGCCTGCTGCACCGCTGTCACCATATCGGGGATGCCTTTCACGAAGGCACGGAATTCTCCGATGAACGGCACGACGATGTGGACAATGATCATATATACAATGCTGATAAAGATGGCAAAGGAGATCAGGATCGCGATATCATAGGGCATCTTCGCCATCCCGCGGCAGACGCGGATATGTTCATGGATGAATTTGGCCAGCGGATTCAAAAGGATCGCGAGCACCAGCGAGACGGTGAAAGGGAAAAGGATCATGGGGGCTGCGACCACCAGTCCGAAGAAAAAGAGCGCAATGCCAACGCGCATCCAGAATTCAGCGCCCCATCTCATAGGCCGCCTCCCACCAGGAAGGGATTCGTCTTCTTTTCTTGGCCAATGGTCGTCGGATCACCATGTCCAGAAAGCACGGTCACGGTATCCGGCAGGCAGAAAAGATTTTTTCGGATGGCGGTCACGAGCGTCGTCATACTGCCTCCGGGGAAATCGGTGCGCCCGATGGAGCCATGGAAAAGAGAGTCTCCCGTGAAGACGATGCCCTCCTTCGCTTCATAGAAGGAGATCCCGCCCGGTGTATGCCCCGGGGTATCGATCACGGTAAAGTCCAGCCCGCAGGTCTTGATAGGGTCTCCCCCTTTCACCCAGTGCTCCGGATCCTCTACGAGTACGTGGTCGGGGAATTCATAGGATAAATTCTTGGAGGGGTCTTTCAGATACGAGGCGTCCCCGCGGCTCATGTAGAGCTCGGCTTTCGGGAAACGGGCGCGCAGCGCATTCATACCGGCCATATGGTCCACATGGGCATGTGTCAGAAAAATGGATTTCAGCTCGATCTGATCCTGCAGGATGGCATGGATGTAGTGTTCCGGTGTAAAGGAGGGATCTACGACCAGCCCTTCCATGGTCTTTTCATTGTACACGATATAGGTGTTTGTCATAAAAGGACCGAGTACTGTGTATTTGATTTTCATAACAAATCCTCCTTTGATTCACGTTTTTGCGGCAGCAGCTAAAAATTCTTATCGCTGTCGAGAAGCAGCGTCACGGGGCCGTCATTTTCGAGGGCCACCTTCATATGGGTGCGAAAACGGCCGGTCCCAACAGAGACACCGGCTTTACGGCAGATGTCAACGACATATTCATAAAGCGCATTCGCCCGTTCCGGAAGCTCCGCCTGTGAAAAGCTGGGGCGGCGCCCCTTTCTGGCGTCTCCATAGAGAGTAAACTGGGAAACGATCGCAAGCTCCCCTTTCACGTCCAAAAGGGACAGGTTCAGTTTATCATTTTCATCCTCGAAGATGCGAAGGTGCAGGATCTTGTCTGCGATGTACTCTGCCTCTTTCTCGGTATCGCCTTTTTTGACACCCAGAAGAACGACAAAGCCTTTGGAAATGGAAGCCGTTTCTTCACCTTCGGAATCCACCTTGCACCAGTTGCATTTTTGAACGACAGCACGCATTAATAGGTCTCCTTTATAAAATGGTCCAGGGTTCGGGGTCAGCCCGTGGGGCGTGCCCGTCCCTTGGTTGTTTGCGAAAGAGGTTCAGCAGGTTCTATAGGTTCAATGGGGGTGGTGCGGCGCATAAAATCAGAAGCGCCGCGAAGTATATATGGGGCGATGCCCGAAAGTGGTATGCACGTCACCACTCACCCCTTCTTACTAATTTTCCCCCTTCGACGACCGCATTCTTCTGACTGAGTGGACGCCCTTGATGCGGCGGATCTTGGTCATAATGAAGTCGAGCTGCGCCAGATCCTTGATCTGTATGCCAAGATTCATGACGGCCATGCCATTGTTCTCGACCTTGACATTCGCAGCAGAGACGGAGAGCTTCATCTCGGTCAGCACGGCCAGTATGTCTGCCATGAGGCCGGTGCGGTCGTAGCAAATGACTTCGATCGTGACGAGGAACATGCCGCCCGTCTCTTCTTCCCATGACACATCGATCATGCGGTCTTTGTCCGGGAAATTGATGGCATTCGGACAGTCCGCACAATGGACTGAGACGCCGCGGCCGCGCGTCACGAAGCCGACGATGGAGTCACCCGGCACCGGGGTGCAGCACTTGGCAAGATGCACCTCGAGTCCCACTTCCCCGCGGACGAGGATGCCGGAGGACGAGCGCGCTTTCATGCTGCGCATTTTGAGATTCTCCAGATCCTTTGCGGTTTTTTGAAGTACGGGCTTTTGGAGAGCTAGCTCCTTCTTGTATCTTTCCGTGAGCTTCACCATCGTGCTCTTCACGGGGATACCGCCGAAGCCGATGGAGGCAAGAAGGTCATCGGTGGTCGGACAGTTGAAGGTCTTTGCGACCTCGAGCAGGCGGTCTTTTCCGATGAGCTTCTTCCATTCATAGCCGAGACGGTCTGTTTCCTCGAGCAGGAGCTGCTGCCCGCGTGCTATATTTTCTTCTCTGTTTTCTTTCTTGAACCAGCTGCGGATCTTCGCCTTACTGTCAGCAGCGCCGACCATATTGATCCAGTCATAGCTCGGCTTGCCATTTTTCGAAGTGATGACAGAGACGATATCCCCATTCTTCAGCTTCGTATCGAGTGGGACGATCTTATTATTCACCTTCGCACCGATGCAGTGGTTGCCGACTTCGGTATGTATGCGGTAAGCAAAGTCGATCGGGATCGAGCCCTTCGGCAGGTTGATGACATCGCCCTTCGGTGTGAAGACGAAGACTTCATCCGAGAAGACATCGAGCTTCAGGGCATTCATGAATTCCTTCGGGTTGCTGGTATCCTGCCATTCCAAGATGCGGCGCAGCCAGGAGATCTTCGCATCGAAGTCCTTGCCGCCGGCATGTCTGCCTTCCTTGTAGCGCCAGTGAGCGGCGACACCGTATTCGGAAATATGGTGCATTTCCCACGTGCGGATCTGGATCTCTACTGGCTGCCCCTTCGTCCCGATGACGGTCGTATGGAGCGACTGGTACATATTCGGCTTCGGGACGGCGATGTAGTCCTTGAAGCGGTTCGGAAGAGGTCTCCAGAGAGAGTGTGCGATGCCGAGGATCGCATAGCACTGCGGGATGGTATCCACGATGACACGCACCGCATAGAGGTCATAGATCTGGGATAAGTCTTTGTTATCCCTTTTCATTTTCTTGTAAATGCTGTAGAAATGCTTCGGACGTCCCGTGATGGTCGCCTTGATCCCCGCTTCCTCGATGTGTTCGTGGAGCACGCGCATGGTATCATCGACGATCTCCTCACGCGCCTTGCGCTTCTGCTTCATCTGGCGCACGAGGTCAGCATATTCCTCCGGATGCAGGTAGTGGAAGCAGAGATCCTCCAGTTCCCACTTGATGTTATAGATCCCCAAGCGGTGTGCCAGCGGAGCATAGATCTCGATCGTTTCACGGGCGATGCGGATCTGCTTTTCCCGCCGGAAGATGCCTAGGGTACGCATATTGTGCAGGCGGTCTGCCAGCTTGATGACGACGACGCGGATATCCTTGGCCATTGCGAGGAACATTTTGCGGAAATTCTCAAGCTGCTGGTCTTCTTTGTCCTTGTAGTGGAATTGGGAGAGCTTCGTCACGCCATCGACCAGGAAGGCGACTTCTTCACCAAAGAGCATTTTGAGATCTTCCAGCGTATAGCCGGTATCCTCGACGACATCATGCAGGAGTGCTGCCATGACGCCTTCCTTATCCATTTCCAGCTCCGCCAGAATGTAGGCCACGGAGACGGGATGGATGATGTATGGCTCGCCTGTCTGCCTAGTCTGTCCCGCATGGGCTTTTTCTGCCAGCTCGTAGGCTTCTTCGATGAGGTCGAGCGATTTCTCATCATGCATGTACGTTTTCAGCTTGTCGAAGAGCTTTTTATGCTCTTCTTCTTTTTCTCCGGCAAAATCCTGCCGCTCTTTCATGCGTTCTACATATTCATCCTGATGGATCAGAAATTCGGCCAGCGTCGAAGCGGAGGCATCCGTATGGATGGTCTCTTCATTGAGATTGCGATTGAATACGCTTGGTGCTGGAAGGGCATTCGTTTCTACCGGTACTTCTGTTTTTTTGTTTTCTGTATCATTCATAGCGGTGCCTCCTTACAGCATCAAAATTAAGGACTTCGGGTGCAAGCTCCAGAAGGCAGTGCCGGAAGCTCCCTCATGAAAATGGCACTGCCCGCTTTCCGTTTTCTACGTTACAAGGAATGGAGGTGTATCAATCACCTGTAAAGCGGAGAGCCGGTATCAGGCGTGACTGGTAAAGCGAGAGGATATCTTCAGGCATCCCGAAGGATCCACGGCGAAGCTGTCACGACCTCGCCCTAAAACATTCTATGCTTCCTATATACTTCAGACTCCATGAGATCCAGCTTTTTCGTTGCGATACGGCGCTGGTAAAATTCTTCCCCGTTTCTGGAAAAGCGTGAGAGGAGCTCAAGCTCTTCAAAAACGGCAAGTCCCATGCTGAGGCTGACTTTTTCGAAGCCGCCCTGCGTCATGAGGCAGCTCTGTACCTCCTTCACAGGTCGTGGCTGGTCCTTCAGGAAAACGGTGAGCTTCTTGTAGATCTCTACCAGCAGATCGCGGGAGAGCAGCTTCTCATTTTCCTCTCGGATATCGCGGCAGATGAGCTGCACATGCTCGCCATACCATTCATGGACTTCCGGTTCGAAAACAAGATCGACCACATCCCCTGCGCGGCAGGGGTCGATATCCCCCACGCCCCAGAAGATCGCATCGATAAGCTCCTTCCCAGCCGACAGCTGGCATTTGAAATGCCGTCTGTCCTGTCCGATGCGGCGCGCCGTTTCCACGAAAGCCTGCCGCGTGGCAAAGATGGGCTTCGGATTGTCACAGCCGCAGGGCTCTAAAAGGTCGAGCGAGTGAATGAAATCGATGGATACATCGGAGAGCGGCAGGCACTCCTCTACCTCAAGGACAGGGATACAGTCTTCGGGAGTGAGCCTTGCTTTCGCATAGGCATTGAGCCGCTTTCGGAATTCGGGGATCTTGTCTGCCTCGATAGAAAAGCCGGCTGCCATTTTGTGTCCGCCATACTGGAGCAAGAGATCCTTCTGAGCTGCCAGGGCTTCATAGATATTGAAAGCAGGGATGGAGCGACAGGAGCCTTTCCCGACTCCGTCTCGGACTGTCAGCACCAGTACCGGACGATGGTAGATCTCCAGGATGCGCGACGCCACGATGCCGATGATGCCGGGATGCCAGTCCTGCCCGTCCACGACAAGGGCCATGTCCTTTTCGATTTGCAGCTCGGCGATGCGCTTCTGCGCTTCCTCGAAGATATTCCGCTCGATCTGCTGGCGCGTCACATTCGTATCACAGAGCTGACTGGCGAGGCGCTCCGCCTCTTCACTGGACTCCGTCGTCATCAGCTGTACGCCTTCTCTGGCATGGGCAATGCGTCCGGCCGCATTCAGACGGGGCGCCAGACCGAAGGACACCTGATCCGCATGCGTGATCGCTTTCGTATCCTCATGAACGATGCCTGATGCGATCAGGAGCGAAGAAAGACCCTTGATGGAGGTCGTAAGGAAACGCTTCATCCCCTCCCGTACCAGGATACGGTTTTCTCCGGTCAGAGATACCACGTCTGCAATCGTTCCCAGTGCGGCGAGCTCTACATTGTCTGTGAAATCGACACCATCCCTTGCCAGATGCAGTGCTCTGGCCACCATGAAAGCGACGCCACAGCCCGCCAGCTCCTTGTACGGATACGGGCAGTCCTTCTGGTGAGGATTGATCACGGCGATGCATGCCGGCAGCTGCTCGGGCGGCGTGTGATGGTCAGTCACAATGATATCCAGACCCTCGGGTTTCCTTGCGATCAGCTCTGCCGAGCTGATACCGCAGTCCACCGTGATGAGGAGCGTATAGCCCTCTTTCCGGAGGGAAAGCAAAGCCTTCTCATTCAGCCCATATCCTTCCGTTTCTCTCCGGGGGATGTAGTATCCGACATCCGCGCCCATGCCCTTCAGACAGCGCACGAGGATCGAAGTCGATGTGATGCCGTCTACGTCATAGTCTCCGTAGACTACGATCTTCTCTTTGCGATCGATCGCAGAAAGAAGACGGGTGACGCCCTCCTTCATCCCCTTCATCAAGAAAGGATCTGACAGATCCGACAGGTCATCATATAAAAAATGGGATAATTTGTCTTCTGTATCCAGTCCGCGCCGCATCAGGATACGTGCAAGACCATCTGTGACCGAATGCCTGCGGAAAAACGCAGGGATCTCTTTTGTTTCGTTTTCGCCTGCCCGGATATGCCAGCGGCAGGCGGTTCGTCCTTGTGTCATCATGCCCTCGATTTCTGGAGATGGATGGAAGATTTGAGGTACGCGTCTTTCCGGTCTTACAAAATACCGGGTGCGTCCTTCTGCTGTGCAGTTTTGCTCTATGTCTGTGATATGTTCTCGATCATCCATCCATCGTCCGTAAAAGATGTAATTTGCAACAATTATACCATTTTTGATTCTCAATAGCTATGCCGTATTATCATTCTCAATTAAAAAGAGAGCGCCAAAGCGCTCTCTTTTTAATAAATGGATGCTCACAACTATCCCTTCGGTCAACAGTCACTTTCCCCCATGCTGCAGGCGCGCCTGTTTTCTGAGCGCATCCCACATCTTCACTTCTCTTGCCGTCGTCTTCACATCATGGACACGGAAGAGGGTGCAGCCCTTTTCGATGCCCCAAAGGTTCACCGCTGCTGTCCCCTCGTCTCTTTCTTCTGCCGGAAGGTCAAGGATCGTGCCGATGAACCGCTTGCGGCTGACGCCGAGAAGCCATGGATACGGGTATGCCTGTGTGAGTTCATCCAGGCGGGCGAGTACCTCCATATTCTGCTCGCCGGTCTTTCCAAAGCCGATGCCCGGATCAAGGATGATGTTCTCTTCTTTCACACCGGCGGCAAAGGCGATGGAAAGTGTCCGGTCAAAGAAGGACTTCATAGAGGAGATGATATCTCCCTCATACACGGTATCGTTCTGGTTGTGCATCAGGATGGCAGGGACGCCATAGGCTGCCGTGACGGCGGCCATGCTGCCGTCATCGTACTGAAAGCCCCAGACATCATTCACCATGTGCGCTCCGGCAGACAGGGCTTTTTCCATCGTCTCATAGTGGTAGGAGTCGATGGAGATCGGGACGCTGCTTTCGTCTAGCAGCAGAGGAAGAAGCTGCATGAGACGTGCTGTCTCTTCCTCTGCCGTCAGCTCTGTGTGTCCCGGCCTTGTCGACTCTGCGCCGACATCGATCATAGCAGCACCGTCTGCTGCCATGTCTTTCATATGAGACATCGCATGTTCTTTGGTATTCCACAAGCCTCCGTCGGAGAAGGAGTCGGGCGTCACGTTCAGGATGCCCATGACAAGGGAAACATCTCCGAGGGAAAGCGTTTTCCCATCCTTCCATTTGTAATTGCGCACCGGTCTGGTCATATGTATCTCCTTTTGCATCGCTGCAGGAAAAAATATCGTAAAGATCAAGGGAAGCGGTTGCTGAATATCTTTCAAATTATACCATAAAAGGGCAACAAAAAAAGCGGCGTAAGCCGCTTTCCTGTGCGAACGAATCATTGAGGAGTATGATTCAGACGCAGCCGAATTGATAATCAGGGAAATAATCATCAATTGGACAAGCAGAACAACTCTGCTGCATGGCATTTCCTCCATGTACTTCTATTATACATGATATTTGAGAAATTTCCAGTGGGAAGCATCGAAACTTGAAATATTAAAGGGACTATCTGCCAAAAAGGCGCAAATGGCAGGGGCGATCTTTCGTTTGGTATGGGATCCGCGCCCTGCTGTGCTTATGCCTCTTCGATGAGTCGCTGCAGAAGCTCTGCTTTTCGATTCACGGCAGAGAGGAAACGGGAGAGATCTGTTACGGCATCCTTCCAGTAGATGAGAGCGACGGCATCTTCTCCGTTGTACAGAAAACGAAGAAGTGCAAAGCTCTCCTTTTCCCCGCGTTCCTGATAGGCAGCGATGCGATGCAGGCGCGCTTCCATCTTCAAGCGGTTTCCCTCCGTATCTTCCATATAGCGGAGGATTTTTTGCCATTCTGTGGCTGCCCCGCCGGAGAGCTCCACGAGGGCAAGGATCTCCTCCGGTACAGGCAGGTCAGTCCGCAGCAGAGCATGGCGTCCGATCTCTTTCAACACGTCGAAAGCCTTCGCGGCTTCTAGCAGAAAAGCCGCCGCATACGATTGGCGGCTTCCTTTCCATGTCTTGGCGAGCTTCAGCGTCATCTCCTCTTGAAGGGCTGCCATATGACGAAAGGCAGTGAGAAACGCGCTGTATGTCTCCGGCGACATGTTCTTTGTCCACAGGACTGTCAAAAGATCGGAAGCTGCTTGCCAGTCTTTTTCAGACGCACGAACGGCGCCCCAGAATTTTTCTTCCTTATTTGTCATGGATACTCCTCATACCGGGGAATCGCTGATCCTGTCTCATCGGGACAGGATCAGCATTCCTCTTTTTTCTGTCTGTATGCTTTACTGCTTACAGTTCGATACTCTCTCCTGGCTTCACAACGATGACGTCTATGCCCTCTTCCCTGCCCTTTTCCGCAAACGCCGCCGGATCCTGCGCGATGACGGGCCAGGTATTGTAGTGAAGGGGGATCACATGCTTTGCTTTCAGGAATTTCCCAGCGAGGAGCGCATCCTCCGGCCCCATCGTGTAGTTATCCCCGATCGGAAGGATGGCATAGTCGATATCAAACATCTCGCCGAAGAGCTTCATATCACCAAAGAGCGCCGTATCACCTGCGTAGTAGACGGTCGGTCCCTCTTTGAAAGAAATGATAAATCCGCAGGGGATGCCGCCCGGCACACCGCAGCTGTGCAGTGCCTGTACCATTTTGATCGTGCCGAAGTCTGTCTTGTACCGGCCGCCAAGATTCATCGGTGCAAAGTTCAAGACTGTCTTCGGGAAAAGACCGATGACTTCAGGGATGGCAATGACCGTAGCACCCGTGCGGCGGGCGATTTCTACAGAGTCACCGAAATGATCGCTGTGCGCATGGGAAAGCAGGATGTAGTCGCATTTCACCCGATTCGGAGATACGGCGGCATCTCCATTTCCCGTGAGGAAGGGATCGAAAAGCAGCTTCTCCTTGCCGGTGTCCAGACGGAAGCAGGCATGTCCGAAAAATGTGTACTTCATAAAAATCGCTCCTTTCAAAAATGATGAAATATTGTTCACGCTTGGAAAGTATCGCCTCGCATGGCCTTACTTATTCTTACGCGCCATGATCTCCTTGACGATCTTCTGTGCCACATCAGCGAGGGCGATGCCGCGCTTCATGCTGGTCTGCTGCATACGTCGGTAGGCATCCTCTTCGCTGATATGATAGTAGTCCATGAGAAGTCCTTTGGCGCGGTCGATGATTTTTCTGGCGGCAAATTCACGCTCCATGTCCTTCACCCGATCCACGATCTCGCTCTTCTGCCTAAACTGAGACACTGCGATCTGGATGGCGGGGAACAGATTTCTCTCATCGACAGGCTTCATGACATAGCCGAAGACCATGGACTTCTTCGCCTTTTCGATGATGTCTTCATCACCGAAAGCCGTCAGGAGGACCACGGGCGCCGCATTGTCGTGGGCGATCATCTTCGCTGTCTGGATGCCGTCAAGGCGCGGCATTTTCACATCGAGGATGACGAGATCCGGCTTTTTTTCTTTGACAAGATCTAAAGCCTCCACCCCATCTGAGCCGACGCCGACGACTGTGTGTCCGGCTTCTTCGAGCATTTCCCTTAAATCCATGCAGATGAGCGCTTCATCATCTGCTATGACGATTCTATATTTTTCTGCCATTTTTTATGCCTCCATCAAAGCCAGCGGGCAATAAATATCTGCCACGACCATAGAATCCTCATTTTTTAAGCCAAACTCGCCCTTGAGTTCGATCTCTGCGAGATTTCTGACGATTTGAAGCCCCAGATCAAATGTCCTTGTACTGAAATCTTCCGGCAGCGGGTGTCCATTATTTTTGATATATACATGCAGGCGTCCATGATCGATCTCCGTGCCGACCACCAGCGTGCCGCGCGGCATCTTATGAAATCCGTGGTCGATCGCATTATGAATGAGTTCATTCGTTGCGATCGCAAGCGGTACGGCTTTTTCGGAATTCACGATCAAAGGCCGCCTTCCTTTTTCGCGCACCACATCGACGGCGCAGAGTGCGAGACTGTCGACAGAGAGCTTGCAGATCTTATCGAGAAGCACGTCCATATCGACCTGATCCCCACTCTGGTTCGCCAAAATGTCGTGGATCTTGGAGATCCCAAGTATCCGGCTGACGGCTCTTTTCAGTGCTTCTTTTGTATCTTCATCTTTTGAGCGCCGCGCCTGCATGCGAAGCATCCCCGCAATGGTATTCAGACTGTTTTTGACGCGGTGATGGATCTCTTTGATGACGGAGTCCTTGACAAGGATCTGCCGCTCTTTTTCACGGATGGCTGTCACGTCGGTCAAAACGATCACCGTCCGCGTCACCCGGCCGCCGGAAATGATCGGGAGCCCCCAGGCGGAGAGCGTCATATTTTCAGACACTTCATCGCTGAATGCGGGGCGGCCTGTCTTCATGACTTCATCGACCAGCGGGAAGTGGACGATGGTGTGTCCGATGATGTCACGCTGCTCGATCGCCTCCTTGTCCAGCACGAGATAAAGATCGTCGGCCATGTCATTGGCATACATGATGCGTCCGGCGGCATCGAGGATGATGACGCCGTCCTGCGGACGGATGCTGTAGTAGTCTTTGCCGGCAAATGGTACCTGCAGAGCCAGATTCGCCGTATCGGTCAGCACCTGCTGCTGGGACAGGGAAACGGAGGCAAAGCAGACGACGGCAAAGGGCCGTCCTGCATTATCAACGATCGGATACGCTGTGACGGCGATCTCCCGTCCTTGATCCAGCTCCTTCCTGCCGACGACCTTGCGCCCTGTCTGGAAGACATTGTCGACGATCGCCAGATCATCCACCAGAAAGGTGTCTCCAGCATGGAAAAATGTCGAACCATGGGTGTAGGATGGCTTCACGGCTGTCAGTATGACAGAGATGTCTTCATTCTTCCCGCGGGCACAGAGGTAGACCTGGCTCTTGGAAATATCGGAAGCGCACTGCAGAGCCACCTGCATGTGATCTAAGATTTTTGCCTGTACGCCAGTCAGATTGGTCGTATCCCGGACCAAGGTATAGAGCTGACTGACTTCGATTCCTCGGGTCTGCATTGCGTTTCATCCTCTTTTCATTCGCAAAGTTTAGAGCTTCACCTGATCTGCCAAGAAAGGCAGACGGGGATCTGCATTGAGGTTCAGAGGGGCATAGTCCCCCGCCTGTGCCATGTAGTAGGCACGGCAGCCGATCATGGCTCCATTGTCGGTGCAGAGGACGGGATCGGGACGGCACATGCGGATGCCGCGTTTGTCACAGGCTGCCTTCAAGGCCTTGCGAAGACCGCTGTTGGCAGCGACACCGCCGGCAAGGGCAATGGTCGAAAGACCTGTCGCATCGACGGCGCGCATGGCTTTCTCGACCAGTACATCGACGACGGCTTTCTGGAAGGAGGCTGCCACATCCTTCGGATGGACCTCCTCTTTCTTCATTTTGGCCGTATTGAGGTAATTGATGACCGCTGATTTGAGTCCGCTGAAGGAGAAATCATAGGTGTGCTCTTTTCCAAGTCCCATCGGGAAATGGATGGCATTCGGATCTCCTTCCTGTGCCAGACGGTCGATGTGAGGGCCGCCCGGATAGGGATAGCCCATCACACGGGCGATCTTATCGAAGGCTTCTCCGGCTGCATCATCGCGCGTCTGTCCCAAAAGCTCAAAGGTGTTGTAATCCTTCACGATAACGATCATCGTGTGGCCGCCGGAGACGACAAGCGCAAGGAATGGCGGTTCCAGATCCGGATACTGAAGAAGATTCGCAAAGATATGCCCTTCCATATGGTTGACTGCGATCAGCGGTTTTCCGAGTGCCCATGCCGCGGATTTCGCCGCTGCGACACCGACCAGCAGTGCGCCCACGAGCCCCGGTCCCTGCGTCACGGCGATGGCATCTATATCCTGCCAGTCTAGATGCGCTTCTTCAAGGGCTTCGATGGCGACAGGAAGGACATCCTCGATATGGTGGCGGGATGCGATCTCCGGCACGACACCGCCGAATTTCTTATGGATCGGCACCTGCGTGGAGATCACATCGGATAAGATATGACGCCCATCTTCGATGACTGCGCAGGAAGTCTCATCGCAGCTCGATTCAAAGGCTAGTATTTTCATGTTGACTCCTTATAGTTAGTGTTGAATAGATCCCCAGACATAGGGGTAAGGGGAATGAGAAAAGGCCTTCTTCCCCTGAGAAAGGGGCGCGGCTTTTCCGCCGGGCAAAGACGGATGAGGCGTAAGCCCCCTCTTTGTCTTTACGTTTCCGGTCCGGTCACAATGCTCTTTCCATCACATACCCATCCTCGATGGGCAGCTCGTAGACCTTCTTTCGGAGGCCCAGATTTTTGAATCCGAAGGTCTCATACATCTTCTGTGCGGACAGATTGCTCACGCGGACTTCGAGAAACATCGTCTGCATACCACGGTCCAGAGCTTCTTCGATGCCCTTTTGAAGGAGCATACGTCCGATGCCCTGACGCCGGTTGCATGGGCGGACGCCGATATTCACAAGCTGTGCTTCGCCCGCGATGAACCAGAAACAGCCATAGCCTGTGATAAACCCGTCCTCTTCGGCCACAAGGTAGAAGCTGTGCTCATTCTCCATAAGGTCATGATGCACCGTTTCCCTACGCCACGCATCTGAAAAGCAGAGGCAGCCGATATCATAAATGGCAGACACATCCTTTTCCTCTGCTTCGCGGATCAGGATTTCCCGTGTAGCTTTTCCCATAAGACCTCTGCCTCACTGCGGCGAATGTAATTCGGAAGAAGGGAGAGCGGATCATCCTTTTCGCCCTTTTCCAGCCTTGCCCAGGCTGCTCTTGCGACACTGCCGGCTCTGGCAAGGCGGCTGTGCGGCGCTGCCACGCGGATACCAGCGGACTCGAGCTTTTCCTTATACGTATCGGCACATTCACCGACCGCGATGACAGGGCCTCCATGACGGAGGGCCGCCGCAATAACATCATCAATGGGCGCCGCCTCTTCCGGTGCTTCCTTCCAGAATTCGTCAAAAGCCCCGTAGAGCGCCGCATAGACATGGCCCCGCTGGGCATCCTCGAGCGGCAGGATGAAAGCCTCGGCCCCCTCCATATTCCGCGCCAGTGACTCCAGCGTATCGACCCCGACGATCGGTACTTTCCAGATATAGGCCGCCATCTTCGCTGTCGCAAGGCCGATGCGCAGTCCGGTGAATGAACCGGGCCCGATGGAGACGGCGATGGCCGTGATGTCTTCCTTAGATACACCTGCCTCCTTCATCATGGCATCCAGATGCGGAATGAGCTGCTCGGAATGGGTCAGTCTTTTCTGCACCGTCCATTCTGCGACGAGCCGGTCTTTTTCCGCCAACGCGCACGACAGCACAAGGGAAGAGGTATCAATGGCTAGAAGCATAATGTGTAATCTCCTTTACGATCGCATCCGGAGCGGCATCGCTCCATGTGATGCGGATTTCTCTTTCTGTTTCCGAGAGGACACGGATGTCTATATGGATCGCTTCCGGCGGCACGACATCAGGAAACATGTCTGCCCACTCAGCGACCGTCACGCCGCCCATGCTGTATTCCTCCCACCCGATATCATAGAGCTCTTCTTCTCGATGCAGGCGGTAGAAATCAAAGTGCTTCAGGGGAAGCGCGCCCTCGTAATAATTCATGATCGTGAATGTCGGGCTCCCGATAACGCCGGAAATTCCCATGCCGGCAGCGAGTCCCTGCACGAAATGGGTCTTGCCGGCGCCCAGATCTCCGGACAGGGCGATGAATTCATCATTCACCGCTGCTGTTCCGAGAAACCGTCCAAGCGCCATCGTTTCATCCACGCTCTTTGTATGTAGTACTACCTCATGTTTCATGGAGCCACCTCATCAGATCTTCATGGCAGGCAAGACCTGCCTCATAGCCCTCTCGGTGGAGCGAGCGGAGCTTCTCCACATTCTTCTCCGTCCGTGATACGACGACGGGCTTCTTCGGACGGATGACAAAGACGCGCCCTTCTTTTTCCAAAGAAAGGAGCTTTTCTACTTTTTTATTATATATCGCAGGGATGGCGCACATTTCCTCGACCACCCGCGGATAGTCCTTTCCATAGAACATAGAGAGCAGCGCATGAAATCCGGCAGGCACCGGCCTTTTGCGATAGTCTCTATCGCGCGTTAAGATGTACACTGGCTTTCGGCAGCACATAGGAAGCTCCTCAGGCAGCGGCACAAAAGGCATGCCGATCCCGCCGTCTACATAGATGCCGCCCTTCAAAAGGACAGGCTTTGAGAAAAGCGGGATCGAGCAGCTGGCTTCCGAGATCTTGAAAAATTCCTTCACCGTACACGAGCGGCTCGACACGTAGACCGGCTGACCCGTGAAAGCATCCGTCATGATGATATAGAGCGTCTCCTTCGACTTTTCCGCCGCCTCAAAATCGTAGGGATCGATCGACTCCGAAAGCTCGCCGAAGATGAAGTGGAAATTGAAATAACTCCCCCGCTTCACCAGATGCCGCAGTCCCATATAGCGCGGATCCTTCGCAAATCGGGTATTCATCCGAAGACTTCTCCCGCTCTGGTGTGCCAGGTAGCACAGCCCCTGCATGGAACCGGCTGAGATCCCCATAGAGCAGGGAAAATACAGTCCTTCCTCCATGAAGGCGTCCAGCACGCCGGCCGTGAAGAGCCCGCGCATCGCACCGCCTTCCATGATGAGCAGGCTCTCTTGCGCTCCATGGATCTCGCTTTCTGTATTCCACGCTTTCATCATGAGTGAATGGAATGCCTCCTTTGGGAATGGCGACCGGGGATCGGATGGTCTCAGCGAAGGGGCGTACCCTTCGCTGAGACCATCTCCCGTGACGCCGTTTTTACTTAGAACCCTTCGACTGATTCTTGACTGCATTGATCTTCGCCGCGATGGCATCCTGATCTCCTAAATAGCTTACATCATGCACCGTGAAGTCTTCATTCAGATGATACACGAGCGGCACACCAGTCGGTACATTCATGCCGGCGATCTCTTTATTCGAGATCCCTTCCAGGTGCTTTCGGAGCGCGCGGATGGAATTCCCATGGGCTGCGATCAGGATCTTCTCTCCCTTTGCGATTTCCGGACGGATCACGTCTTCGAAGTACGGAGCCACACGTGCGACCGTATCCTTCAGGCATTCTGTCAAAGGAAGCTGTACTTCATCCTTGAATTTCTGATACGGCGCCTGGTTCTCTGGACATCTTGGATCATCTGCCGAAAGAGCCGGCGGACGGACGTCATAGGAACGACGCCACAGATGGACCTGCTCGGCGCCGTACTTATCCGTAGTCTCTGTTTTGTTGAGTCCCTGCAGCGCCCCGTAGTGACGCTCATTCAGGTGATAATTCTTCTCGACGGGGATCCAGGTGAGATCCATCTCATCGAGCACCGTGTATGCCGTATGAATGGCACGCTTCAGTACAGATGTATAGCATTTGTCGAAGGTAAATCCCTCCTTAGCGAGCAGGCGGCCTGCCTCACGCGCTTCGCTGTAGCCTTTCTCCGTCAGCTCGACATCCGTCCAGCCGCAGAATAAATTCTTCTGATTCCATTCACTTTCTCCATGACGAATGACTACCAGTGTGTACATCGTTTTTCTCCTTTTTACAATACCTATCGTGAACCCCATATATTCTACTATATACTGCCTTGCCTGATCATCGGTCATGAATCACCAAAATGATCATACCCTTTGGCGAAAAGCCTCTTGCGCCCGTCTCGATCCGTCAGATACACGATGCCTGTGCCTTCCTGCGTGACCCTTCCGATCACAGAGACAGGCAGCAGCGGATCGAGCTTTTGAAGGTCTTCTTCTGAGATCGTCCCGATGAGTTCATAGTCCTCACCACCCGTGAGTGCCCAGTCAAGCGGATCCTTGGAGAGACGCGCGCCCAATTTTCCGGCTTCTTCGGAAATCGGGATCTTCTCGCGAAAAAGCTCGATCTCTACATGGCTTGCTTTGGCGATCTCATTGATCTCTGAGGAAAGACCATCCGAGACATCATTCAAAGATGTCGCTCCGGCTGCTCTGAGTGCGCTGCCGAGCTTGATCTGCGGACGCGGCCGCTGGTGGCGCTCACATAGAGAGGGATACTCTTCCTGAAGCCCCGCAAGCAGCGCGGAGAGTCCGGCGGCCGAGTCACCCAGTGTCTCCGTCGCAAAGACGAGATCGCCAAAGCGCGCCCCGCCTCGCGTGACTGCACGTCCTTTGGGCACCATACCGACCACCGTTCCTGTCAGGATGACCCCACCGGGAGAACCCGTGACATCGCCGCCCAGAAGATTCACGCGATAGGATGAGCAGCACTCGCGGATCCCCTCATAGAGTGATTCCACCCAGGATACCGGCAGCTGCTCCGGGAGCGCCGCCGAAATGACGAATCCGATCGCATCCGCTCCCATCGCGGCCATATCACTGAAATTTGAAGCACAGAGCTTGTATCCGACATCGGAAGGGCGCATCGTCTTCTTGATAAAATGGATCCCTTCCACCATCGTATCGGTGGAGATCACCTGATCATAGCCGGCCGGCACCCTATACACCGCCCCATCATCGCCCGAGCCGATCACGACCAGCTCCGGCCGATAGATGAGATCCTTCGCTATGCGATCGATCAGACCGAATTCACCGACATCTTTCACGGTCTCTTCCATGAAAATCCTCCTTCGAAGCGGCCTTTGCAGCCGCGTGTTTTGCGAAGATCAGGCTTCCACCAGCAGGGCCCCGAGGCCTTTTAGTTCTGCGAGCGCTTTTTTATGATCTTCTTCAGCGACCCAGCCCAGCCCCGGAACGAGAAGCGTCACGCTTCTCCCTGACTGCAAAAGAGACAGGACCGTCTCCTTCACGCAGTACTCCGAAGCGATACCGCCCACATAGACATGAGAAGACGCGACATCATGCAGCGCCTCCCCTTCCGCGTTCATCCCATGGAAAGCAGAGTATTCTTCGACATCATCCCGCAGACCTTTGAGGAAGAGATTTTCCTTCGATGGACGATTGGCCGACCGCTTGATATCCCGTGCAAAAGAGGGATCCAGCGCCGCCCCTTCGGAGCCGGCCACACAATGGACCGGCCAGATGCCGCCATTCTTTTTGAAAGAACCATTCGTCTCACTGTGCCAATCAGACGTATACAGCGCACGCACTTCGTGCGTATTGATAAAATCGACCAGCCATGCCACCGCTTCATGGCTGTGAGCGCAAGCCAGCGTACCATCGATAAAATCATATTGACAGTCTACGATGATCAGATCATCCATGTGATGAGCCTCCTGTATGCAAAATGGAAATGTTTTTCCCTCTGCCATCTTATTTTAACATATCCGAAGAAAGATGCATAAAAAAAGTGCGCTATGCATGAAAAATCACGCAAAGCGCTTGGGAAGCAATCCATAGGCATTTTTCTTTCACTTACGGAACCAGACTTTTTGCCAAAGCAGTCGGCGAGGGGCCTTTTGCCTTCCTGAGATGGATTCGTCTCACTAGTCATCAAGCAGTATACATCATCTGAATCCCTGTATTTACTGCAAGAATGGTATCTTCGCTATTCGTATGATCCATGAAATAAACTATATATAGCGTTATCTGCCTTTCACCTCTTGCATTTTTCTTTAGAACGTAGTACCATATAGTCATGAAGCATGGACATATTTGAACATGTTCCCCGGATGGACGGCTTCTCCGATTTCCAGAATTCTCTAAGCGCTACGAGATCACAGGGAGGGCCGCACCGGAAGGGGCAGATCTGCCATATGCACCGTGCGTCATCGGATGGGTCAGCGGAAGCGTACAGCCTGCTGCCGATACCCATTTTAGGCTGACAAGCAAGAAAAATGAATATCCGGAAGCATGGCTTTTCCACTTCCCTGTCCTTTGCGAGGCCGGGTTCCGACGATAGCACAGGTTCTCCCGCACTTCGGTGCCCATGGACGACCGTCACCGATTCCGAGCTCCGCCTGCATCGGGTATAGGTGGGAAGCCTTTTCCGGATGTTTTTTTATGCCCTTTTTCGCACGGCTGCATCTGCCGCTTCCTTTGCATGCCGGATAAAAAGGTGTAATATATAAGCATGTAGTAAAGGACAAGGAGGCAGCTGTGCATACATCAGAAATTGTTTTGCAAACACTCAAAGAAGGAAACGCCGCGTATGTAAAGAGCGGTGCTTTTGCCGGAGACATCTCCCCGGAGAAACGTCTCGCCCTGACCGCTGGGCAGTCTCCCCGCGCTGTGGTCATCACCTGTGCGGACTCGCGCGTCATCCCCGAAGTCATCTTCTCCTGTGGTCTTGGTGAGCTTTTCACCATCCGCATCGCTGGAAATGTGATCGACGCCCACCAGCTCGGCTCCATCGAGTATGCCGTATCCCATTTGAAAACGCCCCTCGTCGTCATTCTTGGCCATACCGGCTGCGGCGCCGTGCAGGCCGCGCTCCATGGCGAAGCCGACGGACACATCCGCTACATCGTAGATACCATCCGGGAAGCCATCGGTGAGGAAAAAGATCCTCGTGCGGCCTGCCATCTGAATGTCCTTTGCGCCGGCAAGAAGATCTGCGCCGCCTTTTCAGCAGAAGAGAATCCTCTGCTCCGAGAGGAGCAGGTCGCCTGCGCTGTATACGATATAGAAACAGGCAAGGTCGAGTGGCTGGACGAGGATGACTAAGAGAATACGGCTTCCCATAAAAAATGCCATGCAGATCCCGACGGATCCGCATGGCATTTTTTTATGGGAAATTCAAAAGGATCCCGGCTCAGCCGTGGATTTCTCTCAAAGGATACGACCGCCCCGTGAGAGAGCGTGCTCCCTTTTCTGTGATGACATAGGTGTTTTCCGTCCCAACCATGCCGAGCCCCGGGAGCGCGATTTTCGGTTCGACCGCAAACGTCATACCGGGCTCGAGCACCTCCTTGAAGCCCTTTGCCAGAGCAGGCGCTTCATCCATCACGAGCCCGATGCTGTGTCCGAGGAATTTGCCCCCGTTCATGAAGTCATCCCCATATATATTTTGAAACTTTTCCATCGGTCTTAGATACAGATTCTCGATCGATTCCCCCGGCTTCATCAAAGAGACGACCTCCTCCTCCAGACGAAGACACTCCTCCTGCGCCTTGAGAATGGCATCCGCCTCCGGATTCTTCGCGAGTTCCCCGAAGTAGTAGACCACCGTCTTATCTGTATGATAGCCATCAAAGCCGCAGGGAATATCGAGATAGACGAGCCGTCCCTCTTTCAGATGGCGGAACGCATTCCCGATGGACTGCACCGCGATGCAGGTCCCATCCGTACCTCCCGGACCGTCAAACCCCGTGCGGACAAGACCACTCTTACCGAAGGAGGCCAGCCCGACTGCCTCTTCCCCCAGAGACTGATTGAAGCGCGCCGTACCATGAGAACCGCGGATCACCATTTCCTTGTAGATCTCGATGGCAAGCTCCGCCTCACTGATGCCCGCATGGAGGAGCTTCGGTGCGACGACATCCAAGACCGTCTCATGGATACTTCCCGAGCGCTCCATCTGCGCGATTTCATAGGCACTTTTCCGAAGATGCAGATCCTGCATGACATCATCCAGCGGCAGCGCCGTCTCAAAAGGAAAATGCTTATGGAAGAGCTTCATCCAGTCCAGTGTCGTCTTCTTTGTTTCTACATAGATCCCCTGAGGGACATGCGGATAAAAAGCCGCTGCCTCGCGGAAGTTCCGCATCGGACGAATATCACTGAAGTGAGACTCATTCGAAGCGCGCACGAAATTTCGCCGCACCCACAGAATCGCATCCGCCGGACGGATGATGAGCGCTCCCTCCTGCATCGTCCCCGTGAAATAGTACATCGCTACCTTGTGACTGATGACCGCCATCTCCCAGTCCGGATGACGCGCATCCATGAGTTTCCGAAATTTTTCCAGCCGCTGTTCCAGCTCCTTTGCCGGGACAGGTCGGATCGCATCTGTTAAAACGGACGCCTGTTCCAGAATTGCCATATTAGCTCCTTTATGTCTGACCAATTCATATCTAATAAACCAACTACGATTGTAGCAAAGATGATGTATCCCTGCAATGAAAAAGCCGGCGCGCATGTGGGACATGACACGCCAGCTTTTAGGAAACATAGATCATTGTATCTTAAAATTCACCGGCAGATAGATCGTGCAAGCCATAGGCTGGCCATGCGTATCCAAAGCAGGCGAAAAAGTCCAGCGATAGACCGCCTCGACCGCCGCCCGGTCCAAAGCCGCACTGCCGGAACTGCCGGATACAGAGACCGCATCGACCCCGCCGGTGGCATTGACGGTGATCCGCACCTGCACGACCCCGGACGTACCATCCAGCATGGCTCGTCCGGGATAATCTGGCTCCACATAGGATACAATCGACGGAGGCGTGACAGGGACGCCGCCCTGTGATCCAGAGCCTTCTCCATCACCATCACCCTGTCCGCTGCCTTCCCCTTCGCCAGCTCCCTGCCCCGTCGCATCGCCTTCCCCGCTTCCCGATCCACTTCCAGCTCCAGATAGAGAAGCAGCCATTTCAGTGCCCGAAGCTGAGGACGAAGCCTTCGTGTCAGGCAAGGTCGTGCGGTGAAAGACTTCCTCTACTACAGGATCCTCCTGCTTTTCCATGATAGGGAAATCTTCTGTCACATCCTCTGCCGTGGGTTCTTCCTCTTGTGTCGATAGAGATGGATGATCCATCTCCGCCGTTTCTTCTACCGGGGAAGGAAGCGCCTTTTGTCCACCGCCAGCCTGCCCTCCCCCCGTATTCAGGACGATTTCTATCGGCTCTTGAGAAACAGGCGGTTTCAGAAATAGAAATCCAGCCATCCCCAGCCATAGAGCCGCCCCCACATGACACAGGACAGTGACAGCCAGACTGATGCCATACCGCTTCGTTTGCTGTTCCAACGCGCGTCCCTCCCTTCATTGTTATGGCCCATGTTTTCACACAACAACCGTCAGAAAATAGGAATGACTATCCTCTATCGATCAGTGGCCAAAGAGAAGCGGGTCACGCCAGCGCCCTTGCATGCATCCAGCAGATGCATGATGATATCATAAGATGCCTCTTTCTCTCCACGGAGCATGACAGCAAAATCCGGATCATTCGCTGCCGCCTGCCGCATCCGCTCCAGCAGAAGCGGCTCTGTGATCCGCTCATCCGCCAGGTACAGCGTCCCATCCGCTTTGACAGTGACAGTCCATCCACTCTTCTTTACATGTTCACTATGTTCCGCCTTGGGAAGGACGACAGGGATCGTTTGTATATTTGACATATACATGGTACTGACGACAAAGAAAACGAGCAGCAGGAAAATGAGATCGATCATCGGGCTCAGCATCAATCCCGGCGCCGTGGAAAGATTCCTTTTTCTCCGTCTCATCTTGATCCTTCGCCTTCTTTAAGTCTGGCAGCCAGTACGTCCGCGATGGTATCCAGATTCAGCGAAGCATTCCTGCAGCGATGAGACAGATACGCATGGACACAAGTCCCTGCTATCGCAATGATCAGCCCGAAAATGGTGGTAATCAGCGCTTCAGCCAGTCCCGAAGTGACACCCGCCGTATTCGTCATCTGGCCCGCCATCGAGGCGAAGGTCCCCATCATCCCCGTGATCGTCCCCAAAAGCCCCAGCATCGGCGAAAGACCTATGACCACGCTGAGATAGTCCAGATGACTTTCCAGACGCTCGACAGCGCGATCCGCCAATTCATAGGTGACCGATTCCACTGCTTCTCCATAAAGACCCGCCTCATCAATGATCCGGCAGGCCAGAGAAGCCGCATCCCCGCTCACAACGCCCGCCATATCGCGGGCTTCCTTCCTTTTCCCCGCATTCATCAGCTGACAAAACTGTAAGACAAAGGCCTCTGGAGAAATCACCTTCCGATAATAGAGAATCCGCTCTACCGCGATAAAGACCACAGCCATAGAGCAAAGGAGCAAAGGCCACATACACGGTCCGCCTCTCATGAAATATGCTATCGTTGTCTGAAACATAGGCCACCTCCTAGACAAGCCTTCGGGAAAACGCTTAGAGGAAAGGCAGATTAACGATGGGCTGCCTGCTGTTCGCTTTTCTTTCCCACACTTTTCTGGTACTCCACAAACCGTTCCCCGATGCGGTACATAGCCTGAACAAAAGAATTAGATGGAATTTTTTTATATATTGGTTCCCGCTTCGCTTCACTGATCAGCTGATGTTTCTCGTCATAAATCTTCACCTGCGTGATGGCGTATTCCTCCTCGTGCATATGAAAATGCAATTCCATCTCATTACAGATAGGCAGACTCTCCCCTTGCAGCTTGTCTGCATATTGCTTCTTCAATCGTTCCAGTACGTTTCTATCTTTATAAATAGCACGAACGTTCATGACTAACTCATTGGGATCATTCGGATTTAAATGCCCTGTTTTCACATTCAGACTATACTCTGCCAGATCACTGACAAAGACATCCCTCCACTGCATAGCATATTCCTCTTCCGGCGTGAGCTGTTCTTTGGCATTCATCTCATAGATGGGTTGGGGAGTATCCCCCGCAGGGGATTCTTCTGCATCCACCCCGAAGAGCGGACACAGAAGAAATACTGAAAACACAGGGGCTAGTATCCAACAAGCCTTAGAATGCATAGCGGATGCCTGCATTCAGTTTCCACTGCATCTCATAGTCGCCGCCAAAGCTGCGGGTGATATCTGCATAGAAGAGCGAGGAACCGCCAATCTTCCAGGTACCGCCGAGCGCGAGTTCAGCCCAGGTATCACCGAAGTCCTGTTTAATAGTGATTGGAGTGCCGTTGCTTTCGCTGGTATAAGTCGCGGAAGTATCCCCATCAAATTCATGGAGGACACTTGCCTTCAGGTAATAGGAACTCCGGTCAGTTGTCTTACCAGCCGCAATGCCCAGCCGTCCTATGAAGCTATCCATGCCATCCTGATGAATGAACATTTTTTCGTTGCCCGCAAAATTGCTGCTTCCTGTGTAATCATCGCTTCCCAGCTTGGAATAAGACAGCTGGATCTGCGGTTCCACATAGCCATGGCTGCTTCCAAAGCGTTTTCCGTATTCCACAGAAAGGCCATAGCCGTTGGCACTATACTTCCCATCCAATTTCTTTCCATCGGCATTGTAGACGGAGTAGTCATTTTGCGTATGGCCAAATTTCCCTACGATGTCCAGATACTGCCCGTCCTCAAAGGTTTTCGTGCCATAAAGACTTCCCAGATACTGCTTCGGATCTCCGCTGCCGCCATAGCGGTAGGATGCGTCACCATCGTTGTAGTCAAAAGCCGCCCCGATGTGCCAGCCGGAAGCCAGCGCATGATCAGCGCCGACCTGCGCGCCCCAGAAGCTGTTGCTGGTGTACGCATGGTCTTTGTCGTACTTCGCTTTCCCTCCATACGTTCTCGCCCAGATACCATCGGATGCACCCATGCGAATATCTCCCATACGCTGCATCATATCCGTCATGCCGCTTCTCCATGCCAGCATCGAAGTCGTCATAGCCGACTTGACACTCTTCATCATGCTGGTTTCCATCGAGCCTACCGTGGTTCGTGTCCCATTTTCATTCGTATAGGTAGTACTGCCATCTGCATGATTTTCTACCGTCATGGCCGGCATCGCAAACATAGCTCTAGGCCGAGCCATGGCTCTTGCCAAAGCTCTCCCCTGTCCCAGAGAACCAGCCCCTGTGGATGCATCGAAGGAAATCGTACCCGTACGAGCCACGGACCGTGTCGTCAGCCCTTCATTGACCTTCACCGTGCCAGTCAGATTCCTTTCCCCTTCAGCATACCCTGTATACGTCAGCTTCTTCGCCAAAGTTTCCATCGCTTCTCTGTCAGAAAGCCCCGCTCGATCCCCGCTGACGGTCAATGCCGACTGCGGAGCCGCCGCACTGATGGTGACGCCCGCTCCATTTTTCGTCATAGTACCATAGTTCACCGTAGCATGGCCACTATAGTTATCGATGGTGATCGCTTGATCCGACTTCTGGTTGATGATACCGGCATTCGCTGCCGTGCTGCCGCCTACGAACTTAGTGATGTGGCTAGCCCCATTGGAGCCCACATCTTCATTATCTTCTGCATAGCGGGTATTCCGGGCTTCGTTGCTCCATGTCGCGCTATTCTGCAGCCACATATTGACCGTGCCGCCATTGTCCACGATCCCATGGAGATAGGAGTCGGATGTCGTCAGAGCCATATTGACATGGGCTCCAGAGCGGGCAAAGACATCCCCATTCAGCTGTACCTTCTGTGTGCCGGGGGCGGTACCTGCTGTGCCGGTATTCACGTTAATGGTGCCCTGGTAAGCTCCCAAAGTATAGTACCCGTAGTTTCTGCCAGATGGTACATGGATCGTGCCGCCACCGATAGATACTTTGCTTCCTGCTGCATTGACCGTGATGCCATTGCCATAGACATCCATGTTCGCCAGGCCTTTGACCTCGACCTCACTATTCTTGACACTGGTCAGTATCCCCGCATTATTAAAACGAGAATATACATTTTCTGGATTTAAGCCGATACCCCAGGTCGCACTATCTGCGCCTTTGATATTCAGATTCCCATCCAGTGTGATTTTATTCGTCCCGGCAGCTGCATCACTGGCTTCTCCCCAGCGATCTGTCTTCTGGATAGCGATACCATTGCCGCCATAGCCTCCGGTCATAGCAATGTTCGTCGTCGGTGCATGGATCGTAATGCTGCTTGCCCCGTTGGCTGGCGCATCGAGCCAGATGCCATTTGTGAGAGAATTGCCACCGGTCATGCCAGAGGTGATGATGTTTAGCTTACCCGCCGTGACAGTCACATTTTTATTGTTTCCTGCATAGATACCGGAAGGACTGCCGATCGTATGAGAAGACTGAAGCTGGAGGGTGTTGCTGCCTGCATCGATAGTCACATCATTGCCAGAATGCGCATCTACCGCTGCCAGTACGTTGGTGGTCAAATCGCCGGTTAAATAATTTTCTTTGTTCGCCAAAATAACCGTGTCTGTATCAAATGTATAATTTGAATTGTCATCTGTTACAAAACCATAATTTTCTTCATCAGTACTTGTCCCAGTAATTTGATATTCATAATCCGGTTCACCTGATATGACAGCGTCGGAGTTAATAGCAGCCGTGACAGATACAGATGGCGTCGTCAATCCTTCCGCCTGGACCGCAGTCAAAGTCGCTTTATCCCCGTAAACGGTATCTGGCTGGAGCATGGCCATGAAGTTGTACTGTGACATGCTGCTTTTACCAAAATCCTTAGCTGCCCAGGAATACTTCGGAGACGTATCACCGTCCGTATAAACCAGAAGATTCTGTCCCGCTTCCACCCACAGTCTATGGGTATACATTTCGGCATTGAGCTTGCCGAACCAGCCATCATAGGTCCCCGAATGGACTACGGTCCAGTCCTTCGGATTTGTCGCATACAAATTGGATACCGTCGTCTGGTAAATGGTCGTATCAATGCCACCTGCGCTTCCCAGGTTAAAGCACATCACGTAAGCGGTTCCATTTGGTAAAATTTTAAGATCCCGGAAATCCTGACCAGTTGCTTGTACGCTGGTAGGCACCGTAATACCTTTTGTTTTTTCTTTACTCACTGCCCCGTTTGTTAATGTGGCTGCTGTAATGGAAGTTTCAGCATTTCCAGCCCCATAGTTCTGCATGCCACCGATCGCAGAGACGAAAATATGGTCATTGTACATATTCACTCTGGATTCATCCGTGTTTTTGCCGATGCGTGCATAGTCTTTATATTCCAATGTCCCATCAGACTTGATCGCATAGTGCAGCAAGTATCCTTCATCATAGTTGGAATATGTCCCATCCTTGTTTACGCTGGCGATCGCATACAGATCATTTCCTCTTATAGCAATACCTTCCCCATGCGCCTTGGTTTGAGTTGTATATTCCTTTGTAGAATCATCTTTAGTTGCCTTAATGTCATTCAACAAATCTACAGGTGTATTTTTATTAATTTCAGTAAGTGTTGTCCCGTTAATTCTGCTAATAGAAATTCTACCCAAATCATATCCTGTAGCATATACATAATTACCATTTGCTGCCACACCATGCGGATTTGCAGCGTTTATCAATTTTCCGGAAGCATTGGCTATATTAAAATCTCCGTCTGCATCCAGGATTTCATTCGCTTTCAGTGACCCTTCGCTCGTGCTGTAGGTATACTGCCGTAAAAAGATTTTGCTCTGTCCTTGCACGTTAATATTGAATACGCCCGGATCGCCATTCAAATTCTTAGTGCGCACAGCTTGGGGTGTACCATCGACCGTCGTAGTTACACGAGAACCTGTGATTGTACCCATGATACTACTGGAATAGTTAGAAGGAATGGTTACCATCAAATTGGCTGCATCTACAGGCATTTCTGGCACGAAAAACATACCGGTCAAAATACCTGCCACATAAAAAGCTCTACGAATTTTCTGAGAATGTACATGAGACATAAGTCATTCTTCCTTTCTCTGATTTGAATCAGATACCAAAAACATAGAAACTACAATCAACCATTAAAACTCATAACGAATGCTAGCATAATACGTTCGGCCCTGCAGTGGATATTGCGAATTTACATATAGATTATCTCCTACTGAGATTTTCATTTTGGGGTTGCGATTGAATATATCATTACATCCAAACGTCAGCTGCCAGGATTTGTTTGGCTTCAACTTGATACCTGCATTTACCACAGTAACTGATGGTGTCGGACATCCCAAGTCCTTATCCATGTAGGTATAATACGAATCTGTATAGTGCGCCTCACCAAATATAGTAAACTTTGGACTTGGGAAATATGACAATCTCAAATTGCTTTCCCATTTTGGCTGATAGGTAGCATTGACATCAAACCATTCTCCGTCACCTCCTGGAATGTGTGAATCAATTTTCTGCTGGGCTTTGATCTTTGTATAAGTGGCATCTAAATCCAGACTGACGTGCTTCCATTTCAGACCGCTTTGCAATTCAATCCCATGTACCTTACCCCGACTATCATTGGTATAGCACCAAAAATCCTTCGATTTTCTACGAAGCTGAAGCATACGGTCTGTATCTCTCCAGAAATAGGTCAGCGTTGCATATGCATCCGATTTCAAAAATTTACCATTCCACAACGTACTGAAGTCAAACTGCTTTCCGTATTCCGGACGAGGAAAGGAAGCCTTTTCCCAGGTATCTGTCGGCATTGGCAGAATGCCTGCGCCATCCCCTGCAATTTCATACATATTGAGTAAACGATAGTAAGTACCGCCAGTCATACGGAAAGTCAGGTTATCGTTGACATTCTTCTTTAATGCCAGCTGCCATGTTCCTTTTCGATCCCGCTGGCTGTCCCTTGGATGGAACCAGCGAAATGCGTGAGAAGAACCATCTGGCTTTTCATAAAAGTTTGGCGAATCGCTATGTCCAATAATGGTAGAAGAATTAAATCGCCAAGATGGTGTCAAGAACCAGGTTGCTTTTTTGTCCAGCGTAATCGTGTCCTGTACCTGCAAATTCAATATTTTCTGCTCGAATCGATTTCGGATTTGCCAACTTGTCCATAAGCCAAAACTTTCTTCTGTGAAGTTTTTTAAAACATCAGCCATATTAGAACCATCAATATTCAGTTTTTCATAGGAATAATTGGCTTGAAATTCTAAGATTTGTCGATCGGATAACTTATAACTCCCATCCATTTGTAAATTATATTTGTTTGATGTGTATTCACTCCACGCCCTGAGTACAGAATACATCCAAAAATTATCAGAAGCACTATTGCCCCAGTTCACATAATTTCCTTCTTCATCCCAAGGGTAATTGAGCTTGTTTTCTGCTCGATATTTTTTCTTCTGATGCTGGTAATCCACAAACCAGCCCCATTCCAGACGTCCGTTCTGCTGGCGGTTTTGCAGCATCATATTATAAGTATCTAATGTCTGCTTTTTGCTATCCGCCCACACTGAATCAAAGGTATCTGTTCCGATCCCTATATCATGTCCATTATCAGCGACAGACTCCAGCCCCCAGGTCGAGTCAGGAAGGTGTCTATTGATATGATCATAGGAAGCCTTCACCATCCAATTGTCATTCTGCCACTTAATTAAACTACTAATATTCTTCCTGTCGTTATATTTACGATGTCGTTCTGCTTTTTCTTTTTCCAGTCTTTTAAAGTTCTCTAAAGTGCGCTTCTTAGTATCCAAGTCATTCTTCGTTACTTCATATTCTCCAGAAGTTTCTGGATCGAGTTCTTTCTTTATTACATCAGCCACATTTTTTATACGGTCAATTTCTACAGCAGCTTTTTTATCAACTTCCTCGTAGATTTTATTATCTATCTGTTTTTTTGCATCTGGATTATTCATAAAGTAGCCATTAGTAGCATCTCTCTTCTCCCAAGAACTCCCAATAGCACTTACTAGAGTTTTTCTGAATGTCTTTTCAACTTTCTTCTTTAAATTTTCCTTTTGAGTCGTAAATTCTTCACTATCTTTACCATACGTAGTCTCGTATTGTTTAATTTTTTTTAAATAGCCTTTATACTGAGTAATAAATACATTCTTAAATTTAGGATCTTTTTCATATTCTGAAATATACCAATTCGCCGCACTTTTTAAAAAATCATCGTTTTGGCTTACATAACTTTTAAGATTATCATTCCATTCTTGAGAAAGGCCAGACGTATCTCTGGCCTTTTCTTTTACATATTCAATTTCTGCCTGTATCAGCCCGCCGTTTCGCACAAAGTCTAACCAGCCTTCACTATCGATTTGTCCACTATTATCAATATATTGATTCCTTACATTCTCAGATATATCGCCTCTTTTATACAAATCTTCTATTTTACTTTTATTCCAATTATCTAATGTCAGACTATTCTCAATACTTTCGATCACGCTCGGATACTCATCTAAAACTCGTTGCACCTCTTTCTGATTTTTAGGATCATCATAGGAGTAATTATGATACGGAAAATCCCCTTTGGCTGCTTCATAGTTCAGGCCCACGAGTAAGCTGCCAGAGGCGAGCGGACTCACCACTTCCAGGCTGGCGCTCTTTCCCCCGAAAGAGGCTTTGCCGAGTTCTGCCGAGATATTCGCCTTTGTCGGTTTCTTTGTCACCACGTTAATGACACCGCCGATGAAGGTCCCGCCAAAACGAGCCGGGATATATCCTCGGTAAACTTCGATACGTTCTACATTTTTGACCGGAATGGTGGAGATATCGACAGCTGCATCACCGCCGAGGTTCGTCATGACACCATCGACAAAGACGCCGACCTGTGCTGCGGTAGAACCACGAACATTGACGACGGTATACTGTCCCTTGCCATTCACTTCACGCACATGCACGCCTGGGACCATTTTCAGTAAATCAGGAAGATCCTTCTGCTCACCCTTATATTCTTCAGGACGAATGACCGTGACGGTACCTGGAGAGAGTTTGGATTCCCAATCCGGGCGTTTCGCTTCGACAGTGATTCCTGCCAGTTCAAATTCCGGAGCATCGGAAGCAGACAACGCCTCTGCTGCACCTACCCCCCCCGAAAAATTGTTCGTGATGCTGCACAGCGTCGCCACCACGGCCGTACCTAAGATGTGTAAATAGTGTTTCCTATTCATCATATGTACCTCTCTTCCCTGAAGAAACGGTGCTTTCTCCTCATCACCGTCTCTCCGACCGATACAAAAAAGCCGCAGAAAAGCAGGCTGTGCTGTGTACCCATTTCATGGCACCACAAAGCACGCTCTGTATCTGCGGCTATTCATTCGATAGCTTTTCGATTTTCAGGAAAATCATAGGTCTGATCTCGCAAAGAGGCTCTGCTACTGGTTTCTCCCCAGCGGTGCTCTTTTATAACCGTACATTCTTTTCATTTCTTTGTGAGGCGCTGCGCCTTTTCACACGTTTTGCAAGCACGGCTTCGAGCAGTCAACCCATGTCCCTGACTTTGAACGAGCCAGGTTTCCTGCAGTAGAAACAGGCAGGCACTCTGACTGAGTTCCTCGCTTCTCATGTCCTCGTGACGGACTTGCCATGAGAGAGCTCCCCATACAGTTGCGGAACAGTGCCGGATTCTCACCAGCTTCCCCTGTCCTGTTTCATATGTAGTTGTCGATTTTTGTATCAGAAAATATAAGTGTGAGCTTTATCGCATCTTATGAAACACAAGTCAGCTCTTTTATCATTATAATGATATGACTGATAAAACGCAAGCAATCTCTAATAACTAAATAATAAATTATGTTTATAACATTAATTTCAAGCGTGCTTTGTCTCTCTTTTGTATCATCGCGCAAGCCTGACGCAGGGGCCTATGAAGACGCATAAAAAAAACATCCGTATTTCTATAAAAGAAGTGCGGATGTTTTTCATGCCGGAAGTCTTTCATTGTTTCCCATACACGACGCCGGAGACGACGGAGAGCCTTTTCCCGAGATCTTTATATTTTTCCTCGTCATACTCAGCATAGCAGATCTCCTCGCCCTCGCCCGCCTCAGCGAGAACATGCCCCAAGGGATCGATGAAGCGGGAGTGTCCGCCGAGGACGACATCCTTATAGGTACCTGCCATATTGACGGCGCAGATGCAGATGCCGTTCTCGATGGCACGGGCAGCGGAAAGGACACGCCACTGGAAGATATGCTTCTTCGGCCAGGAAGCGGGCGCGAGGACGAGGGTCGTCCCGGCCTTTGCCATTTTTCTCCACATCTTCGGGAAATAGAACTCATAACAGACAGCCATCCCCGTCTGGATGCCATGGATCCTCGTCTGCATGAGCGCATCCCCCGGACGAAAGAGCTTGGCTTCGAGGTACCCTTGGAAAAGATGCCGCTTGCTGTACTCTGCGATGCACTTTCCATCCGGAGCAAAAAGGAAGCCTGTATTCCGTATGATAGCACCGTGACGGATAGGGAGTGTCCCCGGAGAGAGCGTCACACGGTGCGTCCTTGCAAAGTCAGAGAGCTTTTCGAGAAGCGCAGCATGGCGGGAAAGGATATGCTCTTCGAAGTGATGAAAATTATAGCCGATCGTCCACAGCTCGGGGAGTACAAGGAGATCACTCTTTTCTGCCGCTTCTTCCATCATGGAAAAAGCACGACTGATATTTCTCTCCACATCACCGGAAGCGGACGCCATCTGGATCATTGCGATACGCATGGAATACTCCTTAAAAACGAAAGAGGAGGCAGAGAATAAGCCCTGCCGTATCAAAAAGGCTGTGAAGCCATCCTTCACAGCCTTTTTGTAAGTCAAATGTAAGGGAAATGCCCACCGATCACAGCACGCGATTGGCTCCCATGTAACGATCATGCCAGTAACCGCTTTTCATGGTCGCGACCGCAACGCCTTGGCTGCTCGTGGCACTGATGAAGTAACCGTCACCGAGATAGAGCCCGGAATGAGAGATGCCTTCGGCATAGGTTTGGAAATAGACAAGATCCCCGGGCTTTAGGGCGTTGACAGATACCTTGCGGCCTGCACTATACTGTTCATCCGCTCCGCGGGGAAGGACGATGCCCTTCCGGTTGAATACGTACTGGATGAAGCCGGAGCAGTCGAAGCCTCTGGGTGTCGTGCCGCCAAACTGGTACGGTACGCCGACATATTTCTTTGCTTCGTCCATGATGGCTTTCACTGTCGAAGACATCGCGTTTTCATGGTGCCACTGAACGGTCGCATCATCGATGCCCATAAAAGTCTTGTGATTCGCCTCGTGTCCAGCCTTGCGTGTCGATTTCTCCGGCGCCCAGCTCATCGCCTTTCCCATCAGGGCTTTGTATGTCGCAGGACCCACAATCCCATCGACGTCCAAATGCTTTTTGAACTGGAATTTCTTGACCGCAGCCGAGGTCTGGCTGTTAAAGTTACCGTCCGCTTTCAGGCGGTAGCCATTGGAGATCAGCCGACGCTGAATGTTCTGCACTTCCGGTCCTCTGGAACCCACCATGTAGTCTGCCATCGAAATCTGCCCCGCCCCGAAAGCAAGAAATCCTGCCAAGAGCAGTGCGCTGCACTTTTTCTTCATACGCTGCACTTCCTTCATCCTATTTTCTTCTATCGCTATCCGTCTATTCGATTGTCAGTCTCAATTTCCTTTCTATTGTAACATAATTGTAAGAAATCGAAAAGGGGAAAACGGGAGAGGCCGGGCCTTTCCCCGTCAATTCTTCTCTCCCTTGTCAAAGAGATCCTCACGGCTTTCTCCGTACACTTTTCCGCTGATGAAGTTCCGATCCACCATCATCTCGATGTGATAATGCGGATCGATCGAGAGAAGCTCTTTCTGGAGTGCCTGGTAGATTTCCCGGTCTGTCTTTCGGCATGCACCCTTGAGCTGGACTTCGAAGGAGATATGAATGGTATCTCCCTGTTCTTCGGCGAAGAAATCATGGTAGGACAAAGGCAGGCCGGAGCGGTAAATGGCTGCTTCCAGATCACGCTGGTACTCGCCTTCCTTCGGATTTGATACGGCTTTCGGGTCAGCATGGATGGTCGCCTGCACCTTGAGCTTCTCACGAAGGGTGGTCATGACATTTTCAGCCAGCTCATGGCTCTCGACGAGACTCAGATCGCTGTCGAGCTCGACATGGGCCGTGGCAAAATGGTTCTCCGGCCCATAGTCATGGACAATCAGGTCATGGACACCATAAACGCCCGGACACTGAAGGATCGTATCTTTGATCTCCTTGTACAGCTCTGCATCCGGTGTCGACCCTAAGATATCATTCACCGCCTGCTTCATGATGCCATAGCCGGTCCAAAGGATGAAGAGGGACATGATGACGCCCATCACACCATCGATGTGCCAGCCGAAGAAATACTCAACGAGCGTCGCGACAAGGACACCTGCCGTAGAAAGCATATCCGAGAGGGAGTCAGCGCTGTAGGCCAGAAACGAATCCGAGGAAAGCCTTTGGCTGGCTCTTTTATACCACCATGCCAGGAAGAGCTTCCCGATGAGGCCGAAGACCAGAATGCCGGCGACAAGCGGCGTAAAGTGGGTATCTTCCGGATGCAGGATCTTCTCGATGGATTCCCTTCCGAGTGTGATCCCCACATAAAGGATGACCGCTGCCATCACGGTCGAATTGATATACTCCAGACGCCCGTGTCCGAAAGGATGCTCTGTGTCGGATGGTTTGGCAGCATAGTAGAAGGTCATCATGAGCAGGAGCACCGAGCCCATATCAGTGATGTTATTGAAGCCATCCCCCATGACAGAGAGGAAACCGCTCTGCCAGCCGATGAATACCTTCACACCGCCAAGGACAAAGTTCACGGCCAGACCGACAAGCCCGACAAGGATCGCCTGCTGTGTACGCGATGCCTTGCCATCAGTAGAAAGGATTTGCATAGATCGTAATCTCCTGTAAAAAAATGTGACATACCATACTGTGAAGTCAGCAAAAACAATAGGAATGGATCGCGTAATGCCTACGAGGATATCGGCATCCCTCGCTTTCGCTTGAAATGACAGAAGCGGGGAAAGCGGCATTCTCATTGAGTTGCTAGTTGCTTTCACTCGTGTATTTTTCATGTCCGATTCTAATATAAATGAAAAGCCCCCTCATATATGCCGATGCATGTACTCCTACCCCCTATTCGACGGACTGCCTAAAAATCCCCCATATACGCCAAAAGGCTCTCCATAGGGAGAGCCTTTTTCCATTCTGGAAAAGCGGGAAGACGGATCCTCATGAGTTATATTTGTCGAAGTCAATGTCATTCAGGATGTCGCGAAGCTTCATCAGTTCATCCTTCGTCAGCGTCAGACCTTTGGTCATTGCGGTGTGTTCTTCATTCCAAGAACGCAGATCGAACTTTTCGCCTCTATTATTCCAGCTGGTATAGGTCAGCTGTTTTTTCCATCCATTGGAAGCCGTGGAGAGATCCCCGAGCTCTTCCTGAATCGTATACGTAATCTTTGCAGCCATTTTTTCACCTCATCAATCATGATCAAGGAAGTCATTCTTCCACACTAGCGTTATGGTAACATAATGAGACAAGCGTTGCAAGGGGAAACGCAGAGGATGCGAAAGACGGTGAGAAAAATGTTCTTTGCATCGGTATCTAATGTCAAAAAAATCAACAAAAAAGAGCCGGAGGGCCGGCTCTTTTTCTTATTCACACTGTTTGCTTTCGACCCAGTTCTGGAAATCATACTTGCCATCTCTGGAAACATAGGCGAGCTGTACAGGAAGAGAGACAAGTCCGCCCTCTTCTCTGCCGCCGATATACAAATGATTCCACCGGCTTGAGACGCCTGCCACATCCTTGTACGCCACCGGCATGTAGAGCGCACGAAACGTGATGTAGTAGTCAAACGTGAAAAAGGACCAAGGGACTGCCACGAGCAGCTTCTTTTCGCAAATGAGCGCGACCGGGTGATGCACGCGGTTGATCCGCCACAGACAGAAGAAGATCACGGCCACCGCCAGAACGTAGAAAAGGAATTGATCCTTATCCATCGCCCAGATCACCGCAGCGGCTCCGAGCAACACATACATCAGTGAAAGCGTGACGATGTAAACTTTTGATCGATAACATTCCCACAGTACTTTCCCGTAAATCTCTTCATTAAACCTATCCATCGTCTCACCTTCCTTCTAAAACCTATTCTTTTATCTCCACGGAATATGCCTAATTGTACCGAACCAAAGGACAAAATGCAAACTCATCGCCTTCCGATCGGCTGCCATGGCGACCTCGATCGAGGAGATCCGAAGATCGCATCATAGCGCACCCATTCTCTGGCATCCTTTTCCGTCCATTCTCTGGCAGAAGGCACGGACTTTTCTTCCGCCGGAAGCGTCCCTTCTCGATGTTCACGCCTCTCTTTCACCGGCTTCTCTCTGACATAGGCCTGCATTTGTTCCAGGCGTGCTCTTTCCTGCATCGAGAGATCCTGTGCTTCCGTCATTTTCTTCTTTATTGTAGCAGAAAGAGGGGGCTTTGGTAAAGGTTTTTCATGATAGACCGGCTTTTCCATTTCGTCCGGCAGATCCAGCTCTTTTCCCTCTTCCTGCTTGCCCCAGGTGGTGAGGATCTTCTTGCGAAGCGCTTGGTAGTCATACTCGCCATCCGTATCGGTGGCAGAAGGCGGCACGCTTTTTCCCTCATGCGGGATATCCGGCGGCATATTCACCGGCGGCCTCTTTCGCCTTCTAAAGAGTGCCTTGTAGAGGAAGAACCCCCAGATCAGGAAAAAAATAAGATGGAAAGGCTCGAAAGACATACCATCACCTCCCTGAAAAAAACGGAGGAAGCCCTTTCTGCGACTTCCTCCTTATACGGTCTCTCGGAAGAGAGATCCCCCATCAGCGTTTCTTTAAAGCCTCGATCGCTGCTTTGCGATCCGGCTTCCCGAAGACGGATGAGCCTGCGACAGAAATGGTGACACCGGCTTCTCCGAGTGCGAGGATATTATCCGGTGTGACACCGCCATCGACTTCGATATCGAGCTCATCCCGATGCATGGCCTTCGCCATGTCCTTCAATCTGCGGATCTTATCAAGTGAGTAGGAAATGAATTTCTGTCCGCCAAAGCCGGGATTGACAGACATGATGAGAACGAAGTCCAGGATAGGCAGCAGTTCTTCGATCATAGAGAGCGGCGTCCCGGGATTCAGCGCAATGCCGGCCTTCATCCCCTTTTCCTGAATGGCATGGACGAGGCGGTCATGATGGACAGCCGCTTCCGCATGGAAGGAGACCATCGCTGCACCCGCCGTTGCAAGATCATCGAAGTAGACTTCCGGATGCTCTGTCATGAGATGCACATCGAAGGGAAGTGTCGTATGCTTTCGGAGTGCTTTGATGATGGGGCATCCGAAAGTCAGATTCGGCACGAAATGACCGTCCATGACATCCAGATGGACAAGATCCGCGCCGGCCTTTTCGATATCCTTCAGTTCGGACGCAAGATTGGCAAAATCAGCGGATAAAAGAGATGGTGCGATTTTCATAGAAACCTCCTCGCTTCAGATTCTTTGATTTCTTCTAACAGATGGAGATAAGACAGATATCGTTTTTCCTGGATATCGCCGCGTGTGACGGCGTCCCGGACGGCACAGTCCGGTTCCTTCGCATGCATACAATCGCGGAAACGGCATTTCCCGAGAAAAGGACGAAATTCGCGGTAGAGATAAGCAAGATCGTCCGCTTTGACATGAAGCACATCCAGAAGCGTATAGCCCGGGGTATCCATCAGGAAATGTCCATTCTCAGTCCGGACGAGCTCAGCGTGACGGGTCGTAGTGCGGCCGCGGCCGGTGTGCCGGCTGACAGCGCCTGCCTCGAAATGGGTACGTGCTAGGAAGTGATTCAGCAGACTGGATTTCCCGACGCCCGAAGGCCCTGAGAAGGCAATGATGGGTCCCTGAAAGGCAGCCTGCAGTGCATCCAGTCCCTCACCGGTCACCAGCGATGTCAGGATGCAGGAATAGCCCGCTTTTTCATAAAGAGCCTGCACCTCTTTGGCGGCGTCCCTAGCCAGATCGCATTTATTGATCACGAGCAACGGCTCGATGTCCTCATTTTCTGCCATGAGGATCATTTTGTCTAAGATGCCAAGCGAGAGATCCGGCGTGCGGATGGCACTCACCAGCACAAGCTGATCGACGTTGGCAACGGGCGGACGATGCAGGGCATTTTTTCGGGGATACACCTTTGTGATGACGCCTTCGCTGCCTAGCCCTGTCTCATATTCGACAGCGTCCCCTACGAGGATATCGGTTTTCCGTTTCAGCCTTCCCCGCGAACGGCAAAGGGTAAGCTGCTCCCCCTCTCCCGCGATCGAGAAATAGCCGTTCTGGTTCTTAAGAATGATTCCTTTCATCAGAGCTCCCTGTCCTGTACGACGGAGCCGTCGATAACGACCTGTACGCGCACGCTGCCGCTACCGGAGACGTCCTTGCTGACGGTGCTCCCCGGATTTGCCTTGGCGCTGTATACCGTATGGCGGCCATTGTCATCGGTCACAAGGATGTCGACCTGCCGCGGATTTCCGCCTTTCGGGATGGAAATATTCACCGTCCCGTTCTTCTTCGCCTTCTGCTTGGCGGCGACAGTCAGGTTCACGACCGTATCAGACTTTGTCTCACCAGCCGCCGGATCCTGCGAGACGACCACCGCACTCGCATCATCGATCGAGCTGCCATCGCTCGATGTGATGGTACCGACAGCCAATTTCAGAGAAGAAAGTGTATTCTTCGCATCTGAAAGCGTCATGCCGACGACACTTGGAATGCTGACCTTCTGCTTCATATTGATGACGATATTGACACGCGTCCCCTTCGTCGTCTTGCTGCCCGGCTCCGGACTCTGGGAAATGATGATCTCCGACGGCTTATCAGGATCATTGCCATTTTCGACAGCTCCGATCATGAGTCCGAGCTTATCAAGACGCTCCTTTGCCTGAGAAAGAGTGAGTCCCTTGAGGTCAGGGATCAGCATCGTAGAACCGCCCTTGCTGACCGTAAGGTGGATAATGCGCTTTGCCTTGACATTTGTCCCTGCGATCGGCGTCTGGGAAATGACCTCCCCCGCAGGGACGTCATCACTGGCGATCTCATCAACAGATACCTTGAGATCGAGCTTCTTGAGCGTCGTTTGTGCGACCTCGACCGGCTTGCCTACGACATTGGGCACGGTGACATTCTGGCTGCTCCAGAAGCTGCCGAAGGAGAAGAAGGCCCATGCAAAGCAGCAGACGAAAAGGAGCGCCATGCTGATCCAGATGTATTTCTGCGGCATGTTGCCGATGTAGTTCAGGATCTTGCTTTCTTTGGATATTTTTTTCGGCTTCCGTTCCACCTTGTGGATCGGGCGCGTCATCGCTGTAAAGTCATGCGAAGCCGGCTTGTAGATGGTCGTGGTGAAGCCCTGCGCGATTTTCAGCTCGGAAATAAAATCCCCCACCGTATCATAGCGCTTATTCGGGTCTTTCTGCAGCGCCGTCAGAAGGCACTCTTCGAGCATGGGAGAGATCGCCGGATTGTACTTCGTCGGACGCGGCACATCCCCCTGCATATGCTTGAGCGCGATGGAGACAGCGGTCTCCCCTTCGAAGGGCAGATGATGTGTCAGCATTTCATAGAGCACGATACCAAGAGAGTAAATATCCGTCTTTTCCGTGATCTTATCTCCGGCCGCCTGCTCCGGAGAGAGGTAGTGTACCGAGCCTAAGATGGACTGCTTGTCGATGACGGTCGAAGAATTGATGGCGCGTGCGATGCCGAAGTCAGTGACCTTCACCTTGCCATCTCTCGTGAGAAGGATATTGTGCGGCTTGATATCACAGTGGATGATGCCATTATCATGCGCTTCTTCGAGCGCATTTCCGATGTCGATCGCGATACGGACTGCCGTATCGATCGGAATGCTCGGATGTGACTGGATGTACTGCTTCAGGGTCTGCCCTTCCACGTACTCCATGACGATATAGTGGATATCGCCATCACAGCCGACATCATAGATGCCGACAATATTCGGATGCGTGAGCTTGCCTGCGGACTGTGCTTCATGGCGGAAACGCAGGACGAAGTCTTCGTCTTCTGCAAAATTGCCGTGCAGGATCTTCACCGCTACGACACGATCCAAAAGGATGTCCTTGGCCATATAGACATCAGCCATACCGCCGGAGCCAATCTTTTTGATCAGCTCATATCGTTCGTCAAGAATCTTTCCTATCATTGTTTGCTCCGTCTCTTGCTTATTGTTATTGGTCACGGAAATCTGAGAAATCGCCGATCCCACTGTGGGATCAGTATTTCCCTGAAGGGAGCAGCCCAGAAAAAACATGGCCGCTTTGCATCCGTTCCTCAGTTCTCATTCAAAAAGTGCCAGAATGACCGACACATTATCCCTTGCACCGGCGGCATAGACAAGCTCCATCAGCCTATGGCCCAGCGCGTCTATGTCCGTCTGCTCTTTACGGGGGCTCTCTCCGATCACACGAGATAGAGTATCATCCTCGACCATGCCGGAAAGACCGTCGCTGCAGAGGAGGATCAGCGTTCCTTTGCTCACCGGAAAGCATCCCGTATCCACGGAAAGCGGCCGCTCGATACCGACCGCACGTGTGATCTCATTTTTTCTTGGATGCAGACGCATTTCCTCTTTAGAGATCTTACCTTCTGCTACCAGCTGCATCACGAAGGAGTGATCCACCGTCACTTGGGAGAGACTGCCATCCTGCCAGACATAAAGACGGCTGTCTCCCACATGCGCCCAGAAGATCTGTCCCTCCGAAAAGGCGCACACGACCATCGTCGTCCCCATCGAAGAGAGAGCTGGCGTCTTCCTCTTTTCAGAGAGGATCGCATCATTCGCCGCCAGTACGGCTTCTTTCATGAGCGCTTCCGATACCGGTTCTTCGCATTTTCTCCGGAAAAAATCTTCTGCAGCAGAGACAGCAAGACGGCTGGCAAGCTGCCCGCCATCATAACCGCCCATGCCATCGGCCAGAAGATATACATCTGGTACAGAGAGCGAGATCGCATCCTCATTGATCTTCCGCACCAGACCAACTTTTGATTCCCCGTAAGTAAGTATCATACCCTGCCTGTCTTATCCAGGGAATGCCGATCGCGATCGGCATTGATCCGATCGTATTCCCCTTGGAAGGCACAGCGTGATGAAGAGCTCCATCCCTGTGTCTTCCTTGAAATCCTCTTTACTGCTTCCAAAGACGCAACAAAGAGAGTGAAATAAGATTTGTACTAATACTAGCATTTTGCAGGAACATAGTCAATTTGGATTGATGGCCAAGTGGGAAAATCATGGCTGCTTTCCCGCGAAGACCGCCCACCAGTGGGAATTTTCATCGGGTATACCGCGCCGAGTGGGAATGAAGCGAAGCACGGAAGCGGTATCATCTCCCGATGCCATCCTCTTCTTCCGATGGTTCTGGTATGACCCCCAAATATTTGCTCCCCGAATTTCTAATCTGGTGTTCTCTTGTTCGCCCCTTTTCCGTGAAGTAATATAATTTCAGAGATGAGAGTGATGAAAAGACCGATGGAATGGAGGATTGATGTCCATGAGAAAAGCCGTAATGATTCTGATCGCAGCCATTCTTTTATGTGGCTGGAATGTCAATGCAGACAGCATGGCCGGCGAAGAGACGTATGAGATCGTGACTGTACAAGACAATGATACACTCTGGGATATAGCAGCAAAGAAAGTCGATGATCGAATGGATGTACGAAAATACATCTACGAGGTGCAGCAGCTGAATCATCTGGGCGATGCATGCATACTGACGCCGGGAAGCAAGCTGAAGCTCCCTGCCGTCAAAGAGTGATACGTCAGAAAAGCGGTCAAGATCTAGGGAAGCGCTGATTCAATCGCAGACAATCAAAAAGCCAGTGGGTGTGAATACTTTTTCACACCCACTGGCTTTTTGCGCGGCACAGAAAAATCAGCCGACAGAAACGAGCTCGATCTTGAAATTCAGCTCCTTGCCTGCCATTTCATGATTCGCATCAAAAGTGATGGTCGTATCGGTCTTGGCAGTGACCTTGACAGGGAAACGCTGTCCCATCGGACCGGAAAGGTACACTTTTTCTCCGACTTCCAGCTCTTCGGAGCCCGGCATCTGCTTCTGCTCGATGGTCAGGATGTTATCCGGATCCGGCATGCCGTAGGCTTCCTCCGGCATCAGGTGGATATTCTTGATCTCTCCGACTGCCATATCCTTGACCGCTTCATCGAAGCCTTTGATCATCTGGCCAGCACCGCAGAGAAATTCGATCGGATCGCCTCTGTCATACGAGGAATCAAACTTGGTGCCGTCGTTAAAGGTACCTTCGTAGTGGACTTTGACTTTTTTGTTCGTGTTGCTCATGATGATTCTCCTTTTTATAGATAAATACATATAAAGACATAACAGATGAACGGCGCAGCGTTTATTCCCTGCCGCTTCCACAGGAGGGGCGCGGAAGGGTGCTGCCTCATTTCTTGTTTTACCGTCCGGCTCGTTTTAGAAATTCGTCTTCATCGATGACAGGGATGCCTTTGGCTCTGGCTTTTTCCAGCTTACTGCCGGCATCCTCTCCGGCAACGACAAGCGTGGTCTTATTCGTGACAGAGCTCTGGGTATCACCGCCCTGCTGCTTGATAAGATCCGAAGCTTCACGGCGGCCCATGCGGGTAAGCTTGCCGGTCAGTACGACCATCTCGCCTTCGAAAGCCCCGCCCGTATGTTTTTCTTCGATTTCCTCCATCGAGACACCGGCATTGCGAAGCTTGTCTATGATCATGAGATGCTTCATGTCATGAAGATAGTCGAAAAGGCTGCCTGCGATGACTTTGCCGATGCCTTCCGTCTCCTGTATATCGCTCACATCGGCCTCCATGAGTGCACTCATGGTATGGTAGCGCTTCGCAATAAGCTCGGCCCCTTTTTCACCGAGGAAACGGACACCCAGTCCGAAGAGGAGCTTTGCAAGGCCACGCCCCTTGCTGTCAGCGATGGCAGCGATGAGATTCTGTGCGCTCTTTTCCCCCATACGCTCGATCTCTTCGATATCTTCCTGCTTCAGGGTATAGAAATCAGAGGGATCATTCACGAGATGGTAAGCGATCAGGCTGTCCACAACGGATGGTCCCATGCCGTCGATATTCATCGCATCACGCGAAGCAAAGTGAATGAGCTTCTCACGGACGACACCGCCGCATTCGGGATTCGTGCAGCGGAAAGCCGCTTCGCCTTCGATGCGACTGACCGCACCGCCGCAGACAGGACATACCGCAGGCATTTCGAATGGCACCTCTGTGCCGTTTCGCTTCTCCTTCAGAACCTTTGCGATCTCCGGAATGATCTCTCCGGCCTTGTAGATGAGGACATAGTCTCCCTCACGGATGTCTTTCTCGCGGATGAAGTCCAGATTGTGCAGCGTCGCACGCTTCACGGTCGTCCCCGCAAGATGCACCGGCGTAAGGTCAGCCGATGGTGTCAGCACGCCTGTCCGCCCCATCGTGACGACGATCTTCTCTATGCGCGTCTCGGCTTCTTCCGGCGGATATTTGTAAGCCATCGCCCACTTCGGATCTTTGACGGTCGCTCCCAGCGCACGCTGCTCGCTGAAATCATTCACCTTGATGACCATGCCGTCGGTATCATAGCCGAGGTCATGTCGCTTTACTTCCCACTCATTCACCCCTTCGATGACTCCTTCGATGGAGCTCCATTTCCGATAGTTCGGATTCACCTGAAAGTGGAAATCGGAAAGCTTCTTCAGCAGTTCCTCCTGGCTTTTGATCTCCATGCCTTCGATGTCCCCGAGCGCATAGGCAAAAAAGGCCAGATTCCTTGACGCCGTCACATGGGGATCGAGCTGACGCAGAGAGCCTGCCGCCGCATTGCGGCAATTCGCAAAGGGCATGATGCCCGCCTCATCGCGCGCTTCATTCAGTGCGATGAAGGATCTGCGCGGCATGTACACCTCGCCGCGTACCTCCAGATAGGGCGGCGCATTCTCGATATAGAGAGGAATGGTGTGAATGGTCTTTACATTCGCCGTCACATCTTCCCCCACGCGGCCATCCCCTCGTGTCAGACCCTGGATGAGACTGCCGTTTTCATAGATGAGATTCATGGAAAGCCCGTCGATCTTCAGCTCCGTGATGTACTCCACATGGTCTGCGCCAAGCCCTGCCTTCACGCGGCGGTCAAAGTCCCGAAGCTCGTCCGCATTGAATGCATTCGCCAGCGAGAGCATGGGCTTTCTGAAGCGCACCTTCCGGAAATCATCGGACGCCTTCCCGCCGACACGCTGCGTCGGGGAGTCCGGTGTCACCAGCTCAGGATATGCTTTTTCCAGATCCACCAGTTGCCGGTACATATGGTCGAATTCAAAATCCGAGATCTCCGGCCGGTCCAGCACATAGTACAGGTAGCTGTGATGGCGGAGCTCTTTTTTTAGTTTCTCTGCTTGTTCTTTGATGTCTTCCGGTACCATAGATATTTCCTCGTATACAAATACAGCACAAAAGTTGTCGGGGTCAGGTTTAGCCTTCGGGGCGTATCGCCATTTGATTGCGCCCGAAAGTGAAATTCAAGTCACTAGTCACTCAAGGTTCCTAATCCCTAGCTTACTAGCAACTAGTCACTCATTTCCCTTCGTGATCGGTGCAAATGCGACCATGAGGCTTCTCATCTTATTCCCCGGGAATTCGATTTTCAGGATCATATTTTTCCCGCTGCCCGTGACAGAGACGACCTTGCCCTTGCCCCACATGGTATGGACAGCGGTATCACCGACCTGCCAGTCATAGCGCGCGCTCACCGCCTTCGGCTTCAACTTCTTCACGGGAGAGGCAGCCTCCGAAAGGGCGAAGCGGCTCGCTCTTTCATTGCGGCTTCTTTCCTGGAAATGCACTCTCTCACGTTCTTCCTCCGTGATGACCTGATCCACGAGATCCGGCGGGATTTCATCGATGAAGCGGCTCGGCATGTACGAATTGATCTTGCCGTACATGGTACGCATGTGTGCATTGGACATATAGAGCTCTTCCTTCGCGCGCGTGATCGCCACGTAGCAGAGGCGGCGCTCTTCTTCAAGAGCCGCAGGCTCCATGAAGGAACGGACACCCGGGAAAATGCCTTCATCCATGCCCGGCAGGAAGACGAGCGGGAATTCCAGTCCCTTCGCACTATGGATGGTCATCAGGGTGACGCGGTCGTCTTCCCCTTCATAGGAGTCGACATCGTTTACGAGAGCGACTTTTTCAAGGAATTCCGCGAGTCCGCCTTCCGGCTGCTCGGTGATGAAGTCTTTCGCGACAGAAAGCAGCTCGCCCAGATTTTCCTCACGGCTTTGCGCCTGCGGATCCTTGCTCTCCTGCAGCTGTGCGAGATACTTCGTATCTGTCATGACCTTTTGAATCAGCTCGAAAACATTCATTTCCGTGGACGCATTCAGGAAATCAAAAATCATCGCAGAGAAATTCGTAAGCTTGCGCTGCGTAGCAGAAGAAAGCCCACTGCCCTCGATGCCCATGATGCCCTCGAACATTGACATGCCGCCGGCATTCGCATAGTCCAAGAGCTTCTCGACCGTCGTCCCTCCGATGCCGCGCTTGGGTGTATTGATGATGCGAGCCAGGCTGATATTATCCTTGAAATTATTGATGACTTTCAGATAAGCCAGCATATCGCGGATTTCCGCACGGTCATAGAAGCGTGTCCCGCCGACCATCGTATAGCCGATGCCGCGTCTGACGAGCGCTTCTTCGATGACACGCGACTGCGCATTCATGCGGTAGAGGACTGCCATATCGCCATAGGGGCGATGCTTTTCCAAATGCTCTTTCTGCATCGTTTCGATGATGAAATTTGCTTCCGCATGTTCATCAATCGCGGTGTAATGCTTGAGATGCGTACCGGCATTATTCTCTGTCCACAGACGCTTCGACGGGCGATCCGGATTGTTCTGTATCACCGCATTTGCTGCGTCCAGGATCGTCTGCGTCGAGCGGTAGTTCTGCTCGAGCTTGATGAGCTTCGCCTTCGGATAGTCCTTCTGGAAATCCATGATATTCCGTAGGTCCGCGCCGCGCCAGGAATAAATGCTCTGGTCCGCATCACCGACCGCACAGATATTCTGCGTATCCCCTGCGATGTACTTCGCCATCAGGTACTGCGCATGGTTCGTATCCTGATATTCGTCGATCAGGATATAGTGGAATCTGTCCTGCCAGCGCTTGCGGATGGTCTCGATGGAGAGCAGCTTCGTCGTGATATATAAGAGATCATCGAAGTCGAGCGCATTATTCTCCTTCATGTGCTTGTCATAGAGCTCATATACATCCGCCGCTTTCTGGTTGAAGAAATTGCTTCCTGCCAGCTCTCTGTACTTCTTCGGATCGATCAGCTGGTTCTTCGCAGAGGAGATCCGGTTCTGCATCGCATTCGGCTGATACTGCTTATCATCCAGATTCAGCTCCTTCAGGCAGTTTTTCACCAGCGTCTTCGAGTCATCCGAGTCATAAATGGTGAATCTGTCCGTATAAGGCGGATAGGAAGCGATCTCGCGCCGAAGGAAGCGCGCACCAAAGGAGTGAAAGGTATACATCCAGATGCGGTCCGCAGCAGGTCCCACCAGATTGTGTACACGTTCTCTCATTTCCTGCGCCGCCTTGTTCGTGAAGGTGATCGCGAGGATTTCATTCGGGTAGATCCCCTGCTCAAGCATGTATGCGATGCGGCAGGTCAGAGCTTTCGTCTTGCCGGATCCGGCGCCTGCCATGATGAGTACAGGCCCTTTCACCGTCTCGACCGCCTCCCGCTGCCGGGGATTTAATGTATTTAAATAGTTGTTCATGAGTCGTCCTTTTCATAGTATCAAGGGATTTGGAAATAAGGTTCAGCGAGTTCTATAGGTTCTGTGATTTTGAGCAGGACATATTTGTCTGGCGGAAAGCGCAAACCCGCCTCCTTCCAAAGGAAGGAGGGAGAACCACACCTTCATCCCTCATTAAGAAAAGCCCATATGACTTCCGTCGTATGGGCTTTTATGCACTCGATCTCCTTATTCAGCGTAAGCCTTCAGAAGGAACGGAGCGACCTGTTTCTTACGGGACATGACTTTCGGCAGATATACAGCGCCGTCTTCTGCTTTTTTGCCGAATGCCTTTTCTGCGGCCTCTTCTGCGCCGGAGGTGAACCACAGATAGGTATCTTCTGCGAGGATATCCGTCACCATGAGGTAGGAAGCAGCATAGCCTTTGGCAGCCTTGGTGGCTTCCAGAGCGGCCATGATGTCCGCCTTCTTCGCATTGATCGGAGCGAGATCCATGACGGAGATCTGTCCGCAGCTGAAGGTCTTACCAGCAGATTCGAATTCCTTGGTATCGTTGCCGGCGAGTTTTTCCGCCGAGTAGTCAGAAATGTCTGCGCCTGCTTTCAGCATATCCATGCCGTACTTTTCATAGTCGACACCGGCGATTTCTGCGAGTTCTCTGACTGCGGCCTTATCTTCTTCGGTCGTTGTCGGGGAACGGAAGAGAACGGTATCGGAGATGATCGCAGAAAGCATCATGCCGGCGACAGCCTGAGAAGGTTTTACGCCAGCAGACTTGTAGAGTCCCCAGATGACGGTATTCACGCAGCCCACCGGACGGACGAGGATGAAGATCGGATTCGTGGTTTCGAAGTCACCGATGCGATGATGATCAATGAGTTCCAGTACATCGGCCTCTTTGGCCCCGTCGACGCACTGCTTGGATTCATTGTGATCGACAAGAATGAGCTTCGTGCCGGCTTCGACTTTTTCGAGGTATTCCGGTGCTTCTACCTTGAAATAGTCCAGCGCGTACTGGGTTTCCTTATTCGGTTCGCCCGCTCTGGCAGCGACCGCTTCCACGCCCTGCTGCTGCTTCAGGTAGGAATAAGAAATCGCAGCCGCGATGCTGTCGGTATCTGGGGATTTATGTCCGATGACGTAAACTTTGCTCATGATTGAAATGCTCCTTTACCATGCAAAATGCAATAAAATTCCATCCCATTATAGCATGGTTGGACATCTTCGTATAGAAGGAAACGCTGATTAAATCGCAGAGTCAAATTCAAGAGTAAAATCTGACATCGATTGAATCAGTGTTTCCAGAAAAATCTTAAGGTAACATTTTCATCGCTGCTTCCCATTGACAATCGGGTTCCTCATGCTATAATGATGGTACTAGAGAAAATATAGGAGTACCAAACGTATCATGAAAGACATCATCATCCATGCAGCCATGGAAGAAATCAGAATGCGCGGCCTGCGCTTCACGATGCAGGATCTCGCGACCAGGCTGAAAGTGAGCAAACGCTCGCTTTACGAAAATTTTTCTTCCAAAGAAAACCTGATCGATGAAATGGTCGATATCATTTTATCGGATATGACAAAGGAAGAGCATGCCATCTTTGCCAGGGATATCCCCATCCCGGAGAAAGTAGAGGCCCTCTTGACCATCCACCCCTACGATGCGGAAATGTTCAATACGAATGTCTATGAAGACTTGAAACGCATGTATCCCCAGCAATGGCAGAAAATCGAAAACTCACGGCTGGAACGGCAGCGACATGTGGAAGTCCTTCTCACGCAAGGCATCGAAGAAGGTACGCTTCGTCCTTTTCAGGTCAGTCTGATCGGGCATATTTTGAAAGATGCCTTTGAGAGCTTTACCTCCTATAGTTTTCTGGCAGGAAATGGCTTGACCTACGAAAAAGCCATGCACAATTTGCTGGATATCCTGTTCAAAGGTATGTTAAGGAAACGCTGATTCAATGGGTAAAGCAGCGGTTTCTTCGAAGTGACGCCATACATATAGTAAAAATGCAGCAGACTGTTGCATTTTTATTTTTCCTTAACGGTACTTAAAATAATTATGCAGTACCAAAGGTTTCAAGGAGGCCTTTTATGAAGCATTGGAAGCGTTTTTTTCTAAGCAGTGCGATTGCACTTTCTTTCATGGTCACAGCAGGCTGCGGTCAGAGTGAGCTCCGGGACAGCAACGCTCTCTGGGGACAGGCCGACGCGACAGAAGTGGACATCAATACCAAGGTACCCGGACGTCTTATCAAGCTGTACGTCAAGGAAGGCAGTGAAGTGAAAAAGGGTGAAAAGCTGGCGGAAATCGACCAGCGTGAACAAAACGCGCTGGAGTCCGCCGCCCAGGCGAAAGTGGAAGCCGCTAAAGCAGCCTGCCTGCAGGCCGAGGCCAATTACGACCAAGCTCTCCGTGACATCCAGCGCTATGAAATGCTCTACCAGAATGGTGCTGTATCCAAAGCGGTGTATGAATCGTACAGCAACAAACGTGATGTCATGTCCGCTGTCTATGAACAATCCAAAGCAAGCCTGGCAGCCAGCGAAGAAGCATGGAAACAGTCAAGCATCAATCAGGGCGAAACCACCCTTGTGGCTCCCTTCGACGGGATCGTGACCACGAAGTACTCCGATATCGGTGCCATGATTTCCAGTGGTATGCCCATCGTCGCAGTGCAGGATCCCGTGGACAACTGGGTGGATTTCAAAGTCAAGGAAACCGAACTGGACAAGTACCCGCTTCATGCGCGTGTGCATATGGAGGGACGCAATCCACAGCTAAAAATCGATGGCGTCATCGTAGACATCTCAAAGAAGCCGAATTTTGCCACCTATCGCGCCACCAGCGAGCGAGGAAATGATGATGATATCATCACATTCAATGTCAAAGTCCAGACAAATGACCCCCGCATTCGCCCCGGCATGCGTTTCAAGGTGGTTTCCGTCGAAGGAAATAGCGACTAGTCAATGGTATTACGATTGATCTGCCAAATAAGGCATCCACAGGAAAGGAGCATGCATGTTTAGAAAAGATCCTCTGTTTATTCCGGGATGGATTTATTTTTTCCTCATGTTTCCATTGGCCTCCAGGTTACCGGAGTCTTTCGGCTGCGAGAATGGCATCATCGAGAATCTGCAAATGTTTTGGCTCTTTGGCGGGCTCATCCTGTGCTCTGCCGCCCTTGGCCATCGTTTTCAGGATTGGGGAGGACGGCCTTACACTCTTTGGAAAGCGGGCATTCTTTACTACTTCCTTCTCATCATGAGAGAAATCAGCTGGGGCCGCACCTTCTTCCCCACCGCGAGTGGAGGCTTTATTTCCTATAGCGAAATGGGGCTCTATGGCAAGATGGTCCATCCTATGGTAGGCATCCTCCTCGCTGTGCTTCTTGTCCTTTTATACCGAGCCAAAGTGTGGCAGGCACTCAAAATCACAAAGATCCCCATCACCTCCTCGATCCTGCTTCTCCTCTTTATCGGGTTCTCCTGGGTCGGAGAGCGCACCGCCTTCTTTCTTTTCAGCGGGGAGCTGGCTGAGGAATTGGCCGAATTTGGTGCCTACATGATGATGTTTATGATGACGAAAGAGGCGGAGCAGCGACTCCGTCAGCATACATAAAAGGAGTGACTCCATGATAACAAGCTGGTATGCAGAATGGAAAGCCGCTTTTCTCTCTGAATTTAGAAGGGAAGGCCGTTGGAATACAAGCGCCTTCCTGCTTTTGCTCTGCCTTCCTCTCATATATACACTTCTGCTAGGGGCCGCTTACAGCGCCAATGTGCTGAATCATATCCCGGTCGTGGTCTGTGACCACCAGCAAACCAAGATTTCCCGGCTACTGATCTCGAATTACCATACATCTGACCGATTCACTGTCACAAAACAGGTTGCCACCCATGAAGAAATGCTCGCTGCTATAGAAAATGGGGAAGCCAAAGTCGGCATTGAGATCGAGCCGCAGCTGGATAGGCACATCAAAACCGCCGTTCCTGCCGATGTCGGCACCTCCAATATGGTCTATGGGAGTGCCTCCCTTGTCGCATCCGAAGAAATCAATATGAACCTTCTGGTTTCCGGCAGCCAGCGCATTCTGGAACGGATGACTTATTATCCGGATCACGCGCTGAAGACTGCCTATCCGGCGGCCATGAGCGTCCGCATCCTGAATAACCCCACCAACGACTACTGCAATTTCATGCTGCTTGGGCTGGTCTGCAATGGCGTGCAGATTTCCATCTTCCTCTATGCTGTGGATTTCTTTGAAAAGGATCGAAAGCGTCACTGGAAGTACAAGAGCGCTCTCATCACAGGAAAGATGGTAGCAATGGAAATCCTGTCTCCTTTGGCTTTCACGGTGAGCTTGTGGCTCTCCCACATCCTTTTTGCCGTCCCGCTTCGCGGCGCGTGGTACGAATTTCTCCTTTTGGAAATGACCTTTGTCTTTTTCTTCACAGGACTTGGCATGGTGCTGGCTCTTGCATTTCCAAGCCCTGTACTTGCGCTGCAGGAAATGCTTCTTTTCATCATGCCGGGGATGCTTTACAGCGGCCTCAGCTGGCCGAATGAGTGGCTGGATCAGCTCCCCACCCTTATCCGCATGATATTCCCCATCACGTACCTGGCCATGCCGATGCGCGATCTCTCCCTCGCCGGCCGCTCCGAATTGCTTATGCATAGTGCAGCACTCTTCGCGTCGGTCGGCCTTCTCCTCTACGGCATCAGCTACTTGCTGCTTTTGAAAAAATCCCGGCAGGAGGTGCAGCTATGAAAGGCATCCTGTCTATTCTATGGAATGAGATCCACCTGATCTTCTTTCGAGATATAAGTCGAGGCATTCTTCTCATCTGCGCGGCTTCCGCCTATCTTTTGCTCTTCTCGTGGCTCTATACCTGGGGTATCGTGAATCATATCCCTCTCCTCATTGTTGATCAGGACCAAAGCTCCTACAGCAGAAATCTATCCGAAAAATTTGCGACCAGCGATGCCTTTGATGGCAAGTACTGGGGAAGCGAACTGACAGACGTCGAAGATTTCTTCCAGACAGAAGGACGGCACAGCGCTGCCCTCGTGATCCCGAAAGGATTTGCGAAGAATATACAGCACGAGCGTCAAAGTCAGGTGCTCGTGATCGCTGATGGCAGCAATATCATCATCAGCAGTAATACCAATATCGCTGCCTTTGATATCATACAGGCCTTTAATCAGGAAATCGGTGAAAAACTGATCGCCCGCGATGTCAGTCAGGTGCCATACCTTGCCGAGAGACGCCTCTCTCCCGTTCGCTTTTCCTACCGCGTCCTTGGAAATCCGGAGCTGGATTACATGCGATTCTTTGTCTTCGGGCTGGCTCTGATCGCGATGCAGCAGGGCATCCTTCTCGCCGTATCCGCCTCCATTCTTTGGCCGAAGAACCACGTGACAGAGGCAGAGTGGGCGCTCTCCCCGTGGAAACGCTGGCTCGTAAAAAGCTTCGTGTACTGGTTCTTTGGCATGATGTCCTATATCCTCTTCTTGGAAATAGGGAAACATTTTTTCTACCTGCCGGTGAATGGCACTTGGAGAGAGCACCTGCTTTTGGCAGGCAGTTTCATCTTCTGCCTTGTACAGCTGGGCGCACTCCTTGCCTGTGTCGTAAAAGACGAGCTGCTCTTCTCTCGTCTTTCTGTCAGCTATACCGTTCCCGCTTTCATTCTCTCCGGCTTCACCTGGCCACTCCCCCCGATGCCAGACGGGGTGCAGTTTCTTGCTCACCTTTCCCCTTACACTTATGTAGCAGAAGCCGCGAGGAATCTATATATTTATGGCAGCTATTACCAGCTGGAAAGAAACTCTGCGCTCCTTCTTGCTGTAGGGCTTCTCGCCTTCCCTCTCGCGAGCCATCTCTACAGCAAGCGACTTGCGCTGAAAAAAGAGGTGATCAACAAAATATAGCATGCGAAAAGCCATGCCGTCTTTTTGATGGCATGGCTTTTTCTTGTAACTTGTGACTTGAATACTGCCTTCGGGCATCGCCCCATATATACTCGCGGCGAAGCCGCCACCTTCATTCCTAATTCCTCATTCCTAATTTCTCATTTGCGCAAAGCTTTCATTTGCAGTCAAAAAGCGGCACGCCCCACGGGCTAACCCTGAACCCATCACTTTCTCAGCTTCGCATTCCACAGCTGCTCGTAGAGATACCCTGCCCCGCGAAGGCCACACTGCGGAAGATCGGAAAAATGAACCTCGTCATGCGACGGAAGTGCGATATGGAAGCCGGTGAATGATCTTCCCATACGCTGGAGCAGATGCGTCTCGTGGGAAGATGAGAGGACAAGTCCTTCCTGCCAGTCTTCGTAATCCTTGGCAATCTCCTTTTCATTTTTCATGACGACACGGATAGCATCCGCTGCCGACGTTGATTTCTCTGTCTCACACTGGGCATGGATGCAAAGACGCGCGGTATCGATCCATTCGCTGCGGATCGCTTCAGCGATGCCAAGTGCTTCCGACGGCGGCGCTGAAATGAGGACGGCATCAAACCAGAGCGGTCCCCAGAGAGACTCCAGATTATTGCCTTTTCGAAGTAAAAATTCTTTCAGCTTCGCCGCCTCATGCGAGGCGCGTGTCAATTCGCCCGCCCCCAGCTTTTCGATGATTTCCGAGAGCCAGGCCACCGTACCGTCCGTCCCATAAGGAAGGCCGCAGGACATATACGGCGTCCCGAAATCCCGCTCCATCTGTTTGGCAAGCGAGAGCCCCAGTTCATCTCTCACGATGATGTTGAGAGATGCCGAAGGAGCATCCATGATGTCGTCCCAGCTGCTTCCGCCGCCCGGCATGGAAATCACGCGGATGCCGCACAGAGAAAGCAGCCGCTGGATTTCTTCCGCATCCTCCCGTCCCTTCATATGAACGGTAGAGAGGCCAAGCACATTGACGGAGGCAGGGATCTTCTCCTTCGTTTTCATTTCCTTTTCGATGCAAAGAGAGGCTGCGGAATACCCCGCCTCAAAGCTTCCTTTCATGCCGCCGCTGTCCATCGCATAGACTGGCCATGGGAGATCCATCTGGTCGGCAATGCCCTGCACATCGTCACCGACAAGACTGACGCTGCAGTTGTTCTCTACAAAGACACGCTCGGGCTTCGCATAGGTCTCTATACTGGAAAGCCCCTTACGCAGATCATCCTCCGTCCCGTAAACAAGAGAATTCGGGCTCACCTGTGTACAGGAAAAGCGCATGGACGCCATCGGATTCTCATTATCCACATATTTCATCGCATAAAAATAGCACCAGAGCGGGCCATTCACCACCGTGAAGCTCCCTGGGATGGAGTCAAAGAATGCCGCTGATCCCGTCAGCGCACAGGTACTGCCGTGGTGGCAGGCCGCTTCCCACTCAGACCGTGACATAGGCGACGCCCCCTTTCTTCCCATAGCGACAAAGCAGCCGATACATCGCGCGAAGCTCTGCGATCTCCCCCTCCGTGCCGGTCAATGGCACCATCGGGATGAAAAGCTGCCGCGCTTTCGTATTGTAGATCTCATTCGTTGTAAGGAGGATGTCACAGGCATCCATCACCGCCTGTCCCTCCCTGCTGTCATAAATCGGGATGTCTCCCACAGCGGCGATTTCCGCCCGCAGGGTCTTTTTATCATCCTCCGTCAGATTATCGAAGAAGACGACCCCCGAGCAGGCAAGGTGCAAGCGGGCGATGCGGGCGAGGGTCTCCTGCGGATGATACCAGCGCGGACCGCGGCCGATCCCGATGACTGCGTTCTTTCCCTCTGTGACAGGCAGGAAAGACGAGGCCGCATGATCGATGCGTGTCTCTTCTTCTCTGATGATTTTCTCTCCCCGTTCCTTTTCATGAAGGAGGTCCGCCAGCGCGCGGATCCAGTCCTTCGTTCGCTCCCAACCGACCGGATACACATCCCCGAGTGTCGGTACATCATATATATCCGCTAAGAGGCGTGCGATCTTCATCATGCCACCCGGCTGCCCCACCGTTCCCAAAAGGATGGAAAAGTCAGCCGAGGGAATGTCCTTCCACTCCTCGAAAGGCACATACCCGGGAAACTGCCACTTCACCGTGAGACCGAAGCGGGAGAGCAGCCGCTTCACTTCACGTACATACTGCCCTTCCGGACCCATCTGATCTCCAAGAAGCAGCACGCGCCCTTTTATGTGCTTCTGCTTTCGGAAGAAACGACGAATCATCATCTCTGTGGTCTGATAGTAGCCATCGGAATACTCCCCACCCAAAAATCCTGCAAACGGCATGGGAATGACAGGAATCCCATAAGAGGCCTCTGCCGCTTTCGCTTCCTGTTCGATATCATCTCCGATGACCCCTGCAACGCAGGAGGAAACGATCCATACGCACTTCGGGTGATAGGTATCCATCACATAGGAAATACAATCAGAGAGGCGGTCGATCCCACCGAAAATGCCATCTTTTTCCCTCAAATGAGAAGACACGAGCGGGATCGTCTCGCGGTTTTCCTTTCCCCCATCCGCCATGACACGGAAGCTGGCCCCCAGATCCATGGTGGAAGCCACATGCGCACAGCCGATCGGGCCATGAAAAATGACAACCACGCCGGGGCAGAAGGCGAGCGAGCGGTAGACGCCGACCAGCGTGCAACTGCACGATTTTGATTTCGACAAAAGCCATTTAGTCTTGAGTGCCATAGGTACCTGCCAGTTTCTCCAGCTCATCAAATGTCATCGGAGTCGGGATGGAAAGCTCAGTATTCTCCCAGATGGTCTTCGCAAGAGCTCTATATACATCCGCCTGCGAAGATTCCGGAGCATACGATAGCACCGTCTGCTTATGATTCTCCGCCAGATTCACGATCTTATCCCGCGGAATGAAAGCGACGAGGCGGGTATTCAGCTTCTTGCAGAATTCGGTCAGAAGTTCCTTTTCGCCGGGCACATTGCGGCTGTTTCCAATGATACCTGCAAGGCGGACCTCTCCCCTTGCCGCAAAGCGCCGGATGCCCTTGGCGATGTTATTCGCCGCATAGAGAGACATCAGCTCGCCGGAGGAAACGATATAGATCTCCTTCGCGTATCCTTCACGGATCGGCATGGAAAAACCTCCGCAGACGACATCCCCGAGGACATCATACAGCGTCACATCCATATCAGGGATGGCTTTCATTTTGTCCAGAAGCTGCAATGCGACGATGATGCCACGTCCCGCGCAACCCACCCCCGGCTCAGGTCCACCTGCTTCGACACAGGTGATATCATGAAATCCGGTATGTACGATATCCTCCTTGCAGATCTCATCAGGATCCTTTCTCCGCACCTGATCCAGCACGGTCTCTTTACAAATATGTCCTAATAGAAGACGCGTCGAGTCATTCTTCGGGTCGCACCCGATCTGGCAGACCTTCTTCCCCATGAGGGAGAGCGCCGCTGACACATTGGAAGCCGTCGTGGACTTTCCGATACCACCTTTTCCGTAAAAAGCAATTTTTTTCATAGGATTCACTCTCTTTAGTCAGGAAACACGGTTCCGATCTCTGGCAGAAAAAGCCGCATTCCCATAAAACCAGCCGGCACAAGGCCAGCTGCTATCACCTTTATACTATTATAACAAGATTAAGCAAGATTAAGCAAGATTAAGCAAGGTGGAGGACATAAGAAAACAAGAAAGAGCTGACAGCGATCTCATCAGGATCCTCTTAATTCTAAACCGCAATTTCCAAAATCCTCTGCGTTCTACGCTAATTCTCAGAAAATATTTTCAATGAAAACGTAAAATTCATTTGACTTTATCTTAACGTTGTACTAAACTAGGGTCATGCGAAATACAGATGAAAGAAAGGAAATCGAGTGCATGGGAAATACTCGACTCACCTCTTCTCTGTATGAATCCCGACAATCGGGAATTTTTAAAGGAGTGATTTTTCATGAAAAAAAGTCTGAAAACTGTTCTGTCTGCATCTATGGCAGCTCTGTGTGTATTTGGTTTCGGCATGTCCGCCAATGCATATGAACTGAATCCGGAAGTCAAGGATGTAACTCCGGCTCTTCGCGAAGCTTCCACCGTCGGTGTATGGACTGCAGAAAACCCGGCTATGAAGAATGCACCAAACAAAGATGCTGTCCTCGTCATGACCTTCGGTACCACCTTCACCGATACAAGAGCTAAAACTATCGATGCTGTAGAAGCAGCCATCCAGAAAGCTCATCCGGATGTACCGGTATTCGAAGCATACACTTCCCATATCATTATCGACCGTGTGAAAGCCAATGAAGGCATCCAGAAAATGACCCCGGAAGAAGCTTTCAAGAAACTGCAGGATGAAGGCTACACCCGTGTCGCTGTCGTTTCCCTCGACGTCATCCCAGGCATGGAATATTCCTATGACTCCGTCGTCACCAAGATGCAGGTTCCGCATTTCAAGAAGATCTCCCTCGCTACCCCACTGATGTACTTCCAGGGCACCGAAGGCGAACCGGATCAGGTCGTTGACTTCCTGAAAGCTCTGTCCTCCCAGTTCCCGAAGATGGGTAAACACGACGCTACCCTGATCATGGCTCATGGCACTCCACATCCGGGCAACGCTTACTACAGCGTCATCCAGGATCGTCTGCATGAACTCGGCATGAACAATGTCTTCGTTTACTCTGTCGAAGGCCGTCCGAATCTGGAAGATGTCATCCCGAAGCTGAAAGCACAGGGCTACAAACATGTCACCCTGATGCCGATCATGATGGTTGCTGGCGATCATGCAAACAATGATATGGCTGGTGATGAACCGGACTCCCATAAGAGCATCCTGAAAGCGGAAGGCTTCGCCGTTGACACCTATATCCATGGTCTTGGCGAAAACGCAAACGTTCGCGGCCTGTATGTAGATCGTGCAACCGAAGCTATCGAAGCTCTGCAGAAATAATAAAATGTGCTATACTAATGCAGAGATGATGTCTCTTCATTAAAAAAACGCTCTTACGTCATCTCGGCGTAAGAGCGTTTTAGTATGTTTTCGATATTCCCCATTATCTCCAAGGAGTCTTCTTATGAAAAAAATTCTTGCATCTATCGCAGCGGCTGCCCTCTGCCTCTCCCTTTCTGCCTGCGGCGGCAGCGGTCAGCCTGCTTCCTCCTCCGCCCTCTCTTACACCTATAAAGACCAGAACATCAGCATGAAGGCCGCTCCTTCGCGCATTGTCACATTGTCTGCGCCACTCATCAATATGGCCTATGCAGTCGGCGGCACCTCCATCGCGCGCCCGGAGACCACGAGCCCGATCCCGGAAGAGGCAAAATCCCTCCCCACCATTGGCCATGTGCAGAATATCAATATGGAATCTCTGGTCGGCATGAAGCCAGACCTCGTCATCGGAGAAAAGACGCAAAACAGCAAGCTCGAGTCTCTTCTGAAATCGAGCCAGATCCCCTACGTCCTTATCCAGTACGACGGCATCCATGACAATGTGCCGCTTTTGAAATTCATGGGTGAACTCTATGGTAAAACAGACAAAGCCAAAGAAGTGATTGATGCCTACGAAAAAGGTGTCAAAGCTGTCATGGATAAAGCGGCCGCTGAAAAGACTCCAGCGAAAGTCGCTGTCCTTCGCGCTACCGGGAAATCCGTCACAGCAGAAACTCCGAAGTCCATCTGCGCTTCCATGGTGGATATGCTGAAAATGAATAATGTCATCACCGCCCACAAGGACCTGAAGCTCGACAGCAAGACTGTTCCCTATTCCTTAGAGCAGCTTTCCGCTGACGATCCAGATGTCATCTTCATCGTCACCATGGGCAAGCAGGATGAGATCAACAAATCTCTCGATGACTCGATGAGAAACAATCCTGCATGGGCACACCTCAAAGCCGTACAGGAGAATCACGTCTACTTCTTAGAGCCAAACCTTTTCCTCATGAACCCAGGAGTCAAGACTCCGGAAGCACTGGAAAAGCTGTACCAGCTGGCCTATGGGAAATAGTGGGAGCTAATGGAAACGCTGGTTAAATCGCAGAGTCAGATTCTACAAGAATTTTTATACATAGCTTCGTCATAACCTTCCTTAAATACTTGCTATTCGCGTCAGGTTATTTCTTGCTATGTATAAAAATTCTAGAGTAAAATCTGACAACGATTTAATCAGTGCTTCCTTAGGGAGTAGGGATGTCGTCATTCCCCCCCACCTCCTTCCGGATAGAAAAAGGATAAAGGTATAGTTTTACCTTCTCCTCTCTCCCGCATAAAAACGCCGAGAAATCGCAATACGATTTCTCGGCGTTTTTTCTAATCCCCAGCTGCTGATTCCCAGTCACCCGTCCTCCCCAGATTCCAGGCATTTTTAATCTGTTACACGCCGGTACATTCTATCATAAATGTATGAACCGCTCCTGTGAAAAACAAAAATGAATGCCTATGGGCATAGTCACTCATCTCATCATACAAAAAGCAGCGCCTGCACGCTGCTTTTTGTATGATTTTATTCCTCTTCTTCATACGCTCTGATCTCTTCCATCAGGGCATCAATGAGCTGGTCTTCCGGGACGGATCGGAGAATCTTTCCTTTGCGGAAAACCAGGCCACTGCCTTTTCCGCCGGCGATGCCGAAATCTGCCTCCCTGGCTTCGCCCGGACCATTCACGGCGCATCCCATGACGGCGACTTTGATGGGTTTCTTAAAGTGGGAGATCTTCTCCTCCACTTCTTTGGCCATCTCGATGAGATTCACCTGTGTGCGACCGCATGTCGGACAGGAAATGAGGACTGGGCCATACTGCTGCATGCCCACGGAGCTCAGGATTTCCTTCGCTGCTTTTACTTCCTTCATCGGATCATCGGTCAAAGATACACGAAGGGTATCGCCAATGCCGTCTAAGAGCAGGCTGCCGATCCCAATGGCTGACTTGATCGTCCCGCGGTAGAGCGTCCCGGCCTCTGTCACGCCGAGGTGCAGCGGATAGTCCACTTTTTCCGAAAGAAGACGGTTCGCCTTCACCATCATCGGGACATCTGAGGACTTCACAGAAATCACAATATCATAAAACCCTTCCGCTTCAAGGATGCGAACATGAGAGAGTGCGCCCTCCACCATGCCTTCCGCGGTCGGATGTCCGCCATGTGCTGCAAGGATGTCTTCCGGAAGGGAGCCTGCATTGATACCGATACGAATGGGGATATGCTTTTCTTTCGCCATATCCACCACCTTCACAACGTTTTCCCGCTTGCCGATATTTCCCGGATTGATGCGAAGAGCGTCGATCCCCTGCTCCATCGCCGTAAGCGCAAGACGGTAGTCAAAATGAATGTCTGCAACCAGCGGTACATCCACTTTCGCACAGAGCGCGCCCAAAGCTTCTGCTGCCTTTTTATCCGGCACGGCGACTCGGATGATATCTGCGCCCGCCTGATGCAGGGCCTGGATCTGCGAGGCAGCAGCGTCCGTATCGAGCGGGCTGAACGTGCTCATCGACTGGATCGCAATGGGCGCACCCCCACCGATCCTGACACCGCCGACAACGACCTGTCTGGTATTTCCCATTTGAATCTCCTTTTCATAGTGGTTTACATGAATATATGGTCTAGAGTCAGGTTTGCCTTCCTAAAAACGTCCTATCCTTATCATCGCCGATTGGGATGAGAGTCGTCCGTATAGGTCCAATGGAGAAGACAGATGATAAGAGCATATCCTTCTGAACCCGCTTTTCTTACATCAGCGCGCTGATATCATGGAAGAGTGCATAGAAGAAAATCGCACCCAGTATGGCAATCCCGACCGATTGAATATAAATCAGCGCTTTCTCCGGCAGCTGCCGCCCGAGAATGGCCTCCAAGAGAATAAGGATCAAATGTCCGCCATCAAGAAGCGGGACGGGAAGAATATTGAGAAGTCCCAGATTCAGACTGAGAAGGGCGATGAACATGAAGAGCGGCATGACCCCGTAAGATGCTACCTCCCCTGACATGCGAGCGATTCCGATCGGGCCGGATACCTCCGCACGCCCCGTGCCCGTTACCATGTCATAAAGCCCAGCCGTCATCATATGCAGCAGATCGGCGGCGCGTCCCAACCCCATGGCAATGGCCTCTGTCATCGTGGTTTCGTGATGTTCCACATAAGGCGTGATCCCCATGATGGCACGACCATCGGGCTGCACCTCGGGGATGATCGTCACCTGTCTCGTCGTACCCTCGTGGTCGATTTCCATGGAAACCACCCGATTGCCCTTCTCTTTCAGGGCTTCTCCGATATCCGTCCATTTCACCATAGCCTTCCCTTCGATGGAAAGAATGGTATCTCCGGGCGAAAGATGCTGCTTCTCTGCCGAACTCCCCGCAAGTACGGTACCGACTTTGGGTAAATTCGGGAAAGTATTATAACCTTCGATCTTGAAGGCGGAGATGAAGATCAAAAGGGCGAGAAGAACATTGAAGAGCGCGCCCCCTACGATGACAAGCAGCTTTGCCCATGTCGGGCGCTGGTTGAAAGCGAGTGGGTCATCCTTATTCTGATCATCCATGCCGGCGATCTTATTGAATCCCCCCAGCGGAATGAGACGAAGGGAATAGAGCGTCTCTCCCCATTTCTTTGAAACGATCACAGGACCGAAACCGACAGCAAACTCGATGACCTTCATACCCGTCCATTTCGCCATGAGGAAGTGACCGCCCTCATGGACGATGACAACGACGGCAAAGACAAAGATCGGAGCCAGTATCGATGAAATCATAGGCATTTCCTCGAAATGAATGCATCTGCCAGTGCGCGAGCCTTGCGATCCGATGAGAGTACACTGTCATAGGAAACGACAGGCTCTGCACTCCAGTGCAAGAGCGTATCTTCCACCACATCGAAAATGGAAAGGAAGGAAATCTTCCCGGCGATAAAGGCGCGGATGGCCTCTTCATTGGATGCGTTGAAAGCGACGCCGCCGTCTCCCCCCATTTCTCCTGCCTCGTAAGCCAGCTTCAGCGAACGAAAGACTTTCATATCAGGCTTCGCGATCAGGATCTGCGCGATTTCATTCCAGTCCACGAAAGCATGCGACGGCGAAGGCAGGCGATCCGGATACGTCAGAGCGAACTGGATCGGAAGACGCATATCCGGCAAACCGATCTGTGCCATGATGGTACCATCGACATACTCGACCATCGAGTGGATCAGGCTCTGCGGCTGGACAATGACTTCAATATCCTGATAGTCTACGCCGAAGAGCCAGTGCGCCTCTATGACCTCAAGTCCTTTGTTAAACATGGTCGCAGAGTCGAGCGTCACTTTCATCCCCATGTTCCATGTCGGGTGCTTCATGGCATCTGCGACCGTCACCTGCGCGAGTTCTTCTCTTGTCCTGCCGAGGAAAGGACCGCCAGAAGCTGTGAGAAGGATTTTATGGATGCCTTTATGATCCTGCCCAATCATACTCTGGAAGATGGCAGAATGTTCACTGTCCACCGGACGGATCAGCGTATGATGCTTTTTCGCTTCTTCGAGAACGAGCGCACCGCCTGCGACCAGCGTCTCTTTATTCGCAAGAGCCAGCTCTTTCCCCGCGCGAATCGCTTCAAGCGTCGGAAGAAGTCCTGTAATACCGACGACTGCTACAAGGACAAGGTCGACATCGTCTCGCTTCACGACCTCAGAAAGAGCTGCCTCGCCGATCAGCACATCCGCATCGCCATTATAGGTTTCCAGAAATTTCTTCCCCGCTTCCTCATCCGTAATGACGATGGCATGCGGATGAAATTCAGCGGCCTGTTCACGTAATTTGTCGATGCTTTTATGCGCCGCGATGACGGACGCATGAAAAAGATCCGAATGGAGCCGGATCACGTCCATTGTCTGGGTTCCGATGGAACCCGTACTGCCTAATACAGCGATTTCTTTCATAGGTACTCCTTTCGGAAAGTGTAAGCAACTGATGACTGAAGAAACGCTGAGGAAATCGCAAAGCTCGATTCCGCAAGCATTTTCTCACAACGCTTCGTCATAACCCTTCTTCTGAGAAGGCATCTTTTTATTTTTGCGTATTGTCAAAAAACAGGGTCACTACAGGGTCACTTTTCCCCTGCGTTCTCGATGCTATGTATAGAAGCGGTAAAGAGCTTCCCGGAGATCATCTACTCGACCGATTTCCCTCATCCTAGGTAGGGGAAAAAGAAATAGCAGATATCATGCGGCTCTCAAATGCTTCTCCCTTCAAAGGCTTCGCCCGGGAGAAACCAGGAAAGGGTACAAGACCACTAACAGAATTGAAAAAGACAGGATAAAAATCCGAAGCCGAATAAAGTGGATCGCATTGACGACAAGATCAGGCTCGCCTCTAAGTGAGTAGAAGTCCTGGCTACGGCCAGGCCGCCCTCGAAAACTCTATGCCTCCCAGCCTAGCGCCCGATTCATTGGATCAGACCATTCGATAGGATACCATCCTGTCTTTTTTGCGTGGAAGAAATAGAGGCTGATGACAAGGAATTAGGGATTAGGGAAACCCTGATTAAATCGCAGAATCAGCGTTTCCCTAGAAATCAAAACCACTCAAGTGGGAAGACTCGATCATAGATCCTATGATAAAAAATGCGGCGTTCCAATTCTATGATGCGCCGCACCTTCATTTCTCGTTTCTCCTTTCGCATGTTAGCGAAGCAGCGCCAGCACCGCGACGAGGCTCGGAGCAACGAAAAGAAGGCTGTCGAAACGGTCCATCATCCCGCCATGCCCCGGAAGAATATTTCCAGAGTCTTTGATATCACAGGCGCGCTTTACATAGGACTCGAAGAGATCCCCCATGGGCGCCATGATCGCCGCCATGACGGAAAGGATGCATCCTTCCAAAAGATCAAAACCCGCACAGAAGGAAACAAGGACACCGAGAATGACGCAGCCGACTGCGCCGCCGACAAGACCTTCGACCGTTTTATTCGGGCTGATATGCGGCGCCATCTTATGACGACCGCAGGCCTTTCCCGTCAGGTAAGCGAAAGAATCACTCGCCCAGGTACAAATGAGTGCGAGAAGGATGAGGAAAATCCCCGGCTCCATGGAAACTGCCACCGGCGAGAGCAGCTCATGACTGCCGCGAAGGAGCGCCAGACTGCCGAAGCCCACGCCAAAATAGACGGCACCGAAAGCAGAATAAATAAGCCCGGTCATATTTTCCTTCTTAATGCCCAGAATCAAGTAGAGAAGCAGTACAAAGGCAAGAAAAATCGCAGCCAGAAAGGCTTTCAGCGAATAAAAACCGGATGCCAGTACCATGACGGCGGTGGCAATGGCTGTGGCTTTCAAATAGATGTGGACACCGAAATGCTTCAGCATCTTGTCATATTCAAGAAGGGCCAGCAGCGAGACGAGGAAAATGGCACCCGTCAGAAACCAACCTCCCAGATATACCAGCCCAAGGACAGCGATGATACCGATGACCGCTGTGATCACACGCACTTTCATTTTTTATCCTCCGTGAGCCCGCCGAAGCGACGGTCTCTTCCGGTAAACCAGTCGATCGCTTTCGAAAGCTCCTCCTCCGTGAAGTCCGGCCACAGGACAGGCGTGAAGTACAGCTCGCCATAGGAGATCTGCCAGAGAAGGAAATTCGAAATGCGCGACTCTCCGCCCGTACGGATCATGAGATCCACATCCTGGGCATCCGATGGATAGAGATGGGCAGAAATCGTTTCTTCCGTAATGGATTCCGCATCAAGAGAGCCGCTCTTCACTTCGCGTGCGATCTGCTGCACCGCCTGCACAATCTCCATGCGTCCGCCATAGTTGATGGCCACATTCAGGACCATGCCGTCACACTTCGCTGTATCTTTTTCGCAGGCTGCGATCTCCTTGCGAAGATCATCCGACAATGCTGACGGTTCGCCCACGATGTGTACCTGCACATTATCCTCCACCAGCTCACGCAGCTGACTGATCAGGTAGCTCTTGAAAAGCTTCATCAGGAAACGGACTTCGATGGGCGGACGCTTCCAGTTCTCTGTGGAGAATGCATAGAGCGTCAGCACTTTCACTCCCATATGACCCGCCGCACGTACGATGGTCTTCACGTTTGCCGCGCCGACCTGATGACCATAGGTTCTCTCTCTTCCTCTTTCTTTCGCCCAGCGGCCATTCCCATCAAGAATGATGGCCACATGCTCAGGAAATGATTTTTTATCAGACATAAATGGAATCTCCCATAATCAAAATAGGATGGAGTTTAGATAGTGTAAGGGTTTTGAGGTTCAGGGGTAGCTCGTGGGCCGCCCCGCCCTTCAATTACGTTTAAAAGCTCTGCTCGAATGAAGAATGAAGGGGCGGCTTCGTCGCAAATATATATTCTTTCCTTTTAAACCTTCCTCCGTCCTCTGGAGAAGGTGCTGTTAAGTTAAGCGGCAGAACGTTCTTGGCTCCCCATCGGGGGAGCTGCCCGAAGGG